>Ga0206126_10000564_pt1 | contig 49266 bp, 39 predicted proteins | sample Helgoland_Spring_5_FD_148621 | JGI IMG/M metagenome (GOLD analysis project Ga0206126, IMG submission 148621) | Pelagic subsurface seawater microbial communities from Kabeltonne, Helgoland, North Sea - Helgoland_Spring_Bloom_20160412_1 | ecosystem: Environmental > Aquatic > Marine > Epipelagic ...
TAATTTTTCAGATGATAGTTTTTTTGGCCTTAATATTAATTGAACAGATCCATTTTCCATATGAGAAATATCTTCGCTGGATCCACTGCCTATAAACCAGTTTTTATAAATACTTTTAGGGCCAAATTTAATGAGCTTTGCATCATCCTGTTTTTTGTAATCAAATTTAGTTATGTTAAAACCAGAGTTTCTATCAATATAAATATCACTGTTTATGCCGTCATAAACTCGTTCATTTTTTTCAGGGCTAAAATAGGAAACTGTTTCGCCATATGAGGGATATGCTGAACCCATAAATACAGTAATTTCATCAGGCCTAAATGTTTTATCCTCTTCAGAAACCTTTGTTAGGTATATATTGTCTGAATAACTAAGGCCATAGCCATATTTAAAAAGAGGATCATAGTCATCATCTTTAAAATTTAACTCAGCCTGAGAGGAAAGTCTTGGCCATGAATATGATAACTTTCCAACAAAATCATGCTCTACTTTGTTATCTATGTTGGTAAAAATAACATCACCAATACCCTCAACAGCAGTCCCAGGAAGCCATAGTTGAACAAATGCATTAGACAAATTTAATTCTTGATTAATAACCAAAGGCCTACCAGATATAAATAGAGAGACACTTGGAATGCCTTGGTTATTTATATTTGTCATAGAATTGATGAGATTTTTATTGTTATTCCTAAAGAAGATATTCTTTCTATCACCATCACCTTCAGCGTAAGGCTCTTCTCCATAAACAAATATTACAACATCAGGTTTTCTTTTATATGTTCCATCTTCTGAATATTCAATAGAACTATTCATTGATTTGGCTTTTTCTTCTATTGCCTCATAAATACTTAGTGTATTAGGAAAATCACTATTAGCATTACCTCTACCCTGCCAAGTAATAGTCCAGCCTCCCATTTGGTTAGATATATTTTGTGAGGCACTACCTACCACCAAAATATGTTTATTTGATTTAATTGGAAGTGTTTGATTGTTATTTTTTAGAAGGACAATTGACTCTCTAACTGCTTGTCTTGCAATCTCTTTATGCTCCTCATTACCTATAAAATTATATTTATAGTTATGAGGAATCCTTCCGTTAAGAAGCCCAAGTCTATATTTAACTGTTAGAACTCTCCTTACAGCATCATCAAGTCTACTGATATTAATTTCGCCTTCTTTAACTGAATTGAGAGTATTTATATACAACTCTTTCCATTCATCGGGAACCATAAATATATCAACGCCTGCATTTAAAGATTGAGGGCAGTCGCTTTTTGTGCATCCTGGAACTTGACCATGACCATTCCAGTCACCTACTACTAATCCATTAAAACCCATCTGGTCTCTTAGTACATTTTCTAATAAGTTTTTATTTCCATGCATCTTTTCGCCATTCCATGAGTTGAAACTTGCCATTACAGACTGAACACAAGCATCCATTGCTCTAAAGTAAGGCAGTCCATGGACATCTCTTAGGGCTTGCTCTGAAAGTATTGTGTTGCCTTGGTCAACACCATCCTGCGTTCCACCATCTCCTAAAAAATGCTTTGCTGTTGCTAATACATGATTTTGATCAAGAAATTGATCTGAGCTACCTTGAAGACCCAGTATCATTGCCTCACCAAGCAGTGAAACTAGCTCAGGATCTTCAGAATATCCTTCATATGTTCGTCCCCATGTATCATTTTGAGGAACAGCAATTGTAGGAGCAAAAGTCCATATTATCCCAGTAGACAAAAGCTCTTTAGCAACAACATCTCCAATTTTTTTTATGAGATTGAAGTTTCTTGTTGATCCTAACCCAATATTGTGCGGGAATATTGTAGCTCCAATTACGTTATTATGACCATGAACAGCATCTGTTCCCCATAGTATTGGAATAATTTCTCCATCTATTTGAGGAGATGCCTCATAAAAATCTTTACTTACTTCTTTCCAATCTGAAACAGAGCTATATTTTTCTTTGTTTGGAAATTTACCTCCGCCATTTAAGATAGTGCCGAGTTGGAATTCTTTTGCTTCGAGTGGAGTAACAGCATCTAAATCAGGCATTATTATTTGCCCAACTTTTTGCTCTAATGTCATTTTCTCAAGAAGTCTTTCTACTTCTACTATTTCATTATTTGGTATTGAGCAAGATGAGTTATGAGACCAGTCAATATTTGCTGAAAGGTTAAAAGACAAAAGGATTAATAATAATTTTTTCATTTCTTTTATCCAAATGTAAGATAAGTTATAGCTAGAATTACTGTGACAATGATCCAGTTAATATTGAAAGCTTTTGATGTAGAAAAATTAATATCAGATAAATTAATTGCTTTTATCTGATCCTGATACCCTTGTAAATAAGCAGTTAGAAAACAGGCAAACCCCGAGATAAAGAAAACTATTCCCATTCTGTGAATATATGCTAGTTCTGGCATGATGAATTTTATTGCTAGGGACAAAATAACTGAAGCAATCGCTGCAATCAATACAGATAGTGTAGTAGCTTTTTTCCAAAACAATGCAACTAAAAATATAACTAAAATTCCAGGAGTAAATAATCCAGTGAACTCTTGAATGTATTGAAAAACTCGTTCAAAACTACCTAAAAGAGGCTTTGCAACTAATGCCGCTATAAAAATCGAAGCAACTGCAGTAAATCTTCCTACTTTTATCAAACTGGCTTGTGATGGTTCATTTTTAGAGAAGTTCTTAAATACGTCCATAGTAAAAATGGTGCTTACACTGTTAGTCATAGATGCTAATGAGGATACAATTGCAGCAATTAGTGCAGCAAAAGTTAATCCAAGCAACCCATTTGGAAGAAGTGTCATCATGCTTGGGTATGCTTGGTCTGATTTTTCTAATAACGGAAATAATATTGCCGCGCAAATACCTGGAAGCACAATCACAAAAGGCATTAATAATTTTAAATATGCAGCAAACATTACACCCTTTTGAGCCTCTTTGAGTGACTTTGCCCCTAAAGCTCTTTGTGTGATGTATTGATTAAAGCCCCAGTATGCAAAGTGGCCTATCCAGACCCCTGCACCTATAAGTATCCAGATACCTGGAAGGCTAGAATATGATGGATTGTCTTTAGAAAGAATCATATCAAATTTTTCTGGCATATCTTGATAGACTATTTTTAAACCATTAATAATACCAGTTGAATCAGAAATTAAGTTCAATGCTATATATGAAACTGATAGACCACCAAATATAAGTAATACAACTTGAATTATGTCAGTCATAGCTACAGCTTTTAGACCACCTGATAGCGAATAAGCAAGAGAAAATAGGGCCAAAAAAACTAAGGCATTTTCAATGCTAATATCTGTTAAAGCATTTATAGAAAGAGATCCAAGCCATAAAACACTTGTGAGATTAATAAATATATAAACAATTATCCAAAAAAAAGATAAAACCAAGCTTACCCTTCTGTCAAATCTTTGCTCAAGAAATTGAGGCATTGTATAGATTTGTTTTTCTAAGAATAAAGGTAGAAAGTATTTGGCCATAATAATTAATGCAATTGCAGCTGTTAATTCCCATACAGCTATAGCCATTCCAACTACAAAGCCTTCACCGGACATACCAATGATTTGTTCAGCAGAAATATTAGCAGCAATTAAAGAAGCTCCAATAGCCCACCATGGAAGAGATCTTCCTGCTAAAAAATAATCTTCAGCACTTCTCTCTTCTCCTTTAGGTTTTCTAGATAAATAATAGGCCAAAGAAATTAATCCTATTGCATATCCACCAATAATAAGCCAATCTAAATTATTAAAGTACATCTTTATCTCCCCCTTAAAATTTTATTATTTATTCAAGATTGTGTTTTATTCTATTTATATTTAAAGAAATTCCTTCCCAGTTTTTCTCACCTAAAAGCTTGCTACTAATTAGATCACTTGAGCCAACACAAATTACATTTTTAAGGCTTAGATATGAGTCGAAGTTAGACTCATTTACGCCACCAGTAGGTATAAATGAAATATCAGGGAAAACTGACTGCATAGCCTTTAACTTTTTTGCACCCCCTGAAATCTCGGCAGGAAAAAATTTTAAGAGATTATAGCCTAACTCAGAAGCAAGCATGATCTCAGATGCAGATTGAACACCTGGTATTAAATTAAAATTATTATTTTTTGCATACTCGCACAATGCTACTGACAAACCTGGAGTAATACCAAAAGCCACTTTTGAAGATAAAGCTAAATCTATATCTTCTTTAGATCTAATAGTGCCCAAACCAACAACTAGATTTGGATGATTTTGAAAAATATGGAGTGTGTCTCGAACTCGTGCATCTCTTAGTGTTACTTCTAATACTGAACAATCTGCATCTAAAAGTGCATTACTTATTCCACCAACGTCTTCATTTTCAAATATAGTTGCCAAGGGAAGTATTTTATTCTTTAAAAGTAGTTCTTTAATTTTCATTAAAAATTGAAGCCCCCTTCTTAACATCTCCAACATTTTCTCTAAAAACACTAAATAGCTCTCGACCAATTCCAGAGCTGCTTCCTTCAATATAAATAGCTTCTCTAGAATTTAGCACTTCATTACTTGCTAAGTTATTAAAAGAATTATTAATTAAATTAATTTCAATAATATCGCCATTCTCAATCTTGCTTATTGGTCCCAAAGCTTTTGCTTCAGGGGTAACGTGAATAACTGCGGGAACTTTTCCAGATGCCCCTGACATCCTTCCATCAGTCAAAATAGCAACCGTGTGACCTCTTGACTGAAGAACTCCAAGAGGAGCTGTTAGTTTATGTAATTCTGGCATCCCATTTGCTGATGGACCTTGCCCTTTGACTACAATAATGCAATCTTTATTAAGATCTCCATTTGCAAAAGCAAACTCAACCTCTTCTTGATTATTAAAAACTTTAGCAGGTGCAGTTATATTTTCATTTTGATTTTTTAAAGCGGATACTTTTATTATGCCTTGGCCAACATTGCCATTCATCAACTTAAGCCCTCCAGATGAGTGAAAAGGATTTTGATGATCTCTAATAATAGATTGATCTAAGATTTGAGAAGGTTGTTTCCAAACAATATTATCATTTTCTAACTCGGCAATATTTCTATAATCATTAAGACTGTTACCGATGAGAGTATTAACTTCGCTGAATAGAAAACCTCCATCCAAGAGTGATCCAATCAGAGCTGCAACACCTCCTGCATTATGAAATTCATTAACATCAGCTTTACCACTTGGATATACACTTGTAAGAGTAGGAACTATCTTAGACAAATCATTCATATCATCCAAAGTAATTTTATAACCTCCAGCTTCTGCCATTGCTATTAGGTGTATTGTGAGATTGGTTGATCCTCCACTAGATAACAATCCAACCATTGCATTAACCCAACTTCTTGAATCCAGCATTTCGCCTAACTTTAAATTTTTTTCTGATAGATTGAGTACGCATTCTAGTGTTTTTTCAGTGAGTTTTTTTCTTAGTGGTGAGTCAGGTGGGGTAAAAGATGCGCTAGGCAATTGGACTCCCATTATTTCGAGAATAAGCTGATTGGTATTTGCAGTTCCGTAAAATGTGCAAGTACCAGATGAGTGGTATGCAGCTTGTTCTGAAGCTATTAGGTCTGATCTATCAACCTCTCCTGCAGCAAATTTCTTTCTTGTGTCGGCTTTTTCATCATTAGATATTCCTGTATGCATTGGCCCAGCTGGAATAAAAGCTATTGGCATATGGCCAAATGACAATGCTCCAATCATTAAACCAGGAACAATTTTGTCACAGACACCGAGACATAATCCTGCATCAAATACATTATGAGAAAAACCAACTGCTGAGGATAAAGCAATAACATCTCTGCTAAATAACGATAGCTCCATTCCTGGCTCTCCCTGTGTAATTCCATCACACATAGCAGGAACACCTCCAGCAACTCTTGCAATAGCATTTTGATTTAAAGCAGCTTTTTTAATAATATCGGGGTAATCTTTGAGAGGTTCATGAGCAGAAAGCATGTCATTATAAGCAGTTATAATACCTACCACCTTTGATCCGTTAACAGCATCAACCTGTTGAGCTTTATCACAAGATGCAAAAGCATGGGCTAGATTGCTGCAGCCCATATTATTTCTTGCTGAAGATGATTGTTTGGATGAACTATCTAACTTAAGCAAATATCTTTCTCTACTCTCCTTGCTTCTAACTCTTATAGACTCTTCAATTTCAAGAATTTTTGGATGAATTGCCATAATGTATTACTTACCGCTCCCGTTTTTCCATGATCTAAAATCTCGCTTAAGTAATAAATCTGAGTCAGCTGGTCCCCATGAACCAGAGTTGTATTCTTCAATTGGAGTGTCTTCTTTTTTCCAAAGATCAATAATGTTATCAATCCATTTCCAAGAGGCTTCGACCTCATCTTTTCTTACAAATAGAGCAGGGTTACCTTTAATTACATCAAGAAGAAGTCTTTCGTAACAGTCCTGATGTCCCGATTCATAATAATCATCTAGATTTAAATCTAAGGGAAGCTCTTCAAGATTAAAACCTGCGACACCTGGCTCTTTAGTATTGAGCTTTAAATCAATCCCTTCATCAGGATGTATTCTCAATACAAGTTGATTGGTCTTAGCTTCATTTTTTTTAGAAAAAATATTATGGGGTATTCTTTTGTATCTTACTGTTATTTCTGATGTCTTTGACTCCATTCTCTTTCCTGTTCTAAGATAAAAAGGAACGCCCGACCATCTCCAATTATTTATAAGAACTTTGAGTGCCACAAATGTCTCTGTTTTATTTTCAGTATCAACACCATCTTCATCTATGTATGAGCATGCGGCCTCACCTTTTGATAAACCTTGTGAATACCTCGCACGAACAGAATCAGATTTAATGGTATCTTCATTAAAAAATGCTAAAGACTTTAAAACTTTAAGTTTTTCATCCCTTACAGACTCACTGCTAATAGAAACTGGAGGTTCCATTGCTATAAGGCATAGGATTTGAAGAAGATGATTCTGAACCATATCTCTGAGAGCACCTGTTTTATCATAATAGCCCCCTCTACCTTCTACACCAAGGTCTTCAGCCACACTGATTTGTATATGATCAATTGCTGAACTTGACCAGCTTTGTTCAAAGATAGTATTAGCAAATCTCAGCGCTAAGAGGTTTTGGACAGCCTCTTTACCTAGATAATGATCTATTCTATAAATCTGATTTTCTTTAAAGCCTGATGATAGATGTTTATTAATTTCAGCAGCTGAATTCTTATCTGTTCCAATAGGCTTTTCAACAACAATTCGTGAATTAGGGGTTATTAAATTATGATCTTTAAGCTTCTTTGAAATATCTTCATATAAATTTGGCGGTATTGCTAGATAAAAGACGGTAACTCTTTCATTATCGGTGGAATTAAACGCGCGCCAATCTTCATCTGATTTTATATCAAGTCTTTTATAAGAGATCCTATTTTTAAACCTAGACCATGACTCTTTATTTTCTTCAAAGGCTGGAAAATGTTTAATCAAAGAGGCTTTAGCTATTTCGATATAATCAGCTTGAGATAAATCTTTTGTTCCAACACAAATTATATTGCTTTCAGGGTCTATAGAAGAGACCGTTTCTTGTCTGAATAATGCAGGTAATAATTTTCTTGTTGATAGATCTCCCGTTCCTCCAAATAAAATTAAATCAAATGTATTTAACATGAAATTAGTCTCCAAATGATGAATTTAAAAATTCAATATCTTCAAGTTTTGCAGTCAATGCAGTTATAAACTTTGCAGCATAAGCGCCATTAATCACTCTATGATCATAAGATAGCGACATGGGCAAAGTATCTCTTTCTGTAACTTTTCCATTTTCCATTCTTAATGATTTAAATGTTTTGGATAAGCCCATAATTCCTACCTCTGGTGGATTTATAATTGGTGTGAAGAACTTCCCACCTATTCCACTCAAAGATGAGATTGTAAATGTGGCGCCCTTTAACTGATCAACCTTTAGTTTTCTTTGTTTGGCAAGGCTTGCAAGCTCAAATATTTCATCTGATATTTTTTTAACTGATTTTTTATTAGAATTCTTTATATTTGGGACTATTAGTCCGTCTGGTGTATCTACTGCGACACCAATATTTATATAGTCTTTATAAACAATGTTTTTTAGATCTGATGTAAGCGAAGTATTAAATTCTGGAAAATCTATAAGCACAGCTGAAATTGCTTTCGCTATATAAGCAAGAGGTGATATTTTTAATTTATGTTCTTTGTTAAGATTTTTTCTAAGTATTAATAGTTCAGTTATGTCTGCCTCATCATGCTGAGTTACATGAGGGATATTAATCCATGAGGTATGTAAATTTTTTAAAGCTGTTTTTTGGAATTTTGAAAGGGGCTTTTCTTCAATTTCACCCCATTTTGAATAATCAATATTTGGTTGATTGAAAACAAATTCACCTGTCGTTTGTGATGGTGAGTTTAAGGCGTTACTAACAAATAGATGTAAGTCTTCTTTAAGAATTCTATTTTTAGGGCCTGAACCCACTACCTTTGAAAGATCTATACCAAATTCCCTAGCAAGCTTTCTGGTTGCTGGACCTGCATGTTTAGATAAACCTATGCCCTGACTTACATTTGTATATAAAGGTGACTTATTTTTAAGTGGCTTAATAGATTGTTTTTTATCAATAATTTCTGTATCGCCAGTCGACTCTAATAGCTTTTTTTCTATATGCTTTATTGCATCAATTTCTAAAAATGGCATCCCTTTTTCAGCCTTATCTCCAACCTTAAGAAGAACTGATTTAACAATTCCATTTGTTGATGCTGGTATCTCCATTGCAGCTTTATCTGTCTCTAAAACAAGAATAGAATCTTCTGATGTTACTTTTTGTCCAGGCTCTACAGAAATCTCAATAACCTCTACCTCTTCAACGTCTCCAAGATCAGGTAGGTTAATTGTTTGGAGCTCGCTTATCTGTTCTATTTCATTACTAGATTGATTCTCTGAATCATTTTTGGATAAAATTGAGCTTTCTTCCTCAGTTGCATTAATATCAAGGTCAGTAATTTTATCAATATTTTCCTCTTCAATTTCTAAAAATGGCATCCCTTTTTCAGCCTTATCTCCAACCTTAAGAAGAACTGATTTAACAATTCCATTTGTTGATGCTGGTATCTCCATTGCAGCTTTATCTGTCTCTAAAACAAGAATAGAATCTTCTGATGTTACTTTTTGTCCAGGCTCTACAGAAATCTCAATAACCTCTACCTCTTCAACGTCTCCAAGATCAGGTAGGTTTATTATGGTATTTGCAGACATTAAACCTCCCAAGGGTTAGGCTTATTGGAGTCAATATTCATATCTTTATAAATTGTTTCAAGCAATGTTTTATCAATAGTGCCTTCTTTGTATAAAGAGTATGCTGCAGCCCTAGCGATACTACTTGAGTCAACTTCAAAAAATTCTCTTAGTTTTTCTCTCGAATCACTTCTTCCAAATCCATCTGTTCCAAGAACAATATACTGACTAGAAATATAAGGTCTGATTTGTTCAGCATAGGATCGCATATAATCAGTTGTAGCAATAATAGGTAAGTTTTTATCATTTAAACATTCGGAAACATACGGAATTTTTGGTTCTGATGTTGGATTTAATTGATTTTCTCTTTCAGTTTCCATTCCATCTTTTCTTAATAGATTAAAGCTTGTAGCGCTCCAAACCTCTGATTTAATATCATATTTCTTTAATAACTCTGCAGCCTTGATAGACTCCCTTAATATAGAACCTGAACCGATTAGCCTTACTTGAGGCTTGGTACATGTTTCAAATTTATATAAGCCCTTGATAATTCCATCTTCTGAACCTTCTGGCATTTCAGGCTGTTCATAATTTTCGTTCATAGTAGTTATGTAATAAAAATAATTTTTATTTTCAATATACATTTTTTGAATGCCATCTTTGATTATTACCGCTATCTCATAACTAAAAGTTGGATCATATGAAAGGCAGTTTGGTATAGTGGATGAAAGAATATGACTATGGCCATCCTGATGCTGGAGTCCTTCTCCATTAAGAGTAGTCCTTCCAGATGTTGCTCCTATTAAAAAACCTTTTGCTTGTGCATCACCGGCAGCCCATGCAAGATCATGAATTCTTTGAAAACCAAACATAGAATAAAATAGATAAAAAGGGACCATTGGAAAATCATAATTTGAATATGCAGTTGCTAATGCAGTCCACGCTGAAAAAGCACCAGCCTCAGTAATCCCCTCTTCAAGCATCACTCCATCTTTTGATTCTTTGTACCACATAACTTTATCAGCATCTTCAGGTTCATAATTTTGGCCTGCAGATGAATAAATTCCAACCTGCCTAAATAATGCCTCCATACCAAATGTTCTTGCTTCATCAGGCACTATTGGAACAACTCTTTCACCAATTTGCTTATCTTTAAGCAGATCAGTTATAACCTTGACTGCTGCCATAGTTGTAGAAATTTTTCTCTCACCAGAGCCTTTATCAAAACTATTAAAAACGCTTTCATTTGGACTTGAAAGAGGTTTTGAAATAGCTCTTCGCTTAGGTATTGACCCTCCAAGAGCTTTTCTTGTTTTTTTAAGATACTGTATTTCTGGAGAGTCATCTGCAGGCCTTACATATGGAAGATCTTCAATTTCTGAGTCACTTACTGGAATATTAAACTTATCTCTAAAAGATTTAATATTATCAAGTGAAAGTTTTTTTACTTGGTGAGTAGTATTATCCGCCTCTCTTGATCCAACTCCATAACCTTTTGTTGTTAAAGCTAAAATAACTGTAGGTGCGCCACTTGAATTAACTGCTTTATGATATGCAGCATAAACCTTATAAGGATCGTGGCCACCTCTATTCAATCGATAGATATCCTCATCTGTTAAATCTTCAACCATCTCAAGAACACTTGGATCTTTAGCAAAGAAATTTTCTCTTGTATATGCGCCACCTTTAGCTTTAAAATTCTGGAGCTCTCCGTCAACAACCGCATCCATAATTTCTTGTAATTTTCCTTCCTTATCTTTAGCTATAATAGGATCCCACATCCTACCCCAAACAACTTTAATTACATTCCAGCCTGAACCTCTAAATACCCCTTCCAACTCTTGTATAATTTTTCCATTACCTCGCACGGGTCCATCCAACCTTTGTAAATTACAGTTAATTACAAAAATAAGGTTTTCCAATTGTTCTCTGCCAGCCAAAGCTATAGCTCCTTTTGATTCAGGCTCATCCATTTCCCCATCACCACAAAAAACCCATACTTTTCTATCATCCCTCTTAACAAGTCCACGTGCAGAGAGATAACGCATTATATGAGCCTGATATATTCCCATAATTGGACCAAGACCCATAGAAACAGTTGGGAATTGCCAATATTCAGGCATTAACCAAGGATGTGGATATGATGATAGGCCAGGTTTTTCAACCTCTCTCCTAAAATTATCAAGATCTTCTTCTGTTAAAAGTCCTTCAAGAAAACTTCTTGCATATATACCCGGAGAAGAATGGCCTTGGTAATATATTAAATCTTCCAAACCCTCTCTATCTGAACCTTTAAAAAAATAATTGAAGCCAACATCATAAAGAGTGGCAGCAGATGAGAATGTTGAAATATGTCCACCAAGCTCATCATCATTCTTATTTGCTCTTAAGACCATGACTAATGCATTCCACCTAATTAAAGATCTTATTCTTCTCTCCATAAAAAGATCGCCAGGCATAGACGCTTGTTTTTTAACTGGAATAGAATTTCTAAATGGTGTTGTTAAATTGTATGAAGGAGTGGCTCCTTCTTGAGTTAATTTATTTGCAAGTTTTGATAACAGAAATGAAGCTCTATCTATACCCTCTTCTTCAATAACACTGTTAATAGCTTCAAGCCATTCTTGCGTTTCAATAGGATCTAAATCATTTTCATTCAAAATATCACTCCTAAAAATTTGAACATATTTTAACTCAAACCTTGTTAATAATATACAAAATTTGTATTAATTATGTAAATATGTAAATATATTACAAATATTTCATAGGTACTTATAGTGATTTTAGACAATCTAGTTAATGGAGAAACCCAACTCAGCAAATCAGAGAGAAAAATTGCTTCAATAGTTTTATCGAACCCTTCTAGAGTAATCAATCAATCAATTTCTGCATTATCGAGCGAAGCAGATGTAAGCCTTCCAACAGTTAACAGATTTTGTAAAAAATTAGGTTTTGATGGCTACCCCTCTTTTAAAATTCAAATAGCTCAAGAACTTTCAACAAGCAATAGAATGTTGATAGATAGATTTAATGTAGATAAAGATACGCCTGACCTAGTTAAAAGAGTGATGAGTGATATTCAATCTACCGTTGTGAGCGTTGGTCAAAATCTTAATCCTAACTCTATTGATAAAGCAACCGCTATGCTGGCTTCTGCAAAAAGTATTACCTTTTTTGGACTCGGTGGCTCAGGTCCTGTTGCTTTAGATGCACAACATAAATTTTTTAGATTTGGTATTCCGGTGGTTGCACATACAGACTACATAAACCAGCGCATGATAGTTTCAATGATGAATAAGGATGACATTCTAGTGTTAATTTCATTTACTGGTAGGACTACTGAAATAGTTAAAACTGCAAAAATTGCTAAAAGCAATGGCGTTAAAACTATAGCTCTAACATCAAAAGACTCTCCGCTAGCAAAGCTTTCAGATGTTGTTTTACATATTCATGCTCCTTTAGAAAACAATCTTCATATTCCAATGACCTCTAGGTTAGCTCATTTAGCAATTATTGATATCTTATCAGCAACGGTGTCGGCCTGTTTTGGCAATAATATGGATGATAAAAAGGATCAGGTAATTTCAAACCTTGAAAAAACCAGAGTTTAAAAGACTTTTAGGATATTTATTGGTCTAATTTTTTGATTTAAAAGATAAAACATTGGTAACTGCTTGTTAGATTTTGCATCTTCTAGGATGTTAAGCTTATCTTCATTAGGAATTACAACAAATATATTCTCTGTTTTAAGAATCATTGAAAGATTCATAGATGTTCTCATGTATTCAGGACTGCCTATCAAATCTGTTAAAATAATTGCTGGGTCTGCAAAATGATCTAAATAGTTTGTGGTTGAGATCATGGATGGAAATAATGATGCAAAATGCCCGTCTGGTCCCATGCCAATTATGGCCACATCAAATCTCTTTCTATCTTTAAGCAATAACTCATGATCGTTATTTAATGAAATGAATTTAGCATCAGCAGCTAAGTTTTTTAAAAGATGATTTTTTACTAAAAATTCATTCGAATCAGGGTGATCGTTATTTACTATACGATCATCAATAAGAGAAATTGTTATATTCTTCCAATCAAGCTTGGCTTGATTAAGTTCATGAAAAATTTTTAAAGGACTGCTGCCGCCGCACACCAAAAGACTAGCATGGCCTTCTTTAGCAAGAGATTGTTTTAAGATTTTAACAATATTTTTTGAAATCATAATTATAGTTAAACCAAATTAAATGAGTTTTGTATTCCAGTAATAACAAATTCAATAGCTAGTGCTCCAAGCAACAAACCAAATATTTTTTGAACAACTGTGATTATTGTTGGGCCAAGCTTGGAAGCAAGTTTAGATGATAGCCACATAGCAAGAGTTGCAAAAATAAGAACTGTAAAAATTGGTAAATATGATATTGCTGCATCGGCAATACTTTCATACTCCTCTTTTGATAGCAATAAACTTGTGGCCATTGCACCTGGTCCAGCTATCAAAGGGATAGCCAAAGGAAAAATTGCTATTGACTTAATAGTCTCATCATCAATGGCTGTATCTGCAGTATTCTGACGTCTCTCCTGCCTTTGTTCAAACACCATTTGGAATGCAATTACTATTAAAAAAAGTCCTCCAATTATCCTAAAAGAATCCATACTTATGTTCATCACTTCCAATATTGCTGTTCCGAAAAGCCAGAATGAAGATAGAACAATAAGAGAAACTATAGATGCTCTAATGTATATTGATCTAATTTGATCATTACTGAGACCGGTTGTTAGACCAGCAAAAATCGGAATGAGTGATATGGGATCAATTGCAACAAACATCAATATCGTACTTTCAATAAAAGTATCAAACATTTTATATATTAATTATTTGAATTGCTTCAGAGTGCTCCTCTGAAAATATGCTTGAGACCATTATAAACTTTAAGTTCACTCCGTTTTTATTTCCATAATATTCCTTAAGAATTTTAGTTACTTTTTGGAGTGTTTTTTCATGATTGGAAAGTCCAGTTAAAAAATAAGGAATAGTAGATCCAACAAGAGATAGCTGTCTATTTGTTGACTTATTACCAGTAAAAACAAAAATTGGTATCCCAAATGGTTTTGCATTTGAGATATATTGTGCTGTTTTTCCTGTTCTTGTTATTGCTATTATACCGTCAGCATTTATAGATTCAGCTAGATTTTTAGCAGTTACACCTATATGTTGCCAATCTGAATGTGGCACTAGGTTTGATTCATACCCTAAAGTTCTAAACTTTTCAGTTTTTACTGCTATAGATTTAAGTAAATTTACGCATTCCTTTGGATATTTCCCAATTCCTGTTTCGCCAGAGAGCATGACTCCATCAGCGCCTTCATAGATCGCGTTAGCTACATCTGTAACTTCCGCTCTTGTAGGTGTTGGGTTTGAAATCATAGATTCAAGCAAGTGTGTTGCTACTATTGATCTTCTTCCCCATTTAGCACAAGCATACATAATTCTTCTTTGAATATTTGGAAGATCAACTAAACTGGTCTCTATTCCTAAATCACCTCTTGCAACCATGACGCCCCATGATGCTATGCAAATATCATGAATATTATCCAACCCCTCTTGGTTTTCAATTTTTGCAATTATTTTTGCTGGCGATTTTCTTTTGTCTAATATTTTTTGCAGCTCCTCAAGATCCTCTTTATTTCTAACAAAAGAAAGCGCAATAAAATCAACATTGTTATCTATACCAAAACTTATATCATCAAAATCTTTTGAAGTAATTGATGGGAGGTTAACTCTTACTCCAGGTAAATTTACGTGTCTTTTAGATCCTAGGGTGCCTCCATCAATAACTTTACAAAGAAGTGTCTCCTCATCCTTGGAAATTACACTAAAGTTAATAAGGCCATTATCGACAGTTATTTTTGATCCTTTATTTACACTATGAATAAGATCTTTGTAGTTAATTTTGATAGATGAGGTCTCTACATCTATCTCATCACGGACAGTTAGAGTTACTTCGTCACCAACTTTAAGATCTACTGGAACCTCAGTATCTCCAGTTCTTATTTCTGGGCCTTGTGTGTCCAATAAAACACCAATAGAACCGTGCTTAGACTTGGGGTCTAAATTTATTTTATTAACCTTATCAATTACAGACTTTGCAAATTTATGAGTTGCATGAGACATGTTAATACGGACAACATTCATCCCATTGTTATAGAGGCTTTTTAGCACAGGCATTGAGCTTGTTGCTGGACCAATGGTGCATATTATTTTTGTTCTACTAAAATCCATAATTATTATGTATAAAAATATATTCGCATATTAATGCAAAAAAGATAAAGAAAATAGTGCTTGTATAGCTTTCTTTTATACAGACTTTTGCAACTCAGATTGAGCCATCTTTGAAATATGGATTGCTAAATCGATTAGCCTATTGCTGAATCCCCATTCATTATCATACCAAGCAAGTATTTTTGTTTGATTTCCTATTTTTGTTATGTGATTTGCATCAAAGACACATGATGCTGTTTCATTCATAAAATCTGAACTAACCAAAGGAATTTCATTATAGGAGAGTATTCCTTTAAGTCTTGTATCAGACTCATCTTTTAGGACTTGGCATAGTTCTTCTTCAGTAAAATCTTTTTCTGTTTCAAATGTTAGATCAAGTAAAGAAACATTTAATACAGGTACTCTTGTAGCCATTCCATTTAACTTTCCTTCAAGCTCTGGAATAACTAATCCTATAGCTTTGGCTGCTCCTGTTTTGGAGGGTATTATTGACGCAGAGGCAGCTCTTGCCCTATAAAGATCTGAATGAGCAACATCCAAAAGGCTCTGATCATTAGTGGCAGCATGAACTGTATTAATAAGACCACTTTTTATCGTAAAATTTTTATGTATTACATCGGCTAGGGGTGCAAGACAGTTGGTTGTGCAGGATGCATTTGAAATAATCTTATCGTTTAAACCAAGTTTATTATGATTAATACCAAAAACTATTGTTTTATCAGCACCGCTACAAGGAGCAGAAACTATAACCCTTTTAGCCCCAGCCTTTATATGAGCGCTAGCAGCCTCTTTTGAGGTAAATAGGCCTGTGCATTCAAAAACAACGTCTATCCCAAGCTCCTCCCATGGAAGATTATTGGGATCTCTTTCTGAAATATAATTTATGGATTTACCATCAACAACAATCTTGCTGTCAATTGTTGAAATAGCATTACTTATCTTTCCATGAATGGAGTCATACTTTAATAAGTGCGCGTTAGCATCGACATTACCTAAATCGTTAACAGCAATCAATTCAAGATTGCCATCCCCGCCCTCAAGACAATCTGCTTCAATTAGCTGCCTAGTTAAGTTCTTACCAATTCTACCGAAACCATTAATTGCTACTTTCATAATCTATTTTTGTAAATAATTTACATTTATTACTTTAATATGTCCTAATTGTATATTATTTCCAGTGATTAATATATAATGTTGAGGTAAAATCTTTCAAAAATTAATATATGCAAATGTCTAAATTACTTGAACAAGGTATTGAGCTAATGCTAGCTGGAATGCTTACAGTCTTCTTTTTCTTATGTATTTTAATCATTTCAATAAACTTTTTTGCATTAATTCTAAATAAAAAAAATGATGACCTGCCTGACTCTAAAGGCAGTGCATTGGGTGAAATAAATACTAATCATATGAGAATTATTAAAGAAATTGGAGATAGGATTTAATATGAATGACACAAACAGAAAAATTGGCATTACCGAAGTTGTACTTCGTGATGGACATCAATCATTGCTTGCAACAAGATTTAGGTTTGAGGATATGGAATCAATACTCAAGCAAATGGATAATATTGGATATTGGTCTGTAGAATCTTGGGGTGGAGCGGTGTTTGATTCTTGTATAAGGTACCTTGGCGAAGATCCGTGGGAAAGAATTCAAAAAATTAAAAAATTGATGCCAAGGACTCCACAGCAAATGCTTTTAAGAGGCCAAAATTTGCTTGGCTATAAGCATTATGGTGATGACGTTGTTGATAGATTTGTTGAAAAAGCTAAGATTAACGGGGTAGATGTTTTTAGAATATTTGATGCCATGAATGATGTGCGCAATCTTGAACAAGCTATTAAATCAACTCTCAAACATAATGGTCACGCGCAAGGGACTATCTCCTATACCACTAGTCCAGTTCATAATATAGAGAGATGGATTGAGCTTTCAAACAAAATCCAAGATATGGGTGCAGATTCTTTAGCTATCAAGGACATGGCAGGTCTTTTAACACCCTATGTTGCATTTGAATTAATCTCTAAGTTGAAAGAAACTATCGATATTCCTATTCATCTTCATTGCCATGCAACAACTGGGATGTCTACTCCAACAATTATTAAAGCCATAGAGGCTGGTGTTGATAATATAGATTCATCGATATCTACTATGAGTATGACTTATGGACATACAGCAACTGAAACAGTTGTTGGTATGTTAGAGAATACAAACTTTGATACTGGATTAGATCTAGATAAATTTGTTCCTGTAGCAAACCATTTCAAAAAGATTAGAGAAAAATACTCATCTTTTGAAGGCTCCCTTAAGGGAGTTGATGCAAGAATTATCTCCTCTCAAGTTCCTGGAGGAATGCTTACAAATCTTGAGAATCAGCTTAAGGATCAAAATGCTATTGAGAGATTTGATGAGGTTATAGAAGAGATACCTTTGGTGAGAAAAGACCTTGGGTATATTCCATTAGTTACACCAACATCGCAAATTGTAGGTACTCAAGCAGTTATAAATGTTCTAAGCAACTCAAGATACTCTACTATAACTAATGAAACTGAGTCAGTACTTAGAGGTGAGTATGGAGCAACTCCAGCAGAAGTTTCCTCAGAACTTCAAATAAAAGCAATTGGAAATGACGAGCCTATTTCTTGCAGACCTGCAGACTTAATCTCCAATAATGAGTTTGGGTCGATCAAAGAGCAGTTTAATGAAATTCTAAAATCTGAGTCTCTTCAGGTGAGTAATAGTGATGAGAATGTTTTAACTTATGCCTTATTTCCAGAAGTTGGTACTACATTTTTTAAAAATAAAGGCAATGCTGATTTCTTTGAAAAAGAGCCATTAGAGTTTTTTCAAACTGAATCAGAAATTTATAAAGTCTCTATTGATGGTAAAAATTATAATGTTGAGTATGCCAAAAATATGGATCCAATAATTCATAATTCTTCAGATAGCTTGGCATCTATAAATAAGAATGTAAAAAAAGAGATGTTAGGACAAAATGGTTTATCGATTAACGCTCCTTTGGGCGGAAATATCTTCAAAGTAGAGTTTGAAGTAGGTGATGAAGTCGCAGAGGATGATGCTGTTATTATATTAGAAGCTATGAAAATGGAAACTGCTATTAAACCACCGAAATCAGGAACTATATGCGCTATCAATGTCTCACAAGGTGATAAAGTAAATTCTGGTGATTCTTTATTTGAGATAGTATAGATGTCATTTAATGAAATAATTTCAAGCTTCGGCATATTTAGCATCACAACGCCTCAAGTTTTAATGCTTTGCGTTGGCCTTCTTCTTTTATATCTAGCGATAAGTAAAAAATTTGAACCATTACTCCTCCTTCCAATTGGTTTTGGAGCCATTCTCACTAATATTCCTGAGATTGGACTATCGTTAAGTCCGATTGAGAGGCTCTTGTATGAGAATAATATTGAGGATATTCAGGCTCTTGTTGCAATCATTAATATTGAACTAATAAATTTAGAGGGTTACATCAAAACCGCCTCATATATTGAATTAAGTCAATTAAATAATCTGGCTCTCAATATGGGATACAAGGCTGGAATTTTATATACATTTTACAATGTTGCTATAGGTTCAGGGATTGCACCCCTGCTGATTTTCATGGGTGTTGGGGCTATGACAGACTTTGGTCCTCTATTGGCGAATCCTAAAACTTTAATACTTGGCGCTGCTGCACAATTCGGTATTTTTGCAACTGTCTTAGGAGCGCTCTTACTTGATCAATTCGGCATTATTACTTTTACTCTAAAGCAAGCAGCTGCAACTGGAATTATTGGCGGAGCTGATGGCCCAACTGCAATATATGTATCCTCAATCCTTGCACCAGAGCTTCTTGGAGCTATAGCTGTTGCAGCATACTCCTATATGGCACTTGTTCCATTAATTCAACCTCCAATAATGAGAGCATTAACTACTGACAAAGAAAGAGTCATTGAGATGGTTCAGCTAAGAGAAGTTTCCCAAAGAGAAAAAATAATATTTCCAATATCATTGTTACTTATAGTTGGACTTCTATTGCCAAGCGCTGCACCCCTTCTTGGCATGCTTTGCTTAGGGAACTTAATGAAAGAATCTTTGGTTGTAGAGAGACTTAGTGAAGTTGCGCAAAATTCATTAATCAATATAGTAACTATTTTTCTTGGTCTATCTGTTGGATCAAAGCTTGCTGCAGATAAATTCTTAACACCAGAAACGTTAGGTATTTTATTACTAGGTATAGTTGCTTTTGCAATTGGAACTGCATCAGGAATATTGGTTGCAAAGCTTATGAATGTATTTAGCAAAAATAAAGTAAACCCTTTAATTGGGGCTGCAGGTGTATCAGCGGTTCCCATGGCTGCAAGAGTCGCGAATAAAGTAGGCCTTGAGTACAATTCACAAAACTATCTACTTATGCATGCTATGGGTCCAAATATAGCTGGAGTTATTGGCTCGGCAGTTGCTGCTGGAGTAATGATTAAATTCTTAGCTTAATGTTTAAGAACTTTATTTAAGGCAAAAAAAAACAGAGCACTGCTCTGTCTTAGTTCGAGTTCCTTTGGGGTCTAAAGTGAGAATTTCTTTAGCTCCTTGGATATTTTTCTCTTATATCCTTGGTGGGTTTTTAAGCTCTTTTTTATCGTCAACTCTTAAAAACGCTTTTCTCCCTCTGGTCTCTTCCTTCTGATTCTCTCTAACTTCCGTCTGCATTTGGTTGTTAGTCGGTTTCAGCAGGTAAAGTTAATACTACGCTTATATTTTCGAAAGTCAACACTTAATATGAAATAATTTTAAATTAATCCAACTTTTATTATATTTATATAAAATAAGCAAATGAAAGCATTTTTACCTAACAAAGATCCTTTAAAAAAATACATCACGGAATCTAGATCTCTTCAAAAATTAGAACATATTGCTTCAGAGCTACCAAAGCTTTTGCTGACTGGAAAAGTTCAGACAACTATAGATGGGTTATCTAAAAATGCATTATCTATAAAGCCCCTTCTCAAGACAAATAATATTCAAGAAATAAACCTTTCAATGGTTCATCTAAGTTTTATTGCACATGCCTATATATGGGGTGGTAAGAAGCCTAGCAAGTTACTACCTGAAGTTGTGGCAAAACCCTGGGTTGAGGTTTCAAATATTCTTGGAAGGCCACCAATTTTAAGTTATGCAAGTTACTGTTTGGATAACTGGTATAGGATTGATAAAAAACAGGAGATTTCTCTTGAAAATGTTGCATTGATTACCAACTTTTTAGGCGGTGTTGATGAGGATTGGTTTGTGACCATTCATGTGTGTATAGAACATGCAGCTAAAGAGGCAATTACTGCTGCATATGAAATTTCAAAACTTAAATCTAACAAGGATAATAAATTAGATGATGGCTTAAGAAGAATAATAATGTCACTTAGAGAGGTTAATTCTATTTTTTCAAGAATGCCTGAAAAATGCGACCCTTATGTTTATTACCATAGGGTAAGACCTTTTATATTTGGAACAAAGGATAATCCTGATCTGAAAAAAGGTCTTATTTATGAAAATCAATTTAAAAATAAACCTCAATTTTTTAGAGGTGAAACTGGAGCACAAAGTAGTATCATGCCATTCCTTGATGGGGCACTGGGTATTTACCATACCAAAGATCATCTTAGGCATTATCTAAATGAAATGCGTGACTATATGCCTCCTGAGCATAGAAAAATAATTGAGGAAGTAGAAAGCATATCAAGCGCAAAGGAGTTAATAGATAGTTCAAAAAGCTTAAAGATCAAATACAATAAGTGTCTTGAAGAAATAAGAAGGTTTAGATCTCTTCATTTAGAATTTGCTGCATCTTATATTCATAAGCAATCGCAAATTAAAAACCCTTTTGGAACTGGTGGTTCAACAATAAAGGGGACAGGCGGAACACCATTTATGAAGTATTTAAAAAAGCATAGAGACGAGACAGAAAAGCAGAAAAAATAATCAGCTCAGTCCCTCTACAATACTGAAGTACCTTGTTGATGAATTCCTTGTATAACTTAGAGCATCTTGATACTCGTCTGACTTATAGCAGTTCTTTGCTATTTGGTAGGATGGAAATTCAACAAGAACTGTTCTTTCAAATCCAGAGCCCTCAACTTCTTCCTGATCACCGCCTCTTATAATGAACTTTCCTTCAAATTTAGCAACAATATGTCCAGCTATTGAGACATACTTTTTATAGTCTTCGATGTTTGAAATATGAGCCCTCACAACCCAGTATCCTTTTTTCATTTATGCTTTGAACTTTAACCTTGTTTGATGAAGTATAGGCTCAGTGTAACCACTTGGCTGAAGCCTACCTTCGATTGCCAAACTGCATGAAGCCTGAAATGCAAGTCCATCAAAAAGTGGTGACATATTATTGTAGCTATCATCGTTACTATTTTGGTCATCAACTGTTTTAGCCATTTTTTTCATTGCTTCGATCACCTGATCTTTGTCAATGAGATTATGATGTAGCCAGTTTGCTATATGCTGGCTCGATATTCGGCAAGTTGCTCTATCTTCCATTAAGCCGACATTGTTAATATCTGGTACCTTAGAGCAGCCAACCCCCTGATCGACCCATCGAACAACATAGCCTAGAATTCCTTGACAGTTATTTTCAAGTTCAAATTGAATCTGCTCTTTGGATAGTTCCATTGGATTAGAGTGAACGGGAATATCTAAAATAGAATTAAGATCAGCCTTGGCTCTTTCCTTTATCTTGGTCTGCTCATCAGAAACTAATATTTGATGATAGTGAATTGCGTGCAATGAAGCCGCGGTTGGAGAAGGCACCCAGGCACAATTTGCACCTGCTTTGGGGTGAGCAGTTTTGGTTTCATACATTCCAAGCATCTCATCTGGCATTGGCCACATTCCCTTACCTATTTGAGCCCTTCCTTGAAAACCAGTCTCGAGACCAATGTCAACATTCCAATCTTCGTATGAGGCTATCCAGTTATGAAGTTTGATATCACCTTTTGGAATCATTGGTCCAGCTTCCATACTGGTATGTATCTCATCACCAGTCCTGTCTAAGAAGCCTGTATTTATAAAAATTACTCTTTCTTTGGCAACCTCAATACATTCTTTTAGATTAACGGTTGTTCGCCTCTCCTCATCCATAATGCCAATTTTGACAGTATTATGGTCAATGTTAAGAGCTTTCTCCACTGCAGCAAAAAGATCGCAGGTGAACTTTACTTCCTCAGGTCCATGCATTTTTGGTTTAACTATATAAACACTTCCTGTTCTAGAGTTCTGATACTTTCCTTTATTGTCCAAATCATGTTTTGCAATACATATGGTAAACATAGCGTCCATTATCCCTTCCGGGACCTCATTACCATGCCTATCAATCACACCGGGGTTAGTCATAAGGTGGCCAACGTTCCTCACAAGCATAGTACTTCTTCCCGGAAGAACTAAATTAGTGCCATCCTTAGAGATATATTCTCTATCAGGACTGAGCTCCCTTGTTAGTGATTTACCATTTTTAACAAATGTATCAGTTAGATCTCCTTTCATAAGACCTAACCAATTCCTATAAACAAGCGCTTTGTCTTCTCCATCAACAGCGGCAACTGAATCCTCGCAATCCTGAATAGTAGTGATTGCTGATTCTATCAAAATATCTTTTATTCCTGCAGGATCTGTTTTACCAATCGGATGAGATCTATCTATTTGTATCTCAAAATGTAAATTATTATTTTTGTACAGCAAGCCAAGTGAATCATTGCCATTATCAACATATCCCTGATATTGATCTTGATTGATTAAGAAAGATGATGAGCCATCTGCTAGCTGAGCTAAAATATTACCGTTAGCAAATTCAAAACTGATAACGTTCTTGTATGAGCCATTCTCTAAAGGCACAGTCTCATCAAGAAAGTTTTTAGAAAAAGCTATAACCCTGTCCCCTCTTTTAGGATTGTAACCACCATCCTTGTGTGCTCCATTCTCCTCTGAAATCATATCTGTTCCATATAGAGCATCGTAAAGACTTCCCCATCTAGCATTAGCAGCATTAAGAGCAAACCTTGCATTCATAACAGGCACTACAAGCTGAGGGCCAGCTATAGTTTTTATTTCCGGATCTACATTTTCAGTTGAAATTGTAAAATCTTTGGCCCTTGTCGCAATATAGCCTATTTCCTCTAAAAAGCTTTTATACTCATCATGGTTATGGTTTTGGCTTTTTCTGCTAATATGCCATTCATCAATAAGTTTTTGAATTTTCTCTCTTTTTTCTAATAAGGCTTTATTTCTTGGAGAAAAAGTGTCAATAATTCTTTCAAAACTCACCCAAAAATCTTCTGCTGTAATACCTAAACCTGGAAGAATCTCATCCTCTAATACATTTTTAATATCAGATGAAATTTTTAATTTAAGTCCTTTTTTAGAACTTTGATTATTACCAGAATCATTAGAGTTAATAAAAATTGATTTTAATTTTTTAAATATATTCATCAAAAAATTATATAACAGAAAATTAAAAGCTAAATAAATTAATTGTTTAAATTGAGAATCTTTAGATGTCTATGTTTGGATCATAGTCCCATATTTTATTTAGTCTTTTATCGGTTGCTTTCAATGAGTGCTTCATAAGAAAATTTCTTGCTATTGTAAGGCATGGATTTGATAAATGATAAAGGTGGCCTTGCATCTCAGACATATTTTTGATCATTCTAATTCTTGAATGTCTTATTCTTTGATATTCTCTTTGTGCAAAAGCAATATCATTATCATATTTAATGAAAAGTTTTCCAAATATATAGGCGTCTTCAAGAGCCATGCAACCACCCTGACCTAAAAAAGGAACAATTGGGTGAGCCGCATCTCCAAGAAAAGTAACATTCTTAACAAACAATCTTCCAGTATGTGGTCTTTTGTAAATCCCCCATTTAAAAACCTCTTTTGATTTAGCAAGCTTGTTAACAAGTTCTCTAGAATGCATGAACAAATCAGCGCTCATCTCATCAGCGGTACCTTCCACTCGCCATGTTTCTTTATATCTTTTAGCTGTTTTAATAACCGCAACAAAGCTAGTTAACCTATCATTAATTGGATAAGTAACTACATGAGAGTTTTTTGAAAGATGGAGATTAATAGAATGATCTTTAGAATTAATAATTCCCCTCCAGGCTGAATATCCGCTATATGATGGTGCTGCGTTATCCTTTAATATCAAATCTCTAGAACTAGATTTTATTCCATCACAAGCTACAACATGTCTGACTAAAAAACTTGAATGGTTTGTAAAAAATATTTTTGATTGGCTTTGATCAATTGACCTGAGTTCATGGTTATAAATAACCACACCCCCAGAAGACTCATATTTATTAAGCAAGGTTTTATAAAGCATCTCTCTAGAAGTAGTTCTTACTATAGATGGGCTTGAATAGAGAATCTTCTTAGTATCTTGGATCTTTGTCGACAATGTTAGCTCAGATATTTTTTTTATCTCATCCTCAAGATCAATATATTTTAGAACTCTTAAAGCGTTTGGTGAAAGAGAAATTCCAGACCCATGAGTTCCTAGTTTTGAGTGCTTTTCAAAAATAATTGAAGATATGCCCTCTCTTAAAAGAACACATCCAGTTGCAAGACCTGCAATACCACAGCCTATGATGGCCACATGATCCTTATACCTATTCATAGGTATATTATGCATAATGCACAAAAAAAAGGAGGCATTAAGCCTCCTTTTATAAAAAAATACTTAGCTTTTAACAGGCACTATTGAAAAAGATCTTTCATTTGTGCATGAACCACCAAGAGCTGCCATTGCTTCAGCCTCTGGAAGAGTATCAGCTTTTTCACTCCAGAAATTAGTCCAATTCTTGCCATATTCACCTATCGAAGAAGTCATTACTGCTTGAACAAAGTCAAAATCCCATCCAGGCTCAACTCCAGTCTGAGGCCAAATCATTTTTCTGCCTGCAACATCTCCATTTTTCTTTGCAGCTTCAGCATATGCAAAATAAGCATCATAAAATTGCTCATTAGTAACACCTTCGCCAAGCTTGCAATCAGAATACACAATATAACCAGCCGATCCATCAGGTGTTTCTGATACTGTTCTTTGCCATGTATCTATAACCTGTGGAAAAGTAACTGGTAGCTCATTAAATAACTTAGTGCCATTTTTCATCCAGTACTCATTGCCTACATAATGCTCTTCTGGATCTGGGCTTACACCAACCCATATAGCATCAAAGGTATTTAAATTATGGCCATAATATGGAACAAGTATTGCTGCTTTATAGTTTTTAAAAACTTCACCAGGCTCTCCTTCTGAGGCCCATTTCTTCCATTTCATGCTCCACTTCATTAAGTCGTCCATGTCCTTACCATCTTTAAAGACATTGACGTAGTATTCAGCTTTATTGGCTTTATATTTTGGTTCATCCGCCTCGTGACCGTCAGCAATAACACCAAAGGATAAAAACAAAGCTAAAGTTAATATTATTCTCATTTTTCTCTCCCTGTTTTAAATTAAATTGACTTTAATGATACATGTCTTGGATTAGATGTAGAGAAAAAATATATACAAAAAGTAGACTTAATCAATCAGTCCATCTAAATCATATTTTGAAAGAAAATCCCAAATATTTTGAGATGCCGAATAGCTTAGTGATTCGGATGTAGGCCAGGTATGCCTCATAGAGCTATGCAAAACCAATTCAACACTTACATTATTTAAACAATTTTCATAATAATCAAATTGTATTGAATAGCCTTCCTCAAAAAAGTCTGAAATTGCAATTGTGGGATCTGAATTACATGAATTATACAAAGCCCAATATTCAATTGAATTTGGGATGCTTTTCATACCCAGGGTTGTATTCCCCTCAAAAGGCACAGTTGTATCTTGAGCTCCATGTATTTGAAGCACTGAGGTCGGATGAGAAGGATTGCAATCATCATATGTCTCAAAAGTCATTGAACCAGTAACTGACGCGATTGCAGCTATTTTAGAGCTTAAATTACATGCTAGGTGATAGCTCATAAAGCCTCCATTTGACATACCGGTTGAGTAAATTCTATTTGAATCAATATTATGCTTACTTAATGATTGGTCAATTATCGTATCAATAAAATCCACATCATCAACATTACTTCCAGTTGTCCATCCACCTGAGTTCCAGTGAGATGAGCTTGAGACTAGTTGAGATGTGTAAGGAGCCCCCTGAGGAAACACCACTATGAATCCATTGGCATCAGCTATAGATCTAAAATTTGAATATTCAATATTTCTAATAGCGCTTCCGCCGTAGCCATGAAGACTAAAAAGTAAAGGTGTTTTGCTGCTTTGATCAATATTTGATGGCACATAAATAAGGTAATACCTTTCTATGCCATTATGTGTGAATGTGCACCTTTCGATATTTAACCCAGCATCGATGCATTGCTCAGAAAAGCTTGGTGGGTTTATTGGTGGGCCAGCTATACCAGAAGCACTATCAGACTCACCTCCACCGCCTCCACAAGAGGTTAAAAAAATACAAATTATTAAAAATTTAAATTTCACGTATATAAGATTCCTTGAATGTAAATAAGTTTAATAAACATTGTCATACTATTATGTCATTAAAAAAATTTTGATGTTAAGTTTAAGGGAATTGGTGCGGTACGCCGGTCTCGAACCGGCGGCCTTCTGCTTGGCAAGCAGACGCTCTACCAACTGAGCTAGTACCGCATCAAGTGAGCTAATATAACCTTTAAGCCTTATCCTTTCAAGCAATAATAATACCCTTGTAAGCATTGTTAAAAACAATATATTAAATGCCTATTTATTGAATAATTGGTAATGTATTTTTAAGAGGAATTTGATTGATATCATCAAAGCCAAAAGCATCTTGAGAAGCCAAAACAACATATGAAGCATCTATACCAATTGGTATAACAGCATTGAATTTTGCATTATCAATGTAAGTTCCAAATTCATCACTATCTTCATAATCAATATGTTGTGCATGGATATAAAAAGGGTTGCCAAGTCCAATTACAGCGACTTCTTTCTCTTCATCATTCAATATTCTAAGGACATACTTGTCTCTTTTACTAAAAGATTTATATTTTGCTACGACATTATAATTTGGTTTTTCTACCATTAATTTTTCTAATTTAAGGCCATCCTTGCTTCCTACGAAAGACAATACTAGAGCATCTTCATTTAAATTTTTAGAAAGAAATTCTATATCTATATCTTTATCAACAGCACTAAATGTATAGCCAAAAAAAAGAATTAAAGTTAAGTTTATAAGTTTTACCATTTTGCCCAGTTTACTCCCCATGACCCACCAATCGGGCCATACATGTATCCATAATCATACTCTGATAATACACTGGCAACAGGATCTCTTGCCGAATTACCATTACCATCTATCCATGTAAAAGCAGACTGCATAAGCCCTCTATAAAAATCATTATTATTCATTGGGTCGTCGGGAGCAATAATTGTTCCCGTTAAGTCTACTGCTTTGTATGTGTATATTCTGATACCATTATCAGACGGCCTTCCAAATGATACTGATTGTTTATTTTCTTTAGAAACATCCTCAACACCATCAACGTACCATTTAAGAGTGACTTGTTCAGGATTGTAATTAACATCAATTGTTATATTCCATGAAGTGACTTGGCCTTGCTCATTTGAACTTGTAGATGCATTACCTGGGTCATAGAAACCTTGGTTCTGCAAAGAACCAACAGCAAAACCTTCAGTATTTACTTTTCCATAACCTCCGCTAGAACACGAATCCATGATGTTGCAAAAGTTAGGTCTGTAGTTGTCATATAGACCATAATAATTTCCTTCAAAGTGCCCAACTTTGTTACATTCTTCATTCTTGCCTACAAAATTACCTTGATCATCCCAATTATTTGCAAAGCAACCGCAGTCCTCGATCACAACACCGATATTGTCGAAGTCGGCAATTGTGCCGTCTGCATAGTTATAGCAAACCTGAACGTCTCTGCCTAAAATATTTAATGAGTCTTCAAAATGATGATTCCATTTTACAACGGTGGCATTTCCTTGTGTGCTTGTATTAATGTTTAGATCAGCATAGGCACTTACATCTCGATCATCATCAGAGCGATACTCATCACCCATATAGCCATGAGCGTGACCTAATTCATGCATTAGAGTAGTGCTGGTTCGTTCAGGGTTAGTATCTCTAATTCTTTGAATATTTCTGTTTCCAAGGTTCACGCCTCTTCCTTGTATTCTTGTTAGAGTTGATACTAGAGTATTGTCAGGCAAGAAATCATCAAATATCGCTGTATCCATATCTCCAACACAATAAACGGTTTCATCAAATGAATAACAACCTGTTCTTATACCAGTTGGTGAGGTTCCATCAGGCTCAACAGGCTCAACAGAAACAACCTTAAAGTAATCTTCTTTAAAAAATGCACCAGCATCAGATTCTCTAACCTTATTAAGAGATGCTAATAACGCCCTTCTGTATAAATCTATGTCTGCTTCTCCATTTAAAGAGTCGCCAATAAATAGATAATTTGTTCTACCCAATGAGCCCATATCTCCAGGCTGACCAACTAAGTAGTAAACATTGTAATCTTTAAGTATTTTTTCCCCGCCATTAAAACCATCTTCAGGATCGACATCCTGATTGATGGTTACAGTTTCCCTATAGCCAACGAACCAAGATTCAAACTCAATTTTTGCAGAGTTCTCACCATCTGAAACTATCAAATCAACATTAAATAATCCTCCAAGAGCAAGAGAGCCTAAGTCTAAGGTCAGAGTGCCTGTTCCATTTGGATTGTCTCCTTCATCTAACACAAAAGTAGCTGCAAAATCAGAATCATCAACAAGAGCTGAAAATTGCAAACTATCCATTTGGCTGTCTACATCCTCAACATTAACCCTAAAGTCATAGGACTGATCAATGACCATTGAGTTTTTTGAAAGGCCTGGATCTACTTCAAAAGAAATTTTAGGGATGTCATTTACAGAGATTATCTCGATATTGATTGTTACTTGCTTGGTAATTCCCTTATCTGAAGAAAACACTTCATAGGTAAAAGAATCTGCCCCATTAATATTTGAATTAGGTGTATATACGATTCCTGCATCCTCTGATCTAAAGTCCAATATTCCCTTTTCAGGATTGGACGTGATTGAATACTGTAGTGGATTTGTTAGGGTTTCATTTGGAGATGCAGCGATACTTCCTGTGTATACGGTGTCTTCATTAATTGTAATCGTTCCTGTCTCTAGACCAAAATCAAAAGCAAAAACCACAACAGACTGATTAAAGGAGCCACCACTTCCTGAGCAACTTAAACTAAAAGTATTATTTCCAGCCACTAAAGATATAGATTCAGATCCTGAGGTGCCTTTGCTGCCGGTCCATCCTCCAGATGCTGTACATGACGTTGCATTAGTGGATGACCATGATATTAAAGCGCTATCACCAGTAGAAGCAGATGAAATATCGGAGGTTATAGAAATTGTTGGAGCAGGAAATGAACCACCGCCGCCAGCATCACCGCCGCCTCCGCCTCCGCCTCCGCCACCCCCGCAGGAGGATATAAAAACAATTATAGAAACTAACTTAAAGAAATTTTTCATTAAAATAATATATTAAATAGGGTTAATTCTAGTAAATAATAATGTAGATGATGTGTCAAGCATATTAAAGACATTGAATCTAATGACTTTAAATTAAATATTTTTTGTAGTCCTGCTACATTTATATAATTTAAACAAAAAAAAGAGGGTATAAACCCTCTTTATAATTATTAAGAAATTTTATAGCTTATATCTGAATCCAGCTCTAAATATTGAACCATGATCTTGATACAAGAAAAGCATTTCTTCATATCTTGAGTAAAGTCTTACATTTTCTTTTGTAAGGTTCTGTGCTTCAAGGAATATAGATCCGTTCTCATTGAATTCATATGAGGCGCTAAAGTCTAATTGACCTCTTTCTTCAATAAATAATGGATTATATTGATCCTGACCAGCATAAGTTTCCCCTCTTATATTGTAAGAAAGTCTTGCTGAAAATTGGTTATCCTCATAAAAGACTGATAAGTTGCCAGCATCTCCAAATCCAGGTAAAGCAAACTGCTCACCTATTCTTGCCGGATCCACATCGGTATCTCCACTAACCAAAGTTAAATTAGCAAGGAATCCCCAGTTTGAATCTTCAAATAAATGCTGTAACGCAATCTCGACCCCGTTAAGTGTTCCTGAGTACTTGTTTACAGGTTTAAATATACTAAACATATATAAAGGATCGCCATCTTCAGAAATAAAGATATTATTTTGTCCTGATAGGCCTGTTGAAGGTATGTAAGGTTGGTCGCCTTCATAACTCCAATCATATTGAGCCCAATTTCCACCATCATCGTGTGCTAGGATCCATGCAAAACCATTAGTCCTACCCTCTTCTCCAACACCACAAGACCAACTAAACACTTGACACATTTTTTCTGCACCGCTTGATGCATTATCATCTGAATAATTTTGTGATTGTTCTAATAAGTCTAGAAAAAATTGTGATTGACCAATATCTGTAACACCATTAAATGATCCTGACCCGTTCTGCGATCCATGCCAGCCATTAATATTTTTTCTAAAGTAATTTAGAGCAAAGTAACTTCCTTCAGCATAATAGTATTCATATGCCAGGTCGAGATTCTCAGCTTCATATGGTTGTAAATTTGGATTACCTTTAATAACTGATACAGGATACTGACTAGAATATGGTGTAGTATCAACAGTTGCTCTCATTTGCTCTAGATCAGGTCTTGAGTTTGTTTTACTAAGAGCAAATCTAAAGATCATATTTTCAGCAAACTCAAAACTACCGTTGATATTTGGAAGAACGTAGCTACCTTCTCCAGTATCTGTAAATACCTCAGGCTCACCAGTTAGCATTCCAAAGAAGTTACAATCATATAATGGGTTTCCATCAGCAAATAAACACCATGTTGTAGCTATAGGCAAGCTTGTTATACCTGTTGAAGCTTGATCAACTTCTTCATATCTTAGTCCAACTTCAATATTTAGAGGTTGACCTTTTTTAGTAGTATGCTCAAAGTAAGCATTTACAAAAATTGCATCTATTGTCTCTTCAACAATATCATTTGAATCAAAATCACCAGCACATAGAACTCCTCTAGTGTCTGTTCTGCTTTGGGTATCATAGCTATATAGACCCTGCCCTTGAGCGTCATCTACCGTTCCACAAGGCCAATTTTCTGCTCTTCTTATATTCCAATATTGAAGACCAGCACTTTCTGAAAATAAATAACCGTCGTTCTGAATGCTTCTAATTGCATCTTCAATTGAAACATCAAAATAATATAAATCAGAGCCTGAACCTAGGTAATTATCTTCATTAATTTTGTTAAAAATAAAGTCAGGAGTTAACGCATTATTCCAGAAATCAGGGTTTCCATCTTCTAACTTACCTTGAAGTAGTTTTTCGTTAGCTTTAGCTCTTCTAAATTTCTGGTTAACAGAAGAATAACCAAACTTAACTCTGGTTAATGACTCATGAATGAGTCCTTGGTTATTATCCCAAGTTCCAAGTAACTGGACTTGATCCATAAAGTTGCTTTTTTCTTGATAATCCATCAAAGCCTCAACCGGGGCTAAATCTGATGCTACTAGCTCCCTTGGAGTAGTGATACCATTCTGCATATCATTTTCATCAAAAGCCGTATAATCAAGTATTGGTATCATCCCAGTAAAATCGAAAGTAGCAGTTCCCATTCTGGCTCCACCTACTGGGCCAAAAGGACCAGTTCCGTCAGTTCTGCTTCCCGCAGATGACCATCTAGCATTTGAGAACATAATTGAGTTGCCATAACTTTTAATAGTTGCAGATGAATCATGCATGTCAAAAGTGAGATTAAGATCTTCATTTACTTGGAAATCTATATTAAAACCTAAAGAGTTGTTTCTGTTAACAGATCCAGCCCAGAGGATGTTATTAAAAAACTCTCTTCCTTTTCCTGCTTGTCCTACGTCGTCAGAGTAAATTACGGCACCATTCTCGTTGATAGTTACATTTCTAGCATTCCAACCAGAAAACCAAGCTCCATTTTCAACACCAGTGCTTGCAAAATCTACATTAGAGTACGTATAGTCAAATGTAGTTCTTACCCTTCCAAGTTCATACTGAAAAGCTGTTTGGAAGTTATTTCTAACTCTCTCATTATCTTTGTGCTTATAAACTAAATTTCTTGGATAGAAGAAAGCATTGTCTTCTCGTTGGTTTGAAGATGTTACTACCGCTTCTGGTGGTAGATAATTTTCAATAGTACTAGGATTCCAAGTTATTTCATTTGTGCCCTCTTCTCTGTTATGTCTTACCTGATGGGTTCCAGAGAAAGATAAACCCCAAGACCCTCCATTGTAGTCTTCACCAATGGTAGAAAAAACAAAATCTAGCTCTGGTGTAACTTCATCTCCTTGTTCGTTTTCTGTATCAATCATAGCTTTCACTGCAAAAGAGCCTACTGTTTTGCCGACCTCAAGAGGTTTTGTTGTAACCATATTAATGGTAGCTCCAATTCCTCCAGTAGGTAATACTGCATTGGCTGATTTATATACCTCAACAGCAGATACGCCGTGAGATGAAATATCTCCGAAATCAAAAGACCTACCTCCACCATATGTACCAGGCACAGTTGGCATCTGTCTTCCATTAAGCGTTACAAGATTAAATTCTGGTCCCAAACCACGAACTGCTACCTTTGATCCCTCAACGTTAGATCTATCAATAGCAACACCTACAATTCTTGATAATGATTCAGCTAAGTTTCCATCAGGGAACTTACCTATGTCTTCGGCTGTAATAGCGTCAACAACACCAACATTTTTTCTTTTAATGTCTATAGCATTTTTTAAACTAGACCTTATTCCAGTTACAACAACCTCTTCAACGGCTGCTTGTTCTTCTTCTTTTTCATTAGATTCTTGAGCTATAACACTTGTTAAAGGTGCTAAAAGTAAGAGCGATAATAGATATTTATTCACAGTTATTTTCCTATAAGATTTATAAAGATTTATGATCGTCATTTAACAATTTTGACGTTAATATGTCAAGTTAGAACACATTTAATCAAAAAAGTAAATAATTTACAAAATGATAAAAAAAAAGGTAAATGATCAGATCATTTACCTTTTCTAAAATTGATTATTTTATGAACTAACCGTTATCTCTAGGTCTTGATTCATTAACAACAAGTTTACGGCCGTCAATTTCTGACTCATGTAGAGCTTCAATTGCGCCTTCAGCACCATCGCTCATTTCTACGAAGCCAAAACCTCTTGATCGATTAGTCATTCTGTCTGTAATAATTTTTGCAGAAGTGACAGTTCCATGCTCAGCAAAAAGGTTTTCTAGGTCTTGGTCGCTCATGCCCCAAGAAATGTTTCCGACGTATATATTCATAATTTCCAATTAGTTAAAAAAAACGTATCTTACAACACATTCTTTATATTTAATACCCTTTTAGGTGTCTAAAAATTTTAATGCTTCATCTCCAAACTCATCCCACCAATTCATACCCATCAGATGTATTTTTTCTAGATTTGGTCCAGAGCTATCGTCAAGTCTTCTATTTATTTTTCCTATCGGAGAATTAATTCGTAAATATGATTGGCCTAATATGTCTTGAGTTAAGTCGTTTTCAAGACCAGTCTCAAGCATTATTCCCATAACATCATGTCGAAGCCAGCCTAGTCCTCCCCACGATGCAGACTGTTTACCATTAATCTTTCTAGTATTTAATCCTGTGCCGATACTTAAGACTTTAATATCATCTGTTTGAAAATATTTTTTTGCTTGTGTATATGCAAGCAATGATGGGTTGTTTGAAACAACACCTCCATCAATATACCAACCTCCGTCTTCTGCTTGGAATGTAGGAAAATAAATAGGGGCTGCGCTTGATGCACAGCAGGCACTGATAATACTAATTCCTGGAGTTCCGAAGCTACTATGGATAACGTAGGATCTATTTTCAACATCATAAGCAAGCGTCATAACCGGTTTAGGTGACTCCCCCATTGATTTATCATAAAAAATCTTCTTAAGTACTTCTATTCGTCCAGTATTTTCATACTTTGGTCTTGCTTGAATTATTGAAGCTTTATCCCAAAAAAAATTACTAGAGGTTATTTCTTCAATATAGTCTGTTGACCAGTAGTCTTTAATTTCTTTGGCGCTCATTTGATTAACACCTAAACATAAAGCGTTTAAGGCGCCCGCTGAGACACCAACAAACATATCAAACATATCAGAAACTTTTCTACCACTCTCAACCTCTAATTTGTGAAGAAAAACAAGCCCTGCAATAGCCCTAACGCCACCACCATCAAATGATAAAACTTTCTTACTGTTTGATTTAGAGAAGAAATTAGAAAAAGCGCCCATATGATTTATTTAAACACAAGTATGATCACTCAGCACTTATTTTAAATAAAAAAAAGGCCTCAAACTGAGACCTTTATCTATAACAAAAATTCTTATCCTTTTACGCCTGATGTTGAGCCTTTTTTAGCAGACTCTTTAGTAACTGATTTAAGAATTGAACAGCTTCCTGCTTTTGTATTAAGAACAAACGCTGCACAAGAATTTTTTGATTCACATAAGGCTGCACAACCTGCAACTGACTTATATTTTGATGAAGTTTTAACCGTAGCTATTTTTCCTGATAGTGATATGTCTTCTTTCATATCAAAATTTATAGTATCTGCTTCAACAGCAAATATACTGAATGCAAAAATTGCAAGTAATGAGTTTAATTTGAACATTTTAGGGGGTCCTTTAAAATTAAAATTTATATTTAATGTTTACACTGCAAACATCTCAACGCAACATAATACAATATATGTTTACAGTGTCAACATGGAATATGTATTTTTTTATATAAATAAACTTATTTTATAATTTTAATATCTAGGAGTTTGCTGGCAGCAGATATGCCGCCAATATTTTTAACATTGGTGTAACCTAAATCTTCTAAAATAATCTTTGCTTTGCCCGACCTATTTCCGCTTCGACAATAGAGCATTATCTCTTTATCTAAATTGGGTTCATGAGATTTGATCTTGTTACCTATATCTGCCAAAGGAATGTGAGCCGCATTTTTAAGATGACCACTCACCCATTCAGGCTCAGTTCTTACATCAATAATTACTGAGTCTTTTGTTGCAGCCATTGCATTGGCTCCAAAAAAAATACAGATAAAAAATATAAAGCTTAATCTTTTGTGTTTCATGACCACTCTGCAAGAATTATGTCTGAAGCCTTTTCACCAATCATAATTGTGGGGGCATTTGTATTCCCGCCTACCAGAGTAGGCATTATTGAAGCGTCAATAATTCGTAATCCATTGGTTTTGTGAACCTTTAAATTGTTATCAACTACACTCATTTCATCTGAACCCATTTTGCAAGTTCCAACTGGATGATAAACGGTGTCAGCATCTTCTCTTATAGCCTGTTCAATATCTTTATCATCATCTATATCAACAGGTCGATGAACATGGTCTTGAATATATTTATTGAAAGGCTCTGTGTGAAGTATTTCCATCATTTTCTTATAGCCTTCGATCATAACCCTCATATCATCTGGGTGACTTAAGAACTTAGGGTCTATTAAAGGATCATCAAATGGATCGCTTGATTTTAAGGTAACCTCTCCTGTTGACTTTGGTCGCAGAAGACATGTGTGGCAACTCATGCCATGGCCCCAAACAGATGTTCTGCCATGATCAATAATCATAGCCGGTGCAAAATGAAGCTGAATATCTGGCACTGGCACGCTATCGCTTGTCTTTAAGAATGCTCCGCTCTCAGCAACTGTTGAGGTAAATAGGCCGACTTTCTTAAAAATATATTTAAGGATTTCAAGAGGGAATTTATAGAAAATAGATTTTAATGAAAAGCCTATTAAATGCATTGAGTTATATTTGTGTATTGTTAAATAATCAATATGATCTTGAAGATTTTTCCCAACTCCTGGTAATTCAACAAGATGCTCTATGCCATGCTTGGAGATCTCGCCCTTGGGCCCAAGTCCAGATCTAAGCATTATCTGTGGTGATCCAAATGCTCCTGATGAAAGAAGGACTTCTTTTGTGCAGTGAATATCAAATGATTTCTTATCTTTATCAATGCAACGGACTCCAATAGCCCTGTCGCCGTCCATGATTATTTTATCTACATTGGTATCAGTTAGAACTGTAAGGTTTTCTCTTTCTAAGGCAGGAACTAAATATGCTTTGGCAGCACTGCATCTTTTTCCGTTTTTTTGAGTAGTTTGATAATAGCCAACACCCTCTTGGTCTTCTCCATTAAAATCCTTGTTGAACTTATGAACCTTTGAGCCTGCCGCAACAAAATCATCAGTGAAAACATTGTCGTTTCTAATTTTGCTAACATTCAATGGGCCATTTTGACCATGATACTTATCATCATGCTCCTCATTATGCTCGGCTTTTATAAAATATGGTAAAACTTCATCATAAGACCAGCCATCATTTCCAAGCTCTGACCAATGATCATAATCCCACCTATGACCCCTAACATAAAGCATTGCATTTATAGAGCTTGATCCACCAAGTGTTCTTCCTCTGGGCTGATATCCCTTTCTATGCTCCAATGATTCAACCTCTACCTCATGAACCCCTCCTGCAGAATCTGCTACAGCTGATTTTGGTTCTGTAACAACGACCTTTTCAAACTCTTTTTGAGGCTCGGTTTCATATGACCAGTTATAAGGAGAATTTGTACCAAAGAAGGCAAAGCCAAGTGGAATATGTATTCTTGGATCATTATCTTTAGGGCCTGCTTCTACCAAACAAACTTTAAAATTAGGATTAGCACTCAACCTATTAGCAAGAACACATCCTGCTGAACCTGCTCCTAAAATTATAAAATCATATTTATCCATATTGTTCCCCCTAAAAAATATACTCCTTAAGTTTATGATTTAACACTAGATGTGTAAACTAAAGTAAGAATGAAATATTTTTTTTGCAATGGTTCTATTTAATACTTTTCTTGTTATGTGGGTTCTTGTTGCTATAGGTACATTTTTTTATCTTTTTAAAACAACTGCTCCGTATGGAAGGCATGAGACTTCGGGGTGGGGAGTTCAGATATCTGCTCGATTAGGGTGGATATTAATGGAAAGTCCCTCGGTAATTTTAATGTTTTTGCTAGGATGGTTTATGAGAGATAGCCTTAACGTAATTCATGAAACCTTCTTGATGATTTGGCTAATGCACTATATTCATAGGACATTTATCTATCCGTTTTGGATGGATATGACTACTAAAACTATGCCGATAACTATCGCGCTTTCAGCATTTGGGTTCAATATAATTAATGTACTTGTTCAAGCAATAGGAATTTATTTCTTTACAGAGTACACAGAAAGTTGGTACGAGACATATGTGTTTCAACTCGGTTTAGTATTATTTATTATAGGAATGTTTATAAATATATATTCAGACTTCTTAATTCTTAAAATGAAAAAAGTTAAAGGGCCTGGCTATCATATTCCAAATTCTTTTCTTCATCGTTACATCTCTTCACCAAACTACTTTGGTGAAATTATTGAATGGCTGGGCTGGGCAATACTTACCTGGAGTATATCTGGCTTTGTGTTCTTAATATGGACATTTGCAAACCTATTTCCTAGAGCAATCTCAAATCATAAATGGTATCAAATGAAATTTGAAAATTACCCCAAAGATAGAAAGGCTATAATTCCTAAGGTAGTTTAAAGCTGCCCCATCTCTTTCATTTGATTAGCAACTTCCAAAATAGATTCCTCTGCAGGTCTTGGATTCCAGCCTAAAACATCTTTAGCTTTTGATGTTTTCTGAACGCTCCTTAACCTCCCCAAATATGGCAAAGTTAATTTAAGTTCTTTATTAAATTTTGCTAGAATTTTTGCAAGCCAAACTGGTATTGCAATTGATGGTGCCTTCTCAAAACCATTGTCTTTTAATAGCTTGGCAACATCCTTGTACCATAAATCTTTTTCGGCCAATGCAAATCTCTCGCCATTAGATGCTGGGTTTTCCATTGCTAATATGTGTGCTGAGGCAACATCTCTAACATCAACATAGCCAAACATTAGAGGAACAGCTACTGGCATTTTTCCCCCTGCAACCATCTGTACTGCTTTATTGGATTCGCCAAGGTCACCGGTTAAAGTTGGACCAGTCACTAAAGCTGGATTGATAACTGCTAAATCAAATGGGTTTCCTTCATTTTTAACATAATCCCAAGCAGCCATCTCTGCTAAGGTTTTGCTTTTTGAGTAATGGCTGATAGCCGGATTATTTGGATCTGACCAATCCGATTCGTCGAAATGGTTTTTTTTCTCCATGGTATCGAAGATAGCCGCAACTGATGAGGTCAATACAACCTTATTAATATTATATTTTTTTGCAAACTTAAGAGCTCTTTTAACACCAGCAACCGCTGGTTTTACAAAATAATCCTCATTTTGATCATCCAAAGAAATTGGTGAGGCAACATGAAGAACGTATTGGCATCCTGCCATAGCAGCATCCCAACCATCATCGCTATTTAGATCTAATGGATAAAGTTTCAAATTTTCATGACTAGTTCCAACGGCTGATAAACCATTTCTAATTTCACTTTCTCTGCTCAGGCTTCTTACGGTCCCGTTAACATGATAGCCTTTGGATAGAAGCTGTTGAATGCAATGCAAGCCAATAAATCCAGAAGCCCCAGTAACTAATACCTTACTCATTTAATACCTTTTATTTATTTATTAATAACTAACAATCGCCTAGGTAGATTATATTGTCAATGAAATGCTGATTAGAATTAACTTTATAATTTTGCAAAAAAATAATATTTGGTTAGGATAAATGTAATTGGAGATAAACTATGAATAATCAAAACCTATGGCAGAAATTTATATCGTTATCAGAAAGAGGCATCTTGATGATTATTGCAATAGCTACTCTTTTTGCAACTGGTATAGAGCTTGCAAGAATGTTTAATGTTCAAACTGTAAATTTAAGTGACTTGTTTTTACTTTTTATCTATGCAGAAGTTCTTGGCATGGTTGGAGCCTTTTATATAAATAACCGGCTTCCTGTTACATTGCCAATAATTATTGCTATGACTGCCTTAACAAGAATGATCATTCTTCAAAGCAAAGACTTGGATTCTATAAATATTATCTATGAAGCCTCCGGTATTTTAATCTTGGCGGGTGCTGCATATGTAATGAGTTTAAAGGATGAAATTAGCCTTAGAAAACTTAAAGTTAGAAAGTCTTTAGAAGATAAAATATCTAATTAATTGATAAAAAGGAAGAGCATTGACTGCAAAAAAATATATAGATTCTTGGCACACGGTCTTTAAAAGCCAGGAGCTCGATAAGCTGGATAAAATCATTGCAGATAATGCTGTTTTCACCTCCCCAGTAGTCTTTAAACCAATGGAAGGAAAAGAGATAACAAAAATGTATTTATTTGCCGCTGGACAGTCATTTAATATGGATAAATTTAAGTACATAAGAGAAGTTCATGATGGAATAAACTCCATACTTGAATTTGAAACTTTCATAGATGACATATCTGTAAATGGAGTTGATATGATCAAGTGGAATAATGAAGGAAAAATCGTTGATTTTAAGGTTATGATCAGGCCTCTCAAGGCTGTGCAAAAAGTTCAAGAGAAAATGATTGAATCCCTAAATTCATTTAAGTAATAAATTAAAAATTTCTAATATGCTAAATATAGATTCAATTATTGAAGAGTTAACTTTAGAAGAGAAGATAGAGCTCTTAAGTGGATTTGATGCTTGGCATACTAATTCAATAAAAAGACTAAATATCCCAAGCATTAAAATGTCTGATGGGCCGAATGGTGTTAGGGGTAATGGCACTTCAGGGAAGTCTTCTGCATGTTTTCCTTGTGCGATATCCTTAGGATCAACATGGAATATGGGCCTTATTAATCAAGTTGGAGTTGCTCTCGGACAGGAAGCAAAATCTAAAGATGTTGATGTTCTTCTTGGTCCAACTATAAATATTCATAGGCACCCGTTAGGCGGAAGACATTTTGAAAGTTATTCTGAAGATCCCTTCTTGACTGGCATGATAGCAACCGAATACGTTAAAGGCGTCCAATCACAGGATGTGGCTGCATGTTTAAAGCATTTTGTAGGGAATGATACCGAGTACCAGAGGTATGCGGTTAGCTCAAATATAAGTGAAAGAGCTCTCAGGGAAATATACCTCCTCCCTTTTGAAATGGGAGTGAAAGATGGAGATGCAAAAGTGGTAATGAGTGCATATAACAAGCTGAATAATATCTATTGCAGCTCCCATAAGGAACTTCTTATAGACATATTAAAAAATGAATGGGGTTTTGATGGGTATGTTGTAAGTGACTGGGGTGCTGCCATGGAAACAATTGAGAATGCCAACGGCGGTCTAGACCTTGAGATGCCTGGTCCTGCAAAGAACTGGGGCAAGGAACTTGTAAATGCAGTTAAAAATAATCAAGTTAATCCAGAGATTATAGATGACAAGGTGAAAAGGATTTTAAATGTAATTGGCTTCTCAAAGAGATTCGATAACCCTGGCTTTAAAGAAGAAAAAAGTAATGATAACTCTCAGCAAAGAGATCTTTTAAGAAATGCAGCCCAAGAGGGGATGGTTCTTTTAAAAAATAAGGGCCTTCTTCCGCTTGATAGCAATATAAAATCTCTTGGTATTATTGGGCCTAATGCTAAAAAATCTCAAATAATTGGAGGTGGGAGTGCTCATCTTATGCCCTATTATGAGTCTCATCCGCTCGATGCATTTGATAAAAAAATGGGTGATAGTATTGATATTAAATATGCAAAAGGCTGTCATACCCATAGATATCTGCCGCCATTTAATGAGAGTTTAATAAATAATGATGACAAAAAAGATAAGGGCTTTTTAATTGAGTACTTTGATAGATCTAATAATAAGAATGAACTAATTCATAGTGAGTTTGGAACTGGGGGCAAGTTCTGGGTTTTTGAGGGATTCGCAAAAGATATTATTGCCAAACAGGAAAGGCCAGATATTTTTGTAAAGTTTTCATGCGCCTATGTCCCTAATATATCTGGCTATCATGATTTTGAAATATTTGCTATTGGGCAAAGCAAGCTTCTTATAGATGGAAATTTGGTTGTTGATAATTGGTCAGAAACATCTCCAGGGGATGCCTTTTTTGCATTTGGAACATCCCCAAAGAGAGCAGGAATGGATCTTGCAAAGGGTAAGGAGTACCAAATTGAAATTCATTATAAATTTGAAGGTAACTTCCCTGCAATCTATATTGGCTGCAAAGTCCCAGATAAGATAAATCTATTTGAACAAGCTAAAGATATAGCCAAAGAAGTTGATAAAGTGGTTCTTTTAGTCGGGACCAACTCTGACTGGGAAACTGAAGGAAACGACAGGTCTGATCTAAATCTTCCTGGAGACCAAAATAAGCTAATTGAAACAGTATTAGAGATAAATCCAAATACAATCATTGTTCTTAACACTGGCTCACCAATTCGGATGCCATGGATTGATAAGGCTAAGACAGTGCTTCAGAGCTGGTATCCTGGTCAGGAATTTGGAAATGCTCTTGTTGATGTGATTACTGGTGATGCAAATCCATCAGGAAAACTTCCAACCTCTTTTCCTAAAAATATTGAAGACACTCCTGCTTTCTCTTCTTATCCGGGTAAAGACCTGCAGATGAATTATGAAGAAGAGCTTTTGGTAGGATATAAGTGGTATGAGAGAAAGAATATTAAGCCCCTCTTCCCATTTGGTCATGGGCTTTCGTATACAAAATTTAAGTACTCTAATCTAAAAATAATAGATATGGATGATGGTGGTTACCAATGCGAATATGATATAAAAAATGTTGGTGACCTGCCTGGCTCAGAAATCTCTCAGTGCTATGTAGTTACAAATGTAAATAATGAAATTGAGCCTATTAAGAAATTACAAGGTTTTAATAAAGTTTATCTTGCTCCAGGCGAGCAAAAGAGAATTCAAATTATTCTAGGTGAACGAAGTTTTAGTGTATGGTCAACTGATAACAAAGATTGGATAATACAATCGGGCTCTCATCAAATTTTAATTGGTGCTTCTTCTGAGGATATCCAGCTTTCATCTAAAGTTAATCTATAACCAATTCTTTCATCTCCTCTTCGGTAAGATTCAGTTGCGTGGCTGCAATGGAGCTCTCGGCCTCCATTATTGTTCTTGGACCTACCAATGGAAATATTAAGGATGATTTCTGAATAACATACGCAAGAGCAACTTGAATTGGCTGTACCTGCCTTCGTTTGGCAATATCAAAACACGCCTCTCTTCTTTTAAGATTTTTATCACTATGCCAAACTCTTTTTTCTTCCTCTAGAGAAGGGTTTGAGAAATGTTCATTGGATGTAATTTCTTTCTTTTCGATAAAGAATCCTCTAGCCTGGCTTGACCATGGAAAAAGCATAATTTTATTTTCTAAAAGATATTCAAGATATTTATTTTTAACTCCCACACATCCAGGCCATACAGGATCAACCATTTCAGCTAAGCTAAAATTATTACTAAGGACGCTAAAGGGCTCCATATTATTTTTCAAAGCATAATCTCTTGCTTCAGAAAATCTATCCAGCTCCCAATTTGATGCACCAATGCTACCTATCAATCCTTCAGCTCGAACTTCATTAAGTGCATCCATAAATTCGGCTACAGGAACTTCACTGTTATCTCTATGGAGGCAAAATATATCTATTTTATTAATATTTAATCGAGATAAAGACTCTTCTATCTGAGGCCTAATAAACTTTGGTTCACAGTCTGGTGTATGCGCGCCCTTGCCTAAAACTATAACCTCCTTTTCTATATTTCTAGAGTTAATCCAGTCACCTAAGTACTTATCTCCTTTTCCATTATTATAGATATATGCAGTATCAAATATTCTTCCGCCTGCGCCAAAGAAATGATCAAACATAGTGAAGGCATGAAGGTCTGAGGTTTGATTATCACAACCCAAAGCAAGCCTTGAGGCAGTCTTATCTATACCTTCTATCTGAGTATTTTGAAGTTTTGCTTTTTGTATGGAATAGAATTTAGAGGCAGGCACAGGAGACATTTCAAATGTACTTAATGGGCAAATAATATCAAGCTGCTGTCTCCATTTTTCTAACCAAAGCATATTACTTTGAGTATCTGCATGAGAAATGAAACGGGATTCAATTTCATTTCCACTAATGCACTCTGAAGCATGATTTATCTCTCTTGTGAAAAGCCCCACCTTATCCTCAAAAGGAATTGATTTAATTAACTCATTGTTTTTATAAATTTCAATAGAAGATTTTCCGTCCTGAAATTGACCGCAGTGCCAAGGCTGGCTTGCAACTATTTTTATATCTCCACTACTTACAATTAAATTATTTGAATACTCCTCATCTATCGCACAACTAATTATTGCATTAATCTTTTCAGAGAATGCTAAAGTCGCCGTTGATTGAAGGTCAACTCCTGTTGAATCAAGCCTTCCGGATGCTTCAATACTTATTGGATCAGAAAATGGTATATCTTGAAGCCTACCAGCGACTAGCTTTGACATAGAAAGAGGATAGCAGCCAACATCTAAGATTGCGCCGCCTCCAAGCATGGGATTTCTCAGTCTATGAGATTCTGATAGCTCAGCAGTAAATCCGAATGAGCTCTCAATAATAATTTCCTCTTTGGAGCCTTTAAACACCTCAAGACTATCCAAAATATTAGCAGTTTGGGGATGCACTCTGTACATGAATGCCTCCATCAAAAATACATTTGATTCCTTGGCAAGATTAAGTAACACCATACTTTCAAGATGATTTATTGTTAGAGGTTTCTCACAAAGAATATGTTTTTTATTTCTGATCGCAGAAAGACAATAATCGTAATGCGTGCTATGTGGGGTAGCAATATAGACTGCATCTATATGATTTGCGGTAAATAAATTATTAGACTCATTTATTGCCTCTACTTCAAATTTTTTACAAAAATCTCCTAATTTTTTTTCATTCCTTCCATGTACTGCTACCAGGGATGAATTATCAGAATATTTAATTGAGTGCGCAAAGGCCGTTGCTATGCTTCCAGTTCCAATAATCCCCCATCGAATATTAGTCATTTGCTATCTCCCGTTGTTGAATCTCAGTTATTAATCTTTGATGGAAAGTTTTATCAATGGGATAGAAATAAATAAGAACAAAGCTTATAAAAATTCCAATAAGGGGTATTAGAGACATTAAGCTTTTAAGGCTTTTTAATGTTTCAGATGATTGATCTTGGTTTGCTACAAATCCAATATTGGTCAATGCTGTGCCAAGGATAATAACTGCTATTGCTATTGCTCCTTTTTGTGCAAAAGTCATAAACCCATACAATGAAGATTCAGTTCTTATTCCTGACTTCCACTCGCCGTACTCAATGGTATCAGGAAGCATGGACCAAAATAGGACTCCTGTGGCTCCATTACCAAGTCCGATAAAAGCGAGAATATACAAAAGTTCGTTGAGTGTAGATATGGGATAGATGTAAAAAATGCAGAATCCAATAAACAACAAAGTCATGGCAATCAACCAAGTATTTCTTTTGCCTAGTTTGAATGCTACAAATGCCCAGAGAGGAACAGCTAGAAGCGTAACTCCATTTAACATGCCTAATATTAGTCCTTGATGCTCATGCATATCTAGTGCGTATTTTGCAAAATAGATAAGGTTGTTGTTAAACATTAGGAAGGTAGAGATAAGGATTAGTATTGCACAGAAAACAATCCAAAAAGGATAGTTGCTTGCAACCGAGTTCATTACTTCCTTAAAGCTTGGTAACTGTTCTTTGGCTTTATTAAAGCTTCTTTCACTAACAGATGAGACCGTTATTGACAGAATGATTGCAGCAATAGCTCCAGAGACTAAGCCTAAGTAAATAAAGCCAAGTGATTCCTCCCCTCCTCCAAAGTAAAGAACAATTGGAAAGCCTAAGGCAGATATAGAAAAAGTTCCAAAAGCTGCAGCAATCATTCTGGATCCGGTAAGTATGGTTCTCTCGTCACTATCATCTGTTATTCGGGCAGTAAGTGAGGAATAGGGAACACTAACAATTGTGAAGCAAGTTCTATGAATTAAATTAACACAAAGAAGGAAGCCGAATAATAAAGCTCCTTCAAATGGCGGAACCCATAAAAGAAGGATAAATGAGAGCGCTAGAGGAATTGAGCCATAATAAATATAAGGTCTGTAACTGCCCATCTTGGTTCTAGTTCGCTCTGCCATAAAGCCCATAAAAGGGTCTGTCATGGCATCCCAAAGGATTCCAAGTCCGTAAATAATACCAGCTGCAAAAGGAGTTATACCCACCACATCTGTATAAAAATACAAAAGGTAAATGCTGACACCACTCCAATATAAACAAATTGCAAAGTCACCTATACCGTATGCGAATCTAGTTTTATTACTTACAGCTGTGATCAAGAATATCCCCTAATAAAATCCTCTTTCCACTAATGTATATGAAAAAGATATGTATTGCATTGAAAATATGTAAGACTAAAGGCATGGAATATAAAGAGGGATTTTCGGAGAATGATGGGGTCAAAATCTTCTACAGAGACTATGGTTCAGAAGACTCAGAACCAATCCTTCTAGTTCACGGGCTCGGCGCACAGCTTGTTCATTGGCCTCCACATCTCATAAGCTTTCTTGTTGATAATAACTATAGAGTTATTACATTTGATAATAGAGATTCTGGTCTTTCTTCTAGATTTAAAAACAAGCCTTCCTTTGGTCTTGGGTATTTGCGTTACTTCTTAAGACTACCAATCAAAACAGAATATAGCCTTAACGATATGGCAAAAGATGGAATTAATCTTTTAAATCACTTACAAATCAAACACTCTCATATTCTAGGAACATCTATGGGTGGAATGATCAGTCAAATACTATGCTCTAAATATCCTGATAGGGTTAAATCTTTCACACTCATTGCATCAACAGCAAGCGTACCTGGACCTCTCAATGGCGCCTCTAAGGAAGTGAGAGATATGATGATAGAAAGATCAAAGCTTGAAAATCCAACCATGGAAGAAGTATATCAAAGAGAATTAAAGTGGGTTGGTCTCATAGGCATGGAAAATAGAGTGGTCGATACTCCTGAATTTAGAGAAAGCACCATTAGCAATTATAAACGTGTTGAAAATATCAAGGATGGTTTTGGTTACGCTCGACAACTTATTGCAATACTTTCATCAAAAAATAGAATTAGAAAGGTAAGGTCGATAGAGGCCGATACGCTAATTATTCATGGAAAACAGGATCCAGTAATTGATGTTAAAAACTCTTACCTTATGCAAAAACTTATTCGCAATAGTAAGTTGGTTGTCATCCCTAATATGCGTCATTTGATTGAAGAAGAGATTTTGGATCAATTTAAAGACAAGCTTTTAAATCATTTAAAAACAAATACCTAAAAAGCTAAGATCAATGAATCAAAATCAAATTAACAATCCATTGCATGGAATAACTTTGGAGAAAGTGGTTAGAAGTCTTGTTGAATATTATGGATGGGAGGCTCTTTCAAAAGAAATAGATATAAACTGCTTTAAAAGTGACCCATCTATTAAATCCTCATTAAAATTTTTAAGAAAAACTCCCTGGGCAAGAGAGAAAGTTGAGAAGCTTTACGTCTCTACCCTAACTTAAATTTGTTAAAAAATAATTGATGGTGCCCCTAACCTGCTTACAAGACTAGCTATAGGCAAGGTTGACAACAGAAATAAATAATCCAATAAAGAAACAAATAAAAATTGTCCAGCTTATCCAATTATTCATTCTTTAATTCTGCCACAAGCATTCTTTAAAATAAAATATACCTCATAAAAAAGCCCACTATTGTGGGCTTCTTAGTAAATTGGCATCCCGTAGGGGAGTCGAACCCCTGTTGCCGAGATGAAAACCCGGTGTCCTAGGCCTCTAGACGAACGGGACTAGATGCGAAACGTATTATATTGAAAGTAAGATAATTATCAAAGTCTAAATGACTATTTAATCTTTTTATTTATAGCCGCAAGAAACCCTCTCATGAAGCTTGCTTCCATTTCATCAGGATGAAGGCGGCTAAACATGCGTTTGATCCTTGAGATAATCTTCTTTGGGTTCTCTGGTTTGATGACATCTATGGCTACTGCTGTTTCAATAAAGTGATCAATTAATAGTTGAAGATTTTTAGAATCGACCTCAGGGTAGTCATGCCAATCCCTTGAGTCTGTTTGATGAGATGCTTTAAAAATTTCATATGCAAGTACCTGAGCAGACATAGCGACATTAAGAACTGGGTACTCTGGATTCGCTGGAATCTCTATATGGGTATTGGCTAACTGGAGTTCTTCGTTTGTAAGGCCCCTGTCCTCTCTTCCAAATAAAATAGAAACTTCTTTTTTGGAGTTCGATTGATCAACAATTTTTTGTGCTCCTTCTTCAGAATTTAGAGTAGGCCATTGAATAGTTCTGTTTCTTGATGAGGTTGCATAAACAAAGGTGCTGTCGGTTATGGCTTCTTCTATGGAGCTATAGATAGTTGCGTTCTCTAATACATCTAGGGCATTACCTGCCAGCGCATTCGCATCCCCAGAGGGAAACTTTCTTGGGTTAACTAAAGATAGTCTGGTGAGGCCCATCGTCTTCATTGCTCTTGCAACTGAACCAATGTTTCCTGGATGCGATGTTTCTACTAAAACTACGTTTATTAAATTACTTTTTAAACTCATGGCACTATTATCCCACTTTCCATTACAATAGCGACATGTCAATACAAGCTTTATTTAACGTTACTCAACTTGCAGCTCGAAAAGGTGCTGCTGAACTGGAGTTTGCTGTGAAGAAAGTTCATAGTCTGGATGCATCCAAGGGTTCTCCAGATGGATACCTTCAGGCTATTAACAGAAGAGTCGAAGGAATAGTCCTTGAAGAAATCAAAAGATTCTACCCTGAGGATAATTTTCTTGGAGCCGAGACTGGTTCAGAGATTAATAACTCAAATATTACATGGGTCTTAAAAGCTATTGATGGCGAAGAAAATTTTATGAATGGCTATCCACATTTCTGTTTATCGCTGTCGTGTCTTATGGACGAGAAGCCGGTTACTGCGGTTGTTATTGATCCTATTAGAAGAGAAGAATTTTCAGCCCAAAAAGGCGCTGGAGCAACTCTGGACAACGGAAAAATTAGAGTAAGCAAGCAACAAGGTATTGTTGGTTCAATGTTAAGTTTTGCAACCTCGAGTGTGAGCTCCTCTGGGTATGGATATGAGTTTAGTAAAAGCTATAAAGAGCTTTTTAATCAAGACCTTCAAATGAGAAACTCTGGCTCTATTGCCTTAGACCTCTGTTATATAGCAACAGGAAGGCTCGATGGATACTGGGCCCATGGTGTTGAGCTTTGGGATGTTGCAGCGGGCTTGCTGATTGCAAAAGAGTCAGGGGCTTTGATAAGTGATTTTAATGGCGATCCAAAGTACTTAGATGGGGATCACTTTATTTGCGCTACTCCCAAGTGCTATAAAGCCATTCTAAAATCAGTAAAACCTTACTTCGAAAAATACTAAGGAAGTTCG
>Ga0206126_10000567_pt1 | contig 49243 bp, 51 predicted proteins | sample Helgoland_Spring_5_FD_148621 | JGI IMG/M metagenome (GOLD analysis project Ga0206126, IMG submission 148621) | Pelagic subsurface seawater microbial communities from Kabeltonne, Helgoland, North Sea - Helgoland_Spring_Bloom_20160412_1 | ecosystem: Environmental > Aquatic > Marine > Epipelagic ...
TGCATGTGTTAAAATAGGTACTGGAGCTGCTTCAACATATACTGCCGTTAATAAATTATAAAAAAAGTAACTTTTTTAAATACAAAAGGCCTTGAAATTGTATATTTCAGGGCCTTTTTATATCATATCAATTCTCAATATTTATTGAATCAGTAGCTGTTAATTTTTATATTTGTCTAAAGTATCAAAGTCACACTATTATGATAAATAAAAACATCGCTTCTCTAAAACAGTCATCTACACTTTTGATTAATGAGAAAGTAAAAGCATTAAGAACAAAGGGAAATCAAATTAGTCATTTTGGTTTTGGGCAATCTCCTTTTCCAATACATCATTCGATTGTAAAGGCATTAAAAGAACATGCACACAATAACCATTATTTACCGGTAGCTGGTTTGGAAGCATTAAGGGAACAAATTGCTTTTTTTTTAGGGAGTTTTCAAAATATAAAAAGCCAGAAAGAATCAATTTTTATTGGTCCAGGGAGCAAGGAGTTATTGTATCAGTCCATCTTAATTTTCGAAGGGGCGTTTTTAATTCCAAAAGGAAGCTGGGTGAGTTATATTCCACAAATAGCTTCGAAAGGTGGAAAATACCATCTCATTGCTACTGATTATAAGAACGATTTTAAAATCACGGCAGCGGATTTAGATGTTTTTTTTAACAATAAAGCCACTAAAAAACAATATATATTAATATTAAATTCTCCAAACAACCCAACAGGAGCAGTCTATTCAGCGGAAGAATATAAAGCACTAGCAATTGCGTGTCGAAAATACAACCTCATTGTTTTTTCAGATGAAATTTATTCTCAAATTAACTTTTCAGCGCCATTTTCTGCAAGTATTTCAACTTTCTATCCAGAGAAAACCATTGTTTTTGGAGGTTTGAGTAAAGTATTTTCTGCTGGGGGCTATCGATTAGGTTTTATGAGGTTGCCGAGTGCTTTTGAAGGGTACCAAGATGCTTACAAAGCACTCTTTAGTGAGACCTTTAGTTGTGTTTCTTCTCCTGTTCAGTTTGCAGCACTTACAGCTTACGAATTTGAACAAGATTTACAAAATCAGGTACGAGATTCGTCTTTTATTTTAAAGTACGTATCCGAATATATTTACAAAGAATTTTCGGATATTTCTATAGAATGTACAAAATCACAAGGCGCTTTTTATATGGTGATTGGCTTCAATCAGTTTAAAAGTCAAATTTCAAAACGAGGAATTTGTACAAGTGTTGATTTGGCAACCTTTGTTTTAGAAAAATACAAAGTGGCCATGTTGCCAGGAGTAGATTTTGGTTTTGAAAAAGAGGAATTATTCTTTAGAATCGCATTTGTAGATTTTGATGGTGAGAAAGTGATGAAAATGTATCAAAAAAGCCAAGAAATAACCCTTGATTTTCTAAAGCAATACACTCCAAATATTATAGAAGGTGTAGAAAAGATAAAGAAGTTTATTGCAGATCTTACCGATTAATTTTTGAACTCTTTGAGGGATAATTTGCTGTCTTGAAATTCCCCATAGGTGAAATATGTAATCCAATCCCCTAAGTTAATGTAGGCAGAATTTTCTTGTAATTGAATATCTAAAGGGAGGTGTCTGTGCCCAAAAACAAAGTAATCGTAGTGTTGTTGGGTCAGTTTTTTCTGACAATATTGCACCAACCACTCTTTGTCCTCCCCTAAAAAGTTAGCATCTTCATCACCAGAAATCATTTTATTTTTTACGGATAAATATTGCCCTAATTTCACCCCTATATCTGGATGTATCCATCGAAATAGCCACTGAAACAATGGAAATGTAAACACCTTTTTCATGCGTTTGTAGCCTTTGTCTTCAGGGCCTAAACCATCTCCATGACCAATTAGGAATTTTTTATTATTGATACTGACTTCTTGTGGGGAATGATATACAGGAATATTGAGTTCTTTTTCAAAATAATCTATCATCCATAAATCATGATTTCCAACAAAAAAATAAATTGGAATTCCGCTGTCTTTTATTTCGGCCAATTTTCCCAAAACACGCACAAATCCTTTTGGAACAACAGTTTTGTACTCGAACCAGAAATCAAATAAATCACCCAATAAAAAAATCGCTTCCGCATCTTTTTTCACGACATCCAACCAACGTAAAAACTTTTTTTCACGGACAAAGCTCGCTTCAGTAGTGGGAGCTCCTAAATGTTGATCTGATGCAAAATAAACCTTTTTGTTTGTGGATGTTGAAATGGAAATCATTGGTACAAAGTAACGTTATTCTTGCTGATTTTCCAACTCCAATACTTTCAGAATCATTTTATCATCTTTATGCTGCATTCTGTAAAACCCAACATCTCCAAAAATTTCGTTAGCAATTGAAGATTTTAAATATTTTTGAAGGATTTTTTGTGCTTTAATCGAAGGGTTAAATTCTTTGATTTTTGCATAGAATTCGTCATAAACGCGTGCATCCGAATCAAAATGAGTAATGAAAGTTTCTAAAGTCCATTTTTCAGCAATTTGCCTTCGATTGCGATCAACATATTCAAAGGCAAAATTCGTAATTGCAATAAAATAGAAGTTGTTCATATAAGAAGTAGTGTCAATTGGGACAAAAACATCGGGAATAATACCACCGCCACCATATACAATTTTGCCCTTAGGAGTTGTATATTTCAAAGAGTCTACCACGGGAATGCTATCTTTGTTGGAGAGTTCTCCGCTTCTCACACGTTGTTGAAAGTCAGAAGTATATGCGTCGTCTCCGTTTTTACGATATGGTTTTTGAATGGACCTTCCCGTTGGGGTGTAATACCGTGCAATTGTTAAACGTACAGCGGAACCATCTCCCAAGTCCATTTCTTGTTGTACCAGCCCTTTTCCAAAAGAACGACGCCCTACAATCGTTCCCTTGTCATTGTCTTGTAAAGCGCCTGCCAGGATTTCGGATGCAGAAGCAGAATTTTCATCTATCAAGATATAAACGTCTCCGTTTTCAAAAATTCCATTCTCGGTTGCAAAAGATTCTGTAATTTCATTCTTGTTGTTTCTTGTAAAAACAATGCGTTTTTCATCTTCTAAAAATTCATCAACAATGCGATTCGCAATGTCAATAAACCCTCCCCCATTGCCACGTAAATCGAGGATTAAAGTAGCCATTCCTTTCCTTTTTAAAGCTTGTAAGGAAGCTCTGAATTCGCGGTAGCTATTTCTAGCAAAACGATCGAGTTTTATATACCCAAGACTGTCATTGATCATGTAGGCCAAGTCTACACTTTTAATATTCACTTTACCACGTGTAATTGAAATGGTAAATAGACTGTCGGTCGATTTTCTATAAACTTGTAAAGCAACTTTCGTTTCCGGTTTTCCTTTTAAAAATTTTGGGACCTTCCCGGTGCTTATATTTTTACCAAACAAGGTATCTTTATCTGCCATTAAAATTCGGTCTCCCGCTTGAATCCCTGCTTTTATACTGGGGCCTCCTTTAATGGGTTGAATAACAGTAATGGAATCTTCTATCATTCGAAACTGCACACCAATTCCCACAAAATTACCTTGCATATTCTCTGTAATTGCCTGGAGGTTTTCTTTCGGAATGTAGACAGAGTGCGGGTCCAATTTATTGAGCATTTGTGCGATTGCATCGTCCAAAAGTTTGTCGGTATTTACAGTGTCTACATAGTCCCTTTGTATGTAGTTGAGCAGTTTTTTTATTTTCAATTCATTCTTCGCATTTGAAGAAAAGGATGTAAATCCAATTGCGTTTCCGTTAAAAAAGGAACCAATTAGGATACCAAAAATTACAGCCAATGAAAAATAGATGGGTAGGTTGTTTTTATTCATAAGGTAAGTGCATCGTAGTTACCCCTGCTTTTTCTAGAAAATCTAAGCCTGCTCGGTCTCTATAGGCATTTGCATATACGACTCTTTTGATTCCGGCTTGGTGAATGAGTTTACTGCACTGTGTGCAAGGCGAAAGGGTAATATATAATGTAGCATTTTTTGAAGATTGTGTGGAAGCGGCCACTTTTAAAAGAGCGTTTGCTTCTGCATGCAGCACTTCCCATTTGGTAAGCCCTTCGGCATCTTCACAACAATTGTCAAAACCAGTAGGTGTTCCATTGAAACCGTCAGAGATAATCATCCGATCTTTCACAATGAGTGCTCCTACTTGTTTGCGCTTACAGTGCGAAAGTTTTCCCCACTCAAAGGCCATTTTTAGATAGGCGATATCGTATTTTAATTGCTTTTGTGCTGTCATGGCTACGAAAGTAAAAATATTTGTAGAATAAAGGCGTTAATAAATTGACAAAATTGGATATAAAATACTGGTTTCAGATTCTTTTTCTATGAAAAGGAAGGTTTCGTATTTTACCAATAGATGCGCTCTAACATCATTTGGAATGAAATACCAATAACGATTGAGGATGCGACTAAAATCCAATCTCTTTTGGAAACTCTCGTGAAAAAATCTAGAAAAGTACCAAGTACTAAAATTCCGAAAACAATAATGATTTGCGAAACCTCAATCCCCAATGCAAATTCTAAGAGTGGCATTATTTTGTCTTCGCCTTTGCTTACCATCATTTTAAAATAGGTAGAAAAGCCCAATCCGTGAATGAGACCAAAAAAGAGTGCAAAGACTAAATTGATGCTCTCTGATCCTGAAGCAGCTTTTTTTGCTCTAAAAACATTAATGCAACCGGTTATTAGAATGGTTACTGGAATTAAAAATTCAATAAGCTTAGTGGATACCTTCAAAACTCCAAAGGCAGATAAGCCCAATGTGATAGAGTGTCCAATTGTAAAAAGAGTAACTAGCCAACCTACTTTACGTTTTTGTTTGAAATTAAAAACAACGGCCAATACAATCAGAAACAAGATATGATCGAAAGCAGAAAAATCTAGGACATGGTAAAAGCCCATTTTAAAATAGAGAATAAGAGCATCCATTTTTGAGAATTATTTTTTAGTTGATTTTCAAAGATATTAAAAAGATTGTAAGAATGAACGTCCATTTTGAGTTTGTTAAAATTGCGGAGTGCAATGTAATATTAAGAAACAGGGAGTTTTAAGAATTTAAAAACGTGTGCTTTTAGTGCATCAAAAAAGGGACTTAATTTTGAGAAATAAACAAAGCCAATTAAAAAGAGCAGGGCACCAAAAATGGCCTCAGGAGCAGTCAGTTGTCTTTTTATGAAATTGTTCAAACCAAAACCTACAATTCCACCATACAATATAATGGTGTGCCACAGGTATATAAACAGTGTTTTTTGTCCTACGGATAAAAATAATTTCCATCTTTTAGAAAACCAATTTTCGAGATATATAAAAACAACCGTAACAATGAGTACATCTCCCAATCGATCGTAGAGCCATACGGCACCCTGTTTATAAGAAATGTATTTCAAGCCAAAAGCAATGCTAAGAAGGGCAATGCTGAGAAGGGCAATGCTTAGTGGGATGCTAGTAAATTTATTTTTTAAAGTGTGCATTACAGCGCCAAAAACACCACCAAATAGCACAAAACCTGCCCAAGGAACTAATGGGAAAATGGCATGAGGCCCTTTGAAAATATTTTGGAGCAGTTGCGGACTGTTTGCAGGAAATGAGGGTTGCGTTTTTAGGGTATTATAGACGCCAAAAAGAAGGATTCCACCCAACAAGTAATATAGGAATAAAGGGATGTTTTTAATACTTCTGTAGAGCAGGTACAAACCGATCAATATTAAAATACTGACCCCAATACATTGCAATACATGGAAGGCGTATATGATAGGGGTATTACTGTGAAAAGTGCTGGTGAAGTATCGCAGATTAAGCTGTAGCAAATAACCCCAGAATATGAGCTCAAAGCCTCTAATGATTCCTTTTTTTACTCTTGGGTTTCGCTTTTCTGGATGGTGATTTTTCAGGAGTAAAAATACAAAAACCAGTCCCGTAACAAAAAAGAATAAAGGCGCTGTAAGTCCTTTCATAAAGTACCATGCATCAAAAAGTAGCGACCCAGAGGTTCCAGTGCTTCTTTTTAAGGAGGCCAATGCATCAAATGCTTCCAAACTAAGCCCTATAAAATGACCTTGCAACATCATTAGTATAGCAAATGCGCGCATGGCGTCTATAAAGTGTACTCTTTTTTGTTTCATTATAAGTAGTTGTACATCAATGATTGTTTGTTCTAGCGCTCAAAGATATTCAAATGTTTTCAAGGAATTCACTTCTTATTATTATATCTAATTCCTATTAATTTTAAAACAAACAAACAAATTGTACCAAGAGTTTCCTATATTACCAAAAATTAAATTTAAAATTAGTTCAATTCTTTGTATTCATCACGCGTTATATCTTCATTTTCAAAGAATACCTCACCATACCCTTTTTTTTATGAAACAATTTTTTAAAAAACCTTTGCACTTTTCCCTTATTATGGGAATTATTTTTTTGATTTTAGGAATCGTCGGATACTATTTTTTAGGGTTTTTTTCATCAGAACCTCAAAAGGAAACGTATTTTTCAAAAGACAAAATAGAAGTTTTTATAGCTACTGCTGAAACATACATGGGAGTCCCCAATGTTTTGGGGGGGAATGACTATGATGGGATAGACGCTTCAGGGCTGGTGTATGTGTCTTTGCTTAAGAACAACCTAAAAGGATTCCCTAGGGTTTCCGAAGAAATGTCACATTGCGGGATTAAAATTGAAGATAGCGCACTTTTAAAGCGAGGTGATTTATTGTTTTTTGCCAAAACCTATGAAACGAGTAAAAAGATTACAACCGTAGGTATTTATCTAGGTTCCAACCAGTTTTTGCATGCCTCAAGTAAGAGAGGAGTTTCGGTAAACGCTTTAAATGACCCGTATTACTGGGCAGATAAGTTTCAATTTGGAACTCGAATTTTTAATTAACTTTTTATGAGATTACTATATGTATTCGTTGCTTTTTTTTTAACAACACTTTCGTTTTCGCAAGAGACCGGTCTGCTCATTAATGATGCAAATGTTCGGTGGAAGGCGAAAGGAAAATTAATTACAGTCTATCCTAAAGGCACAGAAATTGTTGTTTTACAATCCAAAGGAAGTTGGTCATTCATTCAAAACGCAAAGACGAAAAAGAGAGGATGGATTCACAATTCGCTTTTTGTGACAAATCTCAGCGTTTTGGCCCAAGACGCGAAGGTTCGATGGAAGCCAAATGGGCGCTACATGAAAACCTTTAAGAAAGGTAAAAGAGTACGTATCTTAAGTAAAAAAGGAGGTTGGTGGTTTGTACAAGATTTAAGGAACAATAGCAAAGGTTGGATTTATTCTTCCTTATTCAAAAGGAACCAGCCACCCAAAAAACAAGTTGCCTCGGTAGACACTAGTGAACAAGAACAACCGCAAAAGCAAGAAGAGTCGCCGTTAGAGCAACGTCTTTATAATAGTCCGCCCAATTGTGATTATAAAATTGAATCTTTAATAAATAATTCAAAAAATCTACCCATAACACCTTTAACGATTACATGGACAGCCGCTACTGGAAATCCTACTGGATATGCGATTGCGGTTGTTAAAGAAAAATTGAATAATGCACAATCGGAAAATATTGATCTTGGAAATAGCAGATCTTTTACCACCACTCAATTGGAAAAAAACACCACCTATTCCATCTCCATTTCTCCTTATAATGCCTTCGGGTCCTCAAAATCGTGTAGTGGAGTCTTTCGTTTTACGACTGGTAATGGCAATGGAAATCCGGTTGAAAAAACGCGTGCATTGCCACCAAACGATAATGCTTTGATTGCAGCGATGCTCAAGAAAAAAGGCTTGAAGTGGAAATGGAATCAGTTTTTAAAAAACAAAACCAATAAGATTCAATCGTTTAATGTTCCTAAATTTTTAAAAATTATAAATTCATACAGAGGCGTACCTTACCGGTATGGAGGTACTACTAGAAGTGGAGTCGATTGCTCTGGACTTATTTGGCGGGGATTAAGAGGGACAGGCTATCGCGGAGAGCGATTAAATGCTCAAAAATTAGCACAGTCCGGAAATTTAATAGCAAGTAAAGATGCCCTAAATCCGGGAGATCTTGTTTGTTTTACAAACACTACCGGTGCCCGGAAACTCGTACAACACATCGCAATCTATATAGGAGACAATGAGTTTCTACATGCACCTAGAAAAGGAAAGGTTGTTGCTACGGAAAGCTTAGACAATCCTTATTGGTCGCCACGGTTTGTTTTTGGTGTCCGATTTTAAAAAGAACTAAACCTTCATATAAAAACTCATTAAATACCTATACAGAAATGTAGTGGGTATTTCTTTTAAAGTAACAAAAGTTAATCTCCCTTTTCCAAATTTTTTTATGTTGCAAGAAGTTAATGGGCTTAATATGGGCTAAGAAATTTAATAATTTTCATTATTTTTGTAAAAATATTAAAACAAACAGTATGAGAATCAAACAAATCTTGGTCGCTTTTTTATTTACAGCTTTAGTTATCAGTTGTGGAAACAAAGCAAAAGACATTAATGCAAGTGAATTAACAACAGAATGCGAAGTAGCAGATGCTCTGTTAATAGTTATGGATGAAGTAATCGCTTTAGGAGAAGCTGTCGATTCTGAAGAGGGAGCTTCAGAAGAACAAAAAGAGGAATTCAAGTCCTTAGGAGAAAAAGCACAAGAAATTGGAGAACAATCTGACGAACTTGGTTTTAAAGAGTCAGATTTAGAAGATTGCCCTAGTTTTGAAACTTTGGAAAAGAAAATTAAAAAAACAAGAAAACTAAGAAAAGTTTTTCGATAATTTTTTTTAGCTATTTTAAAATATCTTTAAAGAACCCTTACAGAAATGTAGGGGTTTTCTTTTTCAAAGTAACTACAGTTAATATTCCTTTACCTATAAGTTCAGTTGTTAGAAATTAATTATATTTACAATCAATCAAAAAACAAACAGTATGAAAACATTAAAAAGAAGCATTACAGTATTAGTTTGTTTAATATTATTTACAAGTTGTACTAAAAGTATTGACTGGAAAAAAGAGAAGTCAAATTTCGAAGAAAGAAAAGAAATAACTTATTACAAGGATAAACCATTTACTGGGGAAATCTTTCTAAATTACTTGAACGGTCAGTTACAATTTAAAAAGAACTACAAAGACGGAAAAAGAGAAGATGGTTTATATGAATCTTATTTTAAAAACGGTCAGTTAATGTCAAAAACAAACTATAAAGACGGTAAGATGAATGGTTTATCTGAATCTTATTATATAAACGGTAAGTTAATGTCAAAATCAAACTGGAAAGACGGAGAGTTAGATGGTTTATTTGAATCTTATTTTAAAAACGGTAAGTTACAAGTTAAAATCAACGAAGATGGTTTATATGAATCTTATGACAAAGACGGTAAAAGAACAAATTAACCCCATTTTAAAATATCTTTTAAAGAACCCTTGCAGAAATGTAGGGGTTTTCTTTTTCAAAGTAACTACAGTTAATATTCCTTTACCTATAAGTTCAGTTGTTAGGAATTAATTATATTTACAATCAATCTAAAAACAAACAATATGAGAATCAAACAAATTTTAGTAGCCTTTTTATTTACAGCTTTAGTTATCAGTTGTGGAAACAAAGCAAAAGACATTGATGTAAAGGAAATAAAAACAGAATGCGAAGCAGTAGATGCTGTGATTACAGTTGCGGATGAAATGTTGGAATTAGTGGAAGCTGTCGATTCTGAAGAGGGAGCTTCAGAAGAACAAAAAAAGGAATACAAGCTCTTAGGAGAAAAAGCAGAAGAAATTGAAGATTACCTAAAAGAATCTGATTTTAGTAAGAAAGCTTTTAAAAAATGCCCTAAATTTGAAATTTTGGATTCGAAAATGGCCAAATCCAGAAAATCTAGAAAAATTTTTAAATAAGTTTCTTTAGCTATTTTAAAATACTTAAAAAACCCTTGCAGAAATGTAGGGGTTTTCTTTTTCAAAGTCACGACAGTTAATGTTCCTTTGCAGATAAGTTCAGTTGTTAAAGATTAATTATATTTGAAAAACATTTATAATTATGAAAACATTAAAAAGAAGTATTACAGTATTAGTTTGTCTAATTTTATTTACAAGTTGTACTAAAAGTATTGACCGTGAAAAAGAGAAGTCATATATTGAGGTAAGAAAAGGAATAACTTATTACAAGGGAACACCTTTTACTGGGGAAATCTTTGAAAATTATGAAAATGGTCAGTTACGATATATATCCTACTTTAAAGACGGAATGTTTGATGGTTCATATGAAATGTATTATGAACACGGTCAGTTAGAATTTAAAATAAACTTTAAAGACGGAAAACAAGATGGTTTATATGAAGGGTATTATGAAAACGGTCAGTTACGGTTAAAAGAAAACTGGAAAGACGGAAAACGAGATGGTTTATTTGAAATGTATTATAAAGACGGTCAGTTAGAAGATAAAATAAACTATAAAGACAATAAAAGAATAGATTAATCCCATTTTAAAATATCTTTTAAAAAACCCTTGCAGAAATGTAGGGGTTTTCTTTTTCAAAGTAACTACAGTTAATATTCCTTTACCAATAAGTTCAGTTGTTAGGAATTAATTATATTTACAATCAATCTAAAAACAAACAATATGAGAATCAAACAAATTTTAGTAGCCTTTTTATTTACAGCTTTAGTTATCAGTTGTGGAAATTCTGTTGGAACAGATGCCAATAGTTCAAAGAAAAAAAGCACTACAAAAACTTCGAAAGCTGATGCAAAGAAAGAAATATGTTCTCTCTATAAGACCTCTATTCAAATGCAGAACGAAATTATTGAGTTGGTAAATAAGTTTGAATCCATACCCTATTTAATTGAACAAGAGCCCGGTGAATCCGATGCTAAAAAAAATTATTTTAATAGCTTACCTTCTTCAATTAATTTAGAAAGACTCGATAATAATATAGTGGAAGAAATACTACTATGTGCAAGAAAAATGGATAATTTGGAAAATTTAACTGATAAGTATTTTGAAGACCGTGAAGATTCTGTTATGTCTTCAGAAGAAAGTACTAAAATTTTACAATCTTGCCCTTCTTACAAAGAGCCATCAGCAAAATTCTATGATGATATGACTAAATTTACTAAAATTGCTAGATTCCTCAAAAACAGATAATATGAAAATTAAACAAATTTTAGCAGCCTTTTTATTTACAGCTTTAGTTATCAGTTGTGGAAATTCTGTTGGAACAGATGCCAATAGTTCAAAGAAAAAAAGCACTACAAAAACTACGAAAGCTACAAAAACTACGAAAGCTGCAAGTCCTAACGGTACATATACCTATTCCGAATCAAACGGTGTAAAATTCTCGATAAGGGTTTCGGGTGCTGTATGGAGCGGTAGTACGAAAATATGTTTTAATTGTGAAACAGAATATGATCGTGGAATTGTTCGTGGGAATGATTTATACGATCAAAGTGGATATGCCAAAATAGGATACATCAGCGGTAATTCATTGTACACCACTTTCTCGTCAAGCAGTGTAACATTAACAAAGTAAGCACCATTAAAATAAGAATAATAAGATAAACAATCTCAATCTGAAACTCTGTTGGCATTTGATTAGTATCCACTCTTTCGTTTTTAGATAGTATAAAGGGCAGTATAGCTTTCAAGTATAATACTTTATCTTTGTTACTTAAAGAAGTTATGTCAATAGCTCTAATTAACTCCTCTGCAACCTCTGTTATTTGATTTCTGACCTCTGTTGCTAAACTCATTCCTCTTTTAGATTTCTGACCTCCTAAACTGGCACTTTCTGAATTGAATGGCATATGTTCTTATGTTTTTTAACGTGTAATAACATAAGTATATAGCTAATTCCGAATTTATTTTGATATCATTGAAATTGAATACTATTCAAAGAGAAAAGCAGATTTCCATTAAAATTTAAAAAGAACAATTACTTCTGTGAAACTTGTGATTTTTATTATTATATAATCAAATAGATTAATAATGTTTACAAAAGAAACAGCAAGATTGGGAGGGTTAAAAAGTAAGAGAAGTAAAAGTATTGATATCTCTCTAATAGAAAAATTAACTCCATTAGATGATATAGCATTTGAAAAACTAAAGCAAGGGATTGAGAGGGGTGATTTTCAGTATTTAAAACTGTATTTCTCTTATAAATATGGAAGACCAAAGGCAATTAAAGAGATGACTATTAATGCAGATACCCCATTATTTAATTTGTAGACAGAATATCTATAAGATATAGAAATATTAAACGGATAAATTTTGCTTCTTTTTATTCTTCTGTAATAGTAGGGATGAAAATGGGGGTGTTTTTGAAATCACTCCCTTTTCATTCTTCTTTAACTACAAAAGGTTTTAATAACCAAGATATTAAAGGAATACTTACTAAAAAACCTAAACTCAACTCAATATACATAGAAGACACATTTTCCCATTCCCATACCCAAAAAGGGAAAGCGACTATAATTAATGTTCTAAATAACCTTTTCCATTTTAAAGATAGATAACCAAAAAAGAAAGTATTTAACATAGTAAAATTATTAGATTATAAATGTATTAAATTTAAACTGATATAGTATGATACACAGTCAATCAAAAACCAATAAATTAAGCTAAAATAAAGTAAATTAGGACTAAATTAGGACTAACTTGAACGATAAAAACCCATATACCCCTCACAATTAAGGGGTTATGGGTTCTTTATTGTACACAAAGTACTCCAATTATCGAACTTTTTCTTGAAAGACCTTGAAAAGCTTAGAGAGTTTACTGAAAAATATAAAAATCACAAATCATTGAGCTTGTCATAACCCTTTAGGCTTTCCTTAGAAACATACAAAGTAACTATAGAAACCTTTTATATTTCCGCCTTAGAAATTCCTCCCAGATATTAGTACTTTAGCAAATAGCTAAATGTAAAAAAGAAAATATAACTATGGTTTATTCTATTTTACAAGAATAAATATCTATTGTTCCAACAATATCATTTGTAAACCTTCCAGAATTTACTCCATCAAAATATAAAAATAAATCACATTTTTTCCCAAATTTAGTCTCTAATACTTGTTTATAGAAATATACTTTGACTTCACCATCTTCTTTTACAACATCTGGTTTTCCAATAATATTCTCAACCTCTGCACTATATAATCCTTCAAGGGTTGAATAGTCATCTATTTTTTTGCTTTGAGCATTAACTTGATGAAATGCAGTAACGAATAGTATTAGCAATAATTTCTTCTTCATAGTATTAATTTTAATGTTTTAAATTAGTAGATGTATTTAGTGTAAAATATTTAGTACTTAAACAATCTTTTTGTTACGTCAATTACAACTTGACTTATCAATGAATGAAACAATGTATTCGTCATAAGCGTAAATCTCCATATTTATATTTAAATCACAGGTCAAACCACTTGATGAATCTTTGACTTTATTATAGTAAGTCCATATTTCTTTTCCGCTGTATGAAACAATATTGTCTGGTTTTCCCATTATTGATTTAACTTCAGCTCTATTTTTATTAATTAAATCACCTCTGTATTCATTCATAGTTTTTTTAGATGTATAAGTAAATACAAACAATAAGATTACTGGTACCAAAATACTTATCAAGATAACAAAGGTGATATTCTTTTTTTCTGATTTTTTCGAAGTATTTTTAATTTCTGAGATTTTAGAAAAATCATTTAAGTTGTCAATTTTTAATCCATCTACAATTTCATTAAATGCACGATTTGAAAACTTTTTTGCACTAAAACCTAATTTATTTTTGTTTGGGAAATTAAAGTGCAACGTGACATTTTCATTATACGTTGTGAAATGAATTTGTACTTTTATTGGATGAAAGTGCCCATTTGACTTGGTATAGCTTATTAAATTGGTATCATTGTCTACAAAAACATCAGAGTATCCTAACTTTACAGAAAGAATTTTAAGTTCTTTTAGTAAATCATCAGTTGATTTGTCTTTTAAATAGTTTAAAAGTGAATGTTGCATATTGTTTAATTTAAACCCAAATGAAAGATAAAAAAATATCCTTAAAAATAAAAATTTATTTTTAAGGATAAATCGTACTCAAGGTGGGAATCGAACCCACACTCTCGAAAGAACTGGATTTTGAATCCAGCGCGTCTACCAATTCCGCCACTTGAGCAATTGTTTGGTAATTAGGTGTTTAAACGATTATTTTGTGATTTTTCACTATAAAGTTAAACAAATTTAGTACACCTACTCGTACACTACTGTAATTATAGCATCTTTTAGGATGGGTCAAAGATATAAACTTATTACATAATACAAGTACATATTTTTCTATTATTATATCCATTTATTTCTTTATCTCTCTATTTGTTTATGTATCTATCTATCTATCTATCTATGGTTGAACCCTCGCTATAATAAAAACACCTAACCATCAATAAGTTAAGTGCTTTTACTACTGTATTTTTTACATTTTTTTTAATGCTTTACTGACTTTATATGTACAAAAACGAGAGAATAGACACTAATCAAATGCCCGCAGAGTTTCAGATTGAGATTATTAAGTAAAAGAAAACCCCTACTAAATTAATAGTAAGGGTTTAAAGTGTTTTAAAATGGGTAATGAGGTTGGGATTAGTTATTTAGTGTGTGAAAGTAATTTCTTGAAATTGAGAACTATCTGACCATCCATTGGCATTTGCATTATAACGATAAGTTTTCATTACACCAGTTTCAGTATTAAGAACTACTATAAGAGACCCATCTCCACCTGCTCTTGATACTTGATAAATTCCTCCAGAATTAATAGGTAAATTGTTAGTAGTGTTGTTTATTTCGTCTATATCAGCGGCAGCGCAAGTATATAAGAATAAAGAGATTACACCTAACACGGCAAAAGAGTTAATTACAAATTTTGGAAATTTCATATTTTTTTATTTTAGTTATTCTCAAATATAATTAATTTATAATAACTGAACTTATCGGTAAAGGGACATTAACTGTTGTTACTTTGAAAGAAAAACCCTACTAAATTAATAGTAAGGGTTTTTAAATTATTTTTAAATGGGTAATGGGGTTGACTATTCTTTTTTCATAGAACTAAACATATAATCTTTGTCTTTAATAAAATCCTCCCAATTATAATCTTTCTCTGAATAATTAAACATCATTTTACCACCTTGTCCGTGTTGTAAATTTAAAACATCGTGACCAAGTTCGTGATATAAAATATACCACCTTTTTGGATTAGATGCATTGCTCCAATCTTGTGGATTTACCTTTATAATTATTTCTTCATCATTAAAAATACCATATGCTAAAGCTAATACTCCTTTATCTAAAGTTTCAAATGTTGAGGTAATTTTGTAATCACTTGATAATTTTATGTTGTTTAATTCACAATCTTTTAGAAATAATTTTACCATAGCTTCTAAATCGTAAACATTAACATCTTCAATATTAGTATCTCCAATAATTAAACGAAGATTAGTAACTATTTCGTCATCTTTATAAATGAGGTTTTTTACTAACTTACCGTTTGAATTATATTGCCTCCATAAACCATTCTTCTTACCGTCTTTATAGTTTACTTCATATTCTAACTGCCCCTTCTCATCATACCATTCAAATAATCCATTCTTCTTGCCATTTATATAGTTTGCCTTAACTTTTAACTGACCATTTTCATAATATCTTTCATATAAACCATTCTTCTTACCGTCTTTATAGGTTCCTTTATTTTCCAACTGACCATTTTCGTGATACTCTTCATATAAACCATCTCGTATTCCATCTTTATAGTTTGATTTAACTTTTAACTGACCGCTCTTATAATACGTTTTGATTAAACCATTCTCCTTGCCATCTTTATAGTTTTCTTCACGAGCTAACTGACCGCTCTCATAATACCTTTCATATAAACCATTTTTCTTGCCATCTTTATAGTTTGATTTAATATATAACTGACCGCTCTCATAATACCATTCTTCTAAACCAACTTGCTTGCCATCTTCATAGTTATATTCCTTCTGTAACTGACCGTTTTCATAATACGCTTTGGTTAAACCGTCAATTTCTCCATCTTTCCTGTTTCTCGTATATTCTATCTGACCGCTCTCATAATACCTTTCATATAAACCATTTCTCTTGTCATCTTTAAAGTATTCTATTTTTTCTAAAAAACCTTTTTTATTATACGATTCTTCTAAACCATTTTTCTTGCCATCTTTATAGTTTGTTTTATATTCTAATTGACCGCTCTCATAATAATATTCAGATAAACCATTCTGCTTACCATCTATATACTTTCCTTTATATTCTAATTGACCGCTCTCATTATACCATTCAACTAAACCATTTCTCTTTCCATCTTTATAGTTGATTTTAGACCTTAACTGACCGTTATTGTGATTACTAATAAATACACCTGTGTAAGGTTTTCCATTGTAATAAGTTATTCCATCTGTGGTTCTTATGTATTCCTCTTTAATTGTATCTATATTAAGTACATTTTTAGTTTCTTGACTAAAAGAGATGAAAGGAATAAACAGTAATAAGTATAATAGCTTTTTCAATTTAGTTTTTTTTAGGTAAGTCAAATATAATTAATTCCTAATAACTGAACTTATAGAAAGGAACATTAACTGTCGCTACTTTAAAAGAAAAACCCCTACATTTCTGCAAGGGTTCTTTAAAAGATATTTAAAATAGGATTAATTTATTCTTTTACCGTCTTTGTAGTTGTGTTTAACCAGTAACTGACCGTTTTCGTCATAGTATTCATATAAACCATCTTTTTTTCCGTCTTTATAGTTTATTTTAAATTGTAACTTACCGTTTTTATGATAAGATTCATATAAACCATCTTCTTTTCCGTCTTTATAGTTGCCTTTTTCTTGTAACTGACCGTTTTCGTCATAGTATTCATATAAACCATCTTCTTTTCCGTCTTTAAAGTTTTCTTTAACCCATAACTGACCGTTTTCGTAATAAGATTCATATAAACCATCTTCTCTTTTTCCGTCTTTAAAGTTGGATTTATATTGTAACTGACCATTTTCATAATTTTCAAAGATTTCACCAGTAAAAGGTGTTCCCTTGTAATAAGTTATTCCTTGTCTTACCTCAATATATGACTTCTCTTTTTTACCGTCAATACTTTTAGTACAACTTGCAAATAATATTAAACAAACTAATACTGTAATGCTTCTTTTTAATGTTTTCATAATTTGGTGTGTTATGTCTTCAAATATAATTAATTTCTAATAACTGAAGATATCGGTAAAGGGACATTAACTGTTGTTACTTTGAAAAAGAAAACCCCTACATTGCTGTAAGGGTTTTTAAAGATATTTAAAATGGGATTAATCTATTTTTTTACCGTCTTTGTAGTTCTGTTTATAAATTAACTGACCGTTTTTATAATATTGTTCTACTAAACCATTTAGTTTTCCGTCTTTCCAGTTTTCTTTAACCTGTAACTGACCGTTTTCGTAATAAACTTCAGATAAACCATCTACTTTTCCGTCTATAAAGTTGCCTTTACCTTTTAACTGACCGTTTTCGTGATATTGTTCAGATAAACCATCTAGCTCTCCGTCTTTATAGTTTGCTTTACGTTGTAACTGACCGTTTTTATAATAAGATTCATATAAACCATCTTCTACCTTACCATCTATAAAGTTGACTTTACTTTTTAACTGACCATTTTCATATTTTTGAAACATTTCCCCAGTAAATGGTTTATCCTTGTAATAAGTCCCATCTTCTCTTACCTCGAAATTTGACTTCTCTTTATTATAGTTAATACTTTTAGTACAACTTGTAAATAATATTAAACAAACTAATACTGTAATACTTCTTTTTAATGTTTTCATAATTATAAATGTTTTTCAAATATAATTAATCTTTAACAACTGAAGAGATAGGTAAAGGGACATTAACTGTTGATACTTTGAAGAATCATTGTCTATAAATAATGGAAGATTATATAGTGGTTGTGACTCAAGATTATTCTTGACTTTTTATATGTTTTATCATCATTTCTAACATTCTTGCGCCTCTTTCACCTTCTGAATTAAACTTATTTTCACTTACCATATGGTTAACAGATTCTTTTTGCCTAAAATTGGTTTGCCTTAAAAACCAATCTGGTAGTTTCAATTCATTATTAGCGGACATCTCGCTTGTTTCTGTATTATTAGTTACTGGTTTTTCAACTTGCTTTAATGATTTATTGCGGTAGTTCTCTGCTCGTTTTCTTCCTCCTTTTGCACCATTTTCTTTATGCTTATTCAATGAAGCGATATTTTCTTTTAATCGTTCAAGTCCAACCATTTCTTTACCATCTTCATCTGTATAAAATTCAAATAATTCATAATCATTTATAACTCTCTCCAGTTTTGCTTTGATGTTTTTCTTGGTATGCCCCAGCATCAAGGGTATTTTTTTAAAGTCGTATTCCAGATACCCTCCAACTGTGTGAAGTGTGTCTGCAAATTGCATATATAAGCCATAGGATTCAATTCCTTCCAATCTAATCATATAAGCCATTTGAGGCGAATTTGTGATGTTACTTGAGTGCTTGTACCAGATACTGTATAAATCGTTTTTCATTGTGTTGTTAATTTAATTATTTAGTGGATAATTTGTGGCATCAACTTTAGATCAAAGTATACATGCCACAAATTCTTTCTTAATGTTTTGTATTTAAATGTGACATATGGTTTCATTACTTTTAATCAATTTTAGTGATGTGGTTAGGGTTTGTGTTTTCCCATTAGCTGGAGGTAGATAGGTTTTACCCCCAACTAACTATGGAAAAAAGAAGTTGACTTTCTTTTAATCAGTAATCATTCTGTCTGAAAAAGATGTTCTGCCAAATACTTGCTCACCATCTTTTAAGTTGACTCTTAATGGTGTTTCTAATGAGTTAAGTAATTGCTTAATATATGGCATACTTGCACCTTTTACTTTGGTTCTTAAATTAGATTGCTTGTTTGTAATGACTAAATCGTATTTCAATGCTTCAGCATCTAATCGATAACTTTCTTTTACTTTAATTCGTTGCATTTAAATGGCTTTTAAGGTGGTGTTAATTTTATAGTATCTATTTAATGCATCTTCCATTACTTTTGCTTTAGAGCAGTTGTTTAAGGTAGCTGATGCTTTAATTAATTTGGTTTGCTGGTCATTCAATCTAATTGAGTACATATGCTTTTTCATAGGGTATGGCTTATAGGTTATTTAATTCTTCTGTTGATTTAAAATTCAAATTGAAAATGGGTTGCTCTTGGTTATTTGTCAAGTTGAGGTCTTTTGATTCCTTACTCTTTCCAAACATCCGTTCAAACCATATACGAATAGCCCAATGCTTACCAGCTAAAATATTCTGGTGCAGTACTTCGTATACATCCTCTGAAAATTTGGACAGTTCTTCAATCATTTGCTGGTCTACCTCCTTACTTTTTCTTCCCGAATTTGCGTTACCCATTTTTATATTGTTTTACATTCTTCATACTTATATAACACTGGAATTGCCGTTTTTTATTTGAGAACTGATATTTATTTTCGTTCTAAATAAAATGTGAGGTAGGGTAATAATAGAGGATAAGTCCAGTTGTTATGAATTAACTATATTTGAGAAATGTTTTTTATATTAAATAATACTATGGACAGTAAAAAGATAAAACAGTTAGTAAAAGGATTAAATGAAAAGTTAGAGAATTGGGATTGGGAAAAAGCACTTGCAAGTAGTCAAAATGAAACAACTACAAGAAATTTTTTAATTCATCCTTTTCTTGGTTTACTTAATTATGATAGAATCGATGACTATACTCACGAGGTTACTGCAGATTTAGGAAAAAAAAAAGGTAAAAAAGTAGATGTAGCAATAACATTAGGAGGTAAGAATCCAATTATCCTAATTGAATGTAAAAAATCTACGGTCAAATTAAATGATAATCATTATCGACAATTAAGAGAATACTGTACTGATGTAAATACTTCTAAAATTGGGGTTTTAACAAATGGAATAATTTATAAATTTTACTCTCGAGACAATACGAATACACTTCAAACATCACCTTTCTTTGAATTTGATTTAAGTAATTATGGTAATCAAGATTTAGAATTACTTGCCCTTTTTATGCGAAATGTAATAGATGTTAACGCTATTTTAGAAGTTGCAGAAGAAATATATTTTTTAGATAAATTTGATGAAGCATTATACGAAACATTAGTTAATCCATCAGATGAACTTATTAAAAGTATATACAATAATATGGGAGGAAAGAGAAAGACAGATAAAGTTTACTCTAAAATAAAAGATTTGATAAATGGGACATCTCTAATCAGTACTTCAAATAGAATAATAAAATATGAGGCTTCAATTTCTAATTCTGGCATTATAACTACTCAAGAGGAAGTTAAGGCTTATAATGTTATAAAAACTATTATGGCAATGTCAAGTAAGTTTAAAAATAGTGATTTAGAAAGAATTAGTTTTAGAGATTTAAAGGGCTCTTTTTTAGTTTTATTTGATGATAATCAAAAGAAAAAGATTTGCTCATTAATACTTAAGGAAAATTCAAAGATTATTGAGATAAATGGGGTGAAACATTCGTTAAGTGATACAAACATAGCGTCTATAACAAAACTAAAAAAAGAATTAGTTGAGTCTGCTCTTACCTATGTATAACCCTTTTAAAAAACTTACTTCTCTATTAGAATAATAAATAAATTACTTTAATTTTAAAACCCATTAAACACCCTTGCTATTAATTTAGTAAGGGTGTTTCTTTTACTAACAAACAAACCAGTAGGGTGTAGCAGTCAAATAAAAGCGTTTTTAAAAATCAAATCTGTTTATAAGTTTAAAAGGTGTTTGTTAATAAATCTAAAAATATTAGATATAACTTTATAATTTCTAAATAAGTGAATACTTTCATTAGAAAAATAAATATAGAAAAAGGTAAAAATCTTTAGCTATAATTTAGAATAAATAAGTGTTGGGAGTGCTTTTTATCCCAGAATTCACATTCTCAAAATTAGACATATCACTTTTGATGCTATTGCTGGTTTTTTTAAAGTTTAAAATCTTTAATCATATTAGATGTAATTTTTTTACCATTGGAGAGTTTTGAAAGTTCTGATATAGTTTTCGCTATACTTTTCTTGTCTTTATCAGATAAGAAATTAATCATTTTAACATAGAGTTGCAATGCTAATGCTTCAAACCTAAAATCTTCGAGAACCTCTGTGTGTGCTTCTTGTACCTTTTCAGAAATCTTAATTGTCTTTCTGTTAATATAGTGTCTTTCATTTACCGAACTTGGCGAATGTCCAAGTAGTATATTTCTAACTGTATTAGACACCTCCAATTCTGTTGCAAAAGTGTTGTATGTCTTTCTTGCAGTTTTAAAATTGTAACCTAAAACTTTTATAATTTTCTTCTGATATCTACCCCATATTCTTTTATGGGTGGTTAAATCATTCAAATCATAATTAAACAAAGCCAACTTGTTTTCAGATAATACACCCTCGCCTTTATGAGTGATTTTAAACAACCTTTTAGTATTATTTAATAGTAATGGGATGTAGCTATCTAATCTGATTATAAGGTCATCATTAGACCTATTTTTTGTTTTGACCCTCCTATGAATCAAGTACTGGTTTCCATCGTTAAATATGTTTTGATAAGGGTCTTTCGAATTGAAGTCATTGCATTTATATTCAGCATCTTTCAATGCAACAATATCAGAATTATACATACCTCTTAATCCGAACATTAAAAGGTACAGTGCAAGTGCTTGAACCTCGTGTATATCAGATGCCTTATTAATAGCTTCTTCAAATTCTTCTGGTGTTATTGTTTGAACACTTTTTGATGCTCTTGCTGGTAAACGTAATCCTCTTTTTAGTGTAAATTTTTCAAAAATATACCCCTTATCATATGCATCATTTAGCACCGCTCTGATTTTAGCAAAGTAAGAGTTTATAGTAGCATTTTCAATGGATTGTGATGCTTGTCTTTTGAATCTATCAAGCAACTCGTATGAGCCATACTCTGAAAAGGATATCTCTGTTTCCTTTGGTATCTCTAAATGTTTTTTAAATGCTTTTAATGTACTTCTGTAATCGCTATATGTTTGTGGGCTCTTACTGTCTTTTATTACTGATTCGATATATCTGTCAACACTCCCATAGTCCACCTCTCCTTTTAAGAATGAAACCACTTGATTGTATGTGAACTGATTTGTTTCAAACCTTGTTAGTGCAATACTAACTTTATCCTTGCATTCGTCAAGAGCAATATTTAGGTCTTTTTGGCTTATTGATGAGGTCTTAACTCTCCAGCTTCTTTTATCAATATCTTTGGTCTTTACCTTGACTCCAGTTGATACCTTTTTCCTCAATTTATTACCTTGTTTATCGGTGTGTGAAATGTCGTATCTGATGGTGTCTCTTCCGTATCTGTCAAGCACGTTCATAAACCTTAAAGTGATGGTCATATAGCTGTTTTTTGGAGGTTATTTTAGCCGTATTTTTCTGGTGTTTATAAAATTAGTCCACCAGTTAGTACACTAACAAATGTAGTAATATAATTGATGTTTTGAGGGTTGTTGATAACTAAAATTGAGTGAGCCCTTATTTTACTAGGGTTTTTAGCTATGTTTAGAGGGGGTGTGGAGGATATGAGTTGAGATGTATTTTGCTATTCACCGAATTTTGAATCCAGCGCGTCTACCAATTCCGCCACTTGAGCATTTTGAAGTCTGCTGCAAAGCTAATAAATATTTTTAGTTTTAATCTCTTAAATTTCATCCAAACTCATTAAATAATTTATATTTTTGTAGAACACAACAACAAACCTCAACTAAATGTCTTCAAATCAACTTGCCCCAAAACTTTTTGCTTGTTCTCAGAGTACCGAATTGGCCGAAAAAATTGCGAAAGCCTACGGTGCCGAACTCGGAAAAGTAACTACAACTCATTTTAGCGATGGCGAATTTCAACCTGCTTTTGAAGAATCTGTTCGAGGAAGAAGACTCTTTTTAATTGGCTCTACATTTCCATCTGCTGATAATTTAATGGAAATGTTACTAATGATTGATGCAGCCAAAAGAGCATCTGCAAGACATATTACTGCTGTAATGCCTTATTTTGGATGGGCAAGACAAGATCGAAAAGACAAACCCAGAGTTGCTATTGGTGCTAAGTTAGTGGCCAATCTATTACAAACTGCCGGTGCAACACGAATTATGACCATGGATTTACATGCCGATCAAATTCAAGGATTTTTTGAAAAACCCGTAGATCATTTGTATGCTTCTACCATTTTCATGCCCTACATTAACAGCCTAAAATTAGAAAATCTCACCATTGCATCTCCAGACATGGGCGGTTCTAAAAGAGCCTATGCCTATTCCAAACACTTGCATTCCGATGTAGTGATCTGTTACAAACAACGCAAAAAAGCAAACGTCATTTCTCATATGGAGTTAATTGGCGACGTAAAAGGAAAGAATGTAATCTTAGTAGATGACATGATTGATACTGGAGGAACTTTAGCACATGCCGCCAATTTAATGAAAGAAAGAGGTGCCCTAAGTGTGCGTGCCATTTGTACGCACCCAATCCTTTCTGGAGGTGCTTATGAGAAAATAGAAAACTCAGCATTAACAGAGCTTATTGTCTCTGATACTATTCCATTAAAGAAAGCTACTTCTAAAATAAAAGTGGTATCTTGCGCCCCATTATTTGCGGATGTTATGCAAAAAGTGCAGAACAATACCTCAATAAGTGGACAATTTTTAATGTAAACAATTAATAAAAAAGTAATGAAATCAATTACAATTAAAGGATCAAAAAGAGAAAGCGTAGGGAAAGTAGCAACAAAGGCTCTACGTAATGCTGGTATGGTTCCTTGCGTTATATACGGAGGAAATGAGCCAGTGCACTTTTCAGCAGAAGAGAAAGCATTTAAAAAGCTGGTATATACTCCAGACGTTTTTACCGCAAGTCTTGAGGTTGATGGACAAAAAACAACTGCAATTTTACAGGACATTCAATTTCATCCAGTATCAGATAGAATCTTACACGTAGATTTTTATCAGTTATTTGATGATAAAGAAGTAACCATGAACATTCCAGTAAAATTAACAGGAACTTCTCCAGGAGTATTAAATGGTGGCTCTTTACGTTTTACAAATCGTAAATTAAAAGTAAAAGCAATGCCTGCTAATTTGCCTGACTTTATTGCTGCAGATATCTCGGGATTAAAAATTGGTAGTAAATTATTGGTAACCTCATTATTTAATGATGCATATACCTTTATGCACCCAGACAACACCGTAGTTGTTCAGGTGAGAACTTCTCGTAATGCAACAGCAGAAGAAGAAGCAGAAGAAGAAACTACTGAAGAAGCAACAGAAACTGCTGCATCAGCAGTAGAATAAGCTTTATAAAATACAGTTTAAAAAAAGCGTTACGTCATGTAACGCTTTTTTTATGTTCAAAATTTATATGAGTAAGCTACACTAGAGATTAATTCGTATTTTTGAAAATGAATTTTAAAAAATTCTTTGCTAAATTATTTCGAGCCAAAGTAGCTTATAAAGAAGAGGTCATGAAAAAATATTTAATTGTTGGTTTGGGAAATATTGGAGAGACCTACACGAATACACGTCATAATATTGGGTTTAAAATTCTTGATGAAGTTGCCCAAGAACACAAGGCCACCTTTGAGACCCTAAAATTAGGGGACGTTGCCACCTTTCGATGGAAAGGAAGAACCTTTGTATTGCTTAAGCCAAGTACCTTTATGAACTTAAGCGGGAAAGCCGTTAAATACTGGCTACAACAAGAAAACATTGGCATTGAAAATCTTTTGGTAGTAACCGATGATGTGCATATTGATTTCGGTTCCATTCGCGTAAAAGCAAAAGGATCTTCCGGCGGACACAATGGATTGAAAGACATTCAAGAAAAATTAAATACCCAAGAATATGCCCGTTTCCGATTTGGTGTTGGAGGGAATTATAACAAAGGAAGGCAAGCCGATTTTGTTTTAGGCCAATGGAGCAAAGAAGAGACCAGTCTTCTCATTGAACGGTTACCCCTAGCTGCAAAAGTGATCCCTTCCTTTGGGGCAGCAGGCTTAAACAATACCATGAACACCTTTAACGGAAAATAAAGGTAGTATGCTTTCGGCGTTTAATTATCGCTTGCAAACCATTCTGCAAAACTCGTATCCGTTTCCTGTAACTTTAAAGAGAAGAGCCCAATGTTTTTAGGCAATCTACTTTTAATTTTGGCTGCAAAATCAATCACCATCATCTCACTTGTTGGTTGATAGTCAACCAAAATCACATGATGTCCCCGGTCTTTTAATTCTTTTGCCAGCTCAATATGTGGTGTATTTTTATTGAAAACAGTGGCATGATCAAATAGATCAACAATTTCTTCTTTCACAATTTTCTTTAAATCAGAAAAATCAATTACCATTCCAAACTTTACATGCGAATTATCGGCGATAGGAGCGCCAGAAACCGTTACAGACAATTTATAACTATGTCCGTGTACATTTTTACATTTCCCATCATATCCATACAAGGCATGCCCTGTCTCAAAATTAAACTGTTTTGTAATTCTTATTGTGCTCATTTACGTCGGTTTCTTTTATTTTTAACTTTGTTGTAAAAGTACATAATTACAATTCCTACAGCTAAGACTGCAAATAAATAATCTCCCCCCATATCTCTATTGTTTTTATTTTTTAAATTTTGCCAAAGCGTTTTTGGTAAACATAGACAAGACCAATTGTCCAGAAATAGCGGCTCTTTCATCCAAGAGTGTTTCCCAATGCGCAGTACCTTTCCAAAGGATTTTTTTCATTTCTATTAAAGCACCCGGATGGTAGCTCGCTAATTTTTCTGACAACAAAGCGACTTCCGTATCCAATTCTGTTACCGATTCAAAAACACCCGCAAACAACCCTTTTTCTTTTGCCCAATAGGCGCTTTTCCAAGCAGTAGCATTCAGTGCGAGTTCAGAAAAGCCTGACAGTCCCATTTTTCGTTCTACCGCTGGAGCAATCACAAAAGGGCCAATTCCGATGGTCAATTCCGATAATTTTATAGCCGCTTTCTCTGTTGCTAAAACATAATCACAAGCAGCAGCCAAACCAATACCTCCACCAACAGCTTTTCCATGAACACGACCAATAATCAATTTGGTACAGGTTCTCATGGCGTTTATAACGTTGGCAAAGCCCGCAAAAAAGCGCGCGCCCTCTTCTAGATTCCGAACTGCAATAAGCTCCTCAAAAGAAGCTCCTGCACAAAATGCACCCTCTCCTTCAGATTTTAATACAATCACAGCAACTGCTTCATTCTTTGAAAGTGCATGCAATTCCTTGGTCAATCTATCTAAGAGTTCACTTGGGAAAGAATTGCTTGCAGGATGCCCAAATTCTACCGTCGCAATTTTCTGTGCTATGTTGGTAGATAAACTGCCATTTTTGCGCGTTGTGTTCATTTTGCTACTAATTTAAGTCAAAAGTAAGTTTTTATTCATCAAATCTATTTCTTGAAAGAGAGTTTTCTATTTTTTTTGAGCAAGCGGTATAAATTTCCACCTGAAAAGAAGAATTAACGGGAATCCACGTACAACAACCCAACAAGTAAAGGCTATCCAAATGGCATGCAATTTATAATCGAAGGCATCAAAAACTAGTAAAACAGGAATAAAAACAACCCCTGTAGAGAGGAGCAGTAAGTTTCTCAGTATTTTCATTTCCCCCATGCCTTTGTATATTCCATCAAAAATAAAGGTAATAGCACAAAGTGGTTGCATGGCTAGAATGATCCAAAAACTGGCATAAAACTTTTCTAAAACCACGGATTCTTTTGTAAAAATAGTTCCGATAGACTCATAAAAAAGACCTCCAATAATGGCCAAACACCCTCCAATTACAAATCCATATTTCGTTAATTTACGACTTAGCTTTAGAAGTGTTTGATAGTCTTTTGCGCCTAATAATTTTCCAGACAAAATATTCCCCGCACTCGAATAACCATCTATCATAAAGGCCCCTAAAAACCAAATATTTAATCCAATGGTATAGGCAGCAATGTATTCTTTTCCGTAACTTGTTGCATAGGAAGTCCCAAAATAGAGGGCAACATTCAAGGCAATGGTGCGAATAAATAAGTTGGAAATCATGCCCAACATGCGTTTGATTTCTTTGTTAAAAGGTAGCTGTACTTTTAATGAAATTGAGGTTTTTTTTACCAATAAGGATGCTGCAATACCTGCCATTACAATTTGTGATAGCACACTTGCATAAGCAGCTCCTTCAATATGCATTGGCGCAATGAGTCCTTCAACTCCATAGACAAGTACAATATCTAAAACAACATTTAAAAGGGCACCAGTAAGCGCAATCATCATTGGATAATAGGTGTTTTGCAAACCTCTAAAAGTGCCAAAAATAGCAAAAACGAATAATGAAAAAGGAAAACCAAAAATTCGGATTTTAAAATATGTTACAGCCGAATCCAAGATCATTCCCGTTGCATTGTAAAACTCAAAAATTTGTGTGGCAAAAGGGTAGGAGATTACCAAAACAAACAAACTCCCCAAAAGGACAATGGCTGTTGCTTGGGCAGGCAAATTATTGACTTCCTCTAATTTATGTGCGCCAACATACTGGGAAATAATTGAAGAGATGGCGCTTCGAACCTGTCCAAAAACCCACACCAGCATCGATATAAACGCACTCACAATCCCTACAGCAGCCAAACTCTCTGTAGCATTGCTATCGATATTTCCAATAATGGCAGTATCTGTAATAGATAGAAGAGGTTCTGCTATTCCTGCAATGAGAGCTGGAATTGCTAATTTGTTAATGTTTTTAAAACGGATCTCTGTTTTCAAATAAAAGAAATTTCAGCAACAAAGGTACACTTCTGCGCCACTTAAAAATGCGAATCGTATAAAAATCTGTACCTTTGCAGCTATAAAAAGCACTAGATCATGAAACATATTTTAGTTCCTGTAGGATCCACAGAAAACGCCTCAAATACGGTACAATACGCGATTGATTTTGCAGCAAAATTTGACGCAAAAGTTTTTGTTTTTAGAGCCTATAATTTTCAAACAAAAGCGGGAACGATTATTAATATTGATTCGATAATAGAACGTGAAACAAATTTGTACATGCGTTCTGTTGTAAATTCTGTAAACCGAAAAAATGTTGAAATTAAATTAATTTCGGCGAAGGGAAGTGTTTTAGATACCATAGATTCTATAGACAATGAGCTAGGAATTGATTTGATTATCGTGGGCCCAAAAAGCAATTCGATTAAGGAAGAGGTTTTTTTAGGAAGAACTTCTGGAAGCATTGTAAAAAGAACAGAGATTCCAGTTCTAATCATTCCAAACGGATATGGTTACCAACCGATAAAATCTATTTTAACCGCTTTTAAATCGGGAATAATCAATAAAAGAAAAACCCTAAAACCTTTGCAAGCCTTTGCAAGTACTTTTGAAGCAGCAGTAAATTTATTATTAGTGAAGACCCCCAATCACACTAATGAAGATTTGGTGTTAAATTCTGATTTAGAAGCTCTAAAAACGACTTTAACTGTCACAGAGAGCGCGACTACTTATCAAGGTGTTTTAAGCAATATGAAACTCATGAATCCCGATTTATTATGCGTTTTTAGACGTAAAAGAGGTTTCTTTAAAAAGCTTTGGGAGAAAAACGTAATTTTAAAAGAAGAGTTTTATTGCAATGTTCCTTTATTAATTTTACGAGGGAAGCTTTGATACTTCAAATTTGGAGGTTCTATAAAAGGAGTTTCTAAGTCATACATTTCTATTAAAAACAACTTTATTTCTTCAATAAACTCTGCTAATTTCTCTTCTGTAATCAAAGTATCTTTTGTTCTTGATGCCGAAAAATTTGTCGATAAAAACCCGTTTTTTAAGTTTTTGAATGAAATAATTCCCGCTTCTAAAGGTTTGTTAAAGTCATAATTTGTGCTTTTTGTATACAAGAAAGCATACAGTAAAACCTGAACGGCTTTGTGGTATTTTTCATCTCTTATGTTTGAGAAGGTGGGTACTTTTAAATTTGTGCTCGAGACCATTCCAGACTTGTAATCGATAATTCTAGTCACTCCATTCAATTCATCGACTCGATCTACCTGTCCGTGAATTTTTATAGGAAAATCCAATCCATCAACCCGAATTGTTGCCGCCAAATTCTCTTCGGTCGCAATTATTTTTAATTGATTGTTTCCCTCCTTTAATAGGGTGAGTTCTTGTTGTAGAAAATTGACAACAAATCGATTGGCAACCTCAAAAATAAGACGATTTTTACCCGTTTTTAAATCACCGCTTTTAAACCCTATTCTAAAATGCTTCTCTACAAGAGACTTTGACTTTTTAAGCATTTCTGAAACTGCCTCTGCTTCCAGAAAACATCCTACAAAAGGGGTGTACAATTCGTCCAAGGTTTCATGAACAACCGTCCCAAGCGTGTTAAAAGCGACAGTTTCCTCGACATCGTCTAATGCTCTAATTTTTAAAATTTTCTGTTTGTAAAATTTAATTGGATTGTATAAATAACTTGTCAACGCCGATGGGGAAATTCCTTTTTGAGCCAAGGTTTTTAGGATGTTTATGACCGCCTCATTTTTAGGAATTTTTTTTAAAACTGCCTCTTCTGTAACTACTTTTGGGCTGATCAATTTTTGCTGGATATCATTACGCATCATTTCTAATTGGGTGACAAAACGACTTTTTTCGCCACTTCCAAATACATCGGGTTCTGTATTGTAGAGAATGAAAATATTTTTAGCTCTTTGTAGTAAACGAAAGAAATGATAGGAAAAAATAGCATCTTTTTCTCGGTAAGTTGGTAAGTCAAACTCCACTTTTACATCAAAAGGAATGAAAGATTGTTGCTGACTGTTGGCGGGTAAAATGCCCTCATTTACAGAAGTAATGATGACGTTTTGAAAATCTAAAACACGTGTTTCTAACATGCCCATTAATTGCAGTCCTTTTAGGGGTTCTCCCTGGAAAGACAGACTCTCAGATCCAATTAATTGCTTAAAGAACAAGTGCAATGTTTTTAAATTTTGAAAATAATGATAGTCATTGTGTAAATTTTGAAGCTGCATGAAAATCGTATGAAAACGAAATAAAAATTCTTTTTCTAATGGGCTCGTATCCTCTTTTAATAGGTTGATTAAGTCTAGGATGCGCGAAATGAAATTTGCAATCGTAGAAAATGGATTAAAGATAGCTACAATTATTTTTTGTGTAGTGATCTCTAGCTTTTCTAGGAAATTGTTTAGGTAGGCTAGATTAACAAAAGTGTTGTTTTCTTTTGCGATTGCGCTTGCTATTTCATCTGCAACCGAAAGGCTGTCTTTTTGAAGTAATCTGTAAATCGCGGGTTCTTTTATAAAACGAATGACGTCTTTGTGATAGAAGCTGTTTTCTGCTTTTTTCTGAAGTTTTTCTTGTGATAAAAATAATTGAAAGACACTGTACATTAAACCAGTAGAAGGGATGTCTTTTAAAGGATACCCCATGGTGATGTTTATGGTGTCTACATTTTTTGGCAAAGAACTTAATGTAATTGGCAGCAACGTTTCATCTGACAAAACCATGGCAGTATTTTCCAATTTCGGTAGTTTTGATAAAATTTCTCCTGCGGATTTTATTTGAGAAATGTTTTTTGAAAGTCCAATGACCTCAATGTTTTTTTTGTCAAAAAAAGGAGTTCCAATGGTATTCAAATCGTTTTTTTCATAGTATTTCCAGGTGCTTTTGTATTTTCGGATAAACTGCCCTGCTTGGTGTTTTTTGTCTAAAAATGCCGCGTCAATATCCCAGTAAATTGTTGCTTTTTGCGCAGTCAACATTTTTTGAAACAAGACTTCTTCTGCATTGTTTAAAGCATTGAAACCCATAAAAAAGAATTTTTTATGTTGATTTTTTTGGAGATATGCATCTATCTTTAGGGTTGCCTCTCTATAAATTAACCCTTGGTAGCCAATATTTTTTTCTTTTAAAAATGCGTAGAGTTTTGGATAAAATTCACCTAGTCTTTCCACAAAAGAAAAATGATCTTTCACCATCGCTGTTTCTTTAAAAGTACCCTCTACAGACCACTTTTTTAAGCGTTCAATATCTCTTAAGTACACAAATATTTCTTTTGCATTGACTAGGTGCTGATCGATTTCATTGAAATCTTGCAGTACAGTAAACGCCCATGATGAAAACTTGTCAAAGGAATCTGGGTTTTTTTCAACACTTTTATAAATGGTATAAAAATGGAACAATAGGGCTACGCTATCGACTTTCGAAATTTCTGACACTTCTTCGATAAAGCTTCCAATATTTTGGATTTCAGGAAGAAAACCTGCCTTAATTTTATCTTTCAATGTTTGTTTTACAAAAACACCCGCCCTTTGAGAAGGCAATACAAAAACCACATTTTCAAAGGATTTTGTCGTTTTTAAAATAGTATCTATCGTTTCAGAAATAAAAGAATGCATTCATATCAATTTGAAAAACAATGTACAATATTTATCTTATTTTTGAAGGAACTAAATTTATTTTATCCATTAAAAAATGACGTCCGAATTAAAAGTAGCTATTGTTCAATCTGATTTAGTGTGGGAAAATCCAATGCTAAATCGCGCACAATTTGAACGTAAAATAGCGACAATTCCAGTTGACATTGCACTTATTGTTTTACCAGAAATGTTTACTACTGGCTTTACCATGAATGCCTCAAAAGTAGCTGAAAATATGGACGGTATCTCTGTTGTTTGGATGCAAGAAATGGCGGTAAATAAGAAGGCTGCTATTGTGGGTAGTTTGGTGATTTCTGATCGAAATCAATTTTACAATCGATTGCTTTTTGTGCACCCTACAGGAAAAATTGAATTCTATGACAAACGGCATTCATTTACTTTGGCTAAAGAACATGAAGTCTATTCATCAGGGAACCATAAGTTAATTGTAACCTACAAAGGATGGAGAATTTGTCCGCTCATTTGTTATGATTTGCGTTTTCCAGTTTGGTCAAGAAATACCGAAAAGTATGACCTTTTGTTGTATGTAGCCAATTGGCCGACTCCAAGAATTCAAGCATGGAATGCGTTGTTAAAAGCCAGAGCTATTGAAAATATGACCTATACAATAGGTGTTAATCGGGTTGGAGAAGATGCTAATGGGCATCAATACGCAGGGAAATCTGCTGCTTATAATTGCCAAGGAAATCTGTTAACAAACTTTGAAGAAAACAAAAACGAAGTTGTCTTATTAACGGTTTCTAAACCTCAACAAGACACTATCAGATTAAAGTTGCCTTTTTTAAAGGATCAAGACTTTTTTGAAATTACTAAATAAAAAAATTCTCCTTGTAATTTTACAAGGAGATTTGGTATTCTTTAGATTGGATTCAACCATTTGAATTGAAACTTTGTTTTTGGAATTATAATACGTTCTGTAATTCGATACATTCTGTCTGGAAGTTTCAATAAATAATCTCTTGCTTTTTCTGCTTCTACAGTTAAGCCTGTAATTTTTTCAATTTCCCAAGCAACATTTAATTTCCTTAAAATATCGATATAATCGAAACCGGTATATACACCTACTCTTTGTGCTACGGTAGAGAAATCATTAAACAGACTTCCTTTTTGGCAAAATGATTCTCTTAAATGCAATGCGGGCATTACAATTTTGTGCTTCATCATGTGTTGAAAGGCCAACATCATTTCACTGGGGTCAATGGCAAAAATTTGTCTTACAAATTCGGTGTATGCAACATGGTGACGCATTTCATCTCCTGCGATAATTTTAGACATTTTAGCCAAAGCTTTGTGTCCTTTTTTACGTGCAATTTTTGCCACGTTGTTGTGTGAAATATAGGTTGCCAATTCCTGAAAACTTGTATATATAAAGTTTTTATAAGGATCGGATGCCGTTCCAATATCAAAACCATCAGAAATTAAATGTTGGGTCGTAATTTCTACTTCGCGCATGTTTACCCTTCCAGATAAGTACAAATATTTGTTTAAAGTATCTCCGTGTCTGTTTTCTTCTGCCGTCCAGGATCGAATCCATTTTGCCCAACCGTTATCGGGTTGTTGCGAAATACCATCGATGTCTAATAACCAAGACTCATAAGTTGGGAGTGCTTCTTCGGTAATGGTATCACCTACTAGAACCACCCAAAAATCATCACTTAAATCTTTAGATAATTCTTGAATTTCTGTTATTTCATCAATAAAAGTATCCTTTTGTGAGTTGGGTAAAAAATCGGTGGGTTGCCAAATCTTTTCTGCTGGGATTAAAAATTTATCGACAAAGGTGTCGATGTTTTTTTCCAGGGTCTTCATGACTTCTTTTCGAATGTTTTGTAGAGACATACTTATTTTATGTGGGATGTAATTATTGCTTCCACTTTTACCATTAATTCGTCAAAGGGCAAAGAGGTTATTTTGATGGGTGTATGGGTTTTTAATGTAATTGGACTCCCAAGACCTAGCGGGAATTTTCCGTATTTATAAACCTTCCAAGAATTGTTAATTGTTATTGGAACAATGTACGCTTCTTTATTGTACTTTGCGATCATTTTAATCCCATTTGTAGCAAATTTTTTTGGCTTTCCTGTTCTACTTCGTGTTCCTTCAGGAAAAATCACTGCAGACCATTTGTTGGAATTGATTCTTTTTGAAAAACTAGCCAAGGCTGATAAGGCTTGCCTAGGGTCTTTTCGGTCAATTAAAGCGGCTCCTCCATATTTTAGATTGTAGGAAATACTTGGAATTCCTTTTCCTAACTCCATTTTTGCAACAAATTTTGGAGAATATTTTCTTAAGTATAAGATCAAAGGCGGAATGTCAAACAAGCTTTGATGATTGGCTACAAAAATATAGTTGTTTTCTTTTGAAAGCGAGTGTTTGTTTTCAAAACGAACGGGAACCCACAATATGAGCATTGATTTTACCAAAAACCAATTTAGGATGTCTACAACTAATTTATGTCCCTTAAGACCAAAAAGATTGAAACTCAACCACTGTAGCGGCTGAAAAACAACCAATAGCAGAAAGAAAGTCAACATAAAGATTGGCGACAAAAGATAACTGATAAACTTCATGGTCTAGATCCAGCTACTCCAAGGAATTCTTGAAAGAATGATCAATAGTGCCAAACCATAGAAGATCGCAAAGGTCTTAAAACGTCCAGTATCTGTTGTTTTCTTTTTGTGCTTAGACCAACCTATTGTAATCAAAACAATGGCAATTATCATCATGCTTGGGTGTTCTACTGCCAATAGTCGGTTAGTTTTATTTCCCATAACTGCGCTAGGATCTGTTTTTAGCGCTTTGTACCATTGAGACATAAAATACCATGCCAAGCCAATTAACAATTGGAGGTGTGATACAATCAAGGTAAATAACCCGATTCTTAAGTCTTTGTCTTTAAATTCTTTTTTTTGTGTGAAGCCAATAATAGCATTTACTACAGCAAAAGCTAAAAAAGCCAAAACCAAATAGGCCCAATAAGAATGAATGTCTTTCATAATGTAATCTCTTTTTTTTAGTGAGGTAAAGTTAACTATTTATTCCATAAAAAAACCACCTCATTTGAGGTGGTTTTAAAAACAGTAAAATTAGATGTTACTATTGTAAAATATAGGCTGATCCAGACTTGATTACTGCCATTGTCCATACGCCTGCAGCTCCATTATAAATGTTATAAGAAACCAAGTATTTTTGACCTTCTGCATCACTAGGGAAGTTGTTTAACAAGATCGTGTTGATTTTTGCCAAACGCGCTTCAACAGACTCTTCGTCTTTTCCAGCTCTTACATCAAAATTACCATAATAACCATTACCAACTAACTCATAATCAGCAGCAGTTAATGTGTATTTAATGGTGTTGTCTGGAACCCAGCTGTTACCATCATGTCCAAACTTCAGTTTAGATTGATGTGCTACCCAAGAACCATCAGTAAAAGTAAATTCATTTCCTCTTACACTAGTACTACCACTATAATATTTAAAGAAAACTAAAATTGTATCGTCTTCTTGAGCATAAGGGAATGTAAGTTGTAAAAATGCTGGTATGTAGTTATTTGGTGCAACAGAAGAAGAAAAGTTGTTATACCTTCCTGGTTGTCCAGACTCTTCACCCATTGAATCATAATCTGCAGAGGTTAAGTAATACGCACCTTCCGCTAAAACCCATTCTTCATTAGAATAAATATAGTAAACTTCCTCATTCTTTGTTTCTCCTTCAACACCAGGTGCTTTTATATTTGTATCAAAAATCTCCCAAGTTGCAGCAGCTGAATTTGTAGAAGTATATCTAAAAGCTATATTTATAGATTCTCCATCATATGCTGATAAACTTAGTTCATCAGATAATACAGGACTCCAGCTATTTCCACTAGGAACATTTGTTAAATTAAGAACATCCCAATTTGCAGCAGCAGCATCTCCAGTATAATCTGTAGAAACCAATACACTTACTGAATCATAACTTCCGTAGTTTAAAACCTGATTTACCTGTATTAATGCATTAGAAAAACTTGATAAATCTATTTCTGGAGAGATTAACCAATCTTCATTTTCATTGCTACCACCTGAATAACCAGACATTTTAGCTCCATAAGATTGTGTTTCTTCCCATACTTGTGCACCTGAAACATTTACAGTTTCATAATCTAATAATGTACCAGCTGATTTAAAATCTGCTGTATAAAATTGAGTCATTCCATTAATGGTTTCGCCAACATATTGCTTGTACTTTACCAAAGTAACTTGTCCTTCTTCAGGGTTGGTTACGTTTTCCGATAAGATTGCTGGAATAAAGTTTGCAGGGTTTTCAGTTTCGTAAAAACCAACTGCATTGTCCATAGATCCAGGATATTCTAAATTATTTAAAGAATAAATTGCAGCGTTTGTATAATCTTCTACGATCGCTAAATCAGTTCCATTTTTCAATTCGTAGTTTACTAAAACAGACGAATTTAAACCCCATGCTGGGTAAAGATCTGATAAAAATTCAGGAAGCATTGTTTTTGCATCTTCATTGATATCGAAATAATTATTGTCTAAATTCAAGTCATCGATGTAGTTGTCCTCTGTTAATGTGATTGTTGCGTCCCCAGAAATAATCGTTTCCTGGGCATCTACTTCTTCATAAATGTCTTCCATAGGGTTACAAGAAGTAAAAATAAAGGTTAAGATTGCGAATGAATAAAATATTTTTTTCATGTTTTTTGTTTTTTAAAATTTAATTTTTGCACTTAAACTGAATGTCCTTCCAAAGCCAAAAAATACTAATGGATCTGAAGCGTCAATAGCATCTGCGATATACTCTGTATCTAAGACATTGTTTACACGAGCAGTAAGTGTCGTGTCAAATGTCCCAAAGTTAAAGCTGTGACGTAAACTTGCATCTACAGTTCCGTAACTTGGAACTTTATAAGAATCGGTTGGTGCTTCTGTTGCATCAGCATAGTCTAAAACATTAATACGAGCATAAAGGTTCGCAAAGTAGTTGTAATCTACCGTAATACTTGTTTTGTCCCAGAACTTGTATAACATCCCCAATGCAGCCGTTGTTTGTGCAGCGTTAGAAACTTTCAGTCCTTTAATTGGTAAAGAAAGTGTTTCTACTTGTTCTTGGTTTTCATTGAATACTGGCACATCTTCTAGGTTATTGTCCCATTTCCAGTCCCCTAAAGATACCATTCCTGAAAAGTTAAGGTCGTTAGAAGGCTTGTATGTGAAGTCAAATTCAATCCCTTGGTGTAAAGCGTTTACACCTAAAAGGTTTGCTGTATAATCTTCAGCTCCTGGTTCTAATGCAGGTACACTTCTTGAAAAAGTCCTGTCATTCCATTGTGTTCTGTATACGTTTATATTGGCAGCAAATTTCTCAGCTCTTACACCATATCCCAACTCTAAACTGAATACTTTTTCATTTTCAGCATCTCTATTGATTTTTGTATTGTTGTACCCGTTAAAAACAGCATTGAATGCAGCTGGTCTTTCAAAGTAACCAATGTTTGCAAAAACATTTTGAACATCATCTAAACGGAAGTTTGCACCTCCTTTAATACTATATCCATCCAATTTGATTTTTTCAGAAGTAGCTAAATCTCTACCAGCTTCTGTGCTTAAGTCGTATAAGAAGTATTCAATTCTTTGGTAAGAAGTCTTTTGAATCGAAGAAGATACAAATGCATCAAAGTTTTCAGTTCCGTATTCTAATTGACCAAAGAAACCTAACCAACCAACTTCACCATCGTTGTTATAGCCCATTTTGTCTCCAACTACTAGCGCTGCATTTGGATTGTTCACGTTCTCGTTGTCAAAGTAATAATCACCTCCTAATAAGTCTGTTACTTCTCTAAAGTGTTTTCCTGTATAGGTTCTTACATCCAATCCACCAATAAAAGTAAGTTCGTCTGTTAGGTTTGTTTTAAAAGTAGATAATAATCCATACCATTCGTGGTCATTTCTAGAGGCTCTTAAGATTGCTTCAGAACCTAACGCTCCGTTTGCTCTGTTGATCTCAACTATGTTGTCTAAATCTACAGGTTGGTCTGCACCACCAAGTCTAACACCAAATAAATCTCTGTTAGTTCCAGCAGTTCCACCACCACCACCGGTACCATAAGATACATAAGCTGCAGTAGATAATGATGTATTGTCGTTAATGGTCCAATAATGGTTTAAAGACGTTTGAGATTTGTGATAAAAATTATCTTCAATATGTGTTACTTGACCATCTTTATAACCCCAATCCGGGTTAAATTGATTTCCAGCCTCTGCATTTCTATAGGTAGATACTGTACTTGCGTTTTGTCTTTGTCCGTGTCTTTGTGGAGCGCCAAAACTAGTAAAAGAAAGTTTATGGTTTTCATTAATTTCTTTCGAAAGGTTAACAAAATAATTCGTCCCTTCGAACTGTGTACCTTCAATATACCCTTCACCAGAAATTTTAGCGAAAGATACAGTCGCAGCCAATCCATTTTCCATTAATCCAGTAGACAATGTAAAGCCGTATTTTTGGTACCCATTGTTTCCTGTTGAAGCAACAATGTTTCCACCTTTATTTACGTCAGACGTTTTGGATAAGATATTAATAGTACCTCCAATAGAAGGAACCGCTACTTTCGCTGCACCTAAACCTCTCTGAACTTGCATTGCAGAAGTTACATCTGACAATCCCGCCCAGTTAGACCAGTATACTCTACCGTTTTCCATATCATTTACGGGAACTCCGTTAATCATAACAGCAACGTTTTCAGAATTGAATCCACGTAAGTTAATTCTACCGTCTCCAAAACCACCACCAGATTTTGTGGCATACACTCCAGGTGTAGACTTTAAAACCTCTGGAAATTCCTGAGTTCCTAATTTTCTTTCAATATCTGCTGCTTTAATTGTAGAAACCGCTACTGGGGTTTTTCTATCAATTGCAAATGATGTAGATGTGATGATAATTTCATCTAATGTACTTCCACCTTCTTCTAATTGGATAGCACCCACATTAGATTTTGTTGAGGAAAAAGACACTTCAACGGTCTTGTATCCAATAAAAGAAACGACTAATATTCCAGAATTAGAAGTTGTATTTAACGAAAATTTTCCGTCAAAATCTGTTTCTGTTCCATTCATGGTTCCTTTTTCAAGAATACTTGCTCCAGGTAATGATTGATTGCTTTCGTCTACAACCGTTCCTGTAATTTTAGTTTGTCCTAATACAGTAGTCGATACAAATAGTATAGCTACAAATAATAAGTTTTTAAAATTTTTCATTAATAAATTTTATAGGGTTAAATTATTCTACAAAACTCCAATTTTTGAAGAGTTACAATGTTAACTTAATGTTAAGTTTTAACAAAACTTTAAGAGCACTAAATATAAATAAAATTCAATACATTATCTGAAAATCAATCTATTAAGTATCAACAAGTTTGTTAACAAATGCTGTGTATAGGGTTAATATATATTTATCCTGATAAAATCTTTAACAAAAACACGTACTGGGGGCATTCCCATTTTTTTTAAGCCCATTTTTCTTTAAGTGAAACCTTAATTATTTGAAGTTATTAACTTTTTTACACTACTTGTAGCATTAAAAATGGTCTAGCCTGATTTTCTATTTTCTTACAGGTGTTAAATGAAGATCCAAAATACACATCTTATACTTCTTTGGATACTAAAAATGAGACACAAAAAAACCACCTCATTGAGGTGGTTTTAAAAAAGTATAAAGATTTTTTTTAGAAGCTATATTTCACAGAAGCATTCCAAGTTCTTCCCCAACCAAACATTCCTCGGTTAGATTTGTTAATTCCTTTCCAGTTTTCTGAAGCAATTGGAGATGCCTCATCATTGTCTCTTAGGTCAGTCAAGTAGACTTCATAGAACAAGTTGTTTACATTCAGTCTGAAATCTAAATTCTTGTCTTTGTTTTCACCAATGAAAAGTCGGTAAGAAATTCCTAAATCAGCAATGTCATAGGTAGGCAATTCTAAGTTTTCTTTTACAGCACCTACGTTTGCGTATAGGCCATCATACAATCTCCAGTCAAAATCTACAGAGAAGTTGTCTGTAATTGCATAGTCTAAACCAAATCCTAAAGTGAATTGCGCTGCATCTCCTACTTTACCACCATCTACATCATTGTTCGATTCAGATAAAATTACTTGATCTTCATCGACTACTCTTCGAACAGTACTTCCAACATATTCCCAATCTCCAATAGAAGTAAATCCTTTAAAGGTTAGTTTGTTATTTAACATACGAGTTCTAAAGTCAATTTCGATTCCTTGGTGTAATTGCTCAGCACCAAAGTTTAACGTATTTTCAATCAATCCGTCTACAACTCTTGAAGAACTTACTACTCTGTTTTTCCAAGAGGTTCTGTATAAGTTTACATTTGCAGAAAAGTTGTTTTTAGCATAAGAATACCCTAATTCCAATCCTAAAATGTCTTCATTTTGAGTGAAAGGACTTACTCTGTTATCATAAGTATTAAAGATTGCATCATGAAATGGTTGACGTGAATAAACACCTGCATTTGCATACACTTTGTTGCTTTCATCAACAATAATACTACCTCCGGCTTTCACGTTGTAACCAACATTACTTACTTTTTCGGAATCTTGAGAATTCGCGTCGTAATCATATCTATCAAATCTTTGGTGATTTTGTTGAGACAAGGATCCTTGAACGAATGCAGATAGTTTATCAGTAGCATATTCTAATTGGGTAAACACCCCTGCATAAGAAATTCGTTCACTACTGTCATAATCAATTCTTTCGTTCTCGCTTGCAAAATTAAAGAAGGTTTCCCAAGGGTTTGCGCTAAAAGCAGTATTTGCAGTTACAGAAACCACATCTCCAACTCGATTGTGCGTTCCATCTTTTAATCTTCTGTCCTCTGTCCAAGAAGACAATCCGTGTAAATCTTTTACTTGTCTAAAGTGCGTTCCGTAGTAGGTTCTTAAATCGGCTCCTACGTTCCAAACTAAATTGTCATTCAGTTGCTTTTCAAAGTTCGAAACCATTCCATACCAGCTATGGTTGTTCATCGAAGATCTCGTAATGTAAGCTCCGTTTCCAAAGTTCCCATCAACAGCGGCTGCATTGTTTGCGTAAATTGCATCATAATCTACATACCCCGTATTTGTTCTTTCTCTGTTTCCTCTGTTTCCAGTTCCACCTCCACGTCCCCATGAAGCATAAAGTACTGTAGAAAGGTTCGAATCATCGCTAATCGCATAATCCCAGTTGATATTCATTACGGGTTTGTGATAGAAATTTCTTCGTTCTGTCATGTATTCACCTTGGTAAGTACCCCAGTTGTTGTTGTATCTTCTACCATATTCTAAGTAAGAAGAAATACTCTTAGAATAGTTTTGATCGTGCCATTGCGGCGCACCTGTAATTAAGAAGTTAAAGTTGTGCTTTTCGTTTGGGTTGTATCCAAAAGACACAAAGTAGGTCTGTCCTTGTCCTTTGTTTCCTTCGTTGTATCCGTCACCTTGCCAGTGAGAAAACATGACAGAGGTTGCAAAACCACTTTCATTCTGACCTGTGTTGTAAAACATAGTAGATTTAAAGTAGGCATCATTTGCCAAAGCTGTAGAAAAATAACCTCCTGGCTTTTTATCTGTTGTTTTTGTGACAAAATTGGTGGTACCCCCTACAGAAGAAATGGCTAATTTAGAAGCTCCTAAACCTCTCTGAATTTGAACGGCACTTGCAATATCGCTAATTCCAGACCAGTTAGACCAGTACATTTTACCATCTTCCATTCCATTAATGGGTTGTCCGTTTAATAGGTAAGAAGTATTTGTTTGATCAAACCCTCTCACAGAAATTCGAGTATCACCAAAACCACCACCTTGTCCTGCAACATATACAGAAGGTGTGTTTACCAATGTCATGGTAACATCTTGGGTTCCAATTTTTCTTTGAATTTCGGCAGCTTTAATCGTTGAAACCGCTACAGGTGTTTTTCTACCTCCTGCTAAATCAATAACTCCTTTACCAATAATAACTACTTCATCTAATGCATCTGCGTCTTCAACCAATTGAACAGCACCAACGTTGGCTGCTGCAGCTGAAAAAGAAATTTCTATCGATTTGTAACCGATATAAGAAATTACCAAAACACCTGAATTCGATTGTGCGTTCAATGTAAATTGACCGTCAAAATCAGACTCCGTTCCGTTGGTAGTCCCTTTTTCAAGAACACTAGATCCAGGAAGGGGTTGGTTGTTTTCATCAACTACCGTTCCAGTAACCTTGGTTTGTCCCATGACAGTCGCTGTCATAAAGAACAAAGCTAGAAATAATACGTTTTTAATTAATTTCATTTTTTTAAAGTTTAGTTTGTTCAAATATAGAAAAAAAACTGCAGATGTTAATTTTACGATTTATTTAGCAGTTTTTTTGCCAATTCTTTTCCAAGTTCTACGCCAAATTGATCGTAGCTGTAAATATTCCAAAGAATTCCTTGTACAAAAATTTTGTGTTCGTACATGGCAATGAGTTTCCCCAAAGATTTTGGCGTTAACTTATCAAACAAAATACGCGTGCTTGGCTTGTTTCCTTCAAAAACTTTAAAAGGGAGTAGGGTTGCTATTTGCGCTTGATCCCCAGAAAACTTTAATTCTAAATGGACTTCTTCTTTTGTTTTTCCAAAAGCCAAAGCCTCCATTTGTGCATTGTAGTTGGCCATTAATTTCTGATGATGATCCGTAAGCCCATACAACGATTCTTTATACCCAATAAAATCACACGGAATTAATTTGGTTCCTTGGTGAACCAACTGCATAAATGCATGTTGCATATTGGTCCCAGTACTTCCCCAAACAACGCTGCCTGTTTGGTAGTTGACGCGATTTCCATTTCGATCTACGCTCTTTCCGTTGCTTTCCATAATGGCTTGCTGTAAGTAGGCAGATAATTTTGTTAAATATTGTGTGTATGGTAAAATAGCTTCTGTTTCTGCTTTGTGAAAATTATTGTACCAAATACTAATTAATGCTAAGATTACAGGAATGTTTTTGTCAAATTCTTCCTCTTTAAAATGAACATCCATTTCCTCAGCTCCGTTTAGAAGGTCTTTAAAATTGGCGAAACCAATAGCCAAACTGATGGATATTCCCACAGCAGACCAAAGAGAAAAACGACCTCCAACCCAATTCCACATTGGAAAAATATTGGCTTTATCGATCCCGAAATCTTCCACAGATTTTAAGTTTGTAGACACGGCAACAAAGTGTTTTGCGACATCAAAAATAGTAGCAGGACATTTTTTTTGGGACAAAAACCAATCTTTAATTGTATTGGCATTTGTTAGAGTTTCTTGTGTTGTAAAGGTTTTAGAAACAATGATAAACAAAGTGGTTTCTGGGTCTAGGTGTTTGATGATTTCAGAAACATGATCCCCATCAATATTTGATACAAAATGGGTATTCAAATGATTTTTGTAAAACTTTAATGATTCGACAACCATGTCTGGTCCAAGATCAGAACCTCCAATACCAATGTTTACAATATCAGTGATTGCTTTTCCCGTAAAACCTTTCCATTTTCCAGAAATCACTTTATTGCTAAAACTTTTAATTTTTCGCAACGCAGTTTGAATCTGAGGTTTTATGTTTTTGTCATTTACAAATAGGGGCTCATCAGAAGTACTTCTTAGTGCGGTGTGCAAAACTTCTCTGCCTTCTGTTGCATTGATAACTGCACCAGTATATTGTTTTTCAATAGCGTCTTTTAAAGCTACTTCATTTGCCAAAGCAACTAAAAGATTTAAGGTTTTTTTAGTGATTCTATTCTTTGAGAAATCGACAAGAACATCTTCATTTTGGATAGAGAACTCCGCTTGTCTATTTTTATCTAGGTGAAGTTCTTTAAGAGTCGTTTTTTCGATTTCATTAAAATGATTTGATAAATCTTTCCAAGCCTTTGTTGTGGTTGGGTCAATGTTTTTTAAAGCCATATTTATTTTTAATTTTCAGCAATTATCTCTGATGATGCACTTTTTGTTTCAGTGATTTTGATATTGTCTAATCTTGTTTTGGGAATTTTAATAAATGCCAAGTATTTTGTTTTAATACTTTCTTTTAAGGGTTTTGCAGCAGGGAGTTTTTGTTTGAAAGGATCTACTTGTCTCCCGTTTTTCCAAAAACGATAACACACATGCCTACCTTCTGTGCTGCCTGTTCTTCCTACCCACCCAATAATGTCTCCTTGTTTTACGAATTGCCCTTTTTTTACGTTTCGTCTTCTCATGTGAAGATATTGGGTTTCGTAGGTGTTATTATGTCTAATTTTTACATACTTACCATTCCCACCTTTTTGGGTAGACTCAGTAACGATTCCACTTGCAGTTGCCATAATGGGTGTTCCTTCTTTTGCTGCAAAATCGGTTCCTTTGTGGGGCTTTACGCGATAGCCATAGTGTCTAATTCTTCTTTTCAAATTATAAGGAGAAGAGATTCTTGAGCCAAATTTTATGGGTGATTTTAAAAACTGACGCCTTAATATTTTACCTTCATCGTCATAATAGTCTACCAGCCCTTTTGTGCTATCGGCTAAAAATCGAAAGGCGTAAAAATCCCGGTTTTTATGTTTGAAAACAGCAGAGTTAATATTCCCAAAACCTGCAAATATAGTATCGTTTATGTATTTCTCTTCATAAACAAGTTTGAACTCATCTCCCTTTTGAAGTTTATAAAAATCCAATGTCCAAGCATAAATGTCATCTGCAATTGTATTGGTCAATCCCGGATTTATGTGAAGGCTGTCCATGGTCACAGATAAACTTGAAAATATTTTTCCACCAATTTCTTTTTCTACAATTTTAATCGGTTTTTTATAGCGATGCGCTGTAACTGTGGAGTCTGTAAACGCTACAATTGTTGCATTGATTTTATCATGGTTGTAAATAAAAACCTGCGCTTTTTCTGTAGAATCTTTGCGTGCTAAAATTGTATATGGTTTTCCTGCACGCACCCTTCTTACATCGAAAGTTTCTTTTACAGTACTTGCAATTTTATTGATCGTAGGATACATTACATGATGTCTGTCCAAAATGATTCCAAAGCTTTCACCACTTTTTATTGTATCTTTTATCACTTTATAATCATTCAATACATATCCGTATTCTTTAATGATTTGGGGAGGCACTATCTTTTTTTCAACAGTTTTTTCTTCTTTTGTAGTACACGAAAAGATCAAAGAAAAAAGAAAGAAAAGGGCACATAGTTTTTTCAAGAAACGAATTTTAAAGGTCATATTTCTATTGACACAAAAGTACAAATAAAATGCAGTAATTTTTTAATGAATTTCAGGAAGTTAAGTAAACGGTTTTAGAACGATTTAGAGAATGAATTCAATTAAAAACTTTTTCAAACGAATTCGCTAAACCTTTGTAAGCCTCTAGGTCTGCTCTTAATGAGCCCACAGATAGATTGGCTTTCATTTTAATTGGGATTTTGTTTTTATCGGCAGTAATCCAAATTGTAACACTTTCTTGCGCTTTAAATATTCTACCTGCCTGAACCAAGGGTCTAAATTTTAAAGTTTTTACTTTTCCGACTTTTGTTTTTAGAGTTTCTTTTCCTAAAAAACGAAGTTTAAACGGATAGATTTGCGAGTCTAAAAACATGTCAATACTAATTTCCTCTCCTATTTTTAAGGTATCAATTTTCTGATTTCTTAAATAATAAAAAGAAGAGAGCATATCTTGTACCTCTGAAAATGGAATCGACGTATTTTTTTTCTTGATAAAATCTTGAACGAGGGCTTTTTTTGTTTTGTAATTAAACGTGATGTTTCTATTTTTTTTGTATCCACCCTCGTCTATTTTTCGTTTGAAAAAGTAGGGCCTTATAATTTCTTTATCAAAGTAACTCTCATAAGTATCGTCTACTTTAAAGAACCACTTAATCATACCAGAAGTCCAGCCAGTTCCAGTTGCATGTAAAACTTTTTTACCATTAAGTTCCTTTTCCTCCAGTTTTAATACTGCAGTTCCAGCACGCATCCAGCCGCTATAACTCATTTTATAACGAAGCCACTCTCCGTTTTTAAAGACTGTGTTTTTTTCAGGACTAATATCTTGACCAAAAGACGTTAATGCTATAAAAAATAGCGCAAATAAGAAGTTTCTCTTTTTCATGGATTTCAAACTTATAAAAAAGTATTGATAATTGTGTTACAAAAATTATAAAAGTAATTTTTAATAAATTTATTATGTATCAGTGCCCCAATTTTTCAACTCTTCCTCAGACCAAAGATAAGGATAGAAAATTCTACGTTGGAATTTTGGATGCAGGTATTTACGCCAACTACTCCCTCCAGTTGCTTCTAAATCTTTGTCTTTCCCACCGAGATATTTGCCTGCAGCATTGTAATGTGCAAGTACCCACTTTACGTTTACGGTATAATCGTAATGACGCATTGCTTGAATTAATTCTTCATTTTCTTGAATTTCTTTTGGGAGTTGTTTGAATTTTTTTGATAAATTAATTTCGTTATAATCTTCCATAAAATCAATGAAGTCTCCTAGATACTTTTTGTCAAAAAAATTGATTAGTGTTGATTTTTCACCTGTTTTATGATTTACTCCAGCAGCCTGCCAATACAAATGATCATAGGCGTTTTTAAAGGAAGAGTTTCGGTCTATTGTATCTCGATATCGTATGTCAATTAAATGAATTAACTCTGTAGAAGCAAATTCAATTTTTCGATATTGTGCAGATTGAAAACCACTTGCAGGTGTTAAGGTATTCCTGAATTTTAGATATTGTGCTTGCTCCATTCCGTCTGCCATAACTGTAAATGAACTGCTTAGCATGTCAAAATATCGACTGATTCTGTTGAGGTGCATTGCAAATTTTTCTGCAGAAACTTTCGTTGTTTTTGCAACTTGATCAATTTCCCACAAGACCATTTTAAACAATAGCTCATTGACTTGATGATACATGATAAAGACCATTTCATCGGGTTGGTTGGTTCTTGGTGTTTGCAATCCTAACAATGCGTCTGTCTGGATATAATCCCAATAAGTAATTGGAGTACTCCACAACAAACCTTCTAACATGGCGTCTAATGGAACTCCGAGTTTATCATATTTTTCTTCGATAGCTTTTAATATTTCATCTTTACTCATTTTTCTCTTTTTTAGTTAAAATTTCATTCACGTACTTACTTGTTTGAAAGTGAATTTATGAGAAAGGAGATTTAATATTTTTAAAATTTAGACGCTTCATTCGTGTTCTTTTAAAATCCTATAAAAAACGATTTGTTTATGGGATTGTGTTTTTTTATAATGTGCCTCTTTTTGCTTGTTCTCTTTCAATCGATTCAAAAAGGGCTTTAAAATTTCCTGCACCAAAACCTCTAGCGCCCATTCTTTGAATGACTTCGAAAAATAAGGTTGGTCTGTCTTCAATTGGTTTTGTGAAAATTTGTAGTAAATACCCTTCTTCATCGGCATCGATCATAATGCCTAAGCCTTTTAATTTGTCGATATCCTCTCTTAATTCATGACTAAATTCTCCTAATCTTCCAGGAACAGATCGATAGTATTCTTCGGGAGGTATCGATAAAAATTCTACACCATTCGCTTTTAATTGACTTACTGTTTTTATAATGTCATCGGTTGCAACAGCAATATGTTGCACGCCGGCTCCTTCATAAAAATCTAAATATTCTTCAATTTGAGAGCGTTTCGCTGCTTTTGCGGGTTCGTTAATAGGGAATTTAATTCGCCCATTTCCATTCGACATTACCTTACTCATTAAAGCAGAATATTCTGTGTGAATTTGCTTGTCATCAAAGGATAAGAAATTCTCAAATCCCATGACATCTTCATACCATTTTACCCATACATCCATTTGGTTCCATCCCACATTTCCCACCATGTGGTCAATGTATTTTAAACCTGCTGCTGGGGGATTGTAGGCGGATTCCCATTTTTGAAAACCAGGTAAAAAAACTCCGCTGTAGTGCTTCCGCTCTACAAAGAGATGAACGGTTTCACCGTAGGTATAGATTCCTGATCTTACAACTTCTCCATGTTCATCGGATTCTACAGTGGGTTCCATGTAGGATTTTGCACCTCTAGAGGTGGTTTCTTCATATGCTTTTCGAGCATCTTCTACCCAAAGTGCAATCACTTTCACCCCGTCTCCATGTTTTACAATGTGATCGTTTATTGGAGATTTACTATTTAATGGCGTTGTCAATACCAGTTTGATTTTGTCTTGCGTCAGCACGTAGCTAACAGCATCTTTAGATCCTGTTTCTAATCCACGATAGGCATGGGATTGAAAACCAAATGCAGTTTTGTAAAAGTGTGCCGCTTGTTTTGCATTTCCTACGTAAAACTCTACATAATCGGTTCCTAAAAGGGGAAGGAAATCTTGCGCACCTGCAAATATTTTTTCTAAACTGTAGTTTACTGATTTTATTTCTTTTTTACTCATTTTTTTTATTTTAGAATAGTGCCTTTAGAGAAGTGAAAAAAAAAAGATACGGGAGTTTATTTTGAAAACGTATTGTCATTTTTTAAAACGCTTCTATTTTTCTTCAAAATGTATTTATTTTTTTACTCTAACCAAGACTTATAGTAGTCTTCATCGGCAATTTTCATCGCTTCGTCTGTTACTTGTAGCGGTTTAAATGTGTCCACCATTACCGCCAATTCTTCTGTTTTTGTATGTCCAATACTACGCTCAGTTGCTCCTGGGTGGGGACCGTGAGGAATTCCGGCGGGATGCAAAGAAATGTGTCCTTGATCAACATCGTTTCTGCTCATAAAATCGCCATCTACATAATACAATACCTCGTCAGAATCAATATTGCTATGGTTGTAAGGTGCAGGAATTGAGTCTGGATGGTAATCGTACATACGGGGGACAAAACTACAAATGACAAAGGCATTGGTTTCAAAGGTTTGATGCACCGGAGGTGGCTGATGAATTCGTCCTGTAATGGGTTCGAAATCGTGAATTGAAAAAGCATACGGAAAATTATAGCCATCATAGCCAATCACATCAAAAGGATGAGAGGCATAGGTCATTTCTATAATTTCTCCTTGTTTTTTTACTTTAACAAGGAAGTCTCCCAATTCATCATAGGTTTCTAATTCATATGGTCTTCTTATATCTCGTTCACAAAAAGGAGCGTGTTCTAATAATTGACCAAACCAATTTCGGTATCGTTTTGGCGTGTAAACTGGCGAGTAGGATTCCACAATAAAAAGACGATTGTTTTCATTGTTAAAATCTAACTTGTAAATAATTCCTCGTGGAATGACTAAATAGTCACCGTATTTAAAATCGATATTTCCAAGATGCGTTCTTAATTTCCCTGATCCTTTGTGAATGAAGATGACTTCATCTGCATCCGTATTTTTATAAAAATAATCAATGGTAGATTTTTTGGGAGCAGACAAAATGATATTACAGTCTGTATTTGTTAAAACAATTTTTCTACTTTCTAAATAATCGTTTTCTGGTGCTACTTGAAAACCTCTAAAGCGATAGGATTGAATATTGTTTGCTTTTGCTATTTTTGGTTTTACAGAATATTGTTTTCCAATTTTCTTCACCATCGTTGGTCTATGTTCGTGATAACTGTTGGTAGACATTCCGTCAAAACCAATTGTACCAAAAAGTTGTT
>Ga0206126_10000570_pt1 | contig 49089 bp, 38 predicted proteins | sample Helgoland_Spring_5_FD_148621 | JGI IMG/M metagenome (GOLD analysis project Ga0206126, IMG submission 148621) | Pelagic subsurface seawater microbial communities from Kabeltonne, Helgoland, North Sea - Helgoland_Spring_Bloom_20160412_1 | ecosystem: Environmental > Aquatic > Marine > Epipelagic ...
AGTTTTTACTGCATCTAACAAAACTTCGTCATCGGTATAAAACGCGTGAATAACTTTTGATGATTCCATAATTATCCGTTTAAATTGTTATCAGAATCTTCCTGCTTGCTCGTTGCATTTAAAACAATAATGGCTGGCTTCGTAGGAACTCCTTGTTGGCTTCTCTTCTTGTAAAATTCACCCGAAGATTTTAAAATAGTTTTTACTTCCGCTTGCGCGATTACTGGGAATGTTCTCGCGTACAATAAGAATAATACGAAGAAGAAACCAATGGTTCCAATAAAGATACCAACATCTACGAAGGTAGGCTCAAAACGCCACCATGTAGAGGGTAAGTGTCCTTTACTTAAAACAATCGCAATAATGTCAAAACGTTCGAACCACATCCCAATATTAATGGCAATTGAAATAATGAAAGTCCATATGAAACTTCTTCTTATTTTTTTGAACCATAATAATTGTGGGGTGATAATATTGAAGATGATCAATGACCAAAATGCCCAAGCATAAGGTCCAGTTGCAGCACCTACAGATAAATACGTATAGTTTTCATAAGGAGAACCGGTATACCATGCGATAAAGAATTCTGTTGCATAGGCCACCGCTACAATACCCCCTGTAAGAATGATTACAATATTCATATACTCTATGTGCATACGGGTAATATAATCTTCCATATTGGTCACCTTTCTCATGATCCCTAATAAAGTTTGAACCATTGCAAATCCTGAGAATATTGCTCCAGCTACGAAATAAGGAGGGAAAATAGTGGAGTGCCATCCTGGGTTAATTGAGGTAGCAAAGTCCATAGATACAATTGTGTGTACAGAAAGTACTAATGGGGTTGCCAAACCAGCTAACACCAAAGATACTTCTTCAAAACGTTGCCAATCTTTTGCTCTACCCGACCAACCGAAAGATAATAAGGCATATATTTTCTTTTGAAAAGGTTTTACTGCTCTATCACGAATCATCGCAAAATCTGGAAGTAAACCTGTCCACCAAAATACTAATGATACAGATAAGTAGGTAGAAATTGCAAATACATCCCAAAGTAATGGTGAATTAAAGTTTACCCATAAAGAACCAAATTGATTCGGAATTGGCAATACCCAATATGCATTCCATGGTCTACCCATGTGAATAATTGGAAACAATCCTGCTTGAAAAACGGCAAAGATCGTCATGGCTTCCGCAGAGCGGTTAATCGCCATTCTCCATTTTTGACGGAATAATAAAAGTACTGCTGAGATTAAAGTTCCGGCGTGACCGATACCTACCCACCATACAAAGTTCGTAATATCCCAAGCCCATCCAATGTTCTTGTTCAATCCCCAAACTCCAATTCCGGTTCCAACAGTATAAAAGATACAACCAAATCCCCAAAGCATTGCTGCTAAAGAAATATAGAAGGCTATGTACCAATTTTTATTTGCCTTACCTTCAATAGGTTTTGCAATATCTTCCGTAATATCGTGATAACTTTTATCACCTAATACTAAAGGTTCTCTAATGGATGCTTCGTAATGAGACATATTTTTATATCTTAATTTTTAATTACGCTTCGTTTGTATTTCTAACCTTCACTTGATACACTACATTCGGTTTCGTTTGTAGATAATCTAAAACATGATAGGCTCTTTTATCTGCGGCTAATTTTGTAACAACTTCTTTCTCGTTGTTCACATCACCAAACTGTAAAGATCCAGTTGTACAAGCTGATGAACATGCTGTTGCAAATTCTCCTGCTTCTATTTTTCTTCCTTCTTTCTTGGCTTTCAAAATGGTTGCTTGTGTCATTTGAATACACATAGAACATTTTTCCATCACCCCTCTTGAACGAACAACAACATCTGGATTTAAAACCATTTTACCATATTCGTTGTTCATGTGGAAGTCAAACTCATTGTTGTTTGAGTAATTGAACCAGTTGAAACGACGAACTCTATATGGACAGTTGTTTGCACAATATCTTGTTCCCACACATCTGTTGTAAGCCATGTGGTTTTGACCTTGTTTACTGTGTGTTGTTGCAGCTACCGGACAAACTGTCTCACAAGGAGCATGGTTACAGTGCTGACACATCATAGGCTGAAATGTCACTTGAGGGTTTTCTGCCTCTGTTTCAATGGCAGCATACATATCTGCTCTACTTAAGCCCAATTCGTCTGTGGCAAACTTTCTCACTTTAGGAGACGTAGGTTCATGACCTGTTGCCGCTCTATATTCTTCTTCTACTCCAGAAGAATAGTATCTATCAATACGCAACCAGTGCATATCTCTTCCTACTCGCACTTCATTTTTACCAACTACCGGTACATTGTTTTCTGCATGACATGCTACAACACAAGATCCACAACCTGTACAAGAGGTTAAATCGATAGAAAGATTGAAATGGTGGCCAACTTCTCGATTGTGCTCTGCCCATAAATCAATGGACTTTGCTTCCACTTCTTGATGATCGTAAGAAACCATCGCTGGAATGTTCCAGCCGTTCTTATGATCTTTTGGATCGATATTCACATAATCTTTTAAAGAAACTTCTTTTAAGATATCGTGACGTCCTGCAATTGTTTTTTGTACTTGTGTACAAGCAAATTTATGGGTTCCACTTACTTTTTCGATCGCAACACCGTATTGAACTGTGTTGGCATCTTTGTATAATGGGTAGGCATTGACTCCTACTTTCATTTCATCTTTAAAACCAAGTGTTCTACCATATCCTAGAGCAAGACCGATAGATCCTGGTGCTTGACCGGGTTGAATTAAAACAGGAACATTGGCAACCGTGACTCCATTAAGAGTCAGATTTGCATAATCTCCATCAATCGCACCGTTGTCTTTTACTGGATTTGAAAAACCTAATCTCTTGGCATCTGCCATCGACATGGTTAAGTAATTGTCCCAAGAAGCTCTCGTTAATGGATCTGGAAATTCTTGCAACCAAGGATTGTTTGCTTGTTTTCCATCTCCTAAACCAGTGGAAGTGTAAAGAACCAATTCAAATTCTGAGGCTTTTACTGAGCGGTACAAAGCGGCAGTAGCCTCTGAGAGTAATACAGATTTTAATGCAACCGTTTTGGAAACTTCTTTGGTAAAGAAACCATTGTGCAATGCAGTATTCCATGAAGCTCCGTCCAACACATTTGTAGACCAAAAAGATTTTAAGTAATCGTAGTAAGAAGTTGAACTTCCTGACCATGCTAATAAAACTTCTTGAATTTGTCGTGTTTTGAATAGTTTCTGGATGGTTGGTTGCACCAAACTGTAGTTTCCTTCCGAAATAGAAACATCGCCCCAGCTCTCTAAAAAGTGAGTTGCTGGTAGTACATAATTTGAAGCGGCAACCGTATCGTTATTCTCGACAGCAATTGCAACTGATAATTTATCTTTTAAAGCAGCTGCAAATTCTTGCCCATTTGCTAAACTATAAACAGGATCTACATTGTATGAAAAAACACCAGCAAGCGCTCCAGATTTTAAATCCGAAACCATTTGTGCAACATCTGCATCGTTTCCTTGGCGAATGTTTAAGGTATTTGTTACATCAATAATTTCACTTCCTAAAATTTTATTAATTTCTAAGGTAATTAATTGTGCGTTTTTATCATTTAAACCTGTTAAAACAACCGCTTTTGAGCCCGCCTTTTTTAAGGTAGCTGCTAATTTTTTAATGGCTGCATCTTGGGCAGTAGCTTTAGAGGCTACATTGTTCCCTGAGATAGCGTTGTATAAATTTAAAAGCGCAAACACTTGATCGGATGGTTTTACAACCATACGCTTATCGGCATTAGCACCCGTTAATGACATGTTACTTTCTAATTGAACATGGTAAGACATTTTTCCATTTTCTGGCTTTCTTCCAGCAACATAAGCTTTCTCAAAACCTCCATGAAAATCGCCTAAGAAATCTGCTTCAAATGAAACAATTACCTCAGCTTTGTCTAAGTGATAATTTGGCAATGCTCTTCTACCATATACTTCTTGAAAAGCGTCTGCAGCACCACTTTCTGATACGGCATCGTACACCACGTGCTTTACGTTTGGATACGCTGCTGTAAATTCTTCTACAATTTTTGTTGTAGAGGGACTTGCCATGGTACCTGTTAATAAAACAACTGGCTTGTTTGCAGTTTTTAAAGCAGTTAGCGTAGCTCCGATTTCTGCATCGGCATCTGCCCAAGAAATTGCATTTCCTCCTTTGGTAGGTTCTTTCAAACGAAGGCTTTCATCATACAACGACAATACAGAAGCTTGTACTCTTGCATTTGTAGTTCCATTTGCCTCTTTGTTTGGCATGATTTGGATGGGACGACCTTCTCTTGTTTTTACTAAAACATTTGCAAAATCATATCCATCTGCTACTGTTGTTGCAAACCAGTCTGCAACTCCGGGAATAATATCGTTTGGTTTTACAACATAAGGAATCGATTTGATCACCGGCCCTTCACAGGCAGCTAAAGATGCTGCTGCGGTTGTAAAGCCAACATACTTTAAGAAGTCTCTACGCGAAGTAGCAGAAGTCTCAAGGGTTTCTTTATCACCTAAAAAATCATCTGTAGGAATGTTTTCTACAAATTCATTTTTACTTAGCGTTTCAACAACAGAACTATCTTTTAGTTCTTCAACACTTTTCCAGTATTTTTTGATTGAAGCCATTTACTTATTGTTATTAGTTTTTAGTTTTTGTCGTTCGTTTTCACTGCAACAAAAAACAATTTTCTTCTTTGATTAATAATGACACTTACCACACTCTAATCCACCTAACTGAGCGGCTGTAACTTTATCTACACCGTACTTTTTAGCCAATTGCTCGTGAATTTTTGCATAATATTCGTTTCCTTTTAAATCTACATCTGTTTCTCTGTGACAATCTATACACCAACCCATTGTTAATGGAGCATGTTGATACAACTCTTCCATTTCTTCCACTGGACCGTGACATTTCTGACATTGAACACCTGCAACAGTAACGTGTTGTGAGTGATTGAAATACACGAAGTCTGGTAGATTATGAATGCGCACCCATTTGATTGGCTTGGTATCTCCTGTATATTTTAATTCCTCTGCATCCCAACCTGCAGCTTTATAAACTTTTGCAATTTCTTTGTCTAATTCTGCTTTTTCTAATGTTCTGTCTTCTAAAACCACTACTGTATTTTCTGCAACTTCAGCAATACTTTTGTGACAATTCATACAAACATTCACCGAAGGAATTCCAGAGTGTTTACTATGTTTTGCGGAAGAGTGACAATATTGACAGTCGATTTTATTATCTCCTGCATGTATTTTGTGAGAAAATACGACGGGTTGCACTGGCTGATATCCTTGATCTACTCCTACACTGAATAAAGTTCCGAATAAGACATATGCAGACATCAACAGCGCGAAGATGACAAACAACACATGTAAGAATGTATTTTTTTGAATACCAACCCATAATTCCTGTAAGTCTCTTTTGAAATTTGACTGAACGTCTGAGTTTTCCTTTTTGTTTCCTTTTAACTCATTGACCTGCTTCAACAATGAAGCGATCATAATAAAGGCAACGATAATAGCTGCGGCTAAAATCATAATCACCCAGGAAGGAGCTCCTCCGCCTGTACCATCATCAGTAGAAGTTCCTTCTGGTTTTACCTCAGCAACTTTTTTGATTTCACCAACTGTGGTGTAATATAAAATATCATCAATATTTTGATCTGTTAGCGCAGGAAAAGCAGTCATCACAGAACCGTTGTATTCTTCATAAATGGCAATGGCATCTGCATCCCCTGAAGCTCTTAATGCTGCATTGTTTTTAATCCAAGACTTTAGCCAGTCGTTCTCTCTACGAGACTCCACACCACCTAATTTTGGCCCAATCAACTTTTTATCTAACTTGTGGCAAGAAGCACATTGAGATTTAAATAATTTTTTTCCTTCTTTGTAACGTGCCTCATCTACATCTTGTGCGTTTGAGGAAATTGTGAATGCGAATAATAAAAGAAATGTGATACTTTTAAAAAGCAAACTCGTAAGTCTATTGTGCAATGCTACACTTTTCATATTTACAACTATAATTTAAATATTCTAGTTAAAAACTGACTCAAAAATAACCCATGTTTCAGTTGTACAAAAGTACTACTTATTGCTAAATTTTAAAAAGCGAAAGGAATCTTAAATATTAATTTATAATAATTCTAAATAAGATATTTTACAATATAGTATGTAACAAGTTGTTACTTTTGTAGAAAGAATATATACGATGAACATCAAAGTAATTTTACTCACTTTTGCCAGCTTATTTTTCCTTGGGAATTCCACCAGCCGCGCACAATCACAAAACAATGATAATGACAGCATTCGCAGTATTATTGAGAAGAAAAGAGCCTATAACAATCGTAAAGGCATTGGATATCGCATTCAACTTTACAATGGAAGTGAAAAGCGTGTTAAAACCATTAGAGCGAAATTTCGCATCGAATTTCCATCGATAGAGACCTACTTAAAATACAATACACCAGAATGGAAAATACAGGTTGGTAGCTACAAAACAACTTTGGAGGCCGCTAGAGAATTGAGAGAAATAAATAAGAAGTTTTCAGGTGCTATTATCATTCCAATAAGTAAATAAAAAAAATCACAAACAAAAAAAAACGCCGCAATATTGCGGCGTTTTTTTTGAACTCTATTGAAAAATATTATTTCAATTTTTTCTTTACTGCTACTTCATTATAAGCTTCAATAGTATCTCCTTCTTCAATATCATTATAGCCTTTTAATTGAAGTCCACAATCATATCCTTTGGTTACTTCTTTTACATCGTCTTTGAAACGTTTTAAAGAGGTTAATACACCGTCATGAACAACGATTCCGTCTCTAATAACTCTAATTTTAGAATCTCTAAAGATTTTACCAGAGATGACCATACACCCTGCAATGTTTCCTACTTTCGAGATTTTATACACTTCTCTAATTTCTACATTCCCACTAATTTCCTCTTTCATGTCTGGAGATAACATCCCTTCCATCGCATCTTTTAAGTCGCCAATTGCATCGTAAATAATAGAATATGTTCTAATATCTACTTCTTCTCTATCTGCGATGATTCTTGCATTTCCTTGCGGACGAACGTTAAAACCTACAATAATTGCATCTGAAGCGGTGGCTAATAAAACATCACTTTCTGTGATGGCTCCAACTCCTTTATGTAAAATATTTACTTGAATTTCTTCGGTAGATAATTTCTGGAAAGAATCTGTCAATGCTTCTACAGAACCATCTACATCTCCTTTTAGGATAATGTTCAACTCTTTAAAGTCTCCCAATGCAATTCTACGTCCAATTTCATCCAACGTTAATGTTTTTTGAGTTCGAACAGATTGCTCACGTTGTAATTGAGAACGTTTTGAAGCAATTTGTTTTGCTTCACGTTCGTCATCAAATACATTGAATTTATCTCCTGCTTGTGGCGCTCCATCCAATCCTAAGATAGATACTGGCGTTGAAGGCCCTACTTCTTTCAAGTTATTTCCTTTATCATCAAACATGGCTCTTACTTTTCCACTGTGTTTACCAGCTAATAAGTAATCTCCAATTTTTAGGGTTCCTGCTTGTACTAAGATCGTAGAAACATATCCTCTACCTTTATCTAGTAACGCTTCCACTACGGCACCAACTGCATTTTTATTTGGGTTTGCTTTTAATTCTAAAACCTCAGCTTCTAATAAAACTTTCTCCAACAATTCTGGAACTCCTTCTCCAGTTTTTGCCGAAATATCTTGCGATTGAATGCTACCTCCCCAATCTTCAACTAATAAATTCATAGCTGCTAATTGCGTTTTTACATTGTCTGGATTGGCATTGGGCTTGTCAATCTTATTTATTGCAAATATAATTGGGACTCCTGCTGCTTGGGCATGGGAAATTGCTTCTTTTGTTTGCGGCATAATATCATCGTCTGCTGCAGCTACAATAATTACTAAATCGGTTACCTGTGCACCACGCGCTCTCATTGCTGTAAACGCCTCGTGACCTGGTGTATCTAAAAATGCAATTTGTTGTTCGCCAACGGTTACAGAATACGCTCCGATATGTTGTGTTATTCCTCCGCTTTCACCTTCAATTACATTTGCTTTTCTTATATAATCTAACAAAGAAGTCTTCCCATGATCCACATGTCCCATCACCGTAATAATTGGCGCACGTGTAATAAGATCTTCTGGTTTGTCTTGAACTTCTTCAATAGCTTCTTCTACTTCAGCTCCTATAAATTCTACCGTATAGTTAAATTCTTCTGCAACAATCACCAAAGTTTCTGCATCTAAACGCTGATTCATGGTCACCATCATTCCTAGCATCATGCAAGAAGAAATAATATTTGTTACTGGAACATCCATCATAATAGCAACTTCACTTACAGTAACAAATTCTGTTACTTTTAGGATTTTGTTATCTAATGTCTGTGCTTCTAGTTCTGCTTCTGTATGCTCTCTTCGTGCTTCTCTTTTATTTCTACGGTATTTCGCTCCTTTTCCTTTGCTAGATTTTCCTTGAAGTTTCTCCAAGGTATCTCTAACCTGTTTCTGAATTTCTGCTTCTGTAGGTTCTTCTTTTTTAACGGGAGTTTGATTTCCTCTACCTCTGTTAAAAGGTGGTTTTCCACTTCCGCTTCTTGCTTGGGGTCTTCCGACTCCACCACCACCACTTCTAGAAGGTGTTCCAGAACCGGTTGTTGGCTTGTTAATTCGCTTTCGCTTCTTTCGAGTATCGTTTGTGTTTGCAGACTTTACTTCTGGTTTTTTCTTTTTCGGTTTTTCGAATTGTTTTAAGTCAATCGTTTTTCCTGTAATCTTAGGTCCGTCTAACTTTTTATACTGGGTAACTAATGCTTCTGCATTTTCTGAGGTTACTTCTTCTCCTTTTTCTTCTACAACTTTTTGTTTGGCAACAATTGGTGTTGCTTCTTTTTCAACAGCAGTCATTTTCTTGGAAACTTCTTTTGCTGCTGCTTTTGGCTTTTCTTCGTTAGATGTTTCTGGGACAACTTTAGATGCCTCTTTTGAGGGAGCTGCAATAGGTACAACTACATTTTCTGTTTCTTCAACAGGGGTAGGCGCTTCTTTTACTGCTTCTGGCTGTTTTTTACCAGATGGATTCGTGACATCTATTTTACCAACAGTCTTGAATGCTAATTTTTCGGCTTTGGCTTTTAAAACAACTTCTTCTTTCTTTTCTTCTTCTACTCTTTTCTTTTCTAATTTAGCTTCATGTTCCAAACGAATCGCTTCTTTCTCTTTCCGTTTTTCTTCACCAACTTCCTTAGATGCTGCTTTTTTGCTTGCGTCAGTTTGAAAACCATCAAGTAAAACTTGATATACGTCTCCAGATATTTTAGCAGTAGGTCTAGCATCAACGTCGTGTCCGTTTTTTCCTAGAAATTCTACAGCTCTATCTAGAGAAATATTTAATTCTCTTAAAACTTTATTAAGCCTCATTGTTTTGCCTTCAGACATATAGTGTATTTTAGCCTTTAATTCTGTAAAAATAAACTTTTTACTTTAATTCTTTTTCGTGTTGCTTATTCTTCGAATTCTTCTTTCAAAATTCTTTGAACATCTACAATTGTTTCTTCTTCTAAATCCGTTCTTTTTACCAATTCTGCAACACTTGCATCTAAAACGCCTCTTGCAGTATCTAAACCAATTTTCTTGAATTCAACAATGATCCAATCTTCAATTTCATCAGTAAATTCAGTCAACTCAACATCTTCTTCTTCTAATCCTTCTCTTTGAACGTCTATTTCGTAACCTGTTAATTCACTTGCCAAACGGATATTTACGCCACCTCTACCAATTGCTTTCGAAACTTCTTCTGGTTTTAATAGTACGCTTACACGTCCTTTTTTACCGTTGCGTTCTTCTTCATACATTTCAATTTCCATCGAAGTCACTTTTGCAGGACTTAAGGCTCTTGAAATAAACAACTGTTCATTTTTTGTGTAGTTGATAACGTCGATATTTTCGTTTCCTAACTCACGAACAATTCCATGAATTCTAGATCCTTTTACACCAACACAAGCTCCAACGGGGTCGATTCTATCATCATAGGAATCAACTGCCACTTTTGCTTTCTCTCCAGGAATCCTAGCCACGCGTTCTACTGTAATTAAACCGTCAAAAACTTCTGGAATTTCTTGCTCAAATAATTTGTTCAAAAATTCTGGTGATGTTCTTGATAAAATGATTGCTGGCTTGTTTCCTCTTAATTCTACCGACTTGATCACCCCTCTTACGGAATCTCCTTTTCTAAAAAAGTCGGAACGTATTTGTTCACTTTTCGGTAAAACTATTTCGTTTCCTTCATCGTCCAACAAGATAATCGCATTGTGACGAATGTGGTGCACTTCTGCACTGTACAAGTCGCCTTCTAGATCTTTAAACTGTTTGAAGATATTTGTACTATCGTGTTCAAATATTTTAGAAATTAAGTTCTGGCGCAGTGCCAAGATTGCTCTTCTTCCTAAATCAATTAGCTTCACTTCTTCAGACACGTCTTCACCGATTTCAAAATCTGGCTCAATCAATCTGGCTTCTGACAATTCTATTTCTTCATTATCATCTTCAGAAAAACCATCTGCAACTACCACTCTATTTCTCCAAATTTCTAAATCTCCTTTGTCTGGATTGATGATAATATCAAAATTATCATCAGAACCAAATTTTCTTTTTAAGGCAGCTCTAAAAACTTCTTCTAAAATAGACATTAGGGTAACCCTGTCTATGCTTTTGTTATCTTTAAATTCTGAAAACGAATCAATTAATGCTATATTTTCCATTACGTTTTTTACTTAAAATAAAATCTTCACTTTTGCTTCTTTAATCTCTGTATATAAAAGAGTTGCTGTTTTCTCTACAGTAACTTTTCCTTTACCTATTGGCTTAGGTTCTCTTGCTTTCCACTTCAAAACAATCGCATCGTCTGTCGCTTCGGCTAAAGTTCCTTCAAAATTCTCATCTGCAGTTGTTACCTTTAATATCCTATTGATATTTTTAACATACTGTCTTTTTACTTTTATTGGATGAGCTATATCGGGTGTAGAAACCTCTAAAGAAAAATCGTATACTTCTCTGTCGATATTATTTTCTATGTTTCTACTTATCCGAATACACTCACTCAAGGCAACTCCTTGATCACCATCAATAACAATTTGAATTCTATTATTTGTTGATATTTCAAAACTTATTAAATACAAAGATTCGTTGACAGCCAGTGCTTCTTCTAATAAATCTTTTACCTTTTCGTTCATCTTAAAATATAAAAAGAGGGGACTTTTGGTCCCCTTCATTTTCTCAATTGTACTGATTTCGGTGCAAATATACTACAATGTTTGTGAATTAGCAAAAAGAGTTCAAGTCAATTATTTTTTGTAACTTTATATACCCGAAGTTCACACCTAAATTCTTCTCTTATGAAAAAAATTTTAGTTCCTATTGACTTTTCCAAACAATCCGAATTTGCCTCCAAAATCGCAAATAAAATTGCTAAAGAATCTGAAAGTATCATCTACTTACTCCACCTCATCGAATTACCTTCTGGGGTTATTGATATGACTGCAGGAAGTCGGTTTAGCATCCCAGAAAGCATTTTGTACCTCAGAAAAACAAAAGAAAAGATCGTGCGTTTTAAAGAGCGTATTTTTTCTAAAGACATCGAGGTCGAACACATCATTAAACTTCAAGCACCAAATGAAGGAATTATAAAATATGGAGAAAAACTTGATGTAGATTTAATAGTCATGGGTTCTAAAGGACATTCTGAGTTTGAAGAAATACTAATTGGCTCGAATACAGAAAAAGTGGTAAGAACTTCAAAAATACCGGTACTTGTTGTCAAAAAAGATGCTGAAAAATTTAAACTCAAGGATTTAGTGTTTGCATCAAATTTTAATAAAGAGAACCGTCTCGCTTTTGAAAAATTTTTAGCTTTTGCGCATCTGTTTAAAAGTAAAATTCATTTACTAAAAATAAATACACCCCATAAATTTGAAAGCACCTTCGCAGCAGAGACGAAAATCAAGGACTTTATTCATGGTTGTAAATTACCAAAACACTCAATTACTGTTTACTGCGATGTTTCTATTGAAATGGGAATTTTAAATTTTTCAAGAAATAAAAACGCAGACATCATCGCATTAACAACACATGGAAGAAGTGGTTTGTCGCATTTGTTTAATGGAAGTGTCGCCAAAAATCTTTCTAAATCTGCTTTAAAACCCATGTTGACTTTTAAAATTTAACCCTTTCAAAACTCCTTTTAAAATAAAAAAGCTTCAAATTTAAAAATTTGAAGCTTTTTGTTGGCCTACAAGGACTCGAACCTTGAATGTCGGTACCAAAAACCGGTGTGTTACCAATTACACCATAGGCCAATGCGATAATGCGGGTGCAAATTTAAACCAAAGTTTCAATCCTACAAGCATTTTTTTAAAAAAAAATTCTTTAACAAATTTTTATGCTATTTTATTTACGGTAAAAAGGAAGAATTGAGATTTTATTCGTAATAATTACTAAATTCGCCACAGACTATTACAAAAATATATGACAGCAGTAAACTTCAAAAAGTGGGATCTTATTTTAGGATGGGTAATCTTTGCAATTGCACTAATTACCTATTCATTAACCATTGAACCCACCGTAAGTTCCTGGGATGTTGGAGAATATATCTCTACAGCAATTAAACTAGAAGTAGGCCATCCACCTGGAGCGCCTCTTTTCCAGATGTTAGGTGCCTTTTTTGCAATGTTTACTACCGAAGTAACTGAAATTGCTAAAATGGTCAACTTTATGTCTGCGCTCGCGAGCGCATTTACCATTCTCTTTATGTTTTGGACCATTTCTAACTTGGGTAAAAAGTTAGCATTAAAATCAGGCGCACTCTCAGACGGGAAATACATCGCAATTTTAGGAAGTAGTGCCGTTGGATCTCTGGCATACACATTTTCTGACAGTTTTTGGTTTAGTGCCGTTGAGGGTGAAGTGTATGCAATGTCGTCTTTTCTAATGGCCCTACTGTTCTGGCTGGGTCTCAAGTGGGAGAGTGAAATGCAAACTCCGAGAGGTAATAAGTGGCTGGTATTAATTAGTTTTGTTGTTGGTTTGTCCTTTGGCGTTCACATTCTTTCCTTATTGGTGATTCCATCCATAGTAATGTTGTATTTCTTTAAAACTTTCAAAGATATCAATCTTAAAACTACCACAATTGCCACGGTAATCTCAGTAGTTGTTTTAATGTTTGTTTTTAAATTTTTATTCCCTTTTACCTTACAATTCTTTAGTTCCTCAGAATTGTTTTTTATCAATTCTATTGGCATGCCCTACAACTCCGGAACCATCATCGCAGGAATTGTATTGATTGTACTGTTTTACGTTGGATTAAACTGGACGCGTAAAAAAGACAAAGTAGCAGCAAACACGCTTATTTTGTCCTTACTATTTATCATGATTGGTTTTTCTTCTTGGATTATGTTGCCTATTAGAGCCAATGCAAATACCACGATTAACGAAAACAATCCATCGAGTGCACGCGAGCTATTGGCCTACTACAATCGAGAGCAATATGGAGATGCCAATGTTTTTTATGACACCTATTATTCGAATTCATATGATAGAGAAATAAGTGCGAGTACCCCAAGAAAAGATGATAAGCCCAAGTATGAAAAGAAAAATGGAAAATACATCATTGTCAATAAATACAAAAATGTATTGCAAAACTATTCAGACAAGCACAAAGGCTTCATCCCACGAATGGTAGACCCTACACCAAGTGTTATTGAACGTTACAAAGCCATTGCTGGCATTCCGCAAGAAAGTAAAAGAAGACCCACTTTTGGTGAAAACTTAAAATTTATGGTCAACTATCAATTTGGCTATATGTATGGTCGCTATTTTATGTGGAACTTTGTTGGAAGACAAAACGACATTCAAGGAAACTTAGATATTAATAATGGAAACTGGTTGAGCGGAATTGATTTTATTGACGAAGCAAGAATCGGTTCGCAACAAAAACTCCCTTCCTATGTGTTAGAAAATAAAGGAAGAAATACCTATTATTTCTTGCCGTTCCTCTTAGGATTGATGGGCTTATTTTATCAAATAAAATGGGACAAGGAAAACTTTTTTACATTGCTCCTCTTCTTTGCTTTCACTGGATTGGCCATTATTTTTTACACCAACCCAAAACCCTTTGAACCTCGAGAAAGAGATTATGCCGTCGTTGGAAGTTTTTACATTTTTGCCATTTGGATTGGCTTTGGGGTTTTAGCGCTGTACGAAGCATTCAAAAAGTATGGGAATAAAAAGGCGATTGCAGTTGCAATTTCCACACTATCCTTAGTTGCCGTTCCTGTATTAATGGGAGCACAAAACTGGGATGACCACGACCGATCCAATCGCTATACAGCTCATTTAAATGCACAAGCCTATTTAGAGTCCTGTGACCCCAACGCCATTATGTTTACCATTGGAGACAATGACACCTTTCCCCTTTGGTACCTGCAAGAAGTAGAAGGCATTCGAACGGATGTTAAATTGATCAACACCAGTCTTTTTGCAACCGATTGGTATATCGATCAAATGAAGCGTGCAACTTATGATGCGCCTCCAATTCCTTCCCAATTAACGCATGACCTCTACAAATTTGGAAGTTTAGACGTTGCCTATTACTTTGATGAATTAAGAGCCATCCCAAAAGATGCGACCATTACAATTCAAAAATTTATGCGTTGGATTGAAAGTCAAGATTCCCGAACGTTTTATGATTTGGATGGAGATGAAGTTCCAGAAAAGATATTGCCTGCAAACAACATTCGAATCCCGGTTAACAAAGAAAACGTCCTCAAATCGGGCATTGTAAAAGCAAAAGACGCTGATAAAATTGTAGACTACATCGACATTAAAATTGATCGTGGAATTACTAAAAACAGGATTCTAATGCTCGATATTTTAGCCAACAACGATTGGAAACAGCCGCTCTATTTCACTGGAGGCTCTAATGCTGATGAAGAATACATTTGGTTGAAAGATTACCTTCAATTGGATGGTTTGGGCTACAAATTGGTACCGATAAAAACACCTATTGGAAAGAAAAGTTTGTTTGACATGGGTCGTATCGATCCTGAGAAAATGTACAGCAATGTACAAAAGTGGAATTGGCGAAGTATTAACGATGGAAAAATCTATTTGGACGAACAAAGCAAGCGAAATGCAATCTCTATGCGAAACAGCTTAATGCGCTTATCAACCGCTTTTGCAGTCGAAGGCGACACCCTAAAGGCCATAGAAATCCTAGATTTATCGCTAGACAAAATGCCGATCAAAGATTTTGATCACTATAGCTTGTCGTTAGACTATCCAGAAATGTATTACAGATTAGGAGCGGTCGAAAAAGCAAGAAAGACTGCCGAAACCTTAATTGGACTCTTTCGTGAAAAATTAATTTGGCACAGTACCTTTACAAAAGAAGAATTTGATTTGGTTTTTGAGGATTTCGATTTAACGTTTCGCTATTTATACAGGGGTGTGTTAGAACAAGTACAAGACAACGAAGTAGATTATACCTACTTTAAAAAACTACAGGACGAATTCAATGGCACTCTAGAATTGTTTCAACATATTATACCAAACCAAGAAGCAGCTCCAGAAGAGTTAGAGCTTTTACAGGAATAGCGAACACTGCATCCAAAACTACACCTCTCTAGGAAGCATCGTTGCTCAAAATATAGGGGTGTTTTTTGTAGAGAAAAATACGCTATCAAAAAAAGAGCAGACTATAAAATCCCAAAAAAAAGATTTTGTGAATTTAGACGAACTGTTGCACCATACCAATCAAGGTATTGGCATCTTGCTCTCCTGTTTGGCGCCATTTCATTTCGCCATTTTTATAAATCATGAATGTAGGATTGCCTTTCACTCGCAAAGCTTCTGCAAGGGGTTCATTCTTTTTAATGTCAATTTTAATCACTTTGGCACTGTCACCTAAAGCAGCAGCAACGTCGCGTAATGTTTCGACACCATTATCGATGTCATCCCAATCGAAATAGAAATCGATTAGAACAGGTTTTTCAACACTTATTAACTCACCAAATTTTGTCATTCTACAAAGTATTTATGGGGTAGTAATATTTTAATTACTAAACAATAATTTACAAAGATACAAAAATCTAATTGAATCGACTGATTATCAACCTTTCCTCAAAGTAATGACGGTAATTTCTGGCCAAATTCCAACACGGCCTGGAAAGGCATGATAGCCGAAACCACGATTAACATTAATGTATCTCCCGGCCTCTTCATACAAGCCAGCCCATTGTTTGTAAACATATTTTGAAGGACTCCATTTGATCCATCCCGGAATTTCAATGCCCATTTGCAAACCGTGTGTATGTCCACTTAAGGTCAAATGATAATTGAAAGGATCTTGTTTCACTTTGTACTCCCAATGGCTTGGGTCATGAGACATTAAAATCTTAAAATCTTCCTTTTTAACATCTTTGGATGCTTTCTCAAGGTCGCCTGCTTGGTTGAATCCTTTCCCCCAATTCTCAACTCCCAAAAGGGCGATTTTTTGTCCATCTTTCTCCAAATAACGGTGTTCATCCAACAATAAATCAAAGCCTATTTTTTGATGAATATCTTTTACATCTTGAAAATTCTTTACTTTTTCTGCTGGATTTTTCCAATCCATATAATCGCCATAATCATGATTCCCAAGGATAGAAAATTTTCCAGATTTGGCCTCTAATTTGTCAAAGACATCAATCCAATTGTCCATTTCATCGGCCTTATTATTTACAATATCTCCAGTAAATAACATCATGTCCGATTGTTGTTGATTGATTAAATCTACTCCATATTGTATTTTTTCTTTGTTGGTAAAACTTCCTGAGTGAATGTCCGAAATTTGCGTAATGGTAAAACCGTCAAACGCCGCGGGTAAATCTGGAAATGTTAAATTATATTTAATAACCTTATAGTTGTACTTCCCTTGAATGATTCCATAAATAAAAGAAGCAAAAGGAAGGGCCGCCAAACCTAAAGCAATTTGAGAAATAAATTTTCTTCTGTTTGCAATGGGTTGGGTTTCTCCTGAGGATAGTACTGAAAAGAGTTTTAAAAACAATCGATAAATATCTTCTCCAAACAAAACAATTAAAATGACAATTTTTGGCAATAAAACTGTTAGCATGAGGCCCATTGCCATTTGAAACTGGGGCGTTTGCCCTTGAGTTCGGTCATAGGTAAGTGCTATATATAAAAAGTTGAAATAGACTGCAAGGCTTACAAAAACCCAAGAATAGCGAAAAATTTTACTTTTTGAAACTGTTTTCAGCGCCTGAAATGCATACAATTCCAGAAGCACTACAACCAACAACAAGACAATCATTCCAATCCATCGCATACAAATACTGTTTTTTATAAAATTCAACAAATATAGCGTTTAAACTCAAATGAATTTGAACATCCTGTGAAAGTTTTGTAGCTTTACTGCTGTGACTATTTTTATGGATAAAAATCGTTTTATCTGTCTTCAATGTCACAGCCATAAATAGCCAAAAAAAATCCAATGTCAGATCAAAAAAGAGTTTTTTTAGTAGATGCTTTTGCACTAATTTTTAGAGGATATTATGCGTTTATAAAAAACCCGCGAATCAATTCCAAAGGATTGGATACTTCTGCTATTATGGGTTTTATGAATTCTCTTTTAGACGTTATCAAACGTGAAAGACCGGATCATTTGGCGGTTTGTTTTGACAAAGGAGGCAGTGTAGACCGTGTAGAAATGTTTGAAGCCTATAAAGCCAATAGAGATGAAACTCCTGAAGCCATTAAAATTGCGGTTCCTTACATTCAAGAAATTCTAAAAGCCATGCACATTCCAATTATGGTGAAAGAGGGCTTTGAAGCAGATGATGTTATTGGTACCCTCTCAAAGCAATCAGAAAAAGAAGGGTTTAAAACCTATATGGTTACACCCGATAAGGATTTTGCACAATTGGTCTCTGAAAATATTTTTATGTACAAGCCACGTTTTGGAGGTGGATATGATGTGTGGGGAGTTCCAGAAGTACAAGAGAAATTTGGCGTAGAAACTCCTGAACAAGTGATTGATTTCCTAGGAATGATGGGCGATTCTGCAGACAACATTCCAGGACTACCTGGTGTTGGGGAAAAAACAGCAAAAAAGTTTTTGGCAACCTATGGTTCGATGGAGAATTTACTTGACAACACCCATGAACTCAAAGGAAAACTAAAAGAAAAAATAGAAGCTGCCAAAGAATTAGGATTGCTTTCAAAAAAATTGGCCACCATTATGCTAGACGTTCCAGTCAGTTTCCATGCCAAAGATTTTGAATTGGATCAACCCGATTTAGAAAAAGTAACCACTCTTTTCAACGAGTTGGAGTTTCGAAATTTACTCGTAAACTTTACACGAACTTTCGCAGAAAAAACATCGGATCCCGATGTGAAAGCTGACGCCGAAAAACCAAAAGCAGCTAAAAAAACAGTTCCATCATCCACTGATGGCCAATTTGATTTGTTTGCTGCACCGGGCAGTGGAAGTGTTTCTGAAGAAGAAGTAGCCGCTGGTTTTAAAACCATTGAAAACACCAATCATTTTTACCAACATATTGATTCTCCTTTGTCCAGAAAATTATTATTGAAGAAATTACTGCAACAAAAAGCGGTTTGTTTTGATACGGAAACGACGGGCTTAAAAGCGCTTGAAGTAGAATTGATTGGCATTGCTTTTTCTTATGAAATTGGAAAAGGGTATTATGTTTCCTGTCCAGAAGACCAAAAAGAAACGGAAGCCATTTTAGACGAATTTCGTCCTTTTTTTGAGGCTGACCACATTGAAAAAATTGGGCACAATTTAAAATACGACCTCAAAGTATTGTCCAACTACAACCTGACTGTAAAAGGAAAGTTGTTTGATACCATGATTGCCCATTACCTCATCAATCCCGATATGCGCCACAATATGGACATGCTTGCTGAAACGTACTTAAACTACCAACCCGTTTCCATTACAGCATTGATTGGGAAAAAAGGAAAAAATCAATTGTCGATGCGCAAAGTACCGCTGGCAGACCAGACCGAATATGCGGTGGAAGACGCAGACATTACCTTGCAATTGAAAGAACACTTCACCAAAGAATTGGAGAGTGGCAACGTAGCTGCACTTTTTAACGATGTAGAGCTTCCGTTGGTTTCTGTACTCACGGCCATGGAAATTGAAGGGATCAACATCAACGTAGCTTTCTTAAAAGAATTATCGAACAGCTTAACGGCAGATATTGAACGACTAGAGAAAGGGATTTATGAGCAAGCAGGTGAAGAATTTAACATTGCATCGCCAAAACAATTGGGGATTGTATTGTTTGAAAACATGCAATTGGTTGCCAAACCAAAAAAGACAAAAACGGGACAATATTCTACCGCTGAAGACGTGCTTTCTTTCTTGGCCAAAGACCATCAAATTATTAGAGACATTCAAGAATACCGCCAATATAAAAAATTACAAAGTACCTATGTAGATGCTTTGCCCAATGAGGTGAATCCTAAAACAGGAAGAATTCACACTCAATACATGCAGGCGGTAGCAGCTACGGGTAGATTGAGCTCGAACAACCCAAATTTACAGAACATCCCCATCCGAACCAAACGCGGACAAGAGGTGCGAAAATCATTTGTCCCTAGAGATGAAAACCATGTACTGCTTGCGGCCGATTATTCTCAAATTGAATTGCGGATTATTGCGGCGTTAAGTGAGGAGGAAACGATGATGAATGCTTTTAAAAACGGAGAAGACATTCATGCTTCTACTGCTGCAAAAGTATTTGATGTTCCGCTTGCGGAAGTAACCCGAGAACAACGTAGCAATGCAAAAACTGTTAATTTTGGAATTGTCTATGGGGTATCTGCTTTTGGATTGAGCAATCAGACCGATTTAAGCCGAAGTGAGGCCAAAGAACTTATTGACACCTATTATGAAACCTATCCAAAATTAAAAGCCTATATGGCAGCTCAGGTAGATTTTGCACGTGCACACGGGTATGTAGAAACGGTTTTGAAAAGACGTCGCTATTTAAAAGACATCAATTCGCAAAATGCCATGGTGAGAAATGGTGCGGAAAGAAATGCCGTGAATGCACCGATACAGGGGTCTGCTGCCGACATTATCAAATTGGCAATGATCAACATTCACAAGCGCTTTGAAAAAGAAAATTTCAAATCGAAAATGTTGTTACAAGTGCATGATGAATTGGTTTTTGACGCACACAAAGAGGAGCTAGACATCATTCGCCCGATTATCAAATATGAAATGGAAAATGCCTTTTCAATGAGCGTTCCATTGGATGTGGAAGTGGGCACTGGACTCAACTGGCTAGAAGCGCATTAATGGCTTAGAAAATGGAATTAGATTATATCGAAAACGTAAATGGATTGGAGGAGCATGTTGTTCGACTGTACAACTTCAACATGGCGGAAGCCATTCATTTTAGAGCACTTCTTATAGAATCCATTATCGAGAAGCAACAACCATTGGATTTGTCTCAAGTCGCTTTTATAAAACCTCGCAATTGCAATTTAATTTTAGGCTTGTTTACCTCTGATGAAGGAATTCTTAGTAGGGACCAACAGACTTTTTACTGTGTTTTAACACTCAAAGGGTTTACCAACATGATTGACCTCATCACTCCTTTTTGCACGAAAGAATCTAGGGGATATCAATACCTATATGAGATTGACAATCCTATCGATTTGTTGTTTTCCCCAACTGCAAGTTGGTAAAACTGGTCTTTTATTTGTATTGAAGTACCAGAGATTGCAGCGACTCCAAAAATCACAAATACTTAAAAATCAATAGCTAGCGGTTTCAGTTATGCTCATATATTCCCAGTTATTCCTCTATATTCCAACTTATTTATTTCCAGATACAAGCAACCCCTTTTTAATTTAGTTTTGTTGAGAAGGGCTGCTTTTTTGTGTTTAAAAAGCCTACTCCGCATGCTATGGTTTAACAAATCATAGAAAGTATGGCAACTCAAAGTTGGAGCCTTTACGGAGCTGATTAATTGATAAATAATAAAAATGAATAAAATATGAAACATATTGTTACCGCATTTATTTATACAGGAATCTTAATTTTTTGTAATTCCTCCGACAAAACTAAAAAAGCAATACAGAAATCCTCTGACACGGAAATTGTAGCAAACAATCCATCAAATAAAAGCAAGAAACAGTTAAAGGCTATAGATACAGATAAAGCTTTAATTGCAACAGCATTAATGGCTGCTCCTAAAGAAAGTAGATCGAGATGTAAGGTTATTGGATATAATATGGCTGGTGAATTTGTGACGCTAAGAGAAGGAGACAACGAATTTATTGTTTTGGCAGATAATCCAAAGCAAGACGGATTTAGTGCTGTATATTATCACAAAGATCTAGAACCGTTTATGGCTAGAGGGCGCGTTTTAAGAGCGGAAGGAAAGTAAAAGTGAAACGCCAGGTTTAAAAGACTTAGTTGAAGTTGCTGAAAAGATTGTAAAAATGTCAAAACCTGAGTAAAAACGTGTGGTAACAATGGCTATAAGTAAATGCTAGGTTTTAGTTTTCTTACGAAAGTGATCACAGCCGTTCCATTTGTGTTTTATTTACTAACTTTAAAGTTCGAAACACGCAACTAATCTTACATTAACACCTTATGCCACAATAGTTGTAGCCAAACAAGTTTAACTACTAAATAATATGATGTGGAATCCATCTAAAAAACACGCATTATGAACAAGAACTATTTTGCCCTAGTAATTGTTGTGAGCCTTTTCCTACTTTTTTGCTATAAAAATGATGATTCCTTGATGGCTGTCGTTTCCGATTTTGAAACTGAAATTCTATTCGGCGAAAATCAAGCAATTGTAAACGTAACAAACTTGTCTCAAAACGCTACCTCCTATCAATGGACGGCAACAAACGGTATTATAGAAAATGGGCATAATGAAATTAATAATAGAAAAAAAAGATACAATTAACCGGATCATTTAATGAAGCATTTCCACACCCTATTCCTATTTATTTCACTTTTAGCATCTAGTGCTTTGAACGCACAATGCGAAAATGTTACATTGGAAAATCTTACAAATCCGGGTCCTTATGAAATAGCAACGCTTACTGAAGCCGACGGAATTCGAAACGGACCTGACTATGCGGGTGCCACAATTTACTACCCAACCAATGGAACAGGGCCCTTTGCAAGCATTGCAATGGTTCCAGGCTTTACAGCACTTCCTTCCAGTATAGAAGAATGGGGACCTTTCTATGCATCTCATGGAATTGTAACTATTATTATTGGCACCAACTCTCTAGTTGATTTTCCGGAAGTACGGGCCAATGCATTATTGGATGCTTTGGAGACCATCAAGCAAGAAAATACTCGCAGTACATCACCGCTAGAAGGTGCATTGAATACCACCCAATTGGCAGTAAGCGGATGGTCTATGGGCGGTGGTGGTGCCCAAAGAGCGGCAGTATTAGACAACACTATTTCGGCAGTTGTTGCCCTATGTCCTTATCTTAATAATTCAGCACTCAATCACAACGCAGCCTTACTCATCTTTAGTGGCGAAGAAGATACTATAGCACCTCCTTCTGAACAAGCAGATGTGCATTACAGCAATACCCCAAATACCACAGACAAACTCCTCTTTGAGGTTGCCAATGGAGATCACTCGGTAGCAAATACGCCAAATGGTGGTGACGGTGTCGTAGGTCAAATAGCACTTTCATGGCTAAAATTGCAACTTGAAGAAAAGGAATGCTATTGTCCGTTGCTTACAAACAACCTGCTGCTAAACCCGCCTGCTGCATCCAATGTTCTCCAAAATTTTGAATGCGAAGCCTTAGGCATAAACACTATTGCGCAAGCAATTGGATACTCTCCGAATCCAACAAAAAACACCGTCACTTTTAACAATACCGAAAAGGTTCTTTTCGAACTCTTTTCACCACTGGGACAAAGCCTATTAAAAAATGAACTTACCCCAGAGAACAATCAAATAGATTTGTCAGCTTTTCCAACAGGGATTTATTACTTAAGAATTAAAAACAAAACAATAAAACTCATAAAAGTGGATTAATTGTTGCAAAAACGTTCTTATAAATAGGATTTAAATACCGCGAATTAATGTATATTTCGCGCAGATTTTAATGTGAAATTATGGAAGGAAATTCAATACAAAATTATCTAGAAACGCTCATAGAAAATATGCCAACAGCCTGGTTAGATTTAACAACTCACCGCCTTGATATTTATGATGAATCGTCAGCGAAATCTCAGTTTTTAGCGCAGTTTGAAGTATTGTTTAACACTAAAAACTCGGATACAAAAGCACTTCAAAAATTACCAACAGCTTATGATTATATTCGGTTGGGACATCCTTTGTCTTGTCTACTTGAATGGAGTATTGCCAAATTGAACACCCTAAAATCAGAAAATGTCATTAGTTTTTCGTCACAAACAATGCCTATTTTGGCAATTCTAAGAACCAATGCATTCGCAGATAAAAAAACTCAAATTCTATATTCAGGGACACCCCCCTCCTTTTTAGATACCGATGTTCTAACGCGGGTATATGGCTATCAATTTGAATTAAAGCAGTTGGAGAGTAGCACTGCCATTCCTACTTTTGATGGAAGTACAGTTTTCATTGCAGCACAACAAGAACTTTCTCTTTTTGAATTTCATAAAAACTGTGATTTTGTCATTCATAATTATGGGGAACTCGGAAGTATTTTGGCTATAAATGGAGCTCACAATGAAGCATCTATTTCAGCCATACAGCACGTTCGGAGAAGAGAAACCATTGCCATGACACCTGCCCATTCACTTACAGCTTTAAAACGTATCGTAGGACAAGTAGATTTAGATACTGAAACAACAGATTGCAAAGCCAACAAAACACTGGTTTTAGATGCGATTCAAAAAATTACTGGAACAAACACCACACCTTTAGTAGGGTCTAGTGGGCTCTCGATTCAATATGCAATTATGATGGGATTGGTGCACGATGCATTGGATACACACCCTGGAAAGCCAATTAAAATTGTGGTCCCTCCCAACTGCTACGGGGGTACCAATGACCAAGCAAGGCGCGTTGCTGCCTGTCTAAAAAACGTGGAAGTAGTGGATTTACTCGTAGATGGTGAAAATGACATGGTGCAAAGCATTGAACATGTTTTAGAAGCAATTGCAACAGAAGATGCAGTACCGTTTATCATTGCAGAAATTCCAACAAACCCTCGCGTAGAAGTTCCAGATTTACTAAAATTGAAAGCTGTTTTAAGCGCAACACGCAATACAGAAAGTGGTATGAAGGCCATAGATCCCGTTTTTATTTTAGACCAAACATTCTGTCCCAATGTGCGCTTTCTTGGTAAAGATGAAATCCTTTCCTCAGTGCGAACAATTTCATATGTTAGTGGATCAAAGTTTCCAAGTGGTGGAAAATGTACGGCTGGATATTGTGTGGGAAATCACAAGACCAATGCATTGATGAAAAAAATAGCACTGCATTTGGAAATCTGCGACAACCAAGCCACAGCACTTCAACTAAAGCGCTTAGCAAAGCAATTGCCTTCTATGAATCAAAGAATTAAAGCCGCCTATCTGAATACACGTGCTTTTGTATCTTACATTCAAGAAACATTGCCCGAAGCAAAAATTAATTTTGTTTCTGAGTCCTTGGCAAGTCAAGGATTTACCCCGTCTGTTTTCTCATTAGACCTTCCAACTAAAGGAGCGACAGCGGAAGAAAGAGAGGAATACAAGCGAAAGTTAAACCATCAACTAATCCAGTTAATGATTACTGAAATTCCAAATGAAAGCAAGTATTGTGTAAGTTACGGTCAGTTAAACGGAGTGTATTGGACCATTCCTGCCACCTCAACACAGGGAACTACCAAAGAAGGTGATAAAGATTATATTGCACGGGTAGCACTGTCTCCAAACATGGATTTGGAACTGCATAAAAAAATATTTTCAGCATTTGTCGCAACCATTTCATAAAAGAAAAAACGATTCATTGAAGCAGTTCCAACTTTTTAAAACAGCCATTTCAAAAATTGAACTTCCAGAAAAGTTCACATTTCCATTTTACTACACACCGCATGTACTTATAGAAATTGCAACAAAGGAAATACAAGCCTACTTAGCGACTCAAACAGACTTTACCCATAATTTTGGACTCGATTCAAACGCTACAGAAAATGCCATCGGTAAAATGTTTGGGGTTTTGGTGGTGAAAAACAACGCGAATCAACTGGGCTATCTAGTGGCTTTTTCTGGAAAATTAGCGGACGAAAGTTGTCCTGAAATATTTGTTCCTCCAGTTTTTGACTTGAGAATGAAGCACAGTTTTTATAAAAAAGGAGAAGAACAAATCAATATTATTAATGCAAAGTTAACGGCATTAAAAAGTGATGAAACCTATCTTTTTGTAAAGAGAGTTGTGAAAAGAGCTTCCAAAAAAATTGAGGATGATTTAGCACTTCAGCGAAAAAAAATGGCGATTTCTAAAAAAGAACGAAAACTTCGCAAAAAAGAGGCTCGGAAAAACTTGACAAACGATGCCTTCGAAAAATTGTCTCAAAAATTAGAACAAGAAAGTTTTAACGATCAGTTTTTCTACAAAGAACTGGTTGCCTATTATATTCAAAAAGAAGAAAAAAATCGCAGTGAACTCACTACTTTTGAGGAGCAAATAGCCGCCTTAAAGAAAGCAAGAAAAGAAGCCTCTGCATTGCTGCAAAAAACACTTTTTGAGAAGTTTGACTTTTTAAATCAAAAAAAAGAAACAAAAACACTTCTTGATATCTTTAGCAATCCAACCATAAAACCTCCAGCAGGTGCCGGAGAATGTGCGGCTCCTAAACTACTGCAATTTGCATTTAAAAATGATTTAACGCCTGTTTGTATGGGGGAATTTTGGTGGGGAATTTCTCCAAATTCGGCCATTAGAAAACATAAAAATTTCTATCCGGCTTGTCAAGGACGATGCAAACCTATTTTGAATCATATGCTGGATGGAATTGCCATGGACGAAAATTTGCTAATTAAAGAAATTTCGAATGACAAAACCCTAGAAACCATCTACGAAGATGATGTGCTCTTGGTGATTCACAAACCGGCAGAATTTTTATCGGTACCGGGCAAAGAAATTACAGATGCTGTATCTACTCGGATCAAAGAAAAGTACCCCAATGCTACAGGGCCTTTAATTTTACACAGACTCGACATGTCTACTTCGGGTATTTTACTACTTACCAAAACAAAAGAAGCAAATAAACATTTACAAAATCAGTTTATAAAAAAAAGCATTCAAAAAAGATACGTCGCGCTGTTGGATGGAAATTTAACTGAAGACAAAGGAAAAATAACGCTTCCTTTACGGGTCGATTTAGATGACAGACCCAAGCAATTGGTTTGTTTTGAACATGGGAAAAATGCAGAAACACGTTGGGAAGTGATCCGAAGAGAAAAAGGCAAGACGCGTGTTTATTTTTACCCAATTACAGGAAGAACGCACCAATTAAGAGTTCATGCTGCCCATAAAAATGGTTTAAACGCTCCTATTGTTGGCGATGATTTGTATGGAAAAAAACAAGATCGATTGCATTTACATGCTGAATTTATTGCTTTTACACATCCTGCTACAAATGAAAAAATGAGTTTTAGAGTGGCTCCTTCATTCTAAAGAGAAACTCTATTTATCGAACAAATCGATAGGTTGCTTTGATGACAAAAGTATCTTGAAGTGGGGCGTCAAAAATTTGGTTTTGGAGACTGGATCCTAAAGAGTTTTCTGGATTTCCGGAGTCACTACCCCCTCTTGCCCATACAAAAAACAATTCAGATCCCGGAATGTATTCCCATCGAACAACCAAGTTTGTTTGTAATTGCGCAAAAGAAAAATCGGGTTTGTTAAAACGGTAATCTTCAAGACCGTTTTGAGTTTCATCTATTGAGTAAATTGCATTGTTCTGGGCATCGAAACCTGCTGTAAGTTGATTTGTATTGTATTCATTCACACGGTCTTCAAAACGAGAAGCAGTGGGTATATTTACATACTTAAAAGCTGCATATCTTCCACGAGCTATAAAAGGTTGCCCATAGAACTGAAAAGAAAAATTTGGGCTTAAACTGTAATTCAATCGTAATGTAGTCGTCCAATTTTCGTTATCTATTTCTCCTAATACGTATCTTTTTTCAGCATCAAAATCTACCGTTGTAACATATTGTGCTTTGTTTATTGTCTTTCTGAATTCAGTATTTAAAGAAATGCTAAAAGCATCAAAGGGCTGGTAATTTGATCGAAACACATAGCGATTGCTTTTGGAAACTTCTTGTTGACTTTGGGATTGAACATAACCGAGTCGGAAACTAAATTTCTGGGTTTCATCGGAACCCAAAAAGGTGTATAGGAAATAATTATTGGGCGAATGCCAGCGTGGCCCCCCTCTTAAAAAAGAGTTTTCGTAAACATTCGAATTGGTCCCAAATCCAATATTGGTATCCCAATTGTTTAGCCAATTGAACCGTCCTCTGAACTCCGTACTCAATTTGTTTAAGTTCCCTCCAAAATCATAAGCGGTATTCTGTTCAAGGCGAAGTTCAATATTCCGATATATTTTTGTTGGAACCTGCCATAAATATTGAAGTTCTGCAAATTGAATCATCTCGTCTGTCTGACGTAAAAATCCAATATCATTTAATTCTAATTCTGGGGACCGCCACACAAAACCTCCATTGTATCTCCAATTTCCACCACCTTTCTTTCCAACTTCAATTCGACCACCTGTCCCCGTTAAAGAGGTTCTGTTTGGATCTAAATTTACATGGGTTGCATCAATTCTTTGAAAGGAACGAGCAATGGATTGTTGGGTTTCTAAGATGGCTGTTTTACTTCCTTGTACATGACTTAGAAGGGTATTTCCTTCCAAATAGTAGTCCCTGTTGTTCCAGTTGTGCTGAAAATCAATTCCTGCAGTATAGGCTGCTTTGTGTAATTCTGAAAAATTGCCTGCCAAATTTCGATTTGTAGCCGTAACAATAGCACCAAAAAAAGAATTTCTTTTATTAAAATCTTTTTGTGCGCGTCCCACAAAATAGTTGGTTAAGGGTGCTACAATCTCTTTCCTGGTTTCACCATCTACTTGTCTTACCTCTGCAAATTCATTGGCAGTAATACTTTCTAGAACGCCGATAGACCACCCATTTTTTGTTTTTCCTGAAAACTTTGCCGCTCCTAAAATTGTTGAATTAAGCGGTTCTTTTGCAAATTCGCCAGCTGCTAAATTTGCACTTCTATTGGGGCTTCCACCTATTCTTCTGCTGTAAAAAAGATTGTCTCTACCATTGGCAAACTTAAAATCGAAAATGTTTTTATTTTCAACAAAAAACGGACGTTGTTCTTCAAAAAATATCTGAAACCCGTCCAAGGCTATGGCGCCTGGATCTGCTTCTACTTGTCCAAAATCTGGATTGACAGTCATATCTAAAGTTAAATCATTGGTGATTCCTATTTTGGCGTCTAAGCCACCGTTTATTTTAAAATCACGACCATCTTTGTAGGGATTACCTGCTTCTGCTTGATAAGTATCATATTGTAAAACAGTAAAGGGCTGAATTTCTAATTGTTTTTGTGATTTTAAGTTGATGAGCCCGTGCAATTCTCCGGATTCGCTAATAAACCCAGCTTGATCATTAGGGATTCTTTGCCAAAGTGAGCGTTCATTCTCTCTGAAAATATTTCGAGAAACATTGAACCCCCAAATTTGTGCACTGTCATTTCCAAAACGTAATTGACTCAATGGGATTTTCATTTCTGCAGTCCATCCTTCCGCATCAATTTTTGCATTTGTATACCAAATAGGATTCCAACTATCGTCCCATTGATTTCCATTTTGGGTTGCAATTTCTTCTCCTTTTACTCCGGCCGCAGTGGTGGTAAATACAAAAGCGGTTCTCTTATCGTGATAACTGTCTATAATTACATTCACTCGATCTCCAGCAAAACCGTCTCTTCGGGTTAATCGTTGTTGAATTAATTCTGGATGATCATCAAAAGCACGAATGGCAACATATAAGAACTGTGCATCATAAAGTACTTTAAATTGTGTTTGAAAAGTTGGTGATGTTCCTTCATCTGGGATTTTTTCTACAAAATCAGAAGCCCAGGTTCCTGCATCCCAACCTGCATCAGAAAGATCTCCATCCACTACGATTGGTGTTTTTAAAAGCTGTGTAGTATAAATTCTTTTTGGAATTGATTCTTGTGCACGCAGCTTTACAAATAGAAACAGTGTGATTATGACAAAGGGGATTCGAAACATCAATTTTTTTTTTCAAAAGATTGTAAATGAAGTACAAAAGTAACTTTCTATTTTCACAAATAGATGTTAAATTTTAGTTGTATTGGTAAATAATGGGAAACATAAAAGATAATTCCAATTCACTCTTTGGCAATCAAATAAATAACAGTACATTTGCACTCCTTTTTTAAGGAAAATAAATCATTATTAACAAACAAAAACTAAAAGTGTAATTATGAACACATTAAGTTACAAAACAGTATCAGCAAACAGCGCTACCGTAAACAAGGAGTGGGTTTTAGTTGATGCAGACGGGCAAACGTTGGGTCGTCTAGCTTCTAAAGTAGCAAAGCTAATTAGAGGTAAATACAAACCAAACTTTACTCCTCATGTAGATTGTGGAGACAACGTGGTGATTATCAACGCAGAAAAAATTGTTTTAACTGGAAAGAAATGGACTGAGAAGTCTTACATCCGTCATACGGGATATCCAGGGGGACAAAGATCGTTAACTGCAACAGAAATGTTTGAGAAAGATCCTACAAGATTGATCGAAAAAGCAGTAAAAGGAATGTTGCCTAAAAATATTTTGGGAGCAGCACTTTACAGAAACTTGTATGTATATGCAGGAGGAGAGCACAAACAAGCAGGTCAGGAACCTAAAGCTATTAATCTTAACGATCTTAAATAATGGATACAGTACACAAAATCGGTAGAAGGAAAACAGCAGTAGCTCGTATTTATCTTTCAGAAGGAAAAGGAAATATCACTGTAAACAAAAAAGACTACAAGGACTATTTCACAACAGGAACTTTACAATATAAAGTACAACAACCTTTAATGCTAACAGGAGACTTAGAATCGTATGATATCAAAGTAAATGTTTATGGAGGTGGAGTAACGGGTCAAGCAGAAGCAATTCGTTTGGCAATTACAAGAGCTTTGGTTGCGATCAACGAAGAACACAGATTAGTATTAAAACCAGAAGGTTTACTAACTCGTGATCCTAGAATGGTTGAACGCAAGAAATTTGGTCAGAAGAAAGCACGTAAAAAATTCCAATTCTCGAAACGTTAATCCTTCGACAAGTTCAGGATTATGTTGTTGGGAACTGTTATTATTACACATATTTAATATTAAACAGTTTAGCATCTAAATAAATAAGACTCGAAAGACTACTTATTTATTGATACAAAACAGAACGTAAACACATTTAAAAAAATGGCAAAAGTAAACATTCAAGAATTATTAGAAAATGGAGTACATTTTGGACACTTAACAAGAAAGTGGAATCCAAACATGGCCCCTTATATTTATACAGAACGTAATGGTGTACACATCATTGACTTGTATAAAACTGCTGCAAAAATAGAAGAAAGTGCAGACGCTTTGCAAAAAATCGCAAACTCTGGACGTAAGATTTTATTTGTTGCAACAAAAAAACAAGCAAAAGACATTGTTGCTGAAAAAGCAAAATCGGTAAGCATGCCCTTCATTACAGAAAGATGGCCAGGTGGAATGTTAACCAATTTTGTAACGATTCGTAAAGCTGTTAAGAAAATGGCAACCATCGATAGAATGAAGTTAGATGGTTCTTTTGATGCATTGTCAAAAAGAGAGAAATTACAAATCAATCGTCAGAGAGAGAAATTAGAAAAGAATTTAGGTTCTATTTCAGATATGACTCGTCTTCCAGGTGCTTTATTTGTAGTAGATATTAAGAAAGAGCACATTGCAGTTGCAGAAGCTATGAAATTGAACATCCCAATTTTTGCAATGGTAGATACGAATTCTGATCCTAGATTAGTAGATTTTGTAATTCCAGCAAATGATGATGCTTCTAAATCTATAGAAAGAGTATTAACGCACGTTACGGATGCAATCGCTGAAGGTTTATCTAGCAGAAAAGCTGACAAAGACAAAACGAAAGAAGCTCCAAAAACACCAGCTGCAGCGGAATCGAAAGAAGCTCCAAAAGCAGAAGAAGTAAAGGAAGTAAAAGAGTCAAAAGCTTCAAAAGCGAAAGAAGTAAAAGAGGTAAAAGAAGTAAAAGCTGAAAAGAAAGAAGCTCCAAAAGCGGAAGAAGTAAAAGCAGATACTCCTACGGAAGAAACAAAATAAGTACAACTTTAAAAAATAAGATAACATGGAACCAGTAAAGATTAGTGCTGCTGATGTTAAAAAATTAAGAGAGGCTACAGGAGCTGGAATGATGGACTGTAAAAAGGCATTGTTGGAAGCATTTGGAGATTTCGATCAAGCAATTGATGTTTTACGTAAAAAAGGTCAAAAAATTGCAGCAAAAAGAGCAGATAGAGAATCTACTGAAGGAGTTGCAGTAACAAGAATAAACGCAGACAACACAGTAGGTGTTGCCATCGTTTTAGCTTGTGAGACTGATTTTGTAGGTAAAAATGATTCCTTTGTAGCATTGGGAGGTCAGTTTGCAGACATTGCTTTAAATTACTCAGATAAGGAATCTTTCTTAGCTGCTGATTTTGACGGAATGACGGTAGCAGACAAATTAATTGAACAAACCGGTGTGATTGGTGAAAAATTAGAGATCACTTCTTTCGAAAGATTGGAAGCTTCTTATGTAGGTGCATATACACATATTGGTAAAATTGCTGCATTAGTAGGTTTATCAAATGCTGTTGACAATGCCGCTGTTTTATCAAAAGATGTAGCAATGCAAGTGGCCTCTATGGGAGCTACTTCTTTGTCTTATAAAGATTTTGATCCAGCATTTGTTGCTGCAGAAACGGAAGCAAGAATAGCCGTTATCGAAAAAGATAATATTGAATTGGGTAGATTAGGAAAAACGTTGAAAAACGTTCCTCAATATATTTCAATGTCTCAATTGACGGAAGCGGTAATGGCAGAAGCGGAAGAAGCTGCGAAAGCAGAACTAAAAGCAGAAGGAAAGCCAGCACAAATTTGGGACCGTATCTTACCAGGAAAAATGGAAAGATTCATTTCTGACAACACCACTTTAGACACTGAGCAATGTTTGTTAGATCAAGCATTTATCAAAGACGAAAAGAAAAATGTTGCTGCATACGTTCAAACCTATGGGGATGTAACCGTAAGTGGATTTAAAAGAGTTACACTAGGATAAACTATCCTTTTTAACATACTTCAAAACCTCGCAATGTATTGTGAGGTTTTTTTATTTCAAAAAAAAGAAAATCAAAAAAAAACCGTAATTTCGCATAACTTTCAATAACACTATGCACTACAAAAGAATTCTTTTAAAATTAAGTGGAGAAGCCTTAATGGGCGAACGACAATACGGAATAGATCCAAAACGTCTAGCCGAATACGCTAAAGAAATAAAACAAGTAATCAGCCAAGGCATCGAAGTTGCTATAGTAATAGGCGGTGGAAACATTTTTAGAGGTGTAGCGGGAGCAGCCAACGGCATGGATCGCGTACAAGGAGATCATATGGGTATGCTAGCAACCTGTATCAATGGTCTAGCACTGCAAAGTGCGCTAGAAGATGAAGGCGTCATTACACGTTTGCAAACCGCATTAGAAATTAAAGAAATTGCAGAACCCTATATTAAAAGAAAAGCAATTCGCCATTTAGAAAAAAAGCGCGTAGTTATTTTTGGAGCGGGTACTGGAAACCCTTATTTTACAACAGATACTGCAGCCGTTTTAAGAGCTATTGAAGTAAATGCAGATGCGATCTTAAAAGGAACTCGTGTCGATGGAATTTACAATGTAGATCCAGAAAAAGATGAAAATGCGTTAAAATATGACAGTATTAGCTTTAAAGAAGTCATCGACAAAGGGTTGAAAGTAATGGACATGACCGCTTTTACCTTAAGTGAAGAAAACAAATTACCCATCATCGTTTTTGATATGAATACCAACGGAAATTTACTAAAGTTAATTTCTGGAGAAAACATCGGAACGATCGTTAGCAATTAAAAACATACGCTTTAAAATTTTCCAAAGATGAACGAAGAAATTGAATTTATTTTAGACAGTGCCAAAGAAGGAATGAATAGTGCCCTTGCACACCTAGTGAAAGAATTACGCACCATTAGAGCTGGTAAAGCTACCCCTGCGATGTTAGGGAATGTTAAAGTAAATTATTATGATGCTTTGACACCATTAAGTCAAATTGCAAATGTGAGCACGCCAGATCCACGAACCATTTCAGTTCAACCTTGGGAAAAAAACATGTTGCAAGAAATCGAAAAAGCAATCATGAACGCCAATCTTGGATTCAACCCAATGAATAATGGAGATGTTATTTTAATCAATGTGCCGCCTTTAACAGAGGAAAGAAGACGCGATTTGTCCAAACAAGCAAAAGCAGAAGCAGAACACGCGAAAGTAGGAATTAGAAATGCGCGTAAAGAAGCAAATAACGAAATTAAAAAAATAGACATTGCAGACGATGTAAAAAAAGAGACCGAAGCGCTGGTCCAAAAATTAACGGATTCTTTTGTAAAACAAATTGATGAAACCTATGGTGTGAAGGAAAAAGAAATCATGACTGTGTAAGCAAAATTAAGCTGATAATACAAAAGGAGTGTTTCTTAAAACACTCCTTTTTTAGTTTAAAAACACTTCTACAAATTTCGTTACCTTTGCAAAAATTTTCTGAATGAGTTTCTGGACAAAAGTTGCGGGTATTATTTTACGAAACCGATACCTAGTTTTAATTATTATTGCAGGCATTACTACTTTCTTAGCTTCACAAATGAAGTATATGAAATTCTCATATACTGAGGCAAACCTCCTGCCAGAAAACCACATTGCTAATTTAGAATACAATACATTTTTAGAAATTTTTGGTGAAGAAGGCAACCTAGTCATCCTTGGCGTAAAAGATCCTACAATTTTTACACCCAAAAAATTTAACGCTTGGAATAATTTAGTAGCCAAATTTGATAAGCGAGAAGAAATTGATTTTACACTTTCAATTGCAGACGTTCAAGAGCTAAAAAAAGACAAAAAAAACAGGAAATTTATTTTAGAACCTTTATACGAGAAGGATCCTACCACAGAGAAAGAAGTTTTAGCCATAAAAAAACAACTTTTTGAAAAACTTCCTTTTTACGATAATTTACTATACAACAAAGAAACTGGCACTTTGCAAACAGCCATCTATATTAAAAAAGAAATCATAAATACCAAAGCGCGTAGAACGTTTATTTTTAACTACCTAAAACCCACCATAGAACAGTTTGAAAAAGAAACAGGACTGAATGTTCGCGTTTCTGGAATGCCATATATAAGAACATTGAATGCTAAAAACATAAAAGATGAAATGCAACTTTTTGTTGGGGGTGCTTTGGCAATAACAGCCCTTATTTTCTTTTTCTTTTTCCGTTCTTTTAGAGCCACTTTTATCACTCTTTTTGTAGTGATGATTGGAGTTGTATGGGCCTTTGGATTTATTGGATGGTTTGGGTATGAAATTACTGTTTTATCTGCATTAATTCCGCCGTTAATCATTGTCATTGGAGTTCCAAATGCTGTTTTCCTTATTAACAAATACCAGCAAGAAATTAAAAAACACGGTCAGCAAGCAAAAGCCTTACAGCGTGTAATTACTAAAATTGGAAATGCGACATTAATGACCAATATTACCACCGCATCTGGTTTTGCAACCTTTGTTTTTGTAGACAGTAAGCTATTGCGGGAATTTGGTATTTTGGCTTCCGTAAACATCATCAGTATTTTTGTTTTGGCCTTATTAATTGTACCCGTTTTATACAGCTTCATGCCGCTGCCAAAAAAGAAGCACTTGAGTCATCTTGAAACAAAGTGGATTGAAAACGTAGTAAACTGGATGGAAAAAATGGTGAAACACCGAAGAATCACCGTTTATATTGCTACAGTCATCATTATCATCACTAGTATTATTGGAGTCTATAAAATTAGAGTTTCTGGAAGTCTCATAGAAGACATGCCTAAGAGTATGGAGTTTTACAAAGACATTAAATTCTTTGAAAAAGAATTTGGAGGTATCATGCCATTAGAAATTTTAATTGACACCAAAAAAGACAAAGGGGTCATGAAATTATCTGTACTTAAAAAGATGGATAAAATTAATGAAGCAATCGGATCGTTTCCAGAACTATCAAAACCAATCTCTGTTGTAAATCTAGTAAAATACTCTAAACAGGCCTACTACAAAGGAAATCCAAAATACTACCAATTACCAACTGGACAGGAACAAGGTTATATTTTTGCTTATACTAAAAATTCAAATAGCGATGCGAGCATGCTGAAAACATTTGTCGATTCTACAGGACGTTATGCCAGAATCACAACGTTTATGAAAGACATTGGTACCGACAAAATGGATATCATTCAAAAAAGACTCAAAACGGTTATTGACAAAGAATTTCCTTCAGAAAAATATTCCGTTTCCCTTACAGGAAAAGCATTGGTCTTTATAAAAGGGACGAACTTCTTAATTACCAATTTAGTCATCTCACTCTCATTGGCAATATTACTAATTGCATTATTCATGGCCTGGATGTTTCGATCTCCACAAATGATTTTAATTTCATTAATTCCAAACATATTACCATTGTTAATCACTGCCGGATTAATGGGGTATTTTAACATTCCTATAAAACCATCAACAATCTTAGTTTTTAGTATTGCTTTTGGAATTTCTGTAGATGATACCATACACTTTTTAGCAAAATACAGACAAGAATTACTTGCCAGCAAATGGAAAGTTAAGTCTTCTGTTTATGCAGCATTAAGAGAAACTGGAGTTAGTATGTTTTACACTTCTATTGTATTATTTTTTGGGTTTCTCGTATTTACCTTATCTAGTTTTGGAGGTACAATAGCTCTTGGAGGACTGGTTTCTGTAACCCTTCTTTTAGCCATGGTGTCCAATTTAATTTTACTACCATCCCTCTTATTGACTTTTGAGAAGAAAATTGCAAACAAAAAGGTATTTAAAGAGCCTTCGATGCGAATTTTTCCTCCATCCAAAAAAAACAAGAAAGAAAACGAGTAATCCGCCACTTTAAAGAGCACTATTTTGTAGTTAAATTTCCTTCAAAATAGGTATATTTGTGGCTTTATTTATAGGAGATCATTCGTATATTTAATAATTTAGAAAGATGATAGAAAGCAACATAGCCAAGATTTTAGAATCGGGGACAATTTTACAAGAAATAACAATAAAAGGTTGGGTACGAACTTTTAGAAGCAATCGTTTTATTGCTGTAAATGACGGGTCTACAATTAAAAATATACAATGTGTTATCGATTTTGAAAACACTCCTGAGGACCTTTTAAAAAGAATCACTACAGGTGCTGCTATTTCCGTAAAAGGAATGTTATCCGAGAGTCAAGGAAAAGGACAGTCTTTAGAAGTACAAGTTGCAGAGATTGAAATTTTGGGAGATTCCAATCCCGATGAATATCCAATTCAACCCAAAAAACACAGTTTCGAATTTTTGAGAGAAAATGCACATTTACGGGTACGAACAAACACCTTTAGTGCCGTAATGAGAGTGCGCTCGGCCTTATCTTTTGGAGTGCACAAATATTTTCAAGAGAACGGATTTAACTACGTAAATACGCCAATCGTTACAGGATCGGATGCAGAAGGTGCTGGCGAAATCTTTAAAGTCACCACATTTGAGGACAATAAAGCACCATTAACAGCAGAAGGAAAAATCGATCATTCAAAAGATTTCTTCGGAAAAGAAACCAATCTAACTGTTTCTGGACAATTAGAAGCAGAAACCTATGCAATGGCCTTAGGGAAAGTTTATACTTTTGGACCAACTTTTAGAGCAGAAAATTCAAATACAACGCGTCACTTAGCAGAATTTTGGATGATTGAGCCAGAGGTAGCTTTTATGGATTTGGATGGAAATATGGATTTATCCGAAGACTTTATAAAAACTGTGTTAACCCATGTCTTAGAAAATTGTAAAGACGATTTAGAATTTTTAGACCATCGGCTAACACAAGAAGATAAAACAAAACCACAAGCGGAAAGAAGCGAAATGTCTCTATTGGAAAAACTTCATTTTGTCGTTGACAATAATTTCAAACGTGTTTCTTATACAGAAGCCATCGATATTTTGAGAAATTGCAAACCCAACAAAAAGAAGAAATTTAAATATTTAATTAATGAATGGGGAGCCGATTTACAATCTGAACACGAACGTTTTTTGGTTGAAAAACATTTCAAATGTCCTGTGATTTTATTTGACTATCCAGCAGATATTAAAGCATTTTATATGCGTTTAAATGATGATGGAAAAACCGTAAGAGCTATGGATGTGTTATTCCCTGGGATAGGAGAAATTGTGGGTGGTGCGCAACGTGAAGAGCGTTACGATGTTTTGGTTGAAAAAATGAAAGCATTGAATATTGATGAAAAGGAACTTTGGTGGTATTTAGATCTCCGTAAATTTGGTACAGCAGTCCATTCTGGCTTTGGCTTAGGATTTGAAAGGTTAGTTCAATTTACAACAGGAATGAACAATATTAGAGATGTAATTCCATTCCCAAGAACGCCTCAAAATGCAGAATTTTAAATAGATTTTTGTATCTTTAATGTATGTTAAAGCAAAGTTTACATTACAAACTCTTACAAAAATTATCTCCTCAACAGATTCAGTTGATGAAGCTAATTCAATTGCCAACACAAGCCTTTGAAGAACGCATAAAACAAGAAATAGAAGAGAATCCTGCTTTAGAAATTGGGAAGGAAACACCAGAGTCTTTTGATGAAACTTTAGAAAATGAATATGACGATGCTGGCACCGAAAGCATCGACACCGGAGATCTCAATATAGATGAGTATTTAAGTGATGATGACATTCCAAGCTACAAAACCCAGGTCAATAATTACTCCGCAGACGACGAAGAAAAAAATGTACCTTATGCAGCCGGCATTTCATTTCATCAATCTTTAAAGTCCCAACTAGATACCTTTCGCTTCAACGAAGAAGAGCGCTTAATTGCTGAATTCTTGGTGGGAAGTATAGACGATAGTGGCTATATAAGAAGGGAGATTTTAGACCTAGTAGACGATTTGGCCTTTACCACGAATGTATTTGCAACCGAAGAAAAAGTCATTAGAATTTTAAAAACTGTCATCCATACTTTAGACCCGATTGGCGTGGGTGCAAGAGACTTAAAAGAGTGCTTAATCATCCAATTAAAAGGAAAAGAAAAAACAAAAATCCGAGAACTGGCCATTGAAGTTTTAGAGACTGCTTTTGATCACTTCGTAAAAAAACATTATCGCCAACTTCAAGAAAAATTTTCTATTTCTGAAGAAGAATTAAAGGCAGTAACTGTTGAAATCTCAAAGTTAAATCCAAAACCAGGAAGCTCTTATGCAGGGAATAATAAAATTGCAGAACAAATTGTACCTGATTTTTCAATCAAAATTTTAGACGGTGAATTGGATTTATCATTGAACTCTAGAAATGCGCCCGAATTGCATATTTCAAGAGCGTATAACAATATGCTAAAAGGCTATCAAGAAGCTACTTCAAAAAGTAAGTCTCAAAAAGATGCCGTCTTTTTCATAAAACAAAAATTAGATGCTGCAAAATGGTTTATTGATGCAATTAAACAACGACAACAAACCTTATTGGTAACCATGAACACGATAATGCACTATCAACTTGATTATTTTTTATCTGGAGATGAACGCAAGTTGAAACCGATGATTTTAAAAGATATTGCAGATCAAATACAAATGGATATCTCTACCGTTTCTCGCGTTGCAAACAGCAAATATGTATCAACGCCTTATGGGACAAAATTAATTAAAGAATTCTTTTCTGAGTCTATGAAAAACGATCAAGGCGAAGAGGTATCTACCAAAGAAATTAAGAAAATACTTGAAACCGTTATTTCAGAGGAGGACAAACGGAAACCATTGACCGACGAAAAATTGGCCATTCTTCTAAAAGAGAAAGGATATCCTATTGCACGAAGAACGGTTGCAAAATATAGAGAACAACTAGAGCTGCCCGTTGCTCGTTTACGAAAAGAAATTTAGTGAAATTTCAGAAATTAATATCGGTGCTATTGCATCCAATTGTACTGCCAACTATTGGTGTAATTCTGTACTTTTTAATGATTCCACATTCTATCAAAAACGAACAACGATTTTTTATCATTGGCTTTGTTTTTACGACTACTTATTTAGTGCCTTTGGGAATACTGATAGTCCTAAAAGGACTAAAACTTATACATTCATTTAAAGTCAAAACGATTAAAGAGCGAAAGATCCCACTATTTTTAATGATTTTTCTCTTTACCGTTTTAGGAAACATTTTACTGAGAACTGCTGTTTTTAGAGATTTTGGAATGTTGTTTTATGGAACATCGTTCGGATTGATTCTTGTTTATCTATTCTCGATATTCAAAATAAAAGTGAGTTTGCATTTACTTTCTATGGGTAGCATGGTTGGGTTTTTTATCATGATGGGCATGGAATACATGACGTCCCTAACACCTATATTACTCATACTCATCCTATTTTCTGGGTTTTTGGCAAGTTCTAGACTGCATTTAAAAGCACATACACCCAAAGAGATATACTTGGGATTTTTCTTTGGAATAATAACCCAAACAGCCGTTTATTATCTTCTATAAAAAATAGAAAATCAATCCAAATTTTAAGACTTTGCTATCAATCTCTTCGTTGCTTATATTAGCGTCTTTATAGATGGGAGACAACCCATAAAAAACATGAAAATTAAAAGCATCATATCCAGCAGAAAGCGTCAGTCCATACTGTAGTTTATTATATGCACTAATCCCTGAATAGGTTGTTTTAGCCTCATTGGAAGCTACATTTTCAAAATGATTTGAAAAATTATACAGGAACTTAACTCCTGTATAAATCCTCCAAAATTTGTATTTGTTTGCTGTGGAGGTTCTCCATCGAATTTCGAATGGAACTTCTAAATTATGTGAAAAATAGGTGTTTGAAGTTAAAGTATTGTCAGCAGAAAATACCGTGCTATTATTTAATTCCTCCACTTTTAATTTATGGTTGTAAAAATCGAAACCATAACCCAGACCAAGTGCAAAAGAGAAAGTTCCCTTTTTATTCAGAATAATATCTTTTAGAAAGCCTGAAGACAATCCATAAGAAAACCCACTTCTTGTAATTGTACTGGGCTGTTGATTCATCTGATTGTAGGACACCGCAAGATATATTTGATCGTCTGCATACCGATCACCAAGATTTAAAGAATCTTTTTGTGCGAATACAATAGGAGTACAAAACAGCAAAAAAGCAATTACTATATTCTTCATAATTTTAAAATGAATAGGAAAGGTACACAATTTCATGATGTTGATTCTATAAATTAAAGCAAAAAAAAAGCAACTCTAAAATAGAATTGCTTTTTTATATAAAAATAAGGTGATTTACTTAATATCTGAACCCGTGTTGGTTGAATAACTAACTTTAAGTGCATTTACATCTCTTAATTTCAATCGAATGTCGATAATAGTACCTACACTTGATTGTTTGTCTGCTTTGATAGAAGTAGTCATAAATGGTATTTCGTTTTCGGCAACTTTGGTTCTTGCATTGATAATGAATGCAGGAACTTGGTCTGCGGAAGCAATCTTATCATTTAATTGAATCTTATTGTATCCAATACCATATTTTGGATCTTTTGCTTTTCCAATATAAATGGTACTTACCAAACTTTTATGCTCTAACTTTTTTACCTCTGTTGCAGAAGGCAAAGCAGGGGTATCAATTTGTAAGCTTGTTTCTCTCATGGTTGTGGTAACCATAAAAAAGAACAATAGCATAAAAACAATATCAGGTAGCGCTGCAGTATTTACTGCAGGAATCCCTTTTTTTCTCTTTTTAAATTTAGACATAGTTGTTAAATTTTAAAATTAGTTTGCCGATGTTGGCTCTGCATCAGAAATAATTTGAGGATATGCTGTTTTTATATCTTCCACTTTTTTCTTTAGCTCCAAGTTATTTATATCGTCTTTGTATAGCTTTTCTAGCTCTGTATAAGACATGTTATATCGCTCTTCGCATAATCTATTCCTTAGTTCTGTATAGGCACGAAGTAATTCGTTTTGAACAACAATATAGGTTCCATATTCCGTTCCACGATCACTTTGTACAGAGATAATGGCTTTGTTTGGGTGATCTGAAGAGGCAGTACTCTTCTCTCCTTTACAATAGTCACAAGGTCCAGTAGATACACCATCTACCAATTTTCCTTCACCACCACCATTGTCTATAAACTTCACAGCAGCATCTTTGATTTCTTTCAGATCCATTCTTTCGCCTTCTACTAAAAGCTCATTATTTCTGTTAATGTTCACTTCAAAGATATTTCTCTCCTTAATAACGGGAGGAACATAATCTGCGGGTGGTTTTTCAGATAATTTCTTAGAAATCCCTGAGTCCACATTCATAGTTGTTGTTACTAAGAAAAAGATTAATAACAAGAAAGCAATATCTGCCATTGAGCCTGCATTAATTTCTGGAGTCTCTCTTCTTGCCATAATTTATGATTTTATTAATCCTTTAAAGAGGTCGTATACAAAAAACAAACTAGCTACCAAACCCAAAGCCATGCTGAACCAGATACCTGTTCCAACCCATTGGTTGGTCGCTGTACCTGCGTCACCGCCTTCTAAAACTTGTCCTTGTGTATCAAGTACTGCATTGCTGTCTGCTATTGAATAAGAAATTGCCAAAACAACAGCTAAAAGTCCTAATCCTATGCCCATCTTCTTAAGATTTTGAGGATTCTTTATCACACTCCATAGTGAAAGCACAATTGCAATTGCTACAGCTGCATATAATAAACCCGCCGAAAAGAAAACGATTGGATCTACTACACTTGCTTGAATCATTGCATCACTCTCTAAAGCATCCACATCTTGCATAAAAACTCTTATGAAAAGAATGGCACCTACAAGCGCTACAATGGCTACGAAAATGCTTAAATATTTTGCTAAATTATTATCTTTCATAATGATAATTATTTTTTATGTTTTACTAACAAATCGATTAAAGAAATCGAAGCGTCTTCCATATTGTTCACGATACTATCGATTTTAGATACGATGTAATTATAAAAAATCTGTAAGATAATCGCAACTACCAATCCAAATACCGTTGTTAAAAGTGCTACTTTAATACCTACAGCAACTACCCCTGGAGAGATGTCATTTGCAACTGCAATCATATCAAAAGCTTTAATCATACCAATTACAGTTCCCATGAAACCAAGCATTGGAGCTAAAGCGATGAATAAAGATAACCAAGAAACATTTTTCTCTAATTGTCCCATTTGAACACCACCATAGGAAACTACCGCTTTTTCAGCAGCATCAATTCCTTCATCTGCTCTGTCTAAACCTTGATAAAAGATAGAGGCCACAGGTCCTTTCGAATTTCTACAAACTTCTTTGGCAGCTTCTACCCCACCAGAACTTAGTGCTTCGTCAACACTTGCTACTAATTTTTTTGTGTTTGTTGTTGCCATGTTTAAATAGATAATTCTTTCAATTGCAATGGCCAAACCTAAAATTAAGGCAACTAATACAATTCCCATAAATTGAGGGTCACCTTCAATAAAACGTTGTTTTAATTCTTGGTGAAAAGTTTTTTCTTCTGTGACTGCTCCTTGTGCAAAAGTTGATTGAATCGCTCCAAAAAACATAAATCCTGCTACAGTTAGGAAATTTACTACTTTTTTCATCTGTGTTATAATTAATTTTTAATAGTTAAGGGTTTCAAGGTATAAATTTTCACTCTAAAAAAACGAATTTTGAATTGCTTTTTAAGGCTTTTTAAGGCTTTTTAAGGCTTTTTACTTAAAAATCACAATTTTAACCAAATCGTTATTTTGAAGGGGCAATTAACAAAAAAATGTTGAGCATTTAAAAAAAAATGAAAGGTTTTTATAAAGAATTAATGGAAAAAAACCATTTTAATCTTTATGTAACAAAAAACACCTTTGTAAAAATACATACATTTTGCTAAATTCTCAAGAAACCTCCCCTCTTAAAGACCTTTCAAAGAGTCTTTTAAAAGATTTTCCACCTAAATTCTCGCCCAACAAATACATCAATTTTGCAATAGCACTCTCTGTGGTAATATCTTTGCCATTGACAACACCTATTTCTTTCATTGCAACACTTGTCTCATAATGTCCTAAAATGACACTTCCTCCTACACATTGAGTTACATTCACAATTTGTATGCCATTCTGTATAGAGGTTTTTAATAAATCGAGAAACCATGCTTGGGTTAGTGCATTTCCAGCGCCATAGGTTTCTAAAACAACGCCTTTTAAATCTTGAATCTGGAGGATACTTTCAACAACATTTTTTGTGATGCCCGGAAATAATTTTAAAATGGCAATATTGGTATTCAATTTTTTTCGAACTACCAACTTTTCTGCATTATCCTTTTGAGAGTGCAATAGTGGTTCATTGAAATTTAAATGAACGCCACTTTCTGCCAATGGCGGATAATTCATAGAAGTAAACGCTTCAAACTGTGCTGCATTTATTTTTGTCGTTCTATTGGCTCTGTAGAGTTTGTATTCAAAATACAACCCAACTTCTGAAATTATCGGTTTGCCATTTTTCCTTGCAGCGGCAATTTCAATGGTAGTAATCAAATTCTCTTTTGCATCAGTTCGCAAATCTCCAATCGGCAATTGTGATCCCGTAAAAATAATGGGTTTTTGTAAATTTTCAAACATAAAACTTATGGCCGATGATATATAGGACATGGTATCCGATCCTGTTAAAATTACAAAACCGTCATATTTTTCATGGTTTGCTTCAATGGTTTCAGCAATTTGAACGTAATAGTCGGTATTCATATTGGAAGAATCAATCAAATCTTCAAAGGAAAGACTATCAATATGACAATCTAATTGTTTTAGCTCCGGAATTTTGTCTACGATTTGACTGAAATCAAAAACTTTTAGCGCCTTTGTTTTGTAGTCCTTTACCATCCCAATGGTACCCCCTGTGTACACAATCAAAATATTTGGCTTATTGGTCATTGTCTCATTTTTAGATTCCACAAAAAAATTCTCTGTGGGGTAAATTTATCAAACTAAAACGAGATCGTCTTTGAAAAAGGGATAAATTATTGATGCTTTTGAGGATTAAATTTCAATGATTTAAAAAGAAATAATTCATTTGACAATAATAACACCTACCATAATCTCGTGCAAAAACCGAAATAAGAATTTAATATCATTCAAATTAAAACTTGATGTTTTAAAAATTAATTCCCCAAATAACTAAAATTATAAACCACTTATTCCAATATACTCCCATTTATTCCAATATACTCCCATTTATTTATTGGCATAATAACGAATGTCATTTTCTCTTTATTTTTATCCCAAAATCAAGGAATTTTCATTCCATAAAACTATTAACTCAAAAAAAAACCATGAAATTAGGACTCCTATTTATTTTACTACTATTAAACAGCATTAGTTATGCCCAAAGCACTATCAACAACTTTTTTAGTACAACGGCAACCAATTACGCCATCGTTACCTTTAGTGCAACGATAGATCAAAGCGCAACCGGAGAAAACTTAGTTTGGAATTTCAACAGTCTCGAAAAGACAGGAAACACTACAGACATTCATTCAAGCCCAACTACCGAAGAGCTTACCAACTACTCAGGGACCACATTCGTAATAACGACAACTAACACAGGCACCAATGACGAAAACAAATCGTATATAAAAGCATCGGATAATACGGTTTCAATCACAGGATTATCAATGACGGGTTTGACTTTGAATTATGACACAAACAATGCGCTTTTAGGCTCCTACCCATCCAATTACGAGGATAGCGCAACGACTGATGACCTTAGTGGAAGTTACTCCTATATCTCAGACGGCACTACCTACACTGGAACATTTAGCGGCGATATTGAAACATCGATGGATGCCCATGGAACACTTTCAACCAATGACCTTGGACAAGGAGCCTTTAGTGGAGGAGTAACTCGAATGAAGAGTGTGCAAAGTATTGACTTAGCGTATTCTGTATTCGGAAACGTTGGAACCGGAACAATTACCGTTTTTAATTACTTTAACAATACGAATGGCAACCTTGTTTTTAGAAGTTTGAGAATTGAAGTTTCTGTTGCCTCACTTAACATTGATCAAGATACAATTACGTATGAATGTAGGCTCGACAATTCGTTAGGAATGCCTAAAAGCGATTTTGCTCTGAACAACATCAAAATCAATCCAAACCCTGTTGGAGATTTTCTCAATATCCCTATAGAGGCGCATTTGGCGGCTAAAAGCATCGTAATAACTGATACTACTGGGAAAGAAATTTTAAAATTTTCTGACAACGAAACCGCTAGAAGTGTAGCTCAATTACCTAAAGGGCTATATTTTATTTCTATTATTACTGAAAACAGGCATCTTACGGGTAAATTCATCAAATTATAACACCTTAAAAATCCATAAAAAAAACCTCCTTTTTGAAGACTCAGAAAGGAGGTTTTGTTTTTAGGCATATTGAGTTGCAAAATGCATTAATCATTCAACTTTAAAACGGCCATAAATGCTTCTTGAGGAATTTCTACATTTCCTACTTGACGCATTCTTTTCTTCCCTTTTTTCTGCTTTTCCAATAACTTTCGTTTTCGAGAAATATCTCCTCCATAACATTTTGCAGTCACATCTTTACGCAATGCCTTGGTGGTTTCTCTTGCTATAATTTTGGCACCAATGGCCGCCTGAATTGGAATATCAAATTGTTGTCTTGGTATTAATTGCTTCAATTTCTCAACTATTTTTTTTCCAATTGAGTAGGCATTGTCTGCATGTAATAATGCAGAGAGGGCATCTACCGGAGATCCATTTAAAAGAATGTCTACACGAACTAGTTTAGATCCTCTCATCCCAATAGGAGAATAATCGAAAGAAGCATATCCTTTAGAAACTGTTTTCAATCGATCGTAAAAATCGAAGACAATTTCTGCCAAGGGCATATCAAAGGTGAGTTCTACACGCTCTGTTGTTAGGTAAGTTTGATTGGTAATTTCTCCCCGTTTTTCGATACACAAACTCATAACTTGTCCCACAAAATCTGATTTTGTAATAATAGACGCTTTGATAAAGGGCTCCTCTACTCGATCTAATCGAGAAGGATCTGGCAAGTCTGTTGGATTGTTTAAAAGAATCATTTCATCCGGATTCTTTTTGGTATACGCATGGTAAGAAACGTTGGGAACTGTTGTAATTACCGTCATGTTAAATTCACGTTCCAAACGTTCCTGAATAATTTCCATGTGCAGCATTCCTAAAAAACCACATCGAAAACCAAAGCCTAAGGCGGCAGAACTTTCTGGTTGGAAAACCAAAGAAGCGTCATTCAATTGCAATTTCTCCATCGAGTAACGCAATTCTTCATAATCTTCTGTATCTACAGGGTAAATACCTGCAAAAACCATTGGTTTTACATCTTCAAAACCGTCTATAATTTCTGTTGTTGGATTGACAGCATCTGTAATGGTATCGCCTACTTTTACTTCTTTTGCCGTTTTAATTCCTGTAATTAGATACCCAACATCTCCTGCTTTTACAGATTTTCTGACAACTTGTTCTAGTTTTAGAGTCCCTACCTCATCGGCAAAATACTCATTATTAGTTGCCATGAACTTAATGCGCTGTCCTTTTTTAATTTCTCCGTTTAACACCCTAAAATAGGTTTCAATACCCCTGTAGGAATTGTAAACAGAATCAAAAATTAAAGCTTGTAATGGAGCATCAACATCTCCTTCTGGAGCTGGAATGCGATCTATAATTGCCTGAATAATATTATCAACACCAAAACCTGTTTTTCCACTGGCATGAATCACATCTTCTGGATCGCAGCCTAATAGGTCTACAATATCATCCGTTACTTCTTCTGGATTTGCAGAAGGTAAATCTACTTTATTTAAAACAGGAATAATTTCTAAATCATTTTCTAAAGCCAAGTACAAGTTCGAAATGGTTTGTGCTTGAATACTCTGCGCTGCATCTACAATAAGCAATGCCCCTTCACAGGCAGCAATAGAGCGAGAAACTTCGTAAGAGAAATCTACGTGTCCTGGAGTGTCAATTAAATTCAAAACAAAGGGTTCTCCATTATGAATATAATCCATTTGGATGGCATGCGACTTAATGGTAATTCCACGTTCACGCTCCAAATCCATACTGTCTAATAACTGTGCTTTCTTTTCTCGATCGGTAACTGCGCCAGTATAATCTAACAATCTATCTGCTAATGTACTTTTACCATGATCAATGTGTGCGATAATGCAAAAGTTTCGAATGTTCTTCATTTGTTAAATTTGAGTTCTTTAAAGCTGCAAAGATAGTTGTTTTGGGTTTAAAAAAATTGCAATACAACAAACTTGCCGCCTTAAAAATTCTTTTCTAAAATCTTTAATAAAAATAGAGAGTGCTACTGCGATTTTAATCTTGCCATTCTGCAATAAATAGGTTGGTATCACGGCCTCCTCCATTATTTCTATTGGATGAAAAAGCCAATTTTTTACCATCGTTAGAAAACACAGGAAACGCATCAAAAGTTTCTCCATGGGTTACTCTTTCTAAGTTTTTCCCATCAATATCAATCAGGTATAAGTTGAAAGGAAACCCTCTTTCAGCTTCAAAATTAGAGGAAAATAAAATTTTCTTCCCAGATGGATGGAAAAATGGACTCCAATTTGCATTTCCTAAATCGGTTAGCTGACGAAGTTCAGAACCGTCTGCATTACAAATAAACAGCTCCATTTCTGTGGGCTCCACGAGACCTTCTGCCAACAAATCTTTATAGGCTTTGATGGCTTCTGGTGTTTTTGGTCTTGAAGAACGGAAAATGATTTTTGTTCCGTCTGGTGAGAAAAAAGCACCTCCATCATAGCCCAATTCATCGGTAATTTGCTGCACATCAGTTCCATCAATATTCATGGTGTACAATTCTAAATCGCCACTTCTGGTCGATGTAAATACAATTTTATCTCCTTTAGGCGACACCGTAGGTTCTGCATCATAGCCCTTTTCGTTGGTTAATTGTTGTACGATATTACCTTCTAAATCGGCCACAAAAATGTCAAAACTATCATACACTGGCCAAATGTATTTGCCGTTTTTACGCAAGGGAACCTCTGGACAATTGTCGTCCACCAAATGCGTAGATGCATAAATAATGTGTTTGTTATCTGGCAAGAAATAGGCACAGGTAGTACGTCCTTTTCCTGTGGAAATCATGGGGGGCATTTGTGTCTTAAAAGTCGCATCTGCATTCATTAAAAACATTTGATCACAACTTACATTCCACGCTTTGTTATTGGATTGAAATACCAATTGTTGGTCATCAAAACTCCAATAAGCTTCTGCATTATCACCTCCAAAAGTTACTTGTCGTAAACTTTTAAAATGCCCTTCTTCTGGATAAATTAGAGAATTATCAGCCGCAACTTTATCAACAGAAGCTGGAAAGGTTCTTTTTTTTTCATTTTTACACGACATCAGCATCAATGCAAATACAAATAGGGAAACAATTTTCATTTTCTTATTTATTAATTAACTTCGCGAAAATAATATTTATCATCATGAGAAACCTCCTATTTTTAATCTTTTTGTCTTTTTTAATTTCCTGTAA
>Ga0206126_10000571_pt1 | contig 49075 bp, 43 predicted proteins | sample Helgoland_Spring_5_FD_148621 | JGI IMG/M metagenome (GOLD analysis project Ga0206126, IMG submission 148621) | Pelagic subsurface seawater microbial communities from Kabeltonne, Helgoland, North Sea - Helgoland_Spring_Bloom_20160412_1 | ecosystem: Environmental > Aquatic > Marine > Epipelagic ...
TGCTTTATCCTCTAATTTTTATGTCATTTCACCACTACACGTCGTTTTTGCCTTTTTTTATTTTCTCAGAGAGTATTTTTTTACAAAAGTAAATTTTTATGTCATTTCAGATTAACACGTCGTTTTTCTTAGCAAATTAACATGTGCGGCCTTGTACTTGACACCCTGCAGTGTGCCCCTAATTTTTATGTCATTTCACCACTACACGTCGTTTTTGCCTTTTTTTATTTTCTCAGAGAGTATTTTTTTACAAAAGTAAATTTTTATGTCATTTTAGATTAACACGTCGTTTTTGTTAGCAAATTAACGTATGGAAGCTGCGAAAGTATACGGTGTACTTCTGTGAATCTAAAGAATTCAAAAAATTAGAAATGGAGACCCATGCAGATAGCATTGACCTGTCGAAGCAGATGTGTGCAAGTTACGATAATTTTTTAGAAGGACTCGCGAGTATTTTGCACCAGCACAAAGTGGATATTACAAAATACTGTTTTGATGGTGAAAGGCGGCTACGAATCGAATTCGTTGGGGCACAGCTCGAACCACCTAAGTTTCTAGAAGCTGATGGCACGTCTCATGGCGTCGCCCCGCCTGAGTGCTTACATCGAAACCTGAGTTACAGCCTCTCTTTGTACACGAACGCGCACGTGCTTATGAATGGGAAAAAATTCTTATTGCCTAGTGTTTACATGGGTCAAATTCCGCTTATGGTAGGCAGTAAGCGCGATCCACACGAGCCGGCCTGCCCTTATGATCCCGGCGGTTATTTTATTGTGAAAGGAAGCGAAAAAACAATCGTGTTTCAGAAAGCTCACATTCACAATTGCACAATTACGTTGCACCGGGTAGTTAACGGTACTGACTCATACGCAGTGTGTTGTAAATCTGAAGAAAAAATCGTAGCTGTCACGACGATAAAATATAACGGCGTTGCCCGTGTAACTTTTCCCAAACTTAAGCAGGAAATCAGTGTAGGAACGCTTTTGCGTTTGCTTCCAGCGTCATCTCTCGTGAAACTCACACACGAAGAGCAAGCATTTTTTCAGCGCAGTTTGGATGAGGAGACAGAAGTTGTTTTACAGGACACGTTTTTGCTTGGTTGTGAAGAGGAAGAGAGAATTGCTAAAATGCTAGAATTCTGTTTACCGCATACGAAATTTAAAGCGGATTATGTCCGTTTGATGCTGAAGCAGCTGTACAACGACATCAAGAATAAGCATTGGAGTGATAAAGATGCGCTAATGTTCCAGCGAATAGAAATGTGTCACGATCTGCTAAGCGGGTTAACTCACCAACTGCTTAATAAAACAACTCATTCTATGCGCCAATTTTTGCACAAAAAAATGGAGAAGAAAATTCAGAAAAAAACCATTCTGAAATTGATTGCTCGATCCACGTCTCTGTCTGACGGGTTAGCATACGCGCTAGCAACCGGTACGTGGAACACCCCTTCACACGACGGGCGTCAGAGAGTTGGGGTTGCGCAATTGCTGCAGCGCGCAACGATTCCCACTGCAATCAGTCAACTCCGGCGGGTTTCGTCGTCAATCAAACCTGAACAAAAACTATCCAAACCCCGGTTCTTGCACGGGCAGCATAGGGGTAGACTCTGCTACTTGGAAACTCCGGAAGGCTCTAGTGTTGGACTTGAATCGCAATTAAGTCTTGGCGCATACGTTTCTGTAGACTCACCGTCGGAGCAGATTTATGATATGATTTATAACCGACCGGGTAAGTACCTTGTGTTTCTGAACGGGGGCATTGTGGGGTACGGGTCAGACGAAGTTGTGGATATTGTTCGCGCCGCACGCAGAACTGGACAGATTAGTAAAGACGTGAGTGTAACTCTGAATGACGCTACAATCTGCGTGCCTAACATATGCATTCGTACAAACTCTGGGCGTATTTGCCGACCATTGTACATCCTGCCTAAGAAACCAACTGACGGCAAAAGTTTCACACAAATGCTCTCAGAGGGCATTGTGGAATATCTCGACGTGTACGAGGAGGACACGGCGCTCATTGGTGAAACGCACGAGGAGATAGACCCGAGTCTGATGTTAGGCTACTGCGTAGCTACCACACCTTACTGTGACCGCAACCCGGCTCCTCGCAATACATACCAAGCTGCGATGCTGAAGCAAGCGCAGAGCGTCAACTCTTTAGCGTTTCTGGATCGCTTTGATACAACCAACAACGTTTTGCATTACGGACAGAAACCATTGGTTACGACGAAAGTGGAGCGCGCGTACAAGAAGGAGCTCCCGACGGGTTGCAACGCGATTGTCGCAATCATGGCGTATAAATACAATCAGGAAGACAGCGTAATTATGAACCGCTACGCGGTTGATCGTGGTTTTTTGGCGTGCACGCAGCTGAAAACTTTGAAAGATACGCTCAACCCTGGAGAAACTTACGAAGAATTTCCGCTTATCAATCGGGAAGTAAAAAAAGGTGATATTCTTCTCGAGAAGACCCGCAGCGGTTACCGCAAAGTGGGAACCAAACGCGTAGCCTTTGAGCAGAGCGTGCCCGTGCCGGCACCTCACGCTGGAGTAGTTGATACGGTGCTAGTCTATAAGGAGCGCAACGGGGCGGATGCATGCAAAGTGCGTGTGCGTAAGCTGCGGATACCCACCGTCGGGGATAAATTCGCTTCGAGAAGTGCGCAGAAAGGCACTATCGGCATGCTGTACCGTGGAGAAGACCTGCCCTTCACGCTGGACGGAATGGTCCCCGATATAATCATGAATGCGCATGCAATTCCGTCTAGAATGACCATGTCGCAGATTCTAGAGAGCGTTAAGAGCAAATATGGATGTTACGCTGGGCTACAGGACGGTTCTCCCTTCAACGGAGACACAGCAGAAGACCTTCAAAAGATGCTGCACTCGATGGGGTTCAAAGGCGACGGGACACAAATCATGCAGTGTGGCGTTACTGGAGAGAGATTTAAGGTACCCATCTTTATTGGGCCTACCTTTTATCAGGTGAGTACATGTTGTTTTGTTTCAATTTGTTCAACTTGCACTAACCCCTGTGTTAATTTTTATTTCTATAGCGCCTCAAACACAACGCAGAGGAAAAACTTCACGCTAGGGGGCGCGGTCGCAAGGACTTTTTGACCCGCCAGCCCAATGAGGTAAGTTTTGGTTTTTTTTTCATTGTTTGTATATATTTACTTGTTCTAACAAATGTATTTTTTTTTACAGGGAAGAGCCAATGGCGGGGGATTACGCGTAGGAGAGATGGAGAAAGACGCACTGCTTGCCCACAGCGTCCCGCACGTGCTAGTCGAGCGGCTCATGCACTCGTCGGACGCTTACGAGATGCAGGTCTGCGCGTGTGGGTTAACCCACAGTATTCGTGGCGGAGTGTGCAACCGCTGCGATCGAGCGGCGCATGCAATTACCGTCCCATACGCGTTCAAGCTGCTTCAGCAAGAACTGCAGAGTATGATGATTGAGGTGAAACTACAATAGTATAAATAAAACAAGTATCTACAAAATGCTCATAGTCTACGGCAATTCAAAAACGGTGAATTTGGCAGAATGCAACGGTACACAAGTCTGGACAACCGGTTTAAAAACCCCGCGGAATGTGCTCCAGACTTATCAGACGACGTGCATTCTCGTAGTGGACACAATAGATGATCTGTTTATGGATTTAACTGGTGTGTTCGTGATCAACGAAGGGGGAAGCGGAGTGTGTGAAGAAGCGATTTTAAGAGGCGGTTATTGCTTGAATTGTCCTATGAATGAAGGGTTGTGGCACTTGCGCGATGTGATCCGAGATGGAGTTTGAATACGGTGTACTTCTGTGCCCCTGATTTATGTAGAAAAAAATGGTTGTCTTTTCCTTCCCGGAAGAGCGCAAATATCACGGGCGTGTGATCTACTATTTCCGCTGCCCGCTTGAGTTTTCCTATGTAGGCTACGCGTCAGATTTCAAAGCCAGGGTGGACAAGCACAGGAGCGCTTCACGTGCCAGAAAAGACGGAGACTTTAAATCGAAAAGTATTTGGAACAAAGCGATTCGCCGCATCGGATGGGACAATCTGCGGGTGAAAATTCTCGAATACGTGCCCGAGGGGGTGTGTTTGAAAACGAGAGAGCGCTGGTGGATCGCAAAATTGAAAACGCAAGACCCAAACGGCTATAATTCGAATCCGGGTGGCGGCGGACCAACCAAGCACACACAAGAGACAAGGGCGAAAATTAGCGCGAGTAGCATGGGCATTGGCACCAAACCCGTCACTTCGCGTGAAATTAAAGAGCAATTTGCCAACGGCACGCAGTTGGTGGAATTTGTCTTGTACGCATCCGCAGCTGAAGCCGAAAGAAAGACGAGGGTTGGTTCCTCACACATTGCCGCCTGCTGTAATGAGAAGCGCAATTTGGCGGGGAAACGCTTCTGGCATTACACCAAAGAAGATGATTTGGTGGGAGAGCACCGCGTGGATAACATCATTATTAAGCCACCACCGAACGCGCGCGCAGTCATCTCAAAGTCTCCTGGAGGCGAAAAGCAGCGGCACGAGGGAGCACGTGCAGCGGCGCGCACTTTGTCGAGACTAACGAAAAAAAAGTTTAGTGATAGCACCATTTCCGCCTGCTGCAAAGGCAAGCGAACCTATCATCACGGGTACACGTTCTGTTATGCAAGTGACGAGGAATAAAAATACGGTGTACTTGCGTAAAATTATTGAAAACGGTGTTTAAAATTTAACGGAGAGAGCGACGGACGAGATGATTTTTTGGTAAAAAATTCCCACAATTCCGAGGATAAAATCTTTAATCGTGTCGGATTCCCGTGATGCGTGCCACATTTGAATCGCGTAAATCAGTGGCTTTGGGTTCGCCACGTGCTCCGCAATCGTCTTGTAAAACGCCTCCGTCTTCGTCACGTCGTAGCACGCCTGGTAGATCTGTTGTGCCGGCATTTTGTCCACGTCAACGACCGGCATAACCATGTTGTTCGCGATCAGTCCGGTGCACTGCAGGTGGTAGTCGTCATCGTTTGGCATGTTTGGAGCTGCCAGGAACGCCGCGTGGATCTTCGTCGCCACATGCTCTTTAACCGAATTTATAAAATCGTTACTGAGCATCTCCAAATCGTGGTGCTGGCGCAAATCGTTGATGAGACACATAATATTACCTGAGACCTTGAGAGCAAGGTCAACGAGCGTCACGGTGTCCGCGATAAAGACAATGTGGTGCTCGACCGCGTCGTAAATATCATTCGCGAACGTGTCTTTGATGGCGCTGTGCGACTGCTCAAAAAGCGCGGGGTAGGCTTCTGCAAAGCACGGGAGGTCGGCTAAGTACCACACCTGACGCTCATAGTCTTCGGGCTGCTCTGGGCTCTGGGAGCCGTTTTGAGGCTGCTCGTCCTCGTCCTCCTCGCCCTCCTCGTCCTCCTCTTCCTCCTCGCCCTCCTCGTCCTCCTTGTTCGCCTCGTCTTCTTCTTCTTCATCCTTTGCGGCTTTTGCGGCTTTTGCGGCTTTTGCGGTCTTTGCTGCTTTTGCTGCTTCGGCTTTTGCGGCTTTTGCTGCCGCCGTTGGAGACGCCGGACTGAGCAGGGATCCTGGGGCTGCGCGTCGAATTGCCACTGGTGCTGCCACTGGTGCTGCCACTGGTGCTGGGACCACTGGAGCTGCTGGGAGCGAGGAGGACGACGCGGAGGACGACGCTGACGACGCTGACGACGAGGACGAGGACTCTTCGAGCTCAGGGGCAGCCACTGGGGCAGCTTTTGACGTCCGCGCTTGAACCTGTGGGTGCAAAGCAAGAGGGGGGGAAACGGGTGAAATGGAGTTTTTTTTTCCGCTTGCCGGGTTTTTTGCTTTCGTCTTGTTCGGCACCTTCGGCGACGGTGCTGCTTTCGCTGACATCCTTTTCTGCCTGTTCTTGGGCTTCGACGAAGAGGCAGCCGCGCGGTTCGACGATCCGGACGGGGGAACACTGTCTTTCAGCGAGTTAGACGAGGCAACCGACGAGCGACCTGACGTAAGGAGAGCGCTTGCCATTTTTTTCGCCGTTTTTGATTTTTTTTTCTTCGGCGTCGTCCCCCCCCTTTCCTGTTTCGCGCGCTTCCCGGACGCTGGCACTGCTTCGAACGGCTCCGGCACCTTCCGCTTGCGACGGGAGGTCCTTTTGACGGGGTTTGCGACCGCGTCGGGCTTGGTTTCCCACGACTCGACTTTGTCTTCGTCGCTAGAGTTACCAGTCGGTGTGCCTCCGCCGTCACTGTCGTCGGAGTATGAGTATGCGGACAAGCCGTCGTCGGAGCTGTTGCCCTCCTCTTCCTCCTTGTCTTTCATGTTCTTCTCGTTCAGGGGACAGCTGTGGTGGGTCGTACGCTTGTGCTCCGAGGAGCCACACTTGCACACGCCCTTGGGCGTCGCCTTAGACGCCCCCGCGGAGCTCCCTCCCTTTTTTTTCTTCTTTCTCTTGAACCTTGCCATTTTTGATGGATAAGGATCTCGAAGTGAAATACTACACGCAAATAAACAGAATGTGTGGTCAGAATTTTTTGACGAAATATTTACGGTTTTCCGCTCTGCAATATGCTGTTTCTGCAGAACTAGATTTATTTGCTGTAAAAGAGTAAAAATATCTTACATTTTTTTGCTTTTTTCTCTGAAATATGCTTATCATCTAGAAGATCAAACTGCGTCTTTTTTTAAATTTATTTTTTTTCTCTGTAATTAGAAATCTTATCTGAAATATCCTGTGCGTTAAGCAGATTAATAAAACATTCCATTTTAGCAAAAAAAAATTGAAGATAACAAAAATTCTAAAATTAATTCTCTGAAAAATAGTGCTTCTTCTAGAGTATAAATATAGTGCGCCTTCAATTTGTGTGTAATAGTCAAAAATCAGAAGCGGGTGCCTTAAACAAGCAATTTCACAAAGAACAAGCGAGTGTCTCAAACTAGCGGAAAAAGAAAAAATGGTGTACGGTGTACTTCTATTATGCTGATTTATGTAGAAAAAAAATGAGTTCACTCTACCCACGCACTCGCCCGAACCAGAAGTGTCGCTGTGGCTCGCAGGTGGAATACAGATTCTGCTGCAGGAACAAAGAAATGATTGATAAACTGTCTGCGATGTACAAGCACAAGTATCCTGACGAGGATTACGAGCTGATTACTTTGCGCAAGATGTTTCCCACGCATGGTTTCCGCCGACCACGTGAAGACGAAGACGGTTTTGGTACAGGTGCGCTTTTCTCGTGGGAACTCCAAAACGAAAATTAAATACGGTGTACTCAAGGTATTTAAATAAAATAAAGATAATAAAATGCAACTTATACATTCAATATCGTTAACCGCTCTTGTCGTCATTGGTGCCACCTCCGCCCTCTTTCACCATCGCGAAAAACCTCTGCAGGACGTGGCTGCCGCTAGTGCCCTGCTCTGCGCTGTTTCCGCAGCAAAGCTTGCAACTCCTGATTATGCTCTGCAGCTGAAAGCTCTTTCCAAGGGGATCTGGGGGTACATGTCGAGTTGCTAGTGGGTCTTAAGCGCAGCAAAAAGGCTGTTTGGAGAGAGACCGCCTGGGTTGCAGTACGTGAGATACCCCTGTCTTTTGAGAGCATTTCCCAAGAAGAACTAATCGTGCGATCTACTGCGGCAGCCATTTTGTATAGACACTGCTGAATTTATATTAAAAAATGTATAAATAAGTTTATATATCTTGTAAATGTCCAGAAGTAATCTTGATAATGATTCAGATGATGATACTTCTGATAATTCAGATGATGCAGCTCTAGATAGTATGAGCTTAATCGAAATAGTACCACTCGTGCCAGCTGATTTGATTTTTTCTAATGATGATTCAGATGATGATTCAGATGATGAATCCGATGATGCCTCAGCAGGCACGAAGAGAGGAGCTGCTGCAAGTTCTTCCAGACCACGTCAAAGAAGAAGGACAAGAGGACCAGTGCACTACGACGAGTGGAAAAGAGCTAATCGTGGTATATCCTCGGTTTTTCACAATGCATCACATGGTTTAAAAGACGCATTAGACATTTTTATTGACTTCCGGAAAACATCAAAAATACCTTTTGAGATCCGCCTGCTGGGAGGAGAGCATGAGACTGGCTTTATTAGAAGCGACGATTCGCGTGTTACTATAAAAAGCGGGGACTATCGAGGCTTACAACTAGACGGCAGTAATACGTGGAGTGGCCTGACTATCGTGTATCCTGAATTTAGGGCTGTTTATACATTGAGTGGTTACTCTGTGCGTTTGTCAAATGACATAGAGACCATCGGAGAGCATGCATTCTATGAGTGCAGTAGTTTGGCCTCGGTGGCCTTTCCGGATGCGTTGCAGACCATCGGAGAGCGTGCATTCGAAGGGTGCAGTAGTTTGGCCTCGATTGTCTTTCCGGATGCGTTGCAGACCATCGAAGCGAATGCATTCTGGAGGTGCAGTAGTTTGGCCTCGGTGGTCTTTCCGGATGCGTTGCAGACCATCGGAGAGGGTGCATTCTCTGGGTGCAGTGGTTTGGCCTCGGTGGTCTTTCTGGATGCGTTGCAGACCATCGGAGAGCGTGCATTCTATAAGTGCAGTAGTTTGGTCTCGGTGGTCTTTCCGGATGCGTTGCAGACCATCGGATCGTATGCATTCGAAGGGTGCAGTAGTTTGGCCTCGGTGGATTTGTCTACGACAAATGTGCAGACCATCGGAGAGTATGCATTCTATCAGTGCAGTAGTTTGGCCTCGGTGGCCTTTCCGGATGCGTTCCAGACCATTGGAGACTATGCATTCTTTAGCTGCAGCAGTTTGGCCTTGGTGGATTTGTCTACGACAAATGTGCAGACCATCGGAAAGCGCGCATTATCTGAGTGCAGTAGTTTGGCCTCGGTGGCTTTTCCGGATGCGTTGCAGACCATCGGAGAGGGTGCATTCTATGGTTGCAGTAGTTTGGCCTCGGTGGTCTTTCCGGATGCGTTGCAGACCATCGAACAGGGTGCATTCTATGGGTGCTCTAGTTTGGCCTCGGTGGCCTTTCCGGATGCGTTGCAGACCATCGGAGCGTGGGCATTCTCTGAGTGCAGTAATTTGGCATCAGTGGCTATAATGTCGTCCACTACTTTGGGAGCAAACCCGTTCCCTGCAAATTGTGTGGTTTTTAATAAAGGCGACAAATGTACCATTTGTCAGGATCTTTTAAGTAGCAATGGCTATGGCTATCTGGTTAAATTAAATTGTGGTGATATTTTTCATTCAGATTGCCTTCTTGTTTGGCAAGGTAGGGACTATTTTCGCATCAACATTGCCGGTAATAGAGTTCCAAAATGTCCAAATTGCCGTGTTGCGTCACAAAACCTAGGTCTAGATAATATTTACAGATTAATACAATTGAGATTTTGAAAAAAAAGCTAAATTTTCTGTAGTTACAAGCCGAAAGTGCTGTAAAAAAAACATTTTTGGTACCTCGGATCCTGTTAATGGGTCTTCAAAGCAGCGAAAAGGCTGTTCGGAGATAAACCGCCGGGATTGCAGTACGTGAGATACCCCTGTCTCTTAAGAGCGACTCCCATGAGTTGTGAGCAGAAGTACCTGTCGTAGGCAAGATCCTCTTTTCTCCAGTGAAATGGACACAGCAGTGCACCGGTGGTGTCGTACTGTTTGCCGATTTGGTGAGAAAGCCACGTGACCAGATTCAGCTCCTGTTCCCATTTTAGTCCGATTTTGATAGTATCCTTCTCCGGGACTGACCAGAATTCGCCAGCGCCATTCAGGATGCGGTAACGCACCTGGTCCCCCCACAACACATAAACTGCCACATCGACCGCTCCCTCCACATGGCGTAATCCGGCAAAACCTTTTACCCGCGAAAGGACTTGTTCCCGCTGCTCGTTGTCCCATCGGAAGATAAATTCGGAATGGCAGAAATCCCCCCGCCCGGTGCAGAACGCCGCTGCTTTATTAAACCAGCTGCTGTAGATTCCTTCTGGTCTGACGAACGAGGCGTAAAGCATTTTAGAAAAGTGACTGATTATAAATACACTGCACATATAAGAAAATGAATTTTAGTATTCGAGCGTTACAATTTCTATCTATTTTCAAGGAACCAAAAGACCCACCCGGAAGGCATCTAGCTTACAAAAACATCCCGAACCAGCTGGATTTGCGGCAAACTGGATTTGTTGGTCCAGTGCACAATCAGGGGCGGTGCAATTCTTGCTGGGCTTTTTCAGCAGCCGGGAGCATCGAATATCACGTGGGGAAAGAAGTGAGTGTGCAAAATATCCTCGATTGTTCCCCGGACACTTACGGTTGTCGTGGGGGGCTCATGAGTCACGTATTTGAGTACTATGACGCGTTCCCTCTAAAATATGAGTACCATCGTAAGAAAGAAAAGTGCTTTCCGCACCATACGGGAGCGCACGTGAAGAGTTACGTTGCTTTGGAAACCGACATCGAAAACAATCTTCCCTTCTTATTAGCACAATTTGGACCGGTCGCGGTGGGTGTGGATTTCCATCGTCTAGAAAAATATCAAGGGCTTGTTGTCGAACCAAGTGACTGCGGTTCGGTTGCCCACCACGCGGCACTCGTAATAGGGTATACACCTAACTACTGGATTATCAAAAATTCAATGGGTGTCAACTGGGGCGACAACGGCTATGTGTATTTGTCACGGGGTAAAAACACGTGCGGTATCGATACTACGTATGCGACTGTTGCTACTGAGGTTGAACTAAAATCTTAGGGTGTCAAATAAAAATACGGTGTACTTAAGCAAATGCAATATATTTAACAAAAAAGATGCCGTCTGTGTTTTCAAAATACAATGGTGCATGCACCTACCTGATAGTAGATCCGACTTTGACCCCCTACACGGGTCAAACAGTAGCGTTTCGAGACCGGATGACCCGTCACAAATCTGATGGCAAATTAGCTTTGATTCGTCATGCAAAGTGGAAAGCGGGCAAACGTAAAAATAAAGTGAATGCGATTTGTTTCGCGATACAGAAATACGGGTGGGAAAATATGCGAGTTATTATTCTGGAAAAATATTCCGAGTGGGACCAGCAGCTGCTGGACGACCGCGAAAAACATTTTATTCGCTTTTACGATTCTTTCAAAAACGGACATAACTGCAACGAAGGAGGCAACGGTGGGGGACCAACTCACCACACGGAAAAGACAAGGGCGAAAATGAGCGCAAGTAAAAAGGGTCATACACACTCGCCCACCAAACCCGTAACTTCCTGCCTAATCAAGGAAGACTACGCGGACGGGACGCAACTGGTGGAATTCGTCTCGTACGCGGGTGCACGTGAAGCAGCAAGGCAGACGGGGGTTGCTTCCGCAACAATCTCACAATGCTGTCAAAAGAAGGCAAACTCGGCGGGTGGACGTTACTGGTTTTTCACCGAGGAAAATCATCCACCGCAAATCATATGGGTCGGCGAGCACATCGTTCCTCGAATAGGGGATAAGCCCAGAGCCATGGGGTGTTCGCACAAGCGGAAACTCTTCTCGCAGTCCCCAGAAGGCGTCAAGCAGCTGCACGAGAGTAGCAGTGTGGCGGGGCGCGATCTGTCGACTCCCAAGAAGAAGTTTGATTATCGCGCCATTTCCGCCTGTTGCAGGGGCGAGCGACCACGTCATTGGGGCTACACATTCTGGTATGCGTCAGACGAAGAGGTTGAGGAATTCGAAAAACAAGCTGCTTGAAAAAAACGTAAGAGAAATATCACCGGTTATTTTAATTAAAGTTCACATAAGTCACATAACTCGAATCTGCCCCAGCAGGGCTTTGTACAGGTTACGGTGCGTTTTAAAAGACCATTTTGCGTTTTCGGCAAACCAGTCTTTAAGCTCCTCGACTGAGGTGACTCCTGCTTTGATCAGCACTTCTTCGGTTTTGGGACCAATTCCTTTCAGCGTCGTTAGACGCGTCTTGGGTGGTCCGGCAAGAACTTCGTCAATGCCCAGCTTTTTGCACACCCGCTGGAGGGCTATTGCGTCGTCGAGAGCGTGATGGGCTTTGAAGGGATGCTTGAACAAATGCTTGTAAACATACCCAAGGCTCGCAGAGGGCAGTTTGAGCTTGCGAATTTCGGGTAGGGAGTCTTTAAAATCGATTTCCGGCTCGAGCCTGAACCGATCGAGATGTCCCTGAATGATTTTCTGATCGAAGGCTTTCCCGTTATGCGCGATCCAGGTGCCGGTGCCAAACGCGAGCATGCCCTCAATAGCGGCGCGAGGGGTGATAAAATCCGATCGAATTGAATCGATGCACTTTGCCTGCTCCTCGAAGGGTTTCCGTTTCACTGCCGAGTTTAGCATGCCCTTGCCAACCAGGAGCTTGGTCCAGAAGCGGATGGAGCGCTCGGGGTGCATCCCCAGCTCGTTTAGAGTCGGAATGATGGGCTGCCCGAGGGTAGGGTCAACCAGGGCGCTGTAAGTTTTTCTCCCTTGACAGATCCCCACTTCCAAAATTCTTTGCTCCGTGCGTTTGTGCCCCTTTGCAAGGAAACACGTTTCAAGATCGTAGTAGAACATTTCTTTTCAATAGTACTATATAAGTAGTGTGAGAGTGCAAATAAAAGATGTACTTTATAGGCAATGTGCTCAGTCCAACTCTCACCCAACCCGAACAGCATGACAAGACATTTGCTTTCACCTACGGCGAAGCTCAGATGGATATGAACGGCGTTCCGATTTGCATGGAACACGACGAAAAGATGCAAGTTGGCACAATCAAACAGAGCTGGAATCAAATAGATGGATCCAAATGGATTGTTGGTAAGATCGACGATGCAAGTATGTTTGGGCATTTCGCGCGTAATGCCGTTCAAAAGTCCTCCAACGGGACAAGGTACTACACCGGTCTCAGTCTTACGCATACTCACACCCAGTACGCTAACGGAAAGACGGAGAAGAACCCCATTGAGGTTAGCCTCTGCGTGGATCCTAGGCGGAGCGACTGCCGGATAATGTTTGTCGATGAAAGTTGCGTAAGTGCTATGGATCAAAGAAAAATCTTAACCTATAAGGCTAGCATGAAAACTAAAAAAATGAGTGCCCCTGTAGCAGATACTCCCATGATCGACGCGACCCCCACGCCTGTTGTCCCTGTTGTTCCGACTCCGGTTGAGCAGGTGAAGGACGAAGTTGTCCCGAATCAGGAGAGCCTTATGAAGATGATTGTGGATCAGCAGAAAGATATGGAGCGTCTGGAAACCCAGGCGAAGGAGCTTGCAGAGCTGAAATCTGAGCTTGCGGAAAAGGAAAAGAAGGAATTTGAGGTTGCGAGTGCGAAGAGTGAGGCTATGGCAAAGGCGCTTGTGGAGAGCTGGTCGCAGACGCTGGATCAGGGAGATATGAACGATTCAAGCCGGGCGTCTATTCTTGAGCTTGCAAAGAAGTTCCCGCACGAGTCGCAGGAGTTTTTCCGTGTGGCACATAATGCGTCCAAGAAGAGTCTTGCGCGTGAGAAGGAGCTGAAGGAGGCGGCTGAGGCGTTTAAGAATGCGGATCTGAAGAAGGACTTTTCGAAGGTGATGAATAAGACAACGCACGTTGCTAGTAAGAAGAAGGCTCCGGAGCCCAAGTCGGATGAGATCCATTTTATGGATGCTGTGCGCAAGTACCGTGTTAGTGGAAGTGGGCGCGCCCTTATGGAGCAGGTGGCGGATATTGGAAACATTAAAAAGCGCCGTCGTATGTTTTAATTAAATAAAATATTTATATTTCTTAAAAATCAGTTGTAAATCTTTGGAAACGCTCATATTCTTTAACTTTTTTATAATCCTTGCGATTTATGGGTGGTTCAGGTTTCTTTTTCTTGTTGCTGCTCATAAAAGCAAAACCTGCGAAAACCAGAACAGCACTGATTCCTATTATAGTACCAATAAGCGCCCAATCTGTGCTTGCCTCACTTGCAGAAGGTGAGGACACAGGATTTGACGAAGGTGTCGTTAAAGAGGCAGTGTTGCCGTTTGTGACGTCATATTGTATTTCGCCAGTTGCAGAGTCACCGATCTGTGCGCTTGTTGGCAAAATCGTCAGAACTGAGTAAGAAGACGTCTGTGCATCACCAAACACGTGCGTTGAGCGCAACCGTCGTCTATTCCCCATGTAGTTCTGCTCCCAAAAAACAATGTAAGTGACATTCGAAAAAGAATCCAATTGGTTTAATTGAAACATCCCGGATGAGGTAGCTTCGTTGTGGCTTGCGTTGAGGGTCAGTCCAGCTTCAAACATAATTCCTCTTGGTGCACCAATGCATCCAGAGTCTCCAATTTGTTCGCACATTACTTGTGCTAGACCCCCGTGTGCTTTGCGTGTCATCATACTATCGGTAATCTTGAGTTCAAAATCGCCTACGTGGTTAAAGGAGATGTGTGAGCAGAGTTTCTGATCGGCAAACGGTGATTTGTTCAACCGTGTGTCTGAACCGCTGCATGTTGCTCCCTCTGCTGTGTACAGGTCAAGAGAAACGGTGCCACTTCCGTCAAAGTTTTCCTCGGCTGCACAGGGTGTACCAGCAATTGCAACTTCGAAAGCAACTGTGGCTTTCGCACCGCCAGATGCTTCGATCATTGCAACAAGTGATTGAGTGTCGTTTGTCCACCCAGTGAGATATTGTGACTGACTTGCACACACGTCACGGCACCCGCTTTGCCACTGCACGGCTTGGAACCCAGGTATCATCACGGCTTCAAAATCTGACCCAGTATCGTCGACTGTCCACGTCTCTCCATTAATGCTGTGCTGAAGATTGACTGTGGCAACCACCTTATAACCACCGATACATGGTTCAAATGCGACATTACCAATGCTGACACCAATCTGGTCACTTGCAGCTTCGCTGACTATCTCTGAAACAGCCAGTGTAGCAGAACTGAGACCAATAACTTTGGTTTCGATAAAAAGTGTAACAAAACTGGAATGACAGAACGATTCTACTTGAGGAAGGCCTCCTCGAGCAAACTCCCCGTAGTCAATTTTAAACTGCTGAACAAGCTGTGCTTGCGCACCAGACCCATCAGAGAGGGTTTCGCCGCAGGTTTTCAGGTAGTCAATCATGTCAAGTGCGCCGGAGACACCTGAAAACGTAGATGCAGTGTCTCCTGCGAATTCACCAAGTGCGTTTGAAATATCTGTGTAGACAAGACAACCAGCCGGCGCAACTGTGTCTGTCGGGACATTTCCGGAGATGGCACCGTCTGCTTGGCATACAGATACGGTTGGTGGTGCGAGAAATGCTGTTTTCTGCAAAAGGTAGTTTCGTTCACTTTGATCGTTGAGTTTGAAATCGTTATAGCCAGATTTCTCTTGATCGGCGGTCAACTCGTAGGAGGTCATATCAGCAGAAAACTCTACCTCCCAGTCAAGTGAAAGATCAGGAAGCCGAACAACGTTATCTCTGCAAAACCCGCCGCAGATCACTGGTGCGTGTGCTGTAATGCCGCTGTTTTGATCCATAAGAACGTAACCAATTGTTTGACCGCTTGCTACGTACGCAGTTTCTTGAATGGGCACACCATTCAGATCCATGCCTAGACTGCGCTGGTAGTGACAAACATCTTCAATGTGCGCCCATAGATCAGAGGAAGATCCGAATGGGACGGTAATGTCAGTGGACGCTTCGCATCCAGCAGTGTGAACCCCGCACATGTGTGCAGAAGCTGCCTGTAGCCTCGAGATGCCGGCGGTTCCGGTAATAGTAAGTTCGTGCTGTTGGTAGTGATCCCGGTAGTAAAGAAAGAGATCTGTGCAGGGGTCAACTTGAACAAAGCGACCAGAGGTAAATCCGCCGGTCTGGATTGGAAGCGTAATTGCTCCTCCATTTAGCAGTGAAAGTTCAACCTGATCGCACCCAGTGCGAACTTTCCCTACAAGATCTAATGAGGTAACGGATCTAGGAATCTTTGTGACTACGATTTGAGAACCAGTGAGTGATATGAACCGACTCCACCCGGTTGTTGGATCCTGCAACTTAACACCTACGGCGTTTTGGCTAAGTTCAGTAAATGATTGTCCCGGGGCTAGATTTAATTCAATATCAAAGTATATATAGTCCGCGTCAATTAAAATAGGGTTTGCGGTAAGATTGAGCAGTGTGACTGTTTCAAACCTCTTCCGCGTCCCAGTAAAGCTATCCACAAAGGTGTAGCTAAATGAGCGGTCCACAGTCTGTGCAGGTGTGCTGGTCAGTACTTGCGTAAAGACCCCACCCAAAACCGAGGAATCACCGGCACGCGCGAAGCTTGCTTCACATCCATTATCAAAGGTAGATACTGTATCAAAACATGCCTGCACGTTGGTAGGAGATGAAATTACATTATCATTGTGAAACGGACACTCCAAAGGGTTGAGAAAATTTCCTGCTGCATCCTCTACAGCGTCGTGCAGGAGGGCATATGTACCGTAGCATGCCTCTTGGTTGGAGTAAACGCGCTCTTCGCTAATCACTTCAGTATTCGTACAGGCTTTAAACACTTGGCGCACTGCTTTGTCCATAAGCGCCCCGTCCATCACATCAGTGATGAGTGTTATTTTGCTATTGCCTGCCGAGAGGATAAGTGAACCCTTGCACAGAGCAGACTGGCACGTATCTTTTGCCTCGTAATAGTCAAAGTGAGGTTTGGGTGTGCCCAAATCAAAAACAAGTGGGAAATCTGTGATTGTGAACGTCTTGCCGTCGGTAGTTGTGGTAAACTCGAGCGGTAGCGCAAACACCGTCGTGGATACAAAATCGGCTACACTAGCCACCTGTAGGCTAAGATCTGCCGTAACCCCACCGGTAAAGGCCTCGGGTTGGACACAACCATGGGTAATGCTAGAAGATACAAGGGCTGTGTACAGCTGAGAACCGTTATATGAGCCAAGATTTGTAATATTAGATGTCCCAAATACTCGAGATTCCACATTGCATTCTCCACCAAATGTTATCAAAATGCGGTTGTCGGATCCAAACGAGTCAAACAGCAGCGGGGGATCTTGAAAAAGCAAAGAATCGCCGGTTACAGTGTCCCTGACGCCACATTTGTAGGCTAGGATAGAATTTTTAGAGTATTGGGATACATCTGGTGGGAGAACAACCCCGCCGGTTGAAACAAAATCAGTGTAAAAATGCGCAGCAGTTCCAAGGTCATAGGAAGCCTCACAATGCACCTCAGAACCAAGCGCAACGGTTGAAGTAACTGTACCACTAACAGAATCTATTACTGTAGAATCTAAAAACTCTGCGTGCGGATCCAGCTGGTGCATTGGATCGTCGGGATGCTCTGCGTGCACAGAACCTAGGGTTAGGGTTAGTAAGACAATTAATAGTTTACTCATATTTTAATTGCTCTTTTTGGGATTATATACTTCTGATTTTCTGTTCCTATAAATTACTTCTTTAACTTTATCAAATGAAAGACTCGGAAAAGGCGAAACGCGAGGAAAGATACGCAGACAAGTGCTATTGTTGCGGAGAGGAAACCGAGTGTGGAGTGTGCGGTTTAGCAATTATTTTAAGCAGCATTACCTTGTTGCTAGTTATAACAACAACTGTTCTGACATTTGCTAATGTTTTGCAAGTTTGCACTACATCCTCTCAGTGCACAGCTGGGCTGGGAGAAGTTGCAAGATGTAGGGGAATCTGTCTAAGAGACAGAATTTTGGGACACTGTAGCATAAGTGATGACTGTGTATTTTCGCAGTGCCACACAGCAACATGTAGCGTTGAGGGCAAGTGCCTATATCTACCTGTTATAGACGGATTGCCCTGCGAAGACGCCGATTCGTGCACAAGATCCGACGTGTGCACAGCCGGGATTTGCTTAGGTACCAGAATGGTAAAACCCTGTCAAAAGTGCGTCAGTGGAGTTTTTATCCCTGACAATGATCTAGACGGGTCTGTCTGTTCTGATTCTTCGCTATGCACGTCTCAGGACACCTGCTCAAATGGGCAGTGCCTTGGTACCACTGTAACCTGTCCAACAGAACCGTGCAAAACAGCCGTGTGTGAGCCCGCCACGGGTTGCTTGCTTGTAAATCATAATTATCAATTTCAGCAAGATTTGTGCACGACCGCTGAATGCAAAGACGGGGAGTACAGTGAAACATTCAAGAATTGTTTCGATGGTAATCCCTGTACAACAGATGCCTGCTACCCATTGAGTGGCGTTTGCGTGCACCCTGCGGCGACAGAATCCTGCATGACTGTGTGCTCGCAAGACAGCGACTGCAATGCTATTGGTACGAATACGGATTACGCCTGCTGGGACGGCTTGTGTGCGGATGTGACCAGCTCAGAAAATATCATTAGGATCTCTCACGTGGAGGTTGACCATACTTCTTGTCCCCTGCCGGATCACAGTCGGCTACAGCTCCGATTTTACGCAGATTCAAACATTCAAAACGGCATTATGCATATTCCAAAAAGTAATAGTATTTCGGCAGTCTACCCTCACATGGATATTTTTGACGTGGAGAACACTCTTATGTATGATGGTAGCGCCGTAAGATCGTACTTTTCAGCACGAAGCGTGTGTCATGATATGAAGCGCGACTGCTACCCATTTGTGGACGGCTCTTACGAATTCTCTGTAAAGCGCTATGCATGCACCAGTTTAGATACAGCACACTGCAATAACGACGTTGTTACAACTACTAATTTGATAGCTCCACTGAACATTTTAGACTGTCCGACTGAACAAACGGTAATTGTTAACCCCGCTGCAGAACTGCTTGTGGCGCGAATTGGCAACACGGCGGTAAAAGCCAGTTTGGACGTTGGAGAGCTAGATGGCTGGCTCGTGGACGTGCAGTTCTGTATTCCCAAAGCCCTCCCAATGAAGGGATGTATCTTAGACACGGACAGCCTCACGTGTCCGTACCGCGGCTGTTTTGACACACCAGATTACTATTTGGACAAAAGGGTGACGTTCCTGCAGGACGGAAATTACACGGGAGCAGTAACGCTACAAGAGTATGCCGTGGAGTTTGCACGCGGGTATGAAAACTATGCAGGTGACCATTGTGCTGCAGTAGATGCAGTTGATTGGATAAAATTCGATTTAGGTGCGCTTTTACCGGAGTACGCCGGCGAAGTGGGAGTGCTTGACATTCGGTTCACTGTACCGTCATGTACTGGCTCCCGGCGGTTGTCTGAACCAGTCAGAAAAATCGGGAGTTGGATGATTTAATCTATAAATAGATGCAAGATATTAAGTAAATGTCAGCTTCAGCAGGTGGAATAAACTATCGTAAATTTTCCGAATTTTATGATACGTCAAATGTGGAGGTTTTTAAAAAGTTAACGTTTTTCAGCCTAAATCTTCTGAGAGGAAGAAGTAGTGAAGTTATTCAAACAACTATTCAGGGAATTTTTGCTGCTCTGACCCTTAACGTTAAAACAAATGGTAAAGAATTACCAGCAGCTGAACGAAGAGATTATGTGCTTATTTACAAAGAAATGCATAACATTCTGGTACAGGCTATACTGAAGGAAAATGCCGGAAAGACTAAAGAAGAAATCCAAGAGCGATTTCTTTCCAAAAATTCACTGGAACTTCTGGACTTGATCATTTTGAATAAAATTCAGATAATATTTGATGAACCAGATAGTCTAATTGATCATTTGATAGCAGAGAAGGTTCCAGAAAAGGAGCCAACTGTACTGTATGAACTGTATACACTGAAAGCAAAGGTTGAAGAGCTTAGAGCGAAATATAAGGTCGCTGCTGATAAGGCCGATAAAGATGTAGCTGAAAGAAGAGCTAAAAAAACTGCTAAAAAAACTGCTTCCGGCAAACGTAAATTTACAAGTGATTATGAGTTTCGTTTTTAATTACGGCGTACTTACCCAAGTTCTATATTTTTAAAACTATGAAGCGCGCCTGCCCCTTCGAGCCTCTCCCCCAGCGGGTGCATCCCAGCCTAAGTGTCAATAATGTGCATGCAAAACGGAAACAACATTTTGACAATCCAACAGCGAAGCGGTTTTGCACGCATGAGTGCCTGAACCAGTGTCTAAAGCGCAAAAGCGAAGAGGAGGGCGAAAGTGCCAAACGAATGCGTCTCGAAGAAGCAGAAAGTCGTACAAACATGCTAGTTGATGCTTATGCGCACATTGCCCATTTGGAGCAAATTATTCGGCAACTTGGTATCGAGCTAGAGTTTTACAGACAAAAAACTAGCAACAGTCAGTATAATAGTCAAGTTCTTGCATATTAAAAAATGGCGGAGGCTTTTGCGCTGTCGCAGTTTGAGAGCTTAAGGAGCACTCCAGAAAAGGCTTTGCCCTTACCCGAACTAGAAAGAATTGTTGAGGACGTGTGGAGTGAATTTACTAGTTCGTGTGACATTAATTCTGTAGTGCTCAACGTGCATTACGATTACGATTTATTTTCTTCATTAAATTATCTGAATACTTTAGCTGTGGCAGACCGGACTATGTGGTTGATTAACGGGGTTTGGGTGCCGGCAGCGCTGCTTCCTGAGAATCTGCGCTATTTGGGAGGTAGTATAGACGTAAAATTAAATCCTTACATTCCAAACGGGTACTACGTTGATGATGGGACGTGCGAAATAGGCAACCATTTCGATTTGAAAACAATTTTAAGGCACGAGTTTCTGCATGGTATTGGAGTGAGTTCTTCTTTTAAGATACAGAACGGGACAGAAAATGTCGGCTACCCTACAACTAGCGGGGGTTGCTACCCGTTCCTCATGGACACGCAGATGCGAACTGTAAGTGGTAATGCAGTTATAGATGGTTGTAGTGTCCAATCAAGTGTGTCCATCCAGGACGATCTTTTTGTAAATGGCGTAAAGATTTACAACCCAGACAGGTATGATCCTGGCTCGTCTTACCACCACGCGTCTGTCCCTAATACGCTTATCTACTATGGCATTCCAGCAAGAAAATGCATGTACATACATACTGTTGAAAAGGAGCTTTTGGAAGGGATTGGAGCTGAGTGTACTGGAAATTTTGTTGGTGTTGGAATAACAGGGGGTGCTTCACGCGGCGTGCCAAATTTTTCTGTATTTATATCCATTTTTTTCTCTGTAAAATGTCTAATGATACTTTTGCGGCGCTAGACGTGGGTGAATGTAGATCAACGCATGTTCAGCCATTTTCTACAGATGTGCATTTGCTTTTTCTGGAATGTAAGCAAAGTGCTTGGCTTATTTTAATTGTCTTTTTTACCATATCTATTAAGCTTGGACAGAACTGGATATTTACAAAAATGGGTCAGCTTCAACGGGAGCTGCTTCAAATGCCTGCTACAAAACGAGAGGTCTGTACACCCAAGGTACTTAAGCTACTGGGATATGAGTTTGTTGCGGGTGTGATTGGAATTGCAAGCATTATAGTCATAACTGGAAGTAATGCACTGATTTGGGCTACAATAATTGTTTCAAATTTGGTTGGTGTTGCTTTTTCTTATACAAACTTGGAAGCGGATCACCACTCAACAGCTTTAGAGATGATCAATATGCTTGAGAACTACCCGGATTATACATGTTTGAAGTATGCTGACGAAGAGGCAAAGCGCACGCACGAAGCTATTACAAAGCTTCGGAAGGTTTTAGCGCGTAACAAAGAGGAGAATACAAATGAGAAGTACAGTGAGAATTACAGAGATGCTCCAGCTTTGAAAAATTTAATTTTATGATAAAAGCATTGATCCTCTTTTGTAATTTTTATAAATATGAATTTCTTCAACTAAATAATTCTGGTCTAAAAAAATATTGTCTCCTATCTCTATGGGAACCTCTCCACGGAACCAGAAATACCACCAATTGCCTTCAAATGAGTATTCCGATTCGATCTGCGGTGCTGCGGATAAAATGTCTAACGTGTATATTTTGTTTGGATAATCTTTTTTTGGTAAAGCTTGTACTAGCGCACGCAGCCTCAATTGGCGTTGATTCATTTCACTGCACTGTTTGTAGTTTATACAGCTTAACTTTTCCACGAAGTCTTGCATTTCGTGCAGAAATAAAAGGAAGTGGCACCCTCATCTGCTGACCGAGTTTGAACAGAATTTTCTGTAACCTTTAGACTTTTGCATTTTCTGCATGGTGTGACACTGTCAGCAACCTCTACAGCACCTATTGCTTCGTTAAGAGTCATCCCACGTAGTAATTTCCGCACAGTGTCTTCGTAGGGTACATTTGCGTGGAAAACAACAGTTTCGTAGCTTTGTGGTAACCCTTGCGCTTCGAGCAAACGAATGGCAACAGTACGCTTTGACATTTTTTTAAAAAATAAAGCTCAGATTAGTACACCGTAAAAGAAGAAAAATTTTAGACTATATTAGGATGTTTCTGCCTGCATAAAATGGTTGACTACAACAAGTACTTTGCCCCGCTTGATGGCGTACAAGACGGTCTTGCCAAAGGATGGGCAGGTTTTATTAAAATGATGACAATGATTCTTGTTCCATTCAGTATGCTTATCGATTGGATTCTTACCATGTTAAGGAAGACTGACAACAATACCGAAGTGCAAGGGATGAAGCTGTCAGACCTTTCGTGGATCTTTAAGATCGCCTTTGGAGTTATTGGTTTACTTTTTGTGTTTAGCACAGATTCACAAGATACGGATATTAATCAGGGTACAGATGAAAAGTTTGGTCTGCACATGCTTCTGGCGCGCGCAATTATTTTCTTTTCCGCCCTAATGTCTTCGTTTATTGGTCTGTCTGATGTCCTTGTTAAGCTCACCAGCCGAATGCCCGAACTTCAGATTGGGCTTCCAAGCTTTGAGGGACAATTTTCAGAGTACACTGTCGCGTTTGTCCACGGTGCAACTTCTTTGACTATTATCTCTGCTTCTTTCCTCTGGGAAGAGGAACTGGGTCTAGCAAAGCAGCTGGCTAACGCCACCCTGACGGACCCGACGAAACACAACGCCACATCGTGGGCTTATCTATCACTGGTTATTATTTCTGCTTATATTTTGAAGCTTTGGCAAGAACTGAGGCACGGGGCACAGGCTGGTATGGCAAGTAAAGGTGATGAAATGATTGGCGAAGCGCGTGATCTGAAAGAATTGTATCGGTTCAAGCACGCTCGTGGTCCAGCTATTACAATCTCTGTGGCTTTGCTTATGTACATGCTTTCTAATCTGCCTGCCGATACGCACTGGTACGCTGACATCTGGGGCACCCCCGCTTACGTGCTGCTTATTGCTTACATTGTTGCTGTCGGACTTGAGCGTATTGCTGTGAAAAACAACCAGGAGTGGGTCTTTGGTGGATCAAACGGTGTTGTTGTTGTTGGAGGCATCACAATGGCTCTGCTTTTCTACACTGGGACTCTTATTGGTAACCACATGACTCAGGATTCAATTGTGTTTGCTCTTGGTGTCGTTGTCCTTGACGCAATGCGTGTTGGGTACGGTCAGGCAACCCCAGACAGCCCAAGCGCAATGAGCAGCGACACTGCGGCACTCACTTACCGCCTATTCCAAGGAGTTTTTGGCATTCTTGCTTTTACTCTTATCACGGTAACTCCAAAGGAGACTGTTGATGTGATCAACGCAACAACTGGTGATAAGATTGGATCGGAGATGACTCAGAATGTTGCTTCTCCGGTACTTTACGGCATTGGGCTTTCGGCAGCGCTTGTCAAGGTCCTGTCTCTGCTCTTCCTTACAAAGACGCTGTTTAGGAATGGCACGGAGAGTTATTTCCGCGAAATTGCCTCTACCGGTCTTCTTTTCTGCTCTGCTTACCTTTGGGAGAACCCGCTCGACGAAGCTCTTCGCCCGGGGTGGGCTTACCTGTTCTTTATTCTTGCGATTCTTTCGCGTTTTGCGGATAGTTTTGTCCACCACGTGCTTGCTCATGGTGTGGACATTAAGGGATGGGTTTCATGGTACGTTCTTTCTGACGACTCCTATGTAAGCCAAGCCGCTGTTGATACGCCCACCTCCGACAACCCCCGCGTTTGGCTTACACTTGCAGCCCTTCTCAGCTCTCTGTGGTTCTCGAGTACTGTCATGAACGATGACTGGAGCGATATCCGTGTCACAAACTACACCTTGACCAACGCTACCGCCAATACAACTACTGACGTGCACGCCCCCGTAAACAAGGAGCTGTCGTCTGGTATTATTACCGCAGTTTTCTTCATTGCCCTGCACGTGTTTGTTGTTTTGGCGGGTCTTTTCAGCGAGGCTATGCCCAAATTTGAGGTTCTGGCGCTTAGTCGCTCCAAGTTTATCCGGACAACGGTTTCCACTATTGTGATTTCAAGTCTTTCCGTTGCCGCAGGTGCGCTTACTATTGGAAAGGAAGCTCTGCTAAGCTCCGATAGTTCTGAAGCCCGCTTGGTTCTTGCCCTTGTGAGTTACGTTGTGGCAGATACCGTCGGTAGAGAGTTACTGTAAGAGTATAAATTAAAAATTTGCGTTTTATAATTATGAGAGCCGAGTCTTGGATTAAATGCTTATGTAAATCCTTGAAAAAACCCCCCCTTACTTTTGGAAAAAGTGATTTTGATGAGCAGATCCGGCTTGACATCTGTCGCACATTTCCAGAAAATGAATGGTTTAATCCACATCACGAGACACTCATTAGCATTTTGAACGCTTTCTGTATAGTTAACGAAGGACTTGGGTACCCGCAGGGGCTTAATTTCCTCGTATTTCCCCTTTTTTATGTCTATCACAACGACAACCCAAAAACTGCTGTGAAGAACACCTTCTATTCACTCCACGGGATCCTGCGTTTTGTGCTGCCCACTTACCCACTAAATGCAAAAGACACAAATGTCTTAAAAAAAATAGAATCTATTGCCAACTTGGTTTGCTACGAATGTTACGAGAAAGAACCAGAACTAGCAATTTTGCTGGGAGATCCACATAAGCAATTTATGGTCAGCATTGTATGTAACGTCATTCCAACGCTGTACGCTAATGTGTTTGATTTAGAAAACGTGCTTATTTTGTGGGATGGCTTCTTTGGTACACCCAAATCAAGCATGTTTCAAAAAGTAGTGGGCGTTCTTGTAAAAGTTATACTTTTTCATAAAAATATTTTCATATACTTGACACCGGACAAATCGTTTCAGATTTTTCATAGAATTTTGAGAGAAAGCATCGCAGTGTGTGCATAGCAGTGTGCATAGCAACGCATGACACCCAGTTTACACAAATAATCACTTACTTCGTAGCCTCTCGTTCAAGAAGATGGGAAAAAAGGGGAAAAACGCGAAGCGGCGTGAGAAGAAGCGGCTCCAAGCCCTTCGCCGAGCTCGCGAAGAAGCAGCTGCAGCGCGCGCTACGGACGCTGCGGGCGCTGCCGGCGCCGCAAGTGCACCCCCCGTGGCTGTCCCCATGGCAAACGAGGCGGCGATGGTGCAGGCTATGATGAAGATGACCGGACAGACACGAAAGCAGGTGCTGCAAATGCGCGACAAAGCGCTGCGCTTTGTGCAGAAACAACCACCGGAGAAAGTCATGAAGAAGGTCACCCAGACGCTCACACAGTCAACACGCGAGCTGCACACCACCCTGGAGCAAATACAGGGCATTGGGGGCAGCGACATGCATGTCTGGCACGAGGTGGGTGGGATCATTTACGACTTGCCAGGTGGGGTCAACGGCGATATACAAAAATTTAATAAGCAAAACGCCGATTCCCCCTTTACCCTCCGGAGGCCGTACACGCCTGATCTGCAAGAGAAGTGCTTTCAAAAATTTGTCAAAAGCAAGCTCCAACGTGCTATGATGATCCCACAAGGCATCGACGTTGGTCTGGGGAGCGAGGAGAAGTGGGAAAATCGGTGTGTCGAGCGCGCAGCGCTTCTCATGGCACTCTACCCCGACACATTTAACAGAGCCACTCTCCGCATTGGTGGCGTCGGATGGCGCTGCAGTGAAGGAATCGTCCACTGGGAATTTGGCTGATTTATACGGTGTACTTAAGGAAGTATAACTTTCATAAAAATCTCCACAATGGCGTTTGACCAGAAGCACCTGCTAGAAGAGCGTGAAGCACAGGAAGATGAACTTTACGGGGTCTTTATGGGGTATAATAACCTCGAACCGCTCGTAGAAAAAATCTGCAACCACTTTGACGAGCAACCGCTGGAACCACGCTACAAGAAAATTATTCAACAAGTGCGTGAAACTCAACACAGGATTCCAAAACTGGCAATTATTATTTTCGCTATCTGGCTCTGCCCGGAACTGGAAATCGGTAAGAACGCCCAGCCAAGAAGATTCGAACCCTTCGAAGCAGGGATTCAACAGATTTGCATGGGGATTTTAAAAGGCAAGTTTCTCAGCGTGCAGGATTTTGTTACTAACGCAATTACTGACTATTTGGTAACTCCTAAAAATAATTAAAACATTTTGCGTTTTTTCTTTGTATGTTTATCCTCTGCTTCTTCGTCCTCCTCTGCTTCTTCTGCTTCGTCATCGTCGTCGTCGTCTTCCTCCTCATCGGGCTGGTAATCGTCCTCGCCGTCGCTCTCGCTTTCGTACTCTGAGACCTCTTGCTCCCCCTCACTGCTCTCGTGGACGTCATCGCTCTCGTACTCCTCGTCGGACTCACTGGACTGCTCGTACTCACTTGCAGAGCTCTCCTCGACTGCAAACAGCTCGTTGAACAGCGCTTCGTAAATATCTTTTCCCCCCTCTGCGGTTCCCTCTGGGGTTCCCTCGAGAAATTCCTCTACAAACTTGAGCGGGAGCGGGTCGGCGCTGCACGAAAAAATCTTTTTGGGGTACCAGTCGCGAATGGCTTCGAGATCCTTGCGGTCAACCACATGGAAAATTTCATATTTTTTGCCATAAAAACACACCATATCGAAAGTCTTCGTAAAGGGTGACACTCGCTGGAGAAAAATGGAATCGGGCAGGGAGAAGATTTTTTCATCTTCGAATCCGACAATGCAGTCTTCTGCCAGGTAAAATTTGCATAGACTTTTCCCAAATTTTCCTGTAAAAGAAATTTCGAGCCTAGCGCAATTTTCAGGAAGTGTGGCATTAATTGCCTCAATCTCTTTCAAATCATCTTCTGTAGAATTCTTCCAAGCGGTCTTAGAGAAGGTTTTGGTGTCTTTTGCCAGTGTATAGGCGTACTCGTCTGTGCCACTGCACTCTACGACGTGGGAGGGTGCCTTTACAACATGTTCGAGAGTGATCGGATGCATTTGCTAGAAAATGGAGTGGTTTATAGTGCGGCGTTTTTGTTTTGTGTTGGCACAAAAAAAGGTGTTTTAATTTTACGGTGTACTTAACCTGCCTTAATTTTTTTAAATGCTTTGCCAGATGCAGCAGCACCCTCTGGGGCTACAGAATTTTGGGAATACGTGCTTTTTGAATTCCATTGTGCAGGTGCTCCGGTACGTTAAACCTGTTGTTGAGCGGCTTTTAGAGATACATTCTGAGAATGAAGTCACCCAGAGTTTTATCGACCTGCTCTACCAAGGTTCTAACCCCCGCAAATTTGTCAGACACTTAGGAAAACTCGGCTTTAACCCTCTCTATCAGCACGACGCGCACGAATTCTTGCTCACGATGCTCGACAAAATTTACGAAGACCCAGCCTGCAAAGATATTAAGAACCCCTTCGAGGGGCACTTTCAATCTACTCTCACGTGCAAGAATGGACACCAGAGTGTGAGCAAAGAGCCGTTCTGCTGCCTCTCGCTAAACGGGGGGCTAGATGAGGGCATAGCCGCGCTGGAGGAGCCCGAGACAGTTACGTGCAAATGCGACAACTGTAATGAAACCGAAATGGTGAAAACAGTGACGATTCACCCGGGAGAAGTCATTTGCGTGCAGTTTAAGAGGTTTGACCTGAATGGTAAATTAACCTACAAGGTAGGGCTAAAGGAGAAATGGTTCGGGTACAAACTCATTGGCATTTGTAATCACATGGGCAGCTGCCACGGGGGGCATTACACAGCAGCGGTGAACGTTGATAGACAGTGGAAGCACATGAACGACGAGAACGTTTCTGACATTGACGGGCTACCTAAGCATAGCAGAGTCCCGTACTTGCTTTTTTATACAGCGGACAAATAAAAACGCCGGGGTATAACCCTGTCCATTTTTTGATAAACCAGTTATGCTCCCCATTTTGGTATCTGTCTTTGCGACTTTGCCTGTTTTTAAGCCACCAGACAGTTTTGAACCCGAATGGCTCGTTCCTGCAGACGCCAGTTTCACCGGCGGAGCCAATTATGTGATATATAACACGATTAACGGAAAGCGCTACGAAGGCGAAACTGTCAATTTCAAAGATAGGCATTATAACCACATGCGCAATATGAACAACGAAAATGCAAAATGTCACAACTACCATCTGTATTGCTCTATGCGCAAATACGGAATTGAAAATTTCCGGTTCTATTTTCGCCGCACTTTTAAGTTTGAGGGGAGGGAGAAATTAAACCCCACTGAAACAAAAGCCTTTAATGAAAAAATCAAAGCTACCTATTTGCTTCCGTGCGAGACGTACTGGATTCGGCGTCTTGGGTTAATGGACGACTCTAAAGGTTACAATAAGAAAGAGAGCGGCAAGGGAGGAGGCGGGCACGTGTGGACAGACGAACAGAAGGCGAGAATGAGCGCAGCGGCTGCGAAAAAACCCGTCACCCGCTGCGAGATACTTGAAGACGGCAAAACGCACCAAAAAGTCCGACTGACCCAGTACGAGTCGGCAGCTGCCGCGGAAAGAGCTAACCCGGGAGCTTCGTTTAAGAACATCTCCAATTGCTGTCTGGAGAAGATTAAATCCGCCGGTGGCTACCTCTGGTGGTTCTGCGAAGACACGGACGTGTACGACAAGGATATTACCGTCGATTGGGTGGGGGATGTGCCTATGCCAGGAAACGAAATGCGGAAGCTGGCAGTCATCTCCAAGCTCAAGCTTCCAAATGGTGATTATCTGGAGCAGTGGCACGACAGCATGCATGAATCCGGGCGCACCCTTTCGACCGCGGATAAAAAGGTGACTACGACCAAAATTTCCGCCTGCTGCAGTGGCAAAGCAAAAACCCACGCCGGCTACGAGTTCCGCCGGGTGACGACTGAAAAAAGAGCAGATTTTGACAAAGACGGGAAACGTATAATAAACACGAAAAAAAGAAAAAGACTGTCACCTATTTAATTTGTAAATTTTGTACTAAAATGTCTGAACTCCTTAACGCGTCAGACGACCGGCTGGTACTTTTCCCTATCAAATATCCCTCAATTTTTAAGATGGCAAAAAATATGGTGAGTATGTTCTGGACGGTAGAAGAGCTGGATTTCAGCAACGACAGAGCGGAATTTGAAAAGTTAGATAAAGAGACGCAGCACTTTATAAAGCAGATCCTCGCTTTCTTTGCCACCGCTGACGGCATAGTCGTCGAAAATCTTGTGGATAACTTCTGCGGAGAGGTGCAGCTTGCAGAAGCGCGTTATTTTTACGCCTATCAGGCTTTTAATGAGCAAATCCACGCAGAGACATACGCTAAACTACTAGAAGTGTACGTAGGCGACGAAAGGGCAGTCAAACAGCTGTTAGACGAAGCAAAGACGAACCCGGCGGTGCAAGCAAAAACTGATTTTGCCAAGAAGCATTTTGAGATCTCTAAGGAAGAAGAACCTGATAGAGATCGTAACTTTGCAAAAAGACTGGTGGCGTTTGCGTGCGTAGAGGGCATCAATTTTAGTTCGTCCTTCTGTGGAATCTACTGGCTAAAAAAGCAACTCTGCGGTGCTCTGACGCTCTCAAATGAATTTATAGCGCGCGATGAGGGGGTGCATCGGAACTTCGCCGTTGCGTTATACAACAAATTTATGCATAACTTAACTGCAGAGGAAATAGTCGCGATTGTGGAAGAGTCCGTGAGGGTGGAGCAAATTTGGGTGAGAAACAGTGCGCTTCCAACAAGGCTTGTCGGTATGAACCAAAATTTGATGTGTCAGTACGTCAAATTCGTCGCGGATTTACTCCTGCACGATTTACAGGTTGCGCCCCACTATAAAGTGAGCAACCCTTTTCCGTTCATGGACCAGATCTCAGTTGGCAGCAAGACGAATTTCTTTGAGAAACGAGTGTCTGAGTACGCTTTAAGTGGAGAAAAACAGAATTTCGATCTAAATGAAGATTTTTAAAATATATTTCAGTATAACTTTCTATGTACAATTGTAAAATGGCTAGAAAGGTGTTTGTCAGCGATTCGTATCTTTCGTATATACCTGGCAGTAATACAGTTTCTTCGCTCAAAGAAGCCCTCCAACAGTTTGACGGAAGTCCTTTAGAAATCCGCCTTGGGGACGGGGCTTACAAGACCGAGTTCCAAGAAGAGAACCCCGATGACAACTCCGATGAGGAGGATGATTCCCCGGATTTTTTGGGTTCTCTACTTGGATTTAAACATGATTTCCACGGATTTGTTGGAGGGGGGGCCTTTCAAGGGTTGCAATTAGATGGAAAGAATCGGTGGAATGGCCTCCGCATTGTTACGCCCGAAGTGGAGGTAACATATGGACCATCTGGGTACTCGGTGGTGGTTTTGGATGCGTTGCAGACCGTTGGAGAAAATGCATTCTTTGGGTGCAGTAGTTTGGCCTCGATTGTCTTTCCGGATGCGTTGCAGACCATCGGAAGGAATGCGTTCTATGGGTGCAGTAGTTTGGCCTCGGTGGCCTTTCCGGATGCGTTGCAGACCATCGAATTGAGTGCATTCTTTGGGTGCAGTAGTTTGGCCTCGGTGGCCTTTCCGGATGCGTTGCAGACCATCGAACGGACTGCATTCTCTTGGTGCAGTAGTTTGGCCTCGGTGGTCTTTCCGGATGCGCTGCAGACCATCGGAATGGCGGCATTCTCTGGGTGCAGTAGTTTGGCCTCGGTGGATTTGTCTGCGACAAACGTGCAGACCATCGGATACCGTGCATTCTTTGGGTGCAGTAGTTTGGCCTCAATTGTCTTTCCGGATGCGTTGCAGACCATCAGAAACAGTGCATTTGAAGGGTGCAGTAGTTTGGCCCGGGTGGTCTTTCCGGATGCGTTGCAGACCATCGGAAAGTATGCATTCTCTGAGTGCAGCAGTTTGGCCTCGGTGGATTTGTCTACGACAAATGTGCAGACCATCGGAGCGTGGGCATTCGAAAGCTGCAGTAGTTTGGAATGGGTGGCTTTTCCGGATGCGTTGCAGACCATCAGAAACAGTGCATTCTGGGGGTGCAGTAGTTTGGTCCGGGTGGTCTTTCCGGATGCGTTGCAGACCATCGAACCAGCTGCGTTCAAAGGGTGCAGTAGTTTGACCTCGGTGGTCTTTCCAGATGCGTTGCAGAACATCAGAGACTTTTCATTCCATGGGTGCAGTAGTTTGGAATGGGTGGCTTTTCCGGATGCGTTGCAGACCATCGGAAAAGCTGCATTCATGGGGTGCAGCAGTTTGCTCTGGGTGGCCTTTCCGGATACGTTGCAGACTATCGAAAATGCATTCATTGGGTGCACCAGTTTGGTTTCGGTGGTCTTTCCGGATAGGTTGCATACCATCGGAGACTCTGCATTCTTTGGGTGCAGTAGTTTGGCTTCAGCCTCTGTGTCCTTTACTACTGCAATGCGAAAACAGTCGTTCCCCGAAACTTGTGTGGTCACCATTCGTCAATACGAACCCGTCATAGGCGATCAAGACGACGACTGTGTCATCTGTTCAGATCCTCTGCATAACAATAATGAGAATGGCTATTTGGTAAAACTCGCGTGTGAACATATTTTTCATAGAGCCTGTATACAAAAATGGCAAGCTCAGAACAGGTTTCGCACTTACGTTGATAACATAAGCTTTCCAACATGTCCATTGTGTCGAAAACCGTCAACCCAGCTAGGTAATGACGGTATATACAGATTAATTAACTTACGATTTTAAAAAACAAGGTTTGCAAGGTCAATCGCAACCAACTCAGTATTAACAGCCTCAGTATTAACTGGTTTGTACTTTTTCTCCGCTACTTTATTCGGATCCCAGTAGTTGTCTCTTAGCCAGGAAACGGCTGACAAGCATGTATCCGCTAGCAAAATGCCTCCTGCGAGCTCTAATTTATCCCCAAAAAAGAGCACCCCCGCAATGATAGAATAAGCAAGTGCTTTGTTCCTGGCATGCTGCGACTTCCGGTTGGCAACCATGGAGCCTGCAAGAAGCAGAAAGGTAATCCCAATTGGCAGAGAATTTTCGTCGGTTGTCGACCCCCAATCCATGAGCACCACAGAAATGTATACCCTTGAGGGGATTGACGCCAACCAGTAGAAGAGAATGCGTTCAACTTTTTTGTTTTCAGCTGTCTTTGGCGTCTCGGATTTGAGCGACCCGCAATGAGCTATGACCGATCCGAGTGACACGTAAGCCCACAAATGCCAAAAGCTGTGTGAATACGGCTCTTTATCCCACAAAAAGAAGAAAATTGCAATTAGCTGCGTGAAGAAAAACGCAAGAAAATACACCTCCTTGTAGTTAAACCTAGGACTCTTGTTCTTCTTGAAGTTTTTTTCATAGATAAACATACCAATTGAAGCAAGCGCCACTACGCCTACGAACCACGTGATTATATTTACGTCGTTTATGTACTCAATTAGAGCAAACCCGGCGAGACATACCAGAACAACGGCTGTAAGCTTGTAAGCGTGCTCCAAATAGAGCAAAAAGGTTAGAGAAATAAGCCCGCTGCTGAAAAAATGGTCTAGATAGTGCATTTCCTCGATTGTTTCGTCGAAATGATAAATTATAGAGACAGTTGTAGCAAGCAACATAAAAACTAAAATTAAATATTCAGAATAATAAAAAGAGAGAGAGATAGGGAGAGCTGCAAACACGTGTGAAAAAACGTCAAACCAATTCGTCATTTTTAATAAAAACCTATCTGTTATATACTCCATGCCATTACCGTCACACGATCTACAATGTCAAGATCTATTTTCAACAAGTCATCATTCCAGTCATAGCTCCACGCTTGAGGTTTTTGAAACCCCACTTGGAGCATCTCGTTGCGGGGTTTGCTTGTGTTGATATGCAGCGTAGTGTTGTCCCACTTGATAAATTTTACTCCGAACATTTCACCCTGCTCGCCGTCTGCGTCAAAAGCGCCGGCGGCAACAATTTGTGGAGCAAATACCCGGGCTTTGATTGTCTCCCCATAATTCGACCACAATTGGATGAGCATGAATGTAAAAACGGCGGTTGCTACAATTCCAAGGAGAATGCGACAGGCGGAGTGGATGCAACTCTTCTTTTTCCTGATTCGGGTGTTTCCTATCAGAGTGTCTCGCTCCTGAAGATTGTGATTCCTTTGGATTTCGTCGTCGTCTGCAATGCCGATCTGGGTGCCCGCCAACTCCACTTCTTCTTCATCACTAGCGACTCTTGTTCGTGTACCCGGGTGGCTCATTTTTACTATACAGCGGCTATAAATAGGTAATGGATTTTTAAAAACAATGTCATTTGTGCTGAGATTTTTGAGGCCCAGTTTTGTGCTAAAAGTGTGCGCTGCGGTTGGGTATGGAATTGCACTTTCAATGTCTATCAGCAGCATTGCCTCAATCCCGTTTCCTCTGATTGGACTTGGAATTTTTGTGTTGGAATTTTTACCGTTTTTTAGAAACCAAGCGTTCCAATTGTTGTATTTTTGGGTACTTTATGCTATGCTTACGTACACCCTTGTGACTTACCACGAATTGAGTGTGTGTCTGTTGGAGAGCTGCTCTGGGAGTGAACTAACTTCTATATTGAGCGCGGCAAGTACAGGGGTTTTGTGGGCGTCTATAGATATATCTACAAAAAAAGAGATTGTTTCGCAGCTTTCAAGACCGCAGTTTTTAAATGGATATAAGGCGGACGAAACTATTTCTCTCCGGTGGGTATAAATTGCAACGATTTATTCAAAATGTACAAGAGTACGTACCTTTCAGTGCGGATCCACACGCCTGAGGAAGCTCTTCAAATTATGCCCGAAACTAACGTGGACATTCTGCTGTGGCTCATCGACGTCTACGATCTCGGGCAGAATAAGACCTGCGCACAAGCTGTTCAGAAACTCATAATGAAACACTATCACACGCTGCACGAGCGGGTTCCAGGCATGCTGCCGAGGTGGACAAAGGGTATGATGGCTTGGGTGACTTTTCTGAACGCTCTCGAACCGTGTTATGAGTTTGATCAGCAATGGGTTATTGAAAACAATATGCTTATTAGTGCTGAAGCACCGGGGAAGTGGTCGATTGACGATTTGTTGACGACACTGGACGCAATTGCCATGCGATGGAAATCGGCGCATCTGCTCAACCGGGTGAAGCTCCAGCAGTACCTGCACTGTCTTTGGAGCGTTGCTAAGAGTTTCACAATGCATTTGCACCCGCACATACAAAACGGTTTGAAAGAAGGAACGTTGATGAAAATTCATCCGAAACAGATTATGGCTTGTTTTTCAAGATTTTATTGGTTTAACAAGACGTTGAATCTTTACGATTTGTACGATCGGGAGGAAAAAACAGTGGAGTGCAATCCGTTTTTTAAGCACGAACTGCGTCATTTTATTTTGCGCAAGTTCCGTGACGAATTGCTTACTGACGTGTGGGAAACTGTTCCTTTTTACGGTGATAAAGAGATTGCAGGGCACGATTCGCTTGGAGAGGGGTTGAGCACGTATTCTTGTATTTACAAGCGCCATCCGGTCTGCATTCTTCAGAAAATGCAGCAGCAGGTTCTGTACGCTGAACCGGAGGAAGTGCAGAAAGCGCATAGCAAAGCTGTGAACCTAAAAATCATAAAAACCTATTTTCAGAACAATCATAAAATTGATTTTTTGAAGTTTTTTGTTTGCACGGAAAAAAATCACGCAAAGCATTGGCAGGCAGTTTTAGAATCTACTGTACCAGTGATAGTTGAGTCGTTTGGTAAGTTTAGTGTAGTGAGCAACGGAAAAGCTTATTCACATGGTCCGATAGAAGCAGTTTTCCCTGTGTGGGTAACTTTAGCAGAAAAACCGCACGGGTTGGATTTAGCAGAACTGAAAAATAAGCTTTTTAGTGAAAGACATGCTAGTGCTCAGAGCAGTATATATGAACTTGAAATTTAAATAAATGAACTACGCTACGAATATTGGTGTTGAAGACGAGGAGACGTGCGCTTTGGACGAACCGTCGCTTGGTGTCTGTCCTTTGTGCGTGTACCAGGATGATTCGATTATCCGGAGCATGGGTGAGGTGGAGCGAAATCTGACGGGAAATATTGATTGTGGCGAAATTTACAACGTGCTTACAAAAATGTACAAGAAGCACACTGCGCCGTTAATCCGTCAAGGGAAAAAAATTATGGAGATCACGCCTGAGCACTGTAAAGAGCACTACACTAAGCATGTTGTAAACCCGCAGCAGCAGCTGAACGACGACGTTCTGTACTGTTGCAAGCTGCAGCGCCACTACAAGAAAAATATTGGCGTGAAGAGTCACCAGACGGGTGACATAACGCTGAATCCGCACCACGTTAACGAGTACGTAAAAATTAGCAAGCACAAATTGGATCTTGTTCGGTACATGAACACTATGAAGAAAAAAACTAACGGATCTGTATCGTCTGGGGCGTCTTCGGGTGAGCCTTATGCATTTGGATGAATTTATTTCGAACACTATATATAGACCGGTGAAATGATAAAATGAGTGCTATTACGTCAGTACTTGGTAAACGTGAGCGCCCGCCGTATGCGCGGCATTTTTACCCGTCAGGCCCTGGACAAATGCCGTCTTTGCCGAATCGCCCGCTTGGTCCAAATGCTCCTCCTACCGTGGGCAGCCAGATCAGTGTGCAGTCCCGGAGTACCGTAAAGTACCTCGAGGTGAACCCAACAGGGTCGATTCCAATTATGATTCGTCCTTGGCTTGATCATTACGAGAAGGATTATGCGCCGGGATCAATTATTTTCTGCAAGCAGGAGAAGACGGGAAGGTCGCCGCTGATCACCTGTGCGGACGTGCCTACTGTAAACTACTTGTTTCACCGTGGACGTAATGGTGTTGGTGAGGAAAGGGATCTTATTGAGCCTGATGATTTTGAGTTTTTCGGTTGCTTCCGCAATGACGCTGGAAAACAGGTTGACCATCTCGGTTTCCCCCGGTACACCAACCCTAAGCAGCGTCTTATCCAGTGTGACGTTTACGGACGTGCAAAAGTGGCAAATTTCTTCGGGAATAAGCTCCGTACAGGACAGCGAGTCGGGATTGCGTTGGTTCGGAAAACCGTTTCGTTTGTAAAGCAGCCGAACCGGCACTCACGCAATCTTCCCGCACCCGCTGCAGTGTGGCAGCTTGTGCCTATGGTTAACGATTGCATCCCGGGGACAGATAGGGAGATTCAGCAGGTTGCCCGAGGGGGAAATAACGCAGCAACACTTGCACTCCCTCAGAACGAGGGACGTTACATCAAGCGGTGGCATCTGGGTGTTGTGAGCCAAGCTGCTTACGAACCACCGACGACTGCAAAAATTAATCTTGCACTTTACGATTCTCAACAGCGAACTGATTTGCCGCAGATAGAGATTCTGATGATTTAAACTAAGTAATAATAAACAAAAATCATAACCTATTTAGATGCATACTATATTGTAAAAATGAGTGTTCCACTAGCAAGAAGACTCGCAGGTCCGTCCTTTAGCCTCAATGTTCGGTACGATCAAGCTTGGATGACCAAGCGCAAGGAGCAGGCTAGCCAACCAATTCAGCTTGGCGAGACCAAGGTTGATTTTGTTGCAGACAGAGAGGTATTTGATGTCAAAGAAGCTGAAATTCTTGTGAGTAAGCGGTCTCCGGGTCGTATTTCTGACGGCTTTGCCCGTGTCTTTTCGTCCGTCAATGGCTGGCAGGGAATGCCGTTAGCTGATCGCCAAGGCACTGATGCAGACAAAAAGCGACACATCATGGGTAAGGTAAAATTTGTCGGCATTGCTGTGACGGGGCACCGAACTCAGAAAATTGCCAAGTTTGACCAAGGATTTGTCGCCTGCATCTCCGGCATTGTCACCGTTATGAACGAGAGCTCCGAAACTATGCACCCAGGTGCCCCCCTCACCTTTGACGTGTGCTCCAAGTACCCCATTCAGCACGGGATTCACGCACGCAAGGTTCGCTTTCATTTCAGGAAGGCACTGCCTGGAGAGTCCGTTGTGGCAAAGGCGCTCAGTTACAGTAAAAAGGGATCTACGGTGGATATCCTTCTGCACCCTCAAAAATATACCATATAATCCAAACCCTATAAACTATCATATTTATTTTAAAAATGTCTCTACCTGATCTAGGTGAAAAACTATCACTTTCCCTCTCAAATGTTGTAAAAGCAAGGCGCGCTATGACCGAAGACACTTCCTTCTGGAGCCGAACCCGTAACTTTTTTGGAAAAAGCGAACTTCCCCAGCTTCTTGGGACTTCCCTGACCACGCTAAGAAACCAAGGCTTCCTGCCTCAAGATTTTATTGAATATGAAATTGCTTGGAAAGATATTGAATACTCTACGGATGCGCTTATTGACTTTGGATTTACTTACGATCACATGCTTACGATGGGATTCCAGCCAGATCACTTTAAAAACTTTGAGTGGCGACACTACAAAAAACTAAAAATTAACGCTGACAGGATGATTGAAGCGTGCATGACCATTCATGATTTGAACGATCTGGGTTTAACCCCGCAGCAACTGCACCAGTTGAAGTGGACTTGGGGCAAAATGGTAGCTATTGGGGGGACAAAAGAGAACATTAAGTTATCAACAGCGGATAGAAATTTATATTTTGAGCAGAAAACGACACAGGTAGCACAAAAAATCGGAAGTTTTGTATTTTAAAATCTAAGCACTGGCTGTAAACTTATTTTATTACCACTTATATCCACTCTCTTTGACTTAAAAAGCGCTCTTAATACCCTTCGCATATCTTCGGCAGCGCTGCCAAGCGTAATTCCACGCAATTCATTGGGCTGAAATTGGCTCAGCTTTTCCTTTAATTTTTGTTTATCCCAACCGTCGTTTGGATCAAAAGCAGTCTTCCATGGTCTACGTGTGCGGAGTTTTGTTCGCTGGAAAGATGTAGACGCCTGTGCAGGGGGAGCACTTGGAGTGTCACTATCATCATTTCCAGCAAGGTTAATTCCAGACCCATTTTGTCCAAATGCTTTCTTAAATCTACCATCAATATTATTTTTCTTCTGGCCCGTAATTACAGGGTCAAAACCATCATCAGCTGTCAAAGGCGGCGCTGACGGTGCTGGCGGTGCTGACGGTGCTGACGGTTTTGGTGGTGGTGCTGGTGCTGCTCGTCGTGCTGGTGGTGCTGGAGATGTACCAAAGAGTTCACCGGTATTAACAGTGGACAACGGTTCTTCGGTGTTGCGCTTAGACTCACCACCCCCATTGTACACGGTTTCGATAGGTCTTTCACGTTCGGGTAGTCTTTTACTTTTGATAGTCTCTATAATATCGTCTAATTGATACTCCTTTTCAAAATCACCGAGAATATCTTCAATAGTGTCTATTGGATCAGGACTCAACAAATAATTTACTACAGAATTAAACACCCCTGTGTTTTGCTGACTCTGCCAGTCTTTTCCTTTCATTCGGTGCCACTCGCTTTGTAAAACGCTTACTACTTCTTCTCTGTATACCTGAATGCTATCTCTTAAAGTAGGCTGTTTAATTAGAGGAGAATCATTGTAAATCAAATCTAAATCCCCATCTGTCCTTTGAATGTCCCCTTTTTCGCCAGGAGTTAAATCTTTCGCTAAAACCCACCATTTCACGTAGTTTTTTATAAACCGTGTAAGATCAGCCTGTGCAGGAACCTGGTCTATAGGTACAGCCACAGCAGTTGCCTGTGGTGACATGGATCTACGAGATTCTTTTTCTTCAAATGAAGCGTTGGCTTCATTTAATTCTTTGTTTTTGTTATAAAGTTCTTCGTTTGCATCACCCAATTTATCGTTTTGATCTTCCAAATCCTTGTTGGCTTTGACTAATTTTTCGTTCTCAGTGCGTAAGCTATTAATTTCTTCAGAGTATTTGTCGTTCTCATTGCGCATAGCGCTTGAGCCGGCATATAATTCATTGTTTCTGGCATCCAGCTTATCTTTTCCCTCTTGCAAGCTTTTGTTGGTTTCCTCTAAAGTCGTGATCTCTTTCTTAGCGGCATCCAATTCTTTGTTTCTGGCATCCAGCTTATCTTTTCCCTCTTGCAAGTCTTTGTTGACTTTTTCATTTTTCTCTTGCAAGCCCTTGTTGGCTTCGACCAATTCTTTGTTAGTGGTACCCAGCTCGTCTTTTTCCTCTAGCAAGCTTTCCTTGGCAGCATGCAGCTTATCTTTTTCCTCTTGCAAATGTCCCACTTCTTGTTCGAAGTTTATTTGTTTTTCTCTGTTTTCTGCTACATTCTTACTTATACTATTGCCTAAGACTTCGTTTAATTGCTTTAGTTTAGTAATTCTCTGTTTTTCATAGCCCAGCTGCTCGTTAACTGATGCCAAAGCAACCTCGTATTCCTGCTTGCTACTTTTGAGCTGTTCAAGCTCATCTTTTTGTGTCTTATTAACTTGTTGAAGATTAGCAACCCTGCGAGAAAGTTCAGCTTTAGCATCAGTGGAGTCCTTATTGGTTTCTCCCTGCCCATTTGAGCTCTGCGCAAGCTTATTTTTTTGTGTCTCAATAACTATACGAAGATCAGCAATTTGACTATTAAGTTCACTTATTTTGCTTTCTTTTGCAGAATGCTTTTCTGTGCATTTTGCCAGCTCGTTCTTTAGCTTCTCAACTTTTGCATTTAGCGTTACTTCTTGTAATTGACAAAGTTTTAACTGATTATTACAGTCGTCATACTTTTTTTGTAGGACGTTGTCGTACACAGCTTCTGGTGCACCATCCAAGTTGTCAGGTAGATCTTGGCTCTTTGCTTCGGAAAGTTCCGGCTGGAACGTTTGCCTTCGATTTTTAACAAATTCGGCAAATTCCTTAGGATTTAGAAATTCCATTTGAGAATCCGGATCCCTGCACTGCCTTAGTTTGTTTTGTAACTCGGCTCTCTTCTGCATGCATTCCGTAAGTTCTCTCTTTAAACGCTTGGCTTTACCCACACTACCAGATTGTACAAGGTTAGTGAATTTCTGCTCAAGTTGTTGCAGGCGCCTGTCTGTCTCAGCGTGCACGTCCTGACACTGGTGTAGTTGTTGTTCTAACCCGCTTTTTGTGCGTCTGCATTCGCTAAGTTCTTTTTTTAAACGATCTGCAACGCCAACGCTATCAGATTTTATGAGGTTGTTTAATTCCTGTTCAAGTTGTTGCAGGCGGTTGTCTGTTTCATCAAGCTCTGCTTTGAGACTTGTCTCGTCTGCGGTTGGAGGCTCCTCGGGCAGAGTCTGGCTTTTTTCCTCTCTATCTGCTTGTCTAATCTTCTCGCGATCTGGCACAAACCCACTACTGCCAAATATACCCAGAGGTGTGGACATTTGTTTGTAGATTTGCTGTATATATAAACTTTATTTATAACTTGGAAAGTATAAACATAGATGAGTGACACAAAAATGGCAGGTGAGGAAAAGGTGAACATAGAAGAAATTTTGGATAGGGTTGATTCGTCTGCCCTTGTTTTGTTGCTTCCCAAACGAAACACAAATGACAGAAGAAAACAGGTGGTGGATAAGCTTTTAAATCGGCACCGCACTAGGTTGCGCAAAGCGTTAGAAGAAGAACTACCCTCTACCACAGAGGCTAAAATAAACGAATATGTAGAAAGCAAAATAAAAAGATTATTAGCAGAAAATCCTGTTCAACCCGTAGATATTATACAATCTCAACAAGTAGCTCTTGGTGAGCGTCTACTCCACAGAACAAGAAACAACGTAGGACAAACACCAGAGGGACGCAAGATGATCAGATTGATGGAAAAATTTAGTAATCAGATAAATGACGTGAAAAATGCAATTAACAAATTACAATCAGGGCAGAATATGCAAGAAGTACGAAATATGCCGCGGTTGAAATGGTTATTCTTGGGAGTAAGAGCAGATCCAAACCATCCTTTTCACAACATTTATAAATTGCTCAGAAACTTATTAGCAAAAGCTATGGCGCCCTTTAAGAGGTTTATAGGCCCGATTTTCACAAAATTGGGATATCCATATCCCACGGCTACAAGCCTTTTTGAAATTATTTGGGATTGGGGTGAGATGAACTTTGGGGCAATTTTTGAACTAATCACATCTCCAATGATGGCAGGGATAAAATTTGCAAACATATTTGCTGGATTTGTACCTGGGGTTGGTGGGAAGGAGAGTCTGCAGGAGAGGGTCATCCAGTTTTTATTGCAACTGTTAGGCTTTGCTGTTGCTGCATTGGTCATTTTTTTCCAATTTAGAGTGTTGCAAGGGCTGTTATATTTCTTTGACTGGTTTGCTGGAACAGACTACACCACACAAGCAAATTGGCTCATGAAGGAATATCTGCGTTTTATTGTATATATTTTTCATGATTCAGCTTCGTTGTTGTTTAGAACCTTTAGATATTCGACTACTGGTGGTGGACCACCAACACCAAATACGTGGACTGCAGGACTAAGGTCTGATAAACCGCTTTTTTTCATGGCAAAAGAAGTTGTGGGTGTCCTTTCAAATATTCTCCAAGAATTACCTAAGCTGTTTGTTGGGGAGGAAAATGTCAATTGGATAAACAAAGAATGGAATAGTTGGACATGGATTTTTGGTTACTTACGTAAACAAGGCGAAGACTGGAAGGAATGGAGTCAAGAAATAAAAAAAGCAGCAACAATAATGGTGTATGCTACAGTGGGCGAGTTTAGCGCAGGAATGAAAACAGTTATCAAGGCAATAGGAGACATTGCGGTTGATCCTGTAGAGATAGGCAGGAGAGCATTTAGTTATTTTTTTCCAGATGTAGATTTATCGTGGATAACAACTGGAGACCCCGAATTCATGATTCTCAGTTTACAGCCTCATTTGCAACCTCACAATGTTATGACAGTGTGTAGTATACTTGGAATTAGCAAATCCACATTTGACAGCCTAGAAAACAAAAAAATGGTGAAATACGTCAACGAAAACCCATTGCATACAGGACAAGTTTTTTGCGCTGTTGTGCATGCTGATAGAGAACTGCGGCAAAGGAAGGTAAAATCATGCACAACTCTATCATTGCGCTTTTAGCACAGAATGCCCATATAATTTTTGTAAAAATAATCAATTTAGCTTTTCTTTAAAATCTAAGTGGTGGCTGGAGCTTCCAATCCATTTTTGTTATAATTGCACTCCGAATTTGATTTAGTTCTAAACCTTCATAATTTTCTATTCCAGCTGCTCTGGCAAATGGGTATAATTTTTTTTCAGAATTTTTGTAATTTAACAAACTATCAAATTCTTCAACTGATTGAATTTTTTTTAACAATCCAGCCATAGATGTAACTGCTCCCTTGCCGTATTTTTGATCTGCTCGTTTTTTCACTGCAGCTATCTGGTTATCCCAACCAACCGGTTGAGGGTCAATGGGGTCTTCAACGGGCTCTTCATGCCTCACTGGTCCACCGGTTGGTTCGGGCGTGTCCGGCGTCCCAGGCGTCTCTGGCGTAGAGCTACCAAAAATATTAAAGGGGTTTGGAATTGATCCTATTGATGGTAGAAACGAGCTAATTCCGCCACCATTATCCGAAGCAGATGTCGGAGCAGCCGGAGCGCGTGGCTGAGCGCGTGGCTGAGCGGGTGGCGGAGCGGGTACCGATGGTTTATCACGACACGCTTGTAACTGACCTTGTAACTGAGCTATTTTCTGATTTAAGTTAGTTATTTCCTCTTCTGTTTGATCATTACTTTTAATTAGTATTTTCATGTCTTCAGATGTATCAATTAGCGTTTGAATGCTTCTATCCAACTTTGCTTGTAACTCTTTGGTAACTTCTTTATGTCTCTTTTTTAAGTTTTCGTTTGTTTGTTTCTGAGTCGCATTTGAAGCAATTAGTTTGGTATTTTCTTTATTAGAACTTTCCAGCTGTTGTACTAACTTTGTATTCTGATCTTCAAGGTCTTTTGCCAATTTAGAGAGTTTATTAGTAAGTTCAGCTGCTTTTCTTGTACTTATTTGACTTTCATTTATTATTACGTTTAGACGATTGTTTTCTTTAATTAGACGATTGTTTTCGTCTTGTGTGGATGTTGAGCCAGATACAGCTGGTGTGGGAGCCGGTGTGGGAGCCGGTGTGGGAGGCGTTGCTTTGTTTTTGCACTCTTCTAGTTCTCTAGATAACCTGACTATTTTCAATTTGCATTGCATTAGCTCTTGCGTACTTCCTTTACCATTTGTGTAGTTTTTAAATGTATTTTCAAGTTCGGCAAGACGAAGTTTGGTAGCTTCAAGTTGTGCTCTGAGCTGCCTAGTGCGAGTACTATCTGCCACTGGACCACGTTTTGACAATTCATCCCTCAACTCTTCTTTTTCGTCCGAACAACGTTCAAGCATTATTCTTAAATGACCAACCGCCACACTGTCAGGAGCAGCAGGAGCATCGGGGGGATCTTTAGGTGGTACAGGTGCTTCACTGCGTGGTCCGAATACGCCCGCTGCTCCAACTGGTGGTGCACTAGGGGTACTGCCCGCTGCAAATTGTTTTTCTAATTTTGTCTTTTCGTCTTGGCACTCTTGAAGCTGTGCTCTCAAATAAGCAATTTGACCAGTGTTCTCTCCATTCGCAAGTAATATCCTTTCGAGAGTATCAATTCGTAATGTAAGCCTGCTAATGTTTTCTCCAACGCGTGCAGCAGTTGCTGGGACCGTCCGCCTGGTATCAGGGGGAGCAGCAGGAGGAGGGGGGACGGGAAGAAACTCAGCAAAGTGGGTTGTTTTAACTGGTACAATGCCACTCTTGCCAAAGATACCAAGAGTATCCAAAGTCATTTAAACAAACAATCATATAATATATACAAAAAATATGCTGACATTTTATGTTTTTTTATTTTTAAATGTTCCTTATTTACATTCGACTGAATTCACAAATGTCTCATATCCGCATGGAGGAAGAAATTGAAGAATTGTATGTCCCGTGGGCAGACATTATAATTGGGATCGTGATTGTTAGCTTAATTATTTTGAAATTGCGAGGGTGATCAAATTGTTTGTAATCGCTTCCATTTTTCCTGTAGCCCCTGCCTAATCGTGTCGAGGCTGAGTATGCTGTTAGCGTTGCGGATCCATGGCTTTAAGCACGATTTGCACAGGTGTATCGACTCTTTCTCCCCGATAACTTGTATGTTTTCAAGGTGGTGTTTGGTTTTACACCATTCGCACTTGATATTACGAAAAAGATGACCGTGTTCCATACAACACCCACAAAAAAAGCCGTCATAGATGTTCGTTGGGTCGTACTTCATAAAATTTCCGCATTGCGGACAGATAGTGTAAAGTGTTCCATAAAACTGAAGCATGTTTCCAACAAGATCAATCCGCTGCAGTTCGTTCTGCGTGCAAAGACGTGTCTTTTCCTCCTTGCGCTTGGCTTTTGCGTCTTTTCTGTACTCTTTGAGGCTACTGTCGTCAACGCTGTCCCAGCTATAAGTGAGCAGATCCCTTTTCTTCTCTATCTTGTCCACGCGTTTTCCGCAGTAGAGCGCACCCGTATCGTCGTCCACAATAACGCGGGTTTGACCATAGGCATGAATATTTTGCACTTTCTTAGGCGTTTTGTGAGCCACAAAGCCTTTAAATTGCTGGCATTCCATACAGACAAGCGTTTTTCCAATGGTATGGTGCATGTCTTCGCCGTTTCTGACGTTGTGCATGTGCCGCAGGGCTCTTATCTGGCGAATGGTGATGTGCAGCGGTAGAGTGAACATCCTGACGTTTATTTTCCTGTCATAGGCTCTGGCAAGAGCTCTCACGGGTTCAAACTCATGTCTTGGAAGAGATTTGATAAAAGTGCGCATGTTGCCCTTTACACCGGTGTTGTTGTACGCCTTGCGGAGCTCCTGCAGTTTCGTAATACTCTCGGTGCTGACGCCGAAGATCTCAAGCCACTCAACAGGTAGAGGCTCCAACGGGATCCGTATAAGCATGCTGTACATCAGATCCCAGTACTTGTATCTAGCAGAAGCTAGTGCTTGGATGTCATCGTGGTGCTCACACTCGTGCATGATCACCCTGCAGAATGGGTGCTTACGAGGCCTGTACAGGTGCGGTTGCAAGCGCGTGACGGACGTCAAATACTTCTCAACCCCCTGGAACTCCAGCAGAGACTCCACAGTGAGCATTGATCGCACTGCGTTCATCGTGGTTGTGACTCGCTTCTCAAAAGATTTCCATTTGTATCGGATGAGCAGCTCCTTGTAGAGCGCAGGAATGTGCTTTGCGGCGAAAATGAGGTACTCCTTGATCGTAAAGAAAAGCAGTTGCTGGTGTTTGCTCTGCATGAACATAAGAAACTTGTTGCGTGTCATTGAATCGAAAACTTTCACAATCTCTTTGCGGACATGAATAGAGGGACGTTGGCATCCGCGGTAGAGTCCCATCATTGAACATTTCAGTGCTTTGAAAACAAAGTCGTACACGTTCTCGTGAATCTTGCAGTAATTCAGCATGATAAGAGTCAGTGACCGGATTTGGCACCTCTGTGGAGTGCTTTTGCTGAGCAGATGCACAATGGGTTCCATCTTGCCTGAATCAGACCAGAACGAGCATTTCATGAGGTCACAGACGTGATCCGGCAGAAGCCCCTCGTGAAACGAAACCTTTGGTATCAAGGCCTCGATGGGTGCTCCAGAGCCCGTGTCTTCACAGAGATATTCGTCCGAGGTGCCGTATGCCCCCATGTGTAGCATCAGAGGAATGTACGTGTCCTGCATGATACCAATCTTGTACTGGATTTCACCAGTAGTGTTATCATAAATAGACTGTAGCGCGTCCATGACGTACCCGACTGCGTTGTAAATCCTGCCACCAGACGACGGGTTCCATAGTTTAGAAGCCTGAAGCGGGATCATGTAGACAACTTCGGAAAACTTGTGCGTGAAAATCTGTTCGTGTTCGTGTCCAAGAAAGTACTTTTTTAATTCTCCGAGCTCGAAGAATGGGAAATGCCCGAGCTGCTCCCGGGCAGAAGCCTTAAAAAAGGCATTTTCCACTGAGTGAAGCCTTGTTTGCCATCTTTCATGACAAACTTGTAGGCGTTGCGAACGTGCAGAACCACGGGAGAGACAATGCCCTCCCACACCGTTTTCTTGGAAAGAAGACAATCCTCCAAACGGTACTCGCCAGGAATGTTCACAAAGTTGTAGTAATCCTGGACAATGCAGTCCTCACGCATGCCAGTTCCTGCTGCGCGCACAGAGACAAGAAGACGCGCAATTTGGAGGCGTTTGCACATAATGCAGGGCGCGCGCTGGATAGGATACCGCTTTGTCTGTTGGTAAGCTTTTTCCTGAGACGGAAGCAGAAACTCGCGCAGCACAACGCCACCGTGGTCTTTGCTTATAAACTTCCCTTCACATTCCTCTGCCATGCAGCACTGGCGTTGGTCTCCACTTGCTTCGACCATATACGCTTCTTCGTACTCGCGCGTGACACCTTCGATGCTATCACGGTACTTGTCAACGCGCTGGTTGTCGTTCATATTGTACGTAGGAATGGGCATGCGCTGAATAAGAGATGCAACAAACGCATGATCCCAAGGAGAGACATGTTTGTAGGACGCGCTCTCGTTTTCTCTGTTGAAGAAATGTTTTTGGACAACCGTTTCTGGCACCTCTTTGTCAAACTCACCGCTCATTTCGAGAACCTCAGGATACACTGCTGCTTCGATTTTGCGCTTTTTTGCTTTGCGGGTGATTTGAAAACCATGGCTTGACGAAGAGCTCATTTGCTCGTTGAATTGACTCTCAAAACTCATCTTTGAAAAGGTATCTCACCAAGAAGTACACCGTATAAATACCACGTAAAATTAAAAAATACCGTATGCTTGTTACATTATACATTTTTATTCTATTTTTGACCAGAATTGTTGCAAAAAGGAAGACAAAATTTAGTGGAAAAATCAAATGGTTGAGTCTTGTAGATATTATTCTAGTACAAAATACCTTGGATCCTATCTACATTACACAATGGGTTGTATGGTGCTTATTTTGGGACGTTTATGATAGAAACTATTACGCCACTGCAGGTTTTATGACTTTTTTTGTAACTTGTCTGAGAATTGTCTTTGTACTACACAATTCAAATTACGTCTACATCGCGTGCGTGTGTAGCTCCTGCCTGTTGTGCTACGCGTCGTTTTACAAATTTTTAGAGCTTTAAAAGAGCTTTAGAATTTCATAGTTACTACCCGAGGACAATCTGGTGATGTAAGGTCAGCAACTGCTTTGAAGAGCTTATCTGGGTGCAACGACGGTGCTACTTCCATACCAGCAGCGTTTAGAGCACCAGCAACAATCTCACTACAAAACCAAGTGTTTGAAGATACTCGCATGCCTGCAAAAGGTTGTAAAAAATAGCCTGTTTTGTTAAAGCCTTCACCCACATGATCTCCGCAGAACTTCAATGCCTTCTGCACCTGTGCCTCAGACGCACTGACACTACGAAAACGCCACTGGCTGCGGGAGAAACGCTTCTGCTCAAGAAATACTTTACCACCATAATGGATGCTGCAAGATCGACCAATAATGCCTTCGCGGGCTTCCCTGTCAACAAAAACCACTTCTACGTGAATCATAGGGTTATTGCCTCCTCCTGCCCAAGCCGCTGCCTTGTTAAGAATGTGTGATTCAAGAAGTTCGCTATCCGACGCTAAAAACGCTAGAAGCATCTTCATTTATAAAACATACAGATAATTTATACTCAAATCAAAAACATCCGACGCGAAGATTCAAGCTGCTGAACGTTGGGAGCATTTGCAGCATACACCGGCAGAAAAACAGCGGGAGGTAAAACATTAGGCGGTGCTTGAACCGGTGCAAATACAAAAGATCTCATTGCCTGCTTCAGCCCAAACGCAAATTGACGCCACTCCTCCGTGAAATGTTCAATCTGCGGCCTTTCAGCATAAATGTTCACAGGAGGAAAGTCAGTATCCAGCATGAAAACAGACTTCATTTCGTTACGATAAGCCGCGTAATCCCTCCATTTGCGCCCATGCTCTCTACGTTTGCGCACCATTTCGCTTTTAAACTGAGCGTGGCGTGTTGCAAAGCCATTTTGGGCAACAATAAACGCTTGACGATATTCTGGCGACACAAATGGATTCGGAACCCGAACGGCGTCCATCCACGGTTCCATGTAAAGGAACGTGCTGTTCCAGGCACAGCGCTCTAACATCTGCTCGTCAACCTGCCTCTGTGTCAAAACAGGAACAGCTGGAGCATTAGCAGCCACAACCTGAAAAGGTACAAGTGGATACGGCAGCTGTCCCGTTGGGAACTGAGGAGCATTCCCTGCATTGTAGAATTCAAAATCAAATATCCGCACAAAAATAGAACCATTTTGGGCAATATTCCAACGGTTAATTGCAGCCTGATCAACCGGATTATTGTTCTGGTCAAGATCCGGCAAGGCTAAAACATTCAGGTTTTGAAAAACCAAATCATTTCCACGCTCACAATCCTTCACAAGTTGATCAAATGACAGTCGAACACGACCACAATGGAACGACCGAAGAGGGTGCAAGAAACGCTCAAACTCCGACGGGGTGTCTAAACTCAAATCCTTCACTGTCGGGCGACGAGGACGCCCAATATTTTCACCAGCTGCACGGTCACGACGAAACTGGAGACAATCTATATTGTATTGCTCGAGTTTTGTATGCATTTTAACAATGTTGCGCCCGTAGCTTGTACTAAAGTAACGTAAAATATCTATTTCAGGTACTTCCACAAAGCCGACAGGAATAGTAACACCACCGGCAAATGCAGAAACCACCTGTGACATATCAATACGAACTCCACGGACGACGATAAAGTCCCCATCCACATCATTCTGCACATTACCCAAAGTTTGTTGAGATAAAACCCGGTGATGTCCCTTATCAAAGAAATGAAGAGGGTTTCGAGCATCTATGTCGTTAGGAATTGGAC
>Ga0206126_10000578_pt1 | contig 48635 bp, 46 predicted proteins | sample Helgoland_Spring_5_FD_148621 | JGI IMG/M metagenome (GOLD analysis project Ga0206126, IMG submission 148621) | Pelagic subsurface seawater microbial communities from Kabeltonne, Helgoland, North Sea - Helgoland_Spring_Bloom_20160412_1 | ecosystem: Environmental > Aquatic > Marine > Epipelagic ...
AGACACTGTTGTTTGTTAAAATATCTGCTTGTAACAGTTGTTTTCTTTGATTTTTTTGTTGCAAGCCCCATGTTTTTAGAGCCGCTTCATGGTCTTCCAATTTAAAATCATATTCGCCTTTGGGTGAAATTAATTTCGCAAATATGGGTGATGTTTCAATTGCCAAAAACAATAAAAAGATGAAAAATGAGGGCAGCCAAGGTAATTTTTTAAGGGCATTTATTCGCGCCATCAAACCGTCAAAATTTGCAATAATAGGCTGTGTTTTGGATACTGCTATTTGCTGAGTTTTGTTGCAAATCTGCAATGGCCAATTCTTTTTTCTTTATTTTTTCTAAATTCTCTTTCTTTAGTTGATATAAAGCAACCATCGTCGCATCATGTTTTTCTCTTTTTTCTTTGTATACCGGTCCTTTTCCCAATAATTTTGTACCTTTTCTGCCTTCCGCTTCTGCAATATAGGTTTCGTACAATGCATTTGTTTCGGATTCTTTTGAAAGAATTTCTGCCTTTAACACATCTATTTCTAATTTTTTCTTTGTGATTTCTGGTGTAAATTGGGCTGCTATTTGTGCTTTGTTATCCAACCTCATCTGGTTTTTCTCTCCCAATAGTATTTGATTGATTTCTTTTTCAAACAATTTTAATTCCAAAGGTTTCGATATGACAATCGCAATAATTACGGCGAGTACAATTCTTGGCGAAGCTTGTAGAAATTCATTCCACTTAGCATCCGTTTTTTTTTTATAGTTGCCACAATAAAACGGTCTAAGTTAAAAATTAACAATCCCCAAATTATTCCAAAAAAAATAGCTGAGTACACATTGTCAAAAACAGTATACAACGCATAACTCCCTGCAATGGTTGCCATAATTGCAGTAAAGAAAATAGTACCGCCAATCCCAACATATTTATTTTGTTCACCATTGGAGCAGTTATCTATTAAATTTTGGTCAACACCAGCACATGTAAGGAAGAAGTTTTTAAGCATGATTTGAGTTTTGTGTTTAATAGGAGAACGTTTTTAGACGGGTTTTGTTACATATGTAAATGACATTCGGTGGACTTCATTCAATTTTCAATAGTTAAAGACGCGTTATTATAATTTTAGTAAGAAGTACATTTGTTATATTTGTAGTAACATCAAAAAAGAAGAAAACATGAAAGAAAAATTAATTTTACTGGCAACCATCCTTTTGTTTGCTTCTTGTGGGACAAAGAAATTCAATCAGAAATGGTTGGAAAAAAAAGCACCAGAAACTTTTAAAGCAAGGTTTGAAACCACCCAAGGGAACTTTGATATTGAAGCTAAAAGAGTCTGGTCTCCAAAAGGAGTTGATCGTTTGTATCAACTAATAAAATATGGTTATTATGACGATGTTGCGATTTATAGAGTGGTGCCCAATTTTGTTGCCCAATTCGGAATTCACAATGATTCTATAATCAATAAAAGTTGGAGAGAAGGCATTGAAGACGAGCCTGTAGTCCTAAAAAACAATGCCATGACCATCTCGTTTGCAAGAGGCGCTGTTAAAACAAGATCGAATCAAATATTTATCAATTTAAAAGACAACAACCGTTTAGATACGGCAGACTATTCTGGAGTTGTGGGTTTTCCTGCAGTCGCAAAAATAACAACAGGGAAAGACAATGTATTGAAATTCTATGACGGTTATGGAGACCGGTTAGGGACCCAACAAGGAAAAATAAATAAATTTGGAAATGCTTTTTTAAGAGAGAAATATCCAAAAGTAGATTATATTCTTAAAGCCTACCTTATCAAATAAAAAAAAAGCCGCTTAGCGGCTTTTTTTTATTTGTTTTTTGTGTAAATGTAGAAATTGGGATCTACATCAAAATCTGCGTTCTTTTCTTTAAAGTGTTTTGTCTGCATCTTTGAAGTCGGATACAACCACATTGGTTTTTCATTGACAAAAATTCTTACTGGCATTTTAAAACCCTTTACAACGTTTGCCCATTTATAGGACAGCATCCCATTTTGAAGTTGAGATTCTAAGATTGGAATTCTAACATCCCTTAAATATTGATCGAAAACTGCCGTTAAATCAATCCCAATTTCTGTACTTAAAAAATTCTCAATTTGAACAGTTGTCACCGTTTGATGATAAAAAACAGCATTCATTTTTCTCAGAATACCCCTCCATTTTTCGTCATTGTTTACCAATTGTCTTAAGGTGTGTAATAAGTTTCCACCTTTGTTATACATGTCCGAAGAGCCTTCGCTATTAACATCGTATTGGCCAATAATTGGTTGCTGGTTTGCAATCGATCTGCGCAACCCAATCACATATTCAGAAGCCGCTTTTTTGCCATAATAATAGTCTAAAAACAAGCTTTCAGAATAGTTGGTAAAGCCCTCATGAATCCACATGTCAGCAATGTCTTTATTCGTAATGTTGTTTGCAAACCATTCGTGTCCAGCCTCATGAACAATAATAAAATCAAATTTCAATCCCCAGCCCGTTCCCGATAAATCGCGTCCCAAATAGCCTTTTTTATATTGATTCCCATAGGTTACAGAACTTTGGTGTTCCATGCCCAGATAAGGAACCTCTACCAATTTGAATCCGTCTTCATAAAAAGGATAGGGACCAAACCAATGCTCAAAAGCCTTCATCATTTTTGGTGCATCTTTAAAATGTATTTTGGCTTTTTTAAGGTTATCTCTCAAGACAAAATAATCCATATCTAAGGCCCCTTTCTCGCCCTCAAATACCTCCGAAAAATGCGCGTAATCGCCAATATTTACATTCACACCATAATTATTGATTGGGTTTTTTACCGTCCAATGATATGTTTTAGTTGCTCCATGATCCTCAATTTTTTTTAGTTTTCCGTTTGAAATATTCATCAAATTGCTAGGTACCCTAATGCTAATATCCATGTTTTCAACCTCATCATACATATGGTCTTTGCAGGGCCACCAAACACTTGCCCCCAAACCTTGGCAGGAAGTGGCTACAAAATGATTACCGTTTCGATCTTTTTTCCATGAAAAACCTCCATCCCAAGGAGCGTTAATAGCTTCTTTAGGGTATCCCTGATAGTGTACAACAATACTTTCTGAATTACCGATTTCTTGTTTTTTTACGAGTTGCACAAAATGTGCACTACCCAGAGAAACAACGTCCAATTCTTTGCCGTCTTGGGTTACCTTTGAAATTGTTAAAGGGGCTTGCAAATCGACTTGTAAGGTTTGGTATTCTGACAAAACTGTATAGGTAATGGTGTTTTTTCCTGTGATAAATTTCTTGTCTGGAACCACTTCTAGCTCCAAATGATAATAGGTTAAATCCCACCAAATTCGTTCGGGCGTTATGCTTCCACGTAAAGTATCCTGCTCGGTAAACATCTTTTTTTCACCCAATAAGCCTTGAGCTTGCAAGCCGAATGTATTTAGGATTGCAAATAATAAAAGGAGGTAAGAACGGTATTTCATAATATTTTTTTTTTAGGCTTTCGACAAGTTCAGTGAGATATTGTGAGTTTATACTTTTTATTTCAACTCAAAACCTTTCGCTGGTTTTGCATCTAGTAGGTGCGTTACAAAATAATCCCAACGTTTTCGCGTCATGTATTTTGTCATATCTCCATAACCATGTCTTTTATTTGGAAACAAAATCATATCAAAATCTTTGTTAGCTCTTATTAACGCTTCCACGACCAGCATGGTGTTGGAAGGTGGGACATTGTTGTCCATTGCTCCATGTGTAATTAGGAGCTTTCCTTTTAAATCTTTGGCAATTAATTGATTTGCCTGATTGTCATAATTGGTTGTACCATCTGCTTTTCCTTCGAGGTTTCCTTCCGTTAAAAGCCCTTGCCATTTTTCACCCCAATCTGCTTCATAATTTCGGTTGTCATGATTACCAGCGCTAGAAACTGCTACATCATAAAATTCAGGATATGCAAAAACGGCCCTTGTAGAAGCAAATCCCCCGCCAGAATGCCCCCAAATCCCAACACGATCAATGTCGATCCCCTGGTATTTCTCTGCCAATTGTTTGATGGCCGTTATATTGTCTAGTAAACCATTGTCGCCCATATTGCCATAATATGCATCATGAAAGGATTTGGAGCGCATTGGCGTTCCCATTGCATCTACAGCAACTACCACAAAACCCAATTCGGCAACAGCCTGAAAATCACGCCATACCGCTCTAAAACCATAGTTTCCAATACTTCCCGCTTGAGGTCCTGGGTAAATGTAATTCAATACTGGATATTTTTTACTCGCGTCATAATGGCTTGGCAAACACATGATTCCGTAGATGTCTGTTTTTTCATCGCGTGCTTTTACAGAAAATTCAATAGGTTTTTGCCAGTTTTTTGCTTCTAAGGCAGTAATGTCTGCAGTTTCTAAATCCATTACCTTTTCTCCATTCTTATTCCTTAATACAGCAATTGGTGGAGTAGTAGTGGTAGAATAGGTATCTATAAAATGATTGAAACCTGCAGTAAATTTCACACTGTGTGTTCCTTTTTCAGGGGTTAAGTTACTGAGGTTCGTTCCTTCAAAATTCACTTTATAAAGATAATCGTGATAGGGGTTACCGGCTTCTTTTCCGCCAGCGGTAAAATAAATTTCTCTATTTTTTTGATCCACATTTTTAATTTGTTTTACAATCCAATTTCCAGTAGTAATTTTATTCTTTAGTTTTTTTGTAGTCAAATCATACAAGTATAAATGTCCCCAATTCGATTTTTCTGAATACCAAATAAACTCGTTGGAATCAAATAAAACGCGCCAGTTTTCTGCATTGACTCCGGATTCATAATAGGTGGCTACTGTTTCTTTGCGGATCGATTTTACAATGCCAGTTTTTGCGTCAGCAATTTGCAAATGTGCTATTTTATGGTCTCTAGATCCTGAAACAAAAGCAAACTGGGTTCCTTCCTTGTTCCATTGTGCGTCTAATAATTCGTTTCCTCTGCCAGCAATATGGTCTGTAGTAGAACCCCTTTGAAAATCTTTCTTCATTTTTAAACGCACCATTTTTGGAGTGTTTCCAAGATGAATAATAACCCGCTCGATTGTAAAGATTTTATCATCTCCAGGCAACGGATGTTTCCATGCTTCTAGTCTTGGATGCCCAACATTGCTAGAGGTTAAATACATCATGCCAACACCTCTGGCATCTTGTTGAAAGGTGGCAATTTTATCTGAATTGGGCGACCATTTTAAAACCGCACCATCGCTTTTAATCCAACCAGCATTATTAGTCGCATAGCCATAATCTTGTTTTCCATCAAAAGTAATTTGTGTTCTCTTGTCAGAGTCCAAATCACGAATCCAAAGGTTGAAGTTTTCAATGTATGCCGCTAATTTTCCATTGGGTGCAACGTGTTCGTTAGGATTTACTTTTCTTGTTTTTGCAGTTCTTTTCGAAAGCGTATAATCGCTTAGAGTACAGGTATATTTTTGTCTACTTGCCGTAAAATAGAGCGTTTTTAAATCGTTAGAAAATGAAACATTGTAAATGGGTAATTCGGAAGCGGTTACCTCTTTATCGAATTCGTTAGACAATGCATCTGCTAATTTTTTATGTTCAAAAGCGGTTGTTTTCGTTTTTAGAACGGCATCCACCAAAAGAAACTGCGTTCCGTTTTCATCGGTGGTTTTGTAGACCAGTTTATCTTCTTCTATAAAATTACTTCCTGAAATCTGGTGATAGACCAAACTGTTTAAACTTCTGTCCATGTGAGCTGCCGCCTTTTCATAATCTGCAATTGTAAATTGTTTTGGTACTTGTTGTTCGGCGCAACCGAAGATCAAGATTGAGAAAATAGATAAAGCGGTATTTTTTAAAATTAGCGATTTCATAGCGAAATTTTTAAAGGTTCTTATTTTGATAATTCGGTAAAATTTTTGTAAAAATGAGGAATGGTTTCGATGCCTTTTAAGTAATTCCAAATTCCAAAATGCTCATCTGGAGAATGAATGGCATCCGAGTCTAGCCCAAAACCCATTAAAATGGTTTTGCTTTTGAGTTCTTGTTCAAATAGAGCTACAATAGGAATTGAACCTCCGCTTCGTTGTGGAATGGGGGTTTTTCCAAAGGTGGTTTTATAGGCGTTGCTTGCCGCTTTGTAGGCAATAGTATCTATTGGAGTTACATAGCCTTGTCCGCCATGATGTGGGGTTACTTTTACGGAAACAGATTTTGGTGCGATGCCTTCAAAATGATTTTTAAACAATTTCGTAATGTCTCTCCAATCTTGGTTGGGTACCAGACGCATTGATATTTTTGCATAGGCTTTGCTGGCTATTACGGTTTTTGCACCTTCTCCCATATAGCCTCCCCAAAATCCGTTGACGTCTAAAGTAGGACGAATGGAATTTCGTTCGTTGGTAGAATATCCTTTTTCACCATACACATCGCCAATATTGATAGATTTTTTATAGTTTTCTATATCAAATGGTGCTTTTGCCATTTCAGCTCTTTCTTCCTTTGATAAATCGACAACGTTATCGTAAAAACCGGGAACGGTTATGTGGTTGTTTTCATCGTGAAGCGATGCAATCATTTTTGTTAAAATATTGATTGGGTTGGCTACGGCACCTCCATACAATCCAGAATGCAAATCTCTATTGGGGCCCGTTACTTCTACCTCTACATAGCTCAAACCACGCAATCCTGTGGTAATGGATGGAATGTCGTTCGCAATCATGCCTGTATCAGAAATTAAAATAACATCATTGGCTAATTTTTCTTTATTACGAGGAACAAACCAAGAAAGACTTTCTGAGCCTACTTCTTCTTCCCCTTCAATCATAAACTTCACATTGCAGGGCAAGTTTCCATTAGAAATCATGTATTCTAGGGCTTTGATATGCATGTACATTTGCCCTTTGTCATCACAGGCACCTCTTGCAAAAATGGCCCCTTCTGGATGGATCTCCGTTTTTTTGATCACGGGCTCAAATGGTGGAGATGTCCACAATTCAATAGGATCTGCTGGTTGCACATCATAATGCCCATACACCAATACGGTAGGTAAGTTAGGATCGATGATTTTTTCTGCATAAATAATTGGATAACCTGGCGTTTCGCACAATTCTACAAGTTCACAGCCTGCTTTTTCTAGACTTTTTTTAACAAATTCTGCAGTGTTTAGCACATCTTGATTGTATGCAGAATCGGCGCTCACAGAAGGAATCTTTAACAATTCGACAAGTTCGTCGATAAAACGATTTTTATGATTTTCTATATAAGTAGTAAGCGCTTTCATATCTAAAATTTTTATAAATCAAAAATAGAAAAATAATAATGAACTTCTTTGCAGTTTGTAAGTATTGTTTATATTTGCAGCCCAGTTTATTGGGAGCAATTGCAGGCGTGGTGGAATTGGTAGACACGCTAGACTTAGGATCTAGTGCCGCGAGGTGTGAGAGTTCGAGTCTCTCCGCCTGTACAACACAAAACCTCAACATCTAAATTTTTAGATGCTTGAGGTTTTTTAATATCTTAACTTGTGCGATTATTTTATTACTAAAACATTTTAATGTATTTTTATTGACAAAACAAAGTTGTTTTTAAGGATTCAGCAAGCAAATGAGGATGTATGGACTTTAACATTGTGAATCCGCCCAGCTATTGGATCCTAATTAGAGGACAACAAGACCACTCCTATGGTAAATGACAGTTCTATAAGAATTGATAGTTTTACTTTTTTTGCTTCTCACGGAAGGTTTACCAGTGCGATTGCTAGATTGCAATTTTGATTACATTAAATGTTGCAGTTTTTCATCTTCAAAATTAAAATCATACCAAGATCCTTTGACAACGCTTTTACCGTAGATATTTTCTTTCCTTTAAAATTTGAAATCTATGATATTACTGGATGAATTATGATAATTAAGCATTTAGGGACTGCACATCATGAAATTGATACTTCAAAATTAATTTCAGGAAAACGATCTCTTTAATTTTAATCAATTTAAAATTGTTGCAACAAAAATAGTACTAATACAATAAGTTCATTTTAATAAGCAAAAGAATATTTACGTTTCAGATGTTTCTAAAAGTTTTACAAGCGGGTCTACTTTTACTCCTTCTCTAATTATTTTTTCGAACATTAATTGTGTTGAGGGCATTGAGCTTATTTCATTCAATCCTGTTTTGAAGTAGGATATTAAGAGCATTAATAATCTAGAGTGACTGTCAATTGGTCGTTTTGTTTGTTCTTCATTCATAGCGTAAATGGGTTTAATTTTTTATATCAATGAGAATTCAAATAACACCCTAGAAAAAAATCCTATGATACCATGAGAACATCGTTCATCTACAGTCAATATTTATTCGTTGTCAAGAATGCCTGCTTATTTTTAGATTTCGTTTTTTTCGGTATCTAGTGAATAAATATTGATCTGTAATGAACTTTTTTGTGCTTGTTTTTTCACTAAGTTTTCCTGTAAAAGTGCTGTTTGTTTATTTCTAAAAAACCTTTACCTTAGTGTAAAACAACTGATAAAAATATTGATATTTTTTTATCTATAAACCAAATTAATGGATAAAAAATACCCCACAATAAAAGAAAGAATACTTTTGATTGCTAAAGATCAAGGACTTAGCTATGAATCTTTTTTAGCTAAAGTTTATTTAAAGTATGCAAATTTCAAAGGAAAACAAAAATTAGGAGGCATAAATTCGAAATCAATAGAGAAAATTATATCTGAATTTCCAAATATAAATTTACATTGGTTAATCACTGGAGAGCAAAAAACGACTGCAGCAATTCAGAATATCGTAATGGAAGCTCCTTCTGAATACGAAACGAGTTATAAAGACAAGTATCTTTTAATGCTTGAAGAAAATAGAGCGTTACGAATTGAAAATAAAATGTTACTTGAAAGTAGCAACGCATAAATTTCGATTTCTTTATCTATTTTTTTTTAATGTACATTTTTGAACTTGTTGAAATTAGTAACTCATGAAAAGGTGTCCAAAGTGAAAATCACAATCCAAAAAAAGAATCAGAAGGAAAAATCTTTCTAGCTTAATTTCGGGTGCAAGAGCATATGGTCGCGATCACTTTAATAATAGATACGTTTGGTTGCCTTTTTTTGACCTTACAATCTAAATACTTAATCTTTTCTACATCTATTTAAAAATAAATTCAAAAAATTAATTTTTAATTGCAACTTATTTATTAAATTTACATAATTCTTCTGCAGTTTTTTCATTACAGGCACAATCGGGGGATTTTGATTTGAAACGAAAACTAAGTCACTGCAGGAGATCTTTTAAAAAATCCTCATAATTACACTCCAATTTTACGACCTCTAGTAACAATAATACTTCTTGCATTCATTCGAGTTGGTATTGGCCATTTCATTAACAAATTTTTTCATGCAGGCAAACAACTAACGCTGTCAGAAAGCTGAAGAATCTTCAAAAAATTTCATACCTTGTTTTCAAAATAAATTTAATTTCTATGAAAGCAATTATTTGCAATCAGTTTGGGCAACCCAGTTCCCTTCAATATCAAGAAGTAGCATCACCAAGTCCAAAAGAGGATGAAATTCTAATTGCTGTAAAAGCGTGCAGTGTTAATTTTCCAGATACCTTAATTATTCAAGGAAAATATCAATTTCGACCCCCGTTTCCTTTTTCACCTGGAAGCGATGTTGCAGGGATTGTATTGGAAGTTGGCAAGGAGGGTTCTCCATTTAAAGTTGGAGATGCTGTTGTAGGATTCGTACCCTTTGGTGGTTTTGCCGAGCAAGTACTCATAAAAGCCTCAGATTGTTTTCCAAAACCAACAGGAATGACCATGGTAAATGCTGCAGCATTTTTGTTGGCCTATGGAACTTCTTACCATGCGCTTAAAGACAGGGCAAATTTATTAAAAGATGAAACTGTATTAGTTTTAGGAGCCTCTGGTGGCGTGGGGTTAACAGCTGTTGAATTGGCAAAACGCATGGGCGCTAAAGTAATTGCCGCAGCTTCTTCCAGAGAAAAATTGGCCCTATGTCAACAATTTGGCGCCGATGAAGTGATTCATTATCAAGAAGAGAATTTAAAAGATCGGATTAAAGAATTGACCAACGGCAAAGGAGTAGATGTAATTTTTGATCCGGTTGGCGGTTCGTTTTCTGAAGCAGCTCTAAGAGCAATTGCATGGAAGGGAAGGCATTTGATTGTCGGTTTTGCCAATGGAGAAATTCCGAAAATCCCTGTGAATTTAACCCTGCTAAAAGGGGCCAGTATTGTGGGTGTTTTTTGGGGAGCTTTTGCACAAAAAGAACCTCAAAAGAGCTTGGCAAATATCCACCAACTACTTACCTGGTTTTCAGAAGGAAAAATAAACCCTCACATTGACAAAACCTATTCTTTACAGGACGCTCCAAAGGCCTTGGGAGATATGATGGATAGAAAAGTAAAAGGGAAGATCGTCATCGATATGGATCTTTAAGACTTTGGGCTGATAAGAATTTCTTCAAAATCAATTGTTTTTTCTGCATTTAAAAACAAATGATTTGCTTGTTTGGGAAGGGCTGTTAATTTGCGTTTGGTTAAATCCATCCAAGCACCATACACTTTGATGACTGCAGACAATTCTCCAGCTTCATTAAAAACTTCATGCTTCAATTTCCAACGTTCATTTTTGTATGATACTCCTGCCAATAAAACATTTACTGTGATGTTTTCCCCTAAATGAATTTCTTTTCTAAAAGAAGTTTCCTCTGTAAATAAAATAGGACCCACATTGTGTTTTGTAAACTCTTGGATTGAAAAATTCTGTTCTGAAAAGTATCGAATTCTTACTTCTGCCGCATACTCGTTGTAAGCAGTATGGCGCAGGTGTCTGTTGGGGTCAAAGTCGGACCATTTGGTCGCAAACGTTACTTTAAAACTCATTTTTTTAATTTTTAACATCTAAGGCATCTCGTAAGGTATTTCCTAATAGCATAAACGCCATTACCAAACTCATAATGGCCAAACCAGGAATAATTGCCAAAAAAGGCTTTCCTAATATAATATAATTATAGTGATTTTTAATCATTGCACCCCAAGATGGAGTAGGAGGTTGAGCGCCAATACCAAGAAAACTCAATCCGCTTTCAATTAGAATAGCACCTGCAAAATTAGCTGCAGAAATTACAATAATAGGGGCCATGATGTTGGGTAAAATATGACGAAAAATAATTCTAAAATCAGAGAACCCCAATGCTCTAGCAGCTTCTACATATTGTTGTTGCTTCATGGTAATTACCTGTCCTCGTACCACTCTGGCAACCTCTACCCACATCGTGAGTCCGACCGAAATAAAAACTTGCCAAACACCTTTTCCTAGTGCCAAAGTAATTGCGATGACCAATAGCAATGTCGGAATGGACCAAGTAATATTGATAATCCACATAATAAAGGTATCTGTTTTTCCTCCAAAATACCCTCCAATAGCACCCATAAAAACACCAATAAAAAGGGAAATAAATACCGCTATAAAACCAATTGAAAATGAAATTCTCGTACCAATTAATAAACGGCTTAATAAATCTCTACCGTATTTGTCGGTTCCAAAATAAAAAGTTTTTTGTTTGATATACGTTTCGGGCTTATTTTGGATGGCAGAAAGCGGATATTCCTTTAGGAGTCCATCCGCATATTTTATAATTTCTAAATTTTCCCCGTTTATTTTGTAGGATATAATTGGAATTTCTGTTTCAGTGTTTTTGTTTCCATGTATTAAAAAATCCAACAAAGAGGTTTCTTTTTTTGTCGCAGAAGGAATGGTTAACATGTTCACCTTAAAACCCGGTGGTTTTGAGTGAATTTCTAAATGCATCTGATTTGCAAAATTACTATTGTCTGGTGCTAATGGATAGCAGAAAATAGCAACTAGTCCACAGAAAAGAATGAAACATAAGCTGATCATTCCCACCTTGTTTTGCTTAAATTTTCGAAACGCTAACTGAGAAAGTGATTTTGATTGTTGTAGCATAGGAATACAAAAATAGAAAATCAAATACCTTTCACAAGCATATTCGTTTTTTATATTTCAAATATAAAAAACCTTAGTTTTTAACAACTTCGTTTATAGATTTCATTTTTAATTCACTCAAAACATTCAAAGCTTCTGCGACATATAAATCTTTCGATAAATTTTTGTGCCAGTAAGCTCTTTTATCTGTTAATATACTATCTTTTTCTAGTAATGGGAGCTCGTATTTTGGAGAGCTAAAACTCAATTTAGAATCAAACTTAAAGATCTCTTTAAACTTCGCAACTTCTTTTTCTTTGACCTCGCTATCTTTTATAAAATGGGTGTAATTTAAAGAGTAGTTTGCATCCTCTTGGCTCTTTTTTAACCATTTTGCATATTCGTTAATCAACTGAAAGCGTTCATTGTCTGCGATTCGTTTCTTACTGTTGTATACAACATCTTCAAAATTATCATAAGAATCAGTCATGGTGTATTTGGCTTGTGCCACTTTGTCCCATACCAATGCACCTTTCATGTCGCGTTCTCCAAATTCCATGAAGCTATATCTGCTTGGCATGGCAATGTCTGAATAGACTCCTTCTATTTGAGTAGATCCACCATTAATTCGATAAAATTTTTGAATGGTCATTTTAATAGCTCCCAAGTCGGATTCGTAATTTGGATAAAAATTATTGATAGGAATAACACTTTGTACGGTTCCCTTTCCATAGGTTTGGTTGCCTCCAATAATAATGGCCCTTTTATAATCTTGCATGGCAGCAGCAAAAATTTCTGATGCGGATGCAGAAAATTCATTCACTAAGACAACCACAGCACCTTTCCATTGTGTTTTTTGATTAGTATCACTTTTTACTATTGGTTTTTCGCCTCTATATTTTACTTGTACTATTGGACCTTGATCGATAAATAGACCTGAAATTTCTATGGCAGTTTTCAAAGAGCCTCCTCCGTTATTTCTTAAATCGATTAACAAACCAGCTACGCCTTCTTTTTTTAGACGCTCAATTTCCTGCTCCATATCCTTTGCTGAATCTCTATAATTGGCATCATCAAAACTGATATAAAATCTCGGTAAATCGATCAATCCGTATTTTTTTCCATTCTTCTCTACAATAGTAGACTTTACAAAGGTTTCTTCTAATTCTACCACATCTCTAATAATGGGAATGATTTTTGTAGAACCGTCCATTTTTTTCTTAACAGTCAGTCGCACTTCAGTTCCTTTCTTTCCTTTGATAAATTTAATGGCATCGTCCAAGCGCATCCCAACAATATCTAAAGGTTCTTCAAGTCCTTGTGCTACTTCTAAGATGGTATCTCCAGCTTCCAATTCCCCTTGTTTCCATGCAGGTCCGCCAGAAACGAGTTCCGAAACTTCAGTATAAATTCCTTTCTTAAACAATCGTGCACCAATTCCTTCTAGTTTTCCAGACATGTCTTGGTCGAAACGCTCTTTGATTCTTGGTGCCATGTAGGTCGTATGCGGATCAAAAGCACCCACCACACTGTTTAAAAAAGTAGAAAACCAATCTTCATGTTCTAATTCTTCGATTCGAAGGTATAAGTCGTTCATGTTTTTCAGCACCTCTTTACGTGCTTCAATTTCTAAGGCTTTAAAAGTTTTTGTTTTAAATGTAGGGTCTTTTTCAAGTTTGTCCTTTTGTAAATCTTGTTGTTCTTGGACTCTGCTTAACACATTTAATTTCAATTGTTTGCGCCAGTAGTCAATCAATTCATTATTATTGACTGCAAAAGGAACCTTCTCTAAATCCATATTTATAGTTTCGTTCTTTTTGTAGTTAAAAGGAGATTTTAAAAGTGCATCATAGTAGGATTTTGCATTTTTGACTTTGGTTAAAAAACGACCATAGACCAGGTTGTAAAAGGTGAGATCATTGTTTTTGAGTTGATTGTCAATTTCATATTTGTATTGAGAAAATTCTTTTAAATCTTCTTGCGTAAAATAACGTTTGTTAGGATCTAAACCGTTGATAAACTCTTGGTATACCTTTTCAGAAAAATCATCATTCAAATCCTTTTCAACAAAATGCCCTCGGGTTAAAATATTTTTTAAAACAAAAATGAGCACCTTATCTTTTTCAGGATCGGTTATTTTTTTTGTAGCTGTTGCAAAAGTGGTAAAGCTATTTGCAAAAAGAAAAAGGATTAAAAGTGGAAGGTAGCTTTTACGTCTTGTACTCATAAATCTGGGGGTCATGTTATTTTTGTATCTGTATTATAGTCTAAATGGAATCCTGAAATAATCAATCGATCGTGTTTTAGAATCAATAATTACAAATTTACGGATAAATAAATCCTTAAATTCTTTATAAAATGTTAAATTGGTATTCACTTTTTTTAAATTACATTTGTTAGATAAATAAGAACTCATGCAAAAAAAACCTTTAATTTTAATTACAAATGATGATGGAATTACTGCCCCAGGGATCCGTGCATTGATTAAAATTATGAATAAAATTGGAGATGTTGTAGTTGTCGCACCAGACAGTCCACAAAGTGGAATGGGCCATGCAATTACCATCGACAACGTGTTGCATTGCAATCCGATTACGATTGATGACGGACCTCAATTAGAATATACTTGTTCTGGTACACCGGCAGATTGTGTAAAAATGGCAGTGAGTGAAATCTTAAACAGAAAACCAGATTTATGTGTTTCTGGAATCAATCACGGTTCCAATTCATCCATCAATGTTATTTATTCTGGAACCATGAGTGCTGCTGTAGAAGCCGGTATTGAAGGGATTCCAGCCATTGGTTTTTCATTATTAGATTTTAAATGGCATGCAGATTTTATGCCCTCAGAAAAATTAGTAGCTAAAATTACCCAAAATGCCTTGATGAATGGGATTCCTGATGGCATTGTATTGAATGTGAACATTCCAAATTTAGCGGAAGATGCTTTAAAAGGAATTAAGATTTGTAGACAGGCAAATGGATATTGGAAAGAAAATTTTGACAAACGAAAAAGCCCGTTTGGAAAGGAATATTATTGGCTTTCAGGTGAGTTTATTAATAAAGACAAAGGGCAAGATACGGATGTATATGCATTAGAAAATGGTTATATTTCTGTGGTTCCTGTTCAGTTTGACCTTACAGCACATCATATGATTCAAAAATTAAATGAATGGGAGCTATAAAAAAAGACATCCTTATTGGAATGCTAGTTGCTTTTTTTGCCACTTTTGGAGGTATTTATTTATATCTAGAATATTTTTCTCGATATGAATTTAATGAAACACTTCAATTTATTAAAAAAGGAAATTTGTTTGGCAAAGTTTTGTCTCTTGCCGCAGTATCCAATCTTTTTGTTTTTTTTGTTTTTATTAAAAAGCAACAAGATAACAGAGCAAAAGGGGTTTTATTGGCAACTATTTTAATCGCTTTAACCACAGTGGTGTTTAAAATTATCTAAATGAAATATTATATAATAGCAGGGGAAGCTTCAGGAGATTTGCATGGTGCCAATTTAATGAAACAACTTTACAAAGAAGATCCAAAAGCAGAAATTCGTTTTTGGGGTGGAGATCTTATGAAGGCTGTCGGAGGGACTATAGTCACTCACTATAAAGAACGTGCTTTTATGGGATTCATTGAAGTTTTAATCAACCTTAGCAAGGTGCTTGGGTTTATAAAGTTTTGTAAAAAAGACATTGCAAATTTTCATCCAGACACACTTATTTTTATAGACAACTCAGGTTTTAATCTACGCATTGCCAAATGGGCAAAAACGCATGGTTTTAAAACAAACTATTATATTTCTCCTCAAGTATGGGCAAGTAGGTCTTCAAGAGTAAAAGACATAAAGCGAGATGTAGATCAGCTTTTTGTGATTCTTCCCTTTGAAAAAAAGTTTTACCAAGCACACGATTACGCGGTCGAATTTGTTGGGCATCCATTGATTGATGCAATCGCTGATAGAACACAAGTGGATGAAGCTGTTTTTAGAGAAACACATGGTTTAGCTAACAAACCCATCATTGCATTATTACCCGGAAGCAGAAAACAAGAAATTTCCAAAATGCTTTCTGTGATGCTTTCTTTAATAGATGATTTTGAGGATTATGAATTTGTAATTGCGGGTGCTCCGAGTCAAGAATTTTCTTATTATAAGCAAATTATTGGAGATCGTAAAGTAGGCTTTATCAACAACAACACCTACGATCTACTCAGTGTTTCCTTTGCCGCTTTGGTAGGCTCAGGAACAGCTACGCTAGAAGCGGCTTTGTTTAAAGTGCCGCAAGTTGTCTGTTATAAAGGAAGTGCCATTTCCTATCAAATAGCAAAAAGAATCATTACTCTTAAATTTATTTCTTTGGTCAATTTAATTATGGACAAGGAAGTGGTGCAGGAATTAATTCAAAACGATTTTACAAAAAAGAATTTAAAAACAGCCTTCTTAAAAATACTAGATCCAGCTCATAGAGAAGCATTATTTGCGGCCTATTATGCGTTAGAGATAACTTTAGGTGGTAAAGGGGCTTCCTCCAAAGTAGCCCAACAAATTGTAGCCGATTTAAAAGCTACATAAAGAACGATTTTTCTAGTGTAAGTAACTTACTTTTAAGGAATTAAATATTTGTTTAGTAACTTTGTCTTGCTATGAAAAAGTTACTTAATTATTTGCCTTTCTATTTTAAGGTTTGCCTTATTCTTGGTATTTGTTTTCAGTATTATTTTACTATTTGGACTTATGGCATCCTAAAATCAATATGCATACTTCTTTTTCTTTTAGGAATGCTTTTTGTTTTTAGAAACAGGTTACTTCACAGGGTAACTACTTTTCTTCTTTTTGTTTTTTTAGGAATTTGTAGGGTGTATTTTTCGAATGACACAAATTATGCGTCCTATTACCAGCATAAAATAACAAAAAATTCTACTGCTCTTTTAGTAATTTCTAAAGTAATGAAAGAAGGGACCTATGTCTATAGGTATGTGGCTCAGGTTGCTCAAATTGACGGTGTACCTTCGCGAGGAAATGTATTGCTCAATGTAGAAAAAGACAGTCTGAAAACGACTTTTAATACGGATGACTTATAATACTGCCAGCTGTCTTTACACCTCTAAAACCTCCTTTAAATCCCCATCAGTTCAATTACAAACAGTATTTAGCAAGACAAAGCATTCATCAGCAAGTGTTTCTTAAAAAAGATCGGTATCTGCTTCTTAGTAAAGGGCGATTTTCATTGCGTGGATTTTCGGCAAGAATTCGTTCTAAAATTAATAAAGCACTCCAAAAACATCCGTTTAGTAAAAACACTTTAGCGGTTATGAACGCCCTTTTGTTGGGACAAAGGCAGGATCTTTCCAACGAGTTGCGAAACAAATATGAAAATGCAGGAGCGATTCATATTTTAGCATTATCGGGCTTGCATGTAGGCATTCTTTTACTATTGCTTAATTTTTTGTTGCAACCTCTTGAGAGGCTGCGAAAGGGTAAATCGATAAAAATAATCTTAGTGGTTGGGCTGCTTTGGTGTTTTGCACTCATTGCAGGAATGTCTGCATCTGTTGTTAGAGCCGTCACCATGTTTAGTTTTGTAGCTGTTGGTCTTTCGTTTCAGAGGCGGAAAACCATCACCTTTTCATTGATTTCGTCAGCATTTTTATTACTTCTTGTAAAACCCATGTTTTTATTTGATGTTGGTTTTCAATTAAGTTATTTGGCGGTTTTTGGAATTGTTTGGTTGCAACCCAAATTGGCAAATCTATTGAAATGTAAGTATTGGTTTTTTCGAAAGGTTTGGAGTTTGTGTTCAGTTTCTATTGCTGCTCAAGTGGGAGTTTTGCCCTTGAGTTTGTATTATTTCCATCAATTCCCGGGCTTGTTTTTCTTGTCAAATGTATTAATTACCCCCTTTTTAGGGGCGATTTTAATGGGTGGTATCCTTGTTATTATCCTTGCGCTCTCAAACCTACTTCCCAATCTCATTGCTGTTTCTTATAACGGTATTATTGAAGCATTGAATGGATTGATTCATTGGATTTCTTCCAAAGAGGCTTTTTTGTTTCAAGGAATTTCGATGTCTTTTTTGGTACTGCTTGCCAGTTATCTTTTTAGCATTGCATTGTTTCAGGTTTGCCAAAAATTCAATGTAAAAACACTGCGTTACTTTCTACTTTCCTTGTTTCTTATTCAAGGAACTTTATGGTTTGAGCACATAAAATTCACAAATAAGAATGAATTCATTATTTTACATGCATCTAGAAAAAGTGTGTATGGGCAGCGCAAAGGAAAAACACTTTTTTTAAAGACAAATCAGCCGTTAACGTCATGGCAAGAAATCACTCAAATAGAAAATTATAGAGTAGGAGAGCAGCTTGATTTTGTGGAACAGCAAGCTGCAATAAATTATTTTACAATTGGGAATCAAGATTTTTTAGTTGTGGATTCACTGGGAATCTATCAAGTAGATGGATTGAAAAATCCAATTGTTTTATTGCAAAGTTCGCCAAAAATTAATATCACTCGATTGATCAAAACCTTAGCCCCAAAACTGTTAATTGCCGATGGAACTAATTATACATCTTTTGTAAAAAGATGGCGTCTTGTTTGTAATAAAAATAGGGTTTTATTTCATGATACAGGGGAGCAGGGCGCCTATGTTTTAAAATTCTAAGCCTGCTATTTATTCGATGAATTCATATACAAATGAGTCAAAGTATTTTGTGAAATCTTCCTTGCTATTAATTTTTTTGTATTCTTCTCCTTTGAAAAGTTTTAGATATACCTCCAATTGTTTTGGGTTTTGATAGCCTTTGATGGGCGCTACCAAATCTGCATTTTCATTCAGAAATACAATGGTTGGAAATGCTCTAACGCCTAGTGCTCTTGCTAGTTGGTGCGCAGAATTTCTTCTTTTTGCTTTTTTGGGATCGTAATTTGGATTTTCATAACGTTTGCCTTTAAACGTTAGGATCTCATTTCCCTCTGCATTAAACTTTACGGCATAGTAATGAGCATTGATGTAGTTGGCAACACTCTTGTTTCCAAACGTGTTTTTATCCAACATTTTACAAGGACCACACCAAACGGTATACATGTCGATTAGAATTTTTTTAGGCGTCTTTTTTTGAAGTTCGACTGCCTTTTCTAAAGAAATCCAATTGATTTTTTCTTGCGCTTTTAGGGAAAGCGAAGAGAATGTTGCAATTGCAAAAAAGAAAATTATTTTTTTCATCATCTGTATTGTGTTGTAAAAAGTACTACAAAGATATAAAAAAAGAAGAGCGTTGAAAAAAGAACGCTCCTCTGGTATTGTCTTGTTTTAGTTTTAGTAGCTCTTTCGTTGTCCTATGTAGCTAAATCTTCACTATCCTCAGCGCCATGGGTTAATTTTTTAAGCTTTTTAATTAATATAAGAAGTAAGACTCCAAAAGCGACAGTAAAAATGGTTAACCATTTAAAGGTGGTATACTCTGTTTCACTTTGTTGTTCTTCTAAAACAAAAGAGATATTATAATCTTTTCCATCTCCTTTGTTTTCTATTAATTGAGCTTTATCCTTATCTTTTTCAAAAAGTATCTTAGCATGGTAAGGATTTGAGATTCCAATTTTTCTTTCTGACAACGTTTCTAGCAACTCTTTTGTGTTACTATCTTTATCAAGAGACAATGCAAACAAGCTATTAAGTTGTATGTCTGACTCAAATTCTTTAAAAATTACTTTACCTCCGTCATTATATACTTTTGCTTTGATGCTGAAGTTTTTGTCCTCATTTATTGGGTAGTCAAATATTTTTACAATATTTTTTTGTTTATTTTTTATTTCAATTGAATCCATCTTAATGAAAGGAAATACATCTTCCTTATTCACAATCATTGTTCCAATAAAAGGTTTTAGTTGAGAGTTTTCACCAATACTACCAGCTAATTTATTTCCAAGACCTGTTGCAGCAAAATAAATACCCATCATTATAGATGCGTACTTAAGTGGAGCAAGCTTTGTAATAAATGATAATGCCACAGGAGATGTACATAGTTCACCAATTGTATGGAATAAATAGGCAAGAAAAACCCATGTCATAGCAGCTTTTCCAAATACCTCAGAACTCGCTTCCTGTGAAGCAAACATCATAAAAACATATCCAAGTCCCATGATTATTGTTCCAATCGCCATTTTAAAAAGTGATGAAGATTCTTTTCCTTTTTTCTTCCACCAAATCCAGAAACCGCCAATAATTGTTCCAAAAACAATAATATACCCTGCATTTAGTGATTGAAATACAGCAGCAGGAATTTCTTCAAGCCAACTAAAATCTGTTGATCGATCAACCTTCGCATCTGTATATAGATTCATTAACCCACCAGCTTGTTCAAAAGCGCCCCAAAAAACAACAACAATTAAAAACGAAATTAAAAGCACAATGACTCTATCTTTTTCAATCTTATTTAAAGGTTTTTTTGCAGCTTCTCTTTCTTGTTGAGTTACTTTGTTTCCACCAGAGAACTCTCCAACTCCTTCCAGAAATTTCTGTCCCCAAAAGAACACAGCTTGTCCAATTAACATTCCTAATCCAGCAAGGCCAAATCCATAATGCCATCCATAATAATAGGCAACCAATCCAACCGTAATACTTGCTAGGAAAGCACCAATATTAATTCCGATATAAAAAATCGTAAATCCGCTATCTCTTCTAGTATCGCCCTTTTTATAGAGACCACCAACCATGGTAGAAATATTTGGCTTTAAGCCACCTACCCCTAAAATAATTAATACAAGTCCTGTGAAAAAAGCCCAATCTTCTGGAACTGCTAAAATTCCATGACCAAAACAAAGTAGCAGTCCACCCAGCATTACAGTCTTTTTTTGACCTAAAAATTTATCAGCAATCCAACCTCCGGGAATTGATGCAACATAAACCAGCATGGTATACCAACCATATAGTATTAGTGCGTTTTTATTGGTCCATCCTAATCCTGGATCAATTGCTGTAGCAGAACTTGCAACATATAAAACTAAAATACCCCTCATTCCGTAATAGGAAAATCGTTCCCACATTTCTGTGAAAAATAGTACATAAAGCCCTACTGGATGCCCAAATAATTCTTTTTGATGTGTTAATTTTGTGGTATTGTTCATGTTTTATCCTTTTATTTTAGTTGATTTCTTTGATTTTTGAATTAAATGTGTTTCAACAAAATTTGTCATTTTTGTGTACAAATTTAGCCGTGTATTTTTTCCTTTAAAAATTCCGTGTGTTCTGTCGGGAACAATAAACATATCAAATTGTTTGTTGGCTTCAATCAACGAATTGATCATTCGATAACTGTTTTGAACGTGTACATTGTCATCACCAGTTCCATGCACTAGTAAGTAATTTCCTTTTAATTTGTGCGCGTAGTTTACAGGCGAATTGTCATCGTATCCTCCCGGGTTTTCTTGCGGAGTCCTTAGGAAACGTTCTGTATAAGCTGTATCGTAAAAACGCCAAGAAGTTACAGGAGCAACTGCGATTGCTGTGGTAAAGATATCACTTCCTTTTAATAGTGAATTGGTGCTCATATGTCCCCCAAAAGACCAGCCCCAAATACCAATATTTTCAGCATCGATATACGAACGTTCTGCTAATTTTTTAGCAGCAGCAATTTGATCTTCGGTTTCATATTTTACCAAATTTAGATAGGTCGATTTTTTAAAATCACTTCCTTTAAACCCTGTGCCACGTCCATCAACACACACCACAATCATTCCTTTTTGAGCCAACATATTATGCCAATAATCATTGCTGCCATTCCAGCGATTGGCAACTTGTTGCGAGCCTGGACCTGAATATTGAAACATCAACAATGGGTATTTCTTGTTTTCATCAAAATCTACGGGTTTCAGCATCCACATATTCAATTCATTTCCATTAATTTCGAGGGTCGAAAATTCTTTCGGACTCATCTTGTATTCAGACAGTTTTTCTTTTAATTCAATATTGTCCTTAACCACTTTTAGCATTTCACCCTCTGCAGTGTAGAGCGTGTATATCGGTGGAATTTCTGCCGATGAAAAAGTATTGATAAAGTAGTGGAGGTTTTTGCTAAAGGAAGCAGTATTTGTGCCCTCTTTATTGCTAAGTAATTTTTTATTGTTTCCATCCAAGCCAATGGAATATACACCCCTGTTGGTAGTGCCATTTTCTACAGATTGATAATAAATGGTTTTTTTATTTTTATTGAAACCATAATATTTGGTCACCTCCCAATTTCCTGAGGTAATTTGATTGATCAATTTTCCAGAGAAATCATAATGATAAATATGATTGAATCCATCTCCTTCGCTGGTCCAAATAAAGCTATTGTCATTTAAAAAAGTAAGGTTGTCTGTAACGTCTATATAGGCTTTGTCGGTTTCACTTAACAACAGAGATGCTGTTAAATTTTTTGCGTTTACTTTGTGCAATTTTAAGTTGTTTTGATGACGATTTAAGGTGGTTGCTACTAAAATATTTGCATCATTAGACCATTTAATTCTTGGAATGTATTCATAAGCACCCAATGCAATTTTGTCCGTGCTTTTTGAGGAAACACTATAGAGATGTAATGTCACATTTGCATTTTTTTCTCCTGCCTTTGGGTATTTGAACACCTGTTGCTCTGGATAGTTTTGATTTCCAACCATGTCCATAGAAAACGTAGGAACTTGACTTTCGTCAAAACGTAAGAACGCAATATGTTTACTATCATTACTCCATTCGAAAGCCCTTACAAAACCAAACTCTTCCTCGTACACCCAATCTGTGATTCCGTTTATAATCTGATTCTTTTTACCATCCTTCGTTATTTGAGTTACTTTTTTTGTGCTAAGATTTTTGATAAAGATATTGTTGTCTTTCGTAAAGGCTACTTTTTTACTGTCTGGTGAAAAAACAGGCTCTTGAATGTTTTTACCAATCAAACTTACTTTTTTAGAGGCGATATCATAAGCATAGAAAGTACCTTTAGAAGAACGTCTATAAATTTTTTTGAAATTAGTCCCTAAAATTAATTTCGTTTCTTCATTATTAAAACGATAGGAAGAAAATCGGGCCAATCCATCTATATTTTTACTATTTACTAGTGTTTTAACCTTCTCTAAAGTTTGGTAACTGTAGACATCTATGGTGGTCGAATTGGTTGCGCTATCGAAATTTAACAGCGAATAAAAATCACCGTTCATCGAGTTCAAAGCATTCATTCTCTGAGAAGAAAAGGTGCCGTTCCAAATGCTTTCTAAGCTAATGTTTTTAGTGCCTGTTGTAAAGTTTGTTTTTTGGGAATTAATTTTTGGACATCCAAAAGTAAAAAGAAGTACAGATACAAAAAGTAAATTTCTCATAATAGCATGATTTTTAATAAAACTTTGCCAAGTTTACGGAAAAATCAGCAAAAATCATCCCAAAAAATTATAAATATTGAATTCAATACAATCTTTTCTACGATTCAATTATCTTTGCAAGACTCAGAAAATAAGAACATAGATGTCTAAAGTTATTTCAGGATTTTCCAAACGAAGCAAACAAGAGAAAATTAATTGGTTAGCAGAAAACTATTTTGAAAAGAATGCCCATATTGTTCAAATTCTACAACAGTATTGGAACTCAGACGAAAAACTACAACAATTACATGACGATTTTATAGAAAATACGCTTAGTAATTTTTATATGCCCTTTGGCGTTGCTCCCAATTTCTTAATCAATAATGAGACCTATGCAATCCCTATGGTTATTGAAGAAAGTTCAGTGGTCGCAGCCGCTGCATTAGTTGCAAAGTACTGGAGTACCAGAGGCGGTTTTAAAACAACCGTCTTAGGAACCACAAAAATTGGGCAAGTCCATTTTATGTTTGAAGGAGACAAAGAAGATTTAAGCAACTATTTTACAAAAAACAAAGCAAAATTAATAGCTGCAACCGCTTCCATTACCGCAAACATGGAAAAACGCGGAGGCGGAATTTTAGACTTACAATTGGTTGATAAAACCGATAAGCTAGCCAACTACTATCAGTTGCATGTTACTTTCGAAACGAAAGATTCCATGGGGGCAAACTTTATCAACTCGTGTTTAGAAGCGATTGCAAATGCCTTTAGAAACGATCAGATTGAAATTGTCATGAGCATACTTTCCAATTTTGTACCGGGTTGTTTGGTGCGAGCAGAAGTAAGTTGCCCGATTGCCGATTTGGGTGGAGAAAATCCTCAGAAGTTTGCAGAAAAATTTCACCAAGCAGTACAAATTGCCCAGATAGAGCCCTACAGAGCGGTAACCCACAATAAAGGTATTATGAATGGTGTTGATGCGGTGGTGTTGGCAACTGGAAATGATTTTAGAGCTGTCGAAGCAGGAGCACATGCCTATGCGTCCAAAGACGGTTCCTATAAAAGTTTGTCTCACTGTACGATTACTAACGGGATTTTTAAATTTTGGTTAGATATTCCACTGGCATTAGGCACTGTTGGTGGGCTAACGAGCTTGCACCCAATGGCAAAATTATCTCTAGAGATGTTGCAAAAACCCTCTGCAAATCGATTGATGGAGATTTTAGCTGCAGCGGGATTAGCGCAAAATTTTGCTGCATTAAGAGCACTTACCACCAAAGGAATTCAGCATGGGCATATGAAAATGCACTTGCAGAATATTTTAAATCAGTTGGGAGCAAATGCACAAGAGAAAGAAAAAATTACAACGTATTTTGATGGGAAAACAGTTACCCATGCAGCGGTAGTTTCCAAATTTGAAGAAATAAAATAAAAAGAGGTGTTGTAGCCTTGACTATCCATATTTTGAAAAACTTTTATTCTAACGGAAAATTATTACTAACAGGAGAATACCTTGTTTTAGACGGTGCAACCTCATTGGCATTGCCAACAAAGTTTGGGCAAGATCTAACGGTGGCACATATTGAAGTGCCACAATTAATTTGGGGTAGTTTTACACACACTGGAGCCTGTTGGTTTGAAGCCATTTTCGATTTGACAAAACTGCGTTTGGTGAGTTGTACCTTTCATTCTGAAAAAGAAGGGAATGCCGATCTAATTGCAGAAACTTTATTAGAGATTTTACAAGCAGCAAAACAATTAAATCCACATTTCTTACAAACCGAAAAAGGCTTTGAAGTGAAAACCAACTTGACTTTTCCAAAAAATTGGGGGCTAGGAACTTCTTCTACATTGATCAATTCGATTGCCAATTGGGCAAAAGTAGATGCCTTTCAGTTACTGTGGAATTCTTTTAAAGGTAGCGGTTATGATGTTGCTTGTGCGCAAAACAATACACCTATTTACTACCAAACTAAAAATAACAAACCGCTCATTAGACCTGTAACATTCAATCCAAGTTTTAAGGAACACTTGTTTTTTGTTTACCTCAATGAAAAGCAAGATTCTAAAGAAGGTATTTTAGCCTATAGAAAACAAAAAGAACAGCGAGAAATGCATCAGGACATTGTTCGCATTTCAGAGATTTCAGAAGCGTTTGTAAAAGCAACTACCCTTGATGCGTTGAATACTTTAATCATTGCCCATGAAAAAATTATTGGGGAAATTATTCAGACAAAACCGGTAAAAGAAAGGTTGTTTCCAGATTATTTTGGAGAAGTGAAAAGTTTGGGTGCCTGGGGAGGTGATTTTGTTTTGGTAACTGGAAATGAACAAACCCCCGATTATTTTAAAAACAGAGGATTCAATACCGTTTTAAGGTATCATGAAATCATATTATAAAAATAAATGAACAAAGTAATCATTATAGGTGGTGGTGCAGCAGGATATTTTACAGCGATCAACGCAAAAGAAAAGAATCCCGATTTAGACATTACCATTCTTGAGAAAGGGAAAGATGTTTTACAGAAAGTTAAAATTTCTGGAGGTGGGCGGTGTAATGTAACACATGCTTGTTTTGAACCCAAAGAATTGGTAGCGTTTTACCCAAGAGGGGGAAAAGAGTTGCTAGGGCCTTTCCATCAATTTATGACAGGAGATACTTTTGAATGGTTTGATGATCGTGGCGTTCCACTAAAAATTGAGGATGACAACCGGGTTTTTCCAGAAGCAAATACCAGTCAGGCAATTATTGATTGTTTTCAAAAAGCGGTTGATAACCTAGGAATTAAAGTGTTGACAAATCATGGCGTAAATTCCATTTATCAACAAGATGACAGCTGGGTTGTACACACAAAAACGCAAAATTTTGAAGCTGATAAAGTGGTTATTGCCGCAGGAAGTTCTAAAAAGGTTTGGGAACTTTGCGAAACCTTAGATCATCGCATTATTAACCCCGTTCCGTCCTTGTTTACCTTCAACATAAAGGATAAAAGATTGACCAATTTATTGGGTATTTCGGTACCCAATGCAACCCTTCGTATTCAAGGAACAAAACTAGAAGCTTCAGGGCCTTTATTAATTACGCATTGGGGAATGAGCGGTCCTGCAGTTTTAAAATTATCTGCTTTTGGGGCACGAATTTTGGCCGACAAAAACTATCAGTACAATATCGAAGTCAATTGGCTCTCCAGACCCACCGATAAAATACTGAATGTATTATTGAATTTAAAAAAGAAAGAACCTCGAAAAACAGTATCTTTAAAATCACCATTTTCAGAAATTTCAAAAAGATTGTGGGAGCGTTTTGTGACGTTTTCAGGCATACAGACTTCTCAAAATTGGGCAGACTTAAACAGTCGACAATTGGAAGATTTGGCAAATCAATTGACCCATGGGCATTATAACGCAAATGGTAGAACCACCTTTAAAGACGAGTTTGTGACTGCTGGGGGTGTCGATTTAAAAGAAATTAATTTCAAACACTTTGAAAGCAAACAACATAAAAACCTCTTTTTTGTAGGGGAAGTGTTGAATATTGATGCGGTAACTGGTGGTTTTAACTTTCAGAATGCCTGGACTGGAGGGTATATTTGTGCAAAAGCATTGGCAGAAGAATAAAAGAAAAGCATGGCATTAACAACATCCAATCAATTTTCAGCAGGAACAAAAGCACCTGATTTTACTTTACCAAATACGGTAGATGACACCTTGGTTTCATTATCAGAACTCAAAGGCACAAAGGGAACGGTCATTTTCTTTATTTGCAATCATTGTCCCTTTGTCATCCATATCAATGCCACCTTGGTAAAAATAGCCAATGCGTATCAAGGAAAAGGGTTTGGTTTTATTGCAATCAGCTCCAATGAAATTGAGAATTATCCGCAAGATGGTCCCAAGCAGATGAAGGAAGTTGCCAAAAAGGAACACTATCCGTTTCCGTATTTGTTTGATGAAACCCAAGAAGTAGCAAAAGCCTATGATGCAGCTTGTACCCCCGATTTTTATGTTTTTGATGCCGATTTAAAATCAGTATACCACGGGCAATTAGATGCCTCTAGGCCAGGAAATGGGATTCCTGTTTCTGGAATCGATCTTCGGAATGCTATTGAAAATACCATTGCGAGTAAACCCGTATTGGAAAACCAAAAACCAAGTATGGGTTGTGGTATCAAATGGCGTTCAACAAAAAGTTAGCCGAAATCTTCAAAAGTAATCAAGTTTTTTTGAGTACTCTTTCTTTAAAAGATCTGTAAATTTGTAGTGAATAAACTCCTTAAGGTACATTATTCAAGCGCTCCGCGATGGGGTTTTAGGGCATCTCTGTAGCTTTTCATATCTGCTTCGGTAACAGTAATAAATGCTGAAACCAGCATTGGATTTTTCTCTTGCAGGCCAATTTCATGAAAAGGAAGCGCCTCGATTTCGGCAAATTCTTTCAAATGAATAGTATGATGTTTGGCAGTTGCTGCAGCATCTTCTCCTCGAAAATCCCACAATAATTTTATTTTTCTACTCAAAATAGACCTGTTTAATGTTGGGTAAAAATAAGCAATTCACCAGTTTCAAAAGAAATATCGACTTCTTTTTTGGTGGCTTTGTTTCGAGTGCCAATTTTTGTGCCAAAAGTTAAGGTTTCATTCTGCAAAGGATACAGGAGTCCATGGGTAGTAATGTTGGTTGCCGTTGGAAAGGGGAGTAGTGAAATTGTTTTGTTTAAACAATTAGAGAGTTGTATTTTTTTGTTGCCAAAAAAATACTGCCCATGCTCATCAAAAAAAGTGATGTTTAGTTTTTTTTACCATTGCAAAGCGCTGTGTAAATTTCCTAAAAAATGGTCCTGTTCTTTTCCACTTGCGCCGTAAACATGGATGTTTTTGTATTTTCGATCCCACAAAAGTTGGAGTATTTTATCAAAATCAGTATAATTTTGATTGGGGGTGTAAATCGTTTCAATATCTTCTGGAAGTAAAGTTAAAGAATCAAAATCGCCGCTAATAAAATGAGGTTGAATCTGATTTTCTTTCAAGTACTCATAGGCGCCATCTGTGGCACAAATGACCCCATATTTTGAGGTTTCTGGCAATTTCGTTGGTTTCTCACCATTCAAGAGTAAAAAAACGTTGGGTGTTTTCATGGGTGTAAAAATACCTAAAATAGGGTTAAATTATTTAGTAGAAATAGTTTTATCTTTGACACAAATAAGACACATTTGAATACAGCACCATTTATTTCTGAATCTTCTTCGGAAAAGATCGAAAAAGCAAGTTTTACCTGGCAAACACCGAGTAATATTGCATTGATAAAATATTGGGGAAAAAGCAATCCGCAAATCCCTAAAAATGCTTCCATAAGTTTTACCCTAAGCAATTGTCATACCAAGACAACCATCGATTTCCTGAAGAAAGAAAAGTCCGATCAAGCTGAATTTAAGTTGTTTTTTGAAGGAAAAGAGAAAGCAGAATTCAAGCCTAAAATTGCCGAATTTTTCAAAAGAATTCAACAGTATTGCCCCTATGTGCTGGAATATAATATGACCATACATTCGGAGAATTCGTTTCCACATAGTAGCGGAATTGCTTCCTCTGCAAGTGGTTTAAGCGCGATTGCCATGTGCTTAATGAGTTTAGAAACGGCATTAAATCCAGGTTTAACGCAGGATTTCATCAATAAAAAAGCGTCCTTTTTAGCACGATTGGGTTCTGGTAGTGCGAGCAGAAGTATTGAAGGGCCTTTGGTGGTTTGGGGAGCACATCCAGAAATTGAAGGCAGTTCTGATTTGTTTGGGGTGCCATTTCCACACAAAGTACATGCAAATTTCAACAATTACAAAGATGCTATTTTATTAGTAGACAAAGGTGAAAAACAAGTTTCGAGTACGATTGGGCATAATTTAATGATTGACCATGCCTATGCCGAAAACCGTTTTAAGCAGGCCAATGAGAACTTGTCTAAAATGGCAGCCATTCTACAAAGTGGCGACTTAAAAGCTTTCGTTCGTTTGGTAGAAAGTGAAGCCTTGACGTTGCATGCGATGATGTTGACAAGCATTCCGTATTTTATTTTAATGAAACCCAACACCCTTGAAGTAATTCAGAAAGTTTGGCAATACCGTCAAGAGAATAACAGCAACCTTTGTTTTACTCTAGATGCGGGTGCCAATGTGCATTTGTTATATCCAGAAAGTGAGGAAGTTCTAGTAAATCATTTTATAGAAAATACCTTATCTCCATTTTGTGAGAAAAAGCAATATATTTATGACCATGTTGGTACTGGCGCAAAACAGGTGTAAATTGCTGAAGTCAGAGCTTAAAAAGTTTTAAAAAAAGCTCTCATACATAAGGTGTTTTTTTACATCAATTTTAATGTTGTTTTTATTCATTTATTTATTTGTATTTTTGTGATGTTAAAACCAGTTATGAAAGGACCCTTATTTTATGCGAAAATCTTACTCTTTGGAGAATATGGGATCATTAAAGACTCCAAAGGTTTAGCAATTCCCTTTAATGCTTACCGAGGTGCTTTGAAAACCCCTTCGCTACCCGTATCCGAAATTGCTCAAAAATCAAATGAAAACTTAGCGCGATTGTATTCCTATTTACTGGCGCTGGATACCGATTTGGTTGCCTTTAATTTTGATGCATTAAAATCGGATATTGATGCGGGTATGTATTTTGATTCTTCAATTCCTCAAGGATATGGTGTTGGGAGTTCTGGAGCTTTAGTTGCTTCAATCTACGACCAATACGCCGCGGATAAGATTACGGTTTTAGAAAACTTAACCCGAGACAAATTGTTGAAGTTGAAGCAGATTTTTGCTTTAATGGAGTCATTTTTTCATGGGAAGAGTTCTGGTTTAGATCCATTGAATTCCTATTTAAGTTTGCCGATTTTAATCAATTCAAAAAACCATATAGAACCTGCAGGCATTCCTTCGCAAAAGCAAGGGAAGGGGGCTGTTTTTTTACTAGATTCTGAGCAGGTTGGTGAAACCGCTCCCATGGTAAACATCTTTATGAACAAGATGAAGAATGATGGTTTTCGGAAAATGTTTAGTGAAGAGTTTGCAACCACTACAGATGCTTGTATTGATGATTTCTTGGGCGGCAATGTAAAATCGTTGTTTGGCAATGTAAAATTACTCTCTAAACTAGTTTTAAAGAATTTTAAACCCATGATTCCTAATGCTTTCCACAAAGTATGGGAACAAGGACTTCGTACCAATGAGTACTATTTAAAATTGTGTGGTTCTGGTGGGGGAGGCTATATTTTAGGCTTTACTGAGGATTATGAAAAAGCGCAAAAAAGGTTAGAAAAATTCAAGCTAGAGTTGGTGTACCGTTTCTAAAAACTACTTTATGGATGGGCTTAAAGTTAAAAAAGTAATTTATAAATTTTTAAGTTTGTTCTCTGTAGTTAGAGGATACAATATCTTCACCTTGGTGTTCGCTCAATACTTGGCAGCCATTTTTGTTTTCTCTCCAAACAAATCGTTGCGAACCGTTCTTTTTGATGTCGATTTATTATTCATTGTTATTGCGACCATTTGTGTAGTTGCAGCTGGGTATATTATCAATAATTTTTACGATGCAAAAATGGACCTGATCAATCGGCCTGTAAAATCGACTTTAGATAATTTTGTAAAGCAAGAAACCATTCTGAAATTGTATTTCCTTTTAAATTTCTTGGGTTTTGTTTCTGGTTTTTTAATCTCCTGGAGGGCAGCACTGTTTTTTGCCGTGTATATTTTTTCAATTTGGTGCTATTCTCACAAACTCAAGAAGCTTGCTTTTACAGGATTGATTTCTGCAACAATGCTTACCATACTTCCTTTCTTTGCCGTATTTATTTATTTTAAAAACTTTTCTGAAGTGATTTTTGTGCAAGCCATTTTTTTGTTTTTAGTAATTATGGTTCGTGAATTGATTAAAGATCTAGAAAATATAAAAGGGGCTATCGCAAACAATTATACCACATTTCCAGTGGTTTATGGAGAACGAAAGACAAAGCAATTGTCACTCTTTTTATTAATTTCAACCTTGCTTCCTGTAGCTGTTTTGTTACGATACCCAGCAATAGGACTCATGCGCTACTATTTCTATTTTGCAGTGATTTCCTTCTTCTTTATTGGGTTTTATTTGTGGAAATCTTCCCAGAAAAACCATTACAGAATTTTACACAATAGCCTGAAAATGCTACTATTTATTGGTGTTTTTTGTTTGATTTTTATGGACCCCTCTTTAATTATCGAAAAAGTAATTGAGAGATTGTATTAAGATCTTCAATTTGAGTACCTTTGCCAAAATTTTAATAAATGAATTCAAATAGAAACTCGTCGCGAGGACGACAGGAAGGTAAAAAAAGTACTCCTCTAAGCAGAAAAAGTACAAAGAAAAAGGCACCGTTGAGTAGAACGAGCCCAAAGAAAGAATTCAAGAAAACCCATACGGTTCATAAAACAGATGAATCTGCTGGAATCCGTTTAAACAAGTACATTGCCAATTCTGGAGTTTGTTCTCGAAGAGAGGCAGATACCTATATAGAGCACGGAAGTGTAGAAGTGAATGGAAACTTAGTCACCGAAATGGGGTACAAAGTACAAGCTGATGACATTGTGCGTTTTGATGGTACTTCAATCACTCCAGAGCAAAAGAAATATATTTTATTGAACAAGCCTAAGAACTATATCACTACGATGGATGATGAACGTGGCCGTAAAACAGTCATGGAGTTGGTGGCAAACGCTTCCAAAGAAAGAATCTACCCAGTAGGTCGTTTAGATCGTAATACAACGGGTTTATTGTTGTTTACCAATGATGGTGAAATGGCAAAGAAACTAACGCATCCAAGACACAATGTGCGTAAATTATACCATGCAACTTTAGACAATAAATTAGCATTAAAAGATTTAGAGAAATTAAGAGGAGAGGTCATCATTGAAGGGAAAAAAGTATTTATCGATGCAGTTTCTTATGTAGATGGCGAACCAAAAAATGAAGTCGGAATCGAAATTCATTCAGGAAGAAACCGAATTGTTCGTAAAATATTTGAACATTTAGGATACAAGGTAACAAAACTTGACCGAGTAATCTTTGCAGAATTGACAAAGAAAAACCTGCCAAGAGGAAGATGGAGATCGTTGACAGCATTGGAAGTTAGCAAGTTGCAAATGTTGCAATAATAGTCCTATCGCTTTATACATATAAAAAAACCCAAACAGCTTTGTTTGGGTTTTTTTGTTGGTCGATTAAAAGCTGTGTTTCTAATTCACTTTATAATTGATGGAGTCATCGCACTGCGAAGTCCCAGGAGTTCTGTAGTATTGAATGATATACCAATCTGTATTTTGGAAATTATGATTGCCAGCTGGAGGTACAATGCGGTATTGTATAGACATGCTGTTGTTGCAATAAAAATTCACGGTATAGGAATCTTCAAGAGCAGACCAATTACTTAATGGATTATTGAAAGTAAAATTAAATGTTTTATCATCTATGGTATTCCAAGTACCTTCTCCAGTAGTTACATTGGCATAAAAATTTTTAAAAGTATTGTCTTCGGTAAATGCTAAGGTGCTTTCTGTGGCGAATTGACTTGTTTGATCGTACCATTTTATTGATTGAATTAGCTCTCCGTTAGCACTTTCAAGATGTAGTTCTTATCTTTCTAATTTATAGGTTTCCCATTCTCCGAGAACCATCGCAGGGATTGGTTGTTCCTTTGAATCTTCGCTCTCGCAGCTAAAAAGACTTAGCGTTAGTAGTGTTAGAAATAGTAATTTTTTTATCATTTTATTTAAATTTAAATATAGAAGAAACATTCAGGGTAAGGTAGTACTCAATATCAGTCATAAATATTGAATTCTAATAGGATCTTTCTGCATTCCAATTTCCATTTTCATTGGATTGACTGTTGTTCCAGGAGCCATTCATTTTATCGTTTTCAATAATTCCTGTAAAATTTGTTCCTGTTGAGGTTATTCCTGTAATGTTTTCATTATTTACGGATCCGTTTGCTGTATAAAAAACAGTATACATTGTGCTAAAGGCAAGGACATGCATTTCACTGCCTGAAACAATCGCATTAAAAACACCAGCATCATCATTGTCTGTGCCGTTGTAGGTGCCTTCAAATACCTTTGTTAACATGTCAGAGGTTTCTTTTACAAGAATTGTTTCTGCATTTGGGTGTCCTTGAATGTTTAAATTAGTGATTTCTGGATTTGTACCCGTTGAGGATACATTGAATACGAAGCTATTACCATTATTTGTGAAGTTTATTTCGGTTTGTTGGTTTTCTGTAATTGATTCATTTGTAGAAAAAATATAGTTTACTCCATCTATTTTTAAAGTAGCAGAAATGGTAGTATTGTTATTTAAATTTATGATTATGATTCCACTAGAACCAACAAATACTCCTTTATAAATACCAAAATTACTAGTGTCAAAGAGTTCACTTGCTTCTGGATTTTCAACAAAATTTGGGATAATTATGTTCGGTTCTTCAACCGATAGACATGAAGAAAAACAAATAGTTAGAATTAATAAAAAGATGGATAGATTTTTCAAATACATTGCTAATTAGTTTTATTAACAAACTAATATATAGTTTTTAAGATTACAAAACTAGGATTAACTTAAAAAAAAACAAGTCTTTTCAAGAAAAATAAACCTGTAAGATAAAATAAACAGCGAAATTCATAAACTACACTAGTATTTCTTGTCAAAAAATAAATTTCATTAAATTTTTTAATATTTATATTAAACTTATATCAATAATCACTACAGATTCTTTTAGTCAAAAAAAAAATTGTAATTTTATAAAATAACATTCTAATTACAGAGATTGAATATACTACATATAAGTGCGGAATGTTTTCCGATAGCTAAAGTTGGTGGACTTGCAGATGTTGTTGGTGCTTTACCTAAATATCAAAAAGATTTAGGTACTTCGGCAAATGTGATAATGCCGTTTTACAATAATAAATTTACGCAAAGTAATACCTTTGAAGAAATTCACTCAGACTATATTGCTCTTGGGCATCAATACTATAATTTTAAAGTTCTTAAACTAACAAGTAATCAACTTGGTTTTGATCTTTTTTGTATTGATATTCCAGACTTAATCTATAAGGAATATGTATACTCTAGTGATGATACAGAACGATTTTTAGCTTTTCAAATAGCTGCTTTAGATTGGATTTTAACTTTAAAAAAACAACCTAATATTATCCATACACATGATCATCACACAGGGTTAATTCCATTTATGATCTCTCAGAGTTTTAAATATAAAACCTTAAAAAATATTCCAACAGTTCTAACCATACACAATGCACAATACCAAGGGTGGTTTTCTCACGAAAATGTAAATTTAATTCCGCCTTTTAATAGAGATAATATTGGTTTATTAGATTGGGGTGGAAATATAAACTCTCTAGCAATAGCTATAAAATGTGCATGGAAAGTTACTACCGTTTCTCCGTCTTACATGGAAGAGTTAAAAATAAAAGCAAACGGATTGGAAGACCTTTTAAATCATGAAAGCTCAAAATGTATTGGTATATTAAATGGAATCGATTGGAGTGTTTGGAACCCTAAAACAGATGATAAACTCATTAAAAATTATGACAAATCTACTGTTATATCTGGTAAAAGCAGTAATAAAAAGTGGTTGTGTAAAGAGTATAACTTAGATGTTAAGAAACCACTTTTTGTATTTATAGGAAGATTAGTAGGTGAAAAAGGAGCCGATTTATTCCCTGAAATTTTTAAAGAAGCATTAGCAGAAAATAATATTTCTATTCTTTTATTGGGATCTGGGTATGAAAAAATAGAAGAGGCGCTAACTTCAATATCTCAAGAAAATTTTAATAAGTTTATAGGATATGATGAAAAGTTGGCACATATTATGTACGCTGGTGCAGACTTCTTATTAATGCCTTCTCGCGTAGAGCCTTGTGGTTTAAATCAGATGTATTCTTTGCGATATGGCACCGTGCCAATTGTAAATGCCATTGGTGGTTTAAAAGACACTATTATAGATATTACCAAAGAAAATGGTTTTGGAGTTGTTCATCATGGAGTTACAATAGAAAAAGTAACCTCAGCAATTACCAAAGCATCCATTTACTTCAATCAAAAGGAATTCAGAAAAAATCTTAAAAAAATGATGCAAATAGACCATTCGTGGGGTAATTCTGCACAAGCGTACGTAAACTTATATAAATCTCTAAAAAATTAACGATGATAAATGATCAAGTATTAGGTATTATTTTAGGCGGAGGACAAGGTTCTAGACTTTACCCATTGACAAAAGACAGGTCTAAACCAGCAGTTCCTATTGCAGGGAAATATAGATTGGTAGACATTCCTATTTCTAACTGTATTAATTCAGACATTAAAAGAATGTACGTTTTAACACAATTTAATTCTGCTTCTTTAAATGCACATATAAAAAATACCTATCATTTTAGTTTTTTTAGCGCTGCATTCGTAGATGTTTTAGCAGCAGAGCAAACCATTCAGAGTAATGAATGGTTTCAAGGAACAGCAGATGCCGTAAGACAAAGTATGCATCATTTTTTAGCAAACGATTTTGAATATGCTTTAATATTGTCTGGAGATCAACTGTATAATATGGATTTTAAAGATATGATTCAAAAACATCAGGAAAGTGGTGCTAAAATTTCTATAGCAACCTACCCTGTAAATGCTAAGGATGCAACATCATTTGGTCTTCTAAAAACGAATAGTGATAACACAATTGCCTCGTTTATAGAAAAACCTGCCTCAGAATTATTGCCAGATTGGACTTCAGAAGTAAGTCCAGAAATGAAAAGTGAAGGTAGAAATTATCTTGCCTCTATGGGAATTTACATTTTTAATCGCGATTTATTGATTGAATTGATGGCGAACCCTGATACGATTGATTTCGGTAAAGAAATTATACCACAAGCCATTGGAGAGCATAAAACAATGAGTTATCCATATGAAGGCTATTGGACTGATATTGGGAATATAGATTCTTTCTTTGAAGCAAACTTGGGCTTAACTGATGATTTACCTAAATTTAATTTATATGATGAAAATAGAGTATTTACGAGAGCCCGTATCTTACCTACTTCAAAATTTACAAATACCATATTAAATAAATCAATTATTGCAGATGGTTGTATTATAAATGCAGAAAAAATTGAAAGATCTGTTATCGGCATTCGATCAAGAATAGGTAAAGAAACAATTGTTACTAAAACGTATATGATGGGTAATGATGCTTATGAATCTTTAGACGAAATAAAAAATAAAAGTATCGATATTCAGCTAGGTATTGGAGATCGATGTTTTATTAATAATTGTATTATTGATAAAAACTGTAGAATTGGAGACGATTGTAGAATTAATGGAGGTTTGCATTTAAAAGATATTGAAACAGACACCTACCTGGTAAAGGACGGTATTGTTGTTGTCAAAAAAGGAGCAGTAATTCCTAAAGGAACTGTAATTTAAAAATATCTAAATTTAAAACCATTACATGTCTAAAGTTATAGCGCATAGTTTATTCTCAGATTTCGATATTAGCCTATTTAAGGGTGGTAAACATTATAAATTATATGAAAAATTTGGTTCTCATATCATTACAAAAGACGGTGTAAAAGGTACTTATTTTGCAGTTTGGGCGCCTAATGCAAAAGAGGTTTCTGTAATTGGAGATTTTAATTATTGGAATGACCAAGAACATCCACTTAATGTAAGATGGGATTCTAGTGGTATTTGGGAAGGTTTTATTCCGTATGCAGGAAAAGGGAACGCCTATAAATACAAAATAAAAAATACAGATACTGTTACAGAAAAAGCAGATCCTTATGCGCGTAGATGCGAACATCCGCCAAAAACAGCTTCTATTGTTTGGGAGGATAATTATTCTTGGAGGGATAAAAAATGGATGAAAGCTCGTAAAAAGCACAATGCTTTAAACGCCCCATATTCTGTTTATGAAGTTCATTTAGGTTCTTGGAAACAAAAAGTAGCAGAAAATAGGTTTATGAGTTACACCGAATTAGCTGATGAACTTGTAGATTATGTTGCAGAAATGAATTTCACACATGTAGAATTAATGCCAATAATGGAGTTTCCATATGATCCAAGTTGGGGATACCAATTAACAGGTTACTTTGCTCCTACTTCTAGATTTGGCTACCCAGATGAATTTAAATTTTTAGTAGATAAGTTTCATGAAAAGGGAATTGGTGTACTATTAGATTGGGTACCTTCTCACTTCCCTTCAGATGCGCACGGCTTGGGTAATTTTGATGGATCTTGTTTATATGAGCATCCAGATCCTAAAAAAGGATATCATCAAGACTGGAAAAGTCTTATTTTTAATTATGGTAGAAATGAAGTTAAATCGTTTTTAATAAGTAATGCAATCTTTTGGCTAGAACAATACCATGCTGATGGTTTAAGAGTAGATGCTGTTGCCTCTATGTTATTTTTAGATTATTCTAGAAAAGATGGCGAATGGGAACCAAATGAGTTTGGTGGTAGAGAAAATTTAGATGCGATTGCTTTTCTAAAAGAGATGAATATTGCTGTCTATGAGAATTTTCCAGATGTACAGACCATAGCAGAAGAATCTACTTCTTTTCCGAAAGTATCTAGTCCCGTTTTTTCTGGCGGATTAGGGTTTGGAATGAAATGGATGATGGGTTGGATGCATGACTCTTTAGATTACTTTGCAAAAGATACTGTCTATAGAAAACATCATCAAAACGATCTAACATTCAGTTTAAATTATGCCTTTACAGAAAATTTTATGCTACCGCTGTCTCATGATGAAGTAGTATATGGTAAAAAATCTATTTTAAGTAAAATGCCAGGAGATGAATGGCAAAAATTTGCAAATTTACGTTTGTTATATAGTTTTATGTACACACATCCTGGCACAAAATTATTGTTTCAAGGATCAGAATTTGGACAAAGTTCTGAATGGAATTTTCAACAAAGTATAGACTGGCATCTATTAGAATATGACGTGCACAAAGGGGCACAAAATTTGGTAAAAGATCTAAATACCTTATATAAAGAGGAAACGGCATTGCACAAAAAACAATTCTCAACTGAAGGTTTTGAATGGATAGACCATGGTGATCATGAGAACTCTATTATTAGCTACATAAGAAAAGGAGACCGAGAAAAAGAAAATCTAGTTATTGTCTTAAACTTAACGCAAACACCTCAAAAGAATTATAGAATTGGTTTGCCTAAAAATGGAACTCTGAAAGAAATTTTTAATAGTGATGCTTCAAAATATAACGGTACTGGAAATTTCACAAACACAACACTTACTTCTGACAGAAAGACATGGAACAACAGAGAAAATTCAGTAGTATTAGAACTACCACCATTAGGTATGGTAGCGTTTAAATATGAATAACTTTAATACAGTTCTTTTTTTAAAAGACTATTGTTTAGATAAAAAAAGAGAACTTATTTTTTGGACTTCATAATAAAAGAGACTTTTTTTAAGACTTTAAAAATTCTCATAACCCCTTTGTAGAAAAACGAATATTCGACTATCATTTAATCAAATTAACACTATTTTTAGCTTTAAAATAGACGAATACCTTATCGTAAAAAAAAGAATTTTAAACAATTGTATTGTATCAAATTTTGCCATTTTTGCATACGATAATAAACAACCAAAAAAATGATTGTTAATACAGAACTAGAACAAAAAGGGAATTTATTTCCTTCAAAAATAATAAATTACAAGAAAGACATAGATACACTTCATTTTTCTACAAAAAATGGGGTTGTTCTGCAGGTGACTGTGGTTAGAGATAGTGTTATCCGTTTTAGATATAGTACTACTGGTAAATTTGAAAATGATTTTTCTTACGGGGTTACCATACATGCAAGTAGAGGATATAGTTTTTTGGATATAACAGAAGATGAAATACATTACAGTATAACAACCTCTAAGTTAATTTGTAAAGTAGAAAAACAAAGTTTACAGGTACGTTTATTTGATGCTATTGACAACAAATTAATTAATGAAGACGAAATTGGTTTTCACTGGGAAGAATGTTATCAACATGGTGGTGATATTGTAAAAATGAGTAAAACTTGTCAGAAATCAGAAAGTTTTTATGGTCTTGGAGACAAGCCTGTAGATGTAAATTTGAAAGGGAGACGTTTCGAAAACTGGGCAACAGACTCTTATGCTTTTGGTAAGAATACAGATCCTATATACAAAGCAATTCCTTTTTATACAGCAATACAAGACAATAAAGCCTACGGTATTTTCTTTGACAACACTTTTAAAACTTCTTTTGATTTTGCTCAAGAAAGAAGAAATGTAACCAGTTTTTGGGCACAGGGAGGTGAGATGAATTACTATTTTATCTACGGACCACAGATGCAAGATGTTGTTAAAAATTACACAGATTTAACAGGCAAACCTCACGCTTTACCTCCGCTATGGGCTTTAGGTTTTCATCAATGTAAATGGTCTTATTATCCCGAGGCTAACGTAAAAGAAGTTACCAATACGTTTAGAGACCTGAAAATTCCGTGTGATGCTATTTATTTAGACATCGATTATATGGATGGTTTCCGTTGTTTTACTTGGGATAAAAATCACTTTCCAGATCCAAAACGTATGGTTAAAGAACTAGAAGATGACGGTTTTAAGACTGTTGTTATTATAGATCCAGGAATTAAAATAGATCTAGAATATGATGTTTTTAAAGAAGCTTTAGATAAAGATTATTTCTGTAAACGTGCAGATGGCCCTTATATGAAAGGGAAGGTTTGGCCAGGTGAATGTTATTTTCCTGATTATACGAAACCAGAAGTTAGAGAGTGGTGGTCCGGCTTGTTTAAAGAATTAATTGAAGATATTGGAGTAAAAGGTGTTTGGAATGACATGAACGAACCAGCTGTAATGGACGTTCCTAATAAATCTTTTCCAGACGATGTGCGTCATGATTATGATGGGAATCCGTGTTCACATAGAAAAGCACATAATATTTACGGAACACAAATGGCACGTGCCACCTACCACGGATTAAAAAAATATGCCTATCCGAAAAGACCTTTTGTAATTACAAGATCTGCTTATTCTGGTGCACAACGTTATACCTCTACTTGGATGGGAGACAACGTAGCAACTTGGGAACATTTAGCAATAGCAAACAACCAAGCACAAAGAATGGCAATGTCTGGTTTCTCTTTTGCAGGTTCTGATATTGGTGGTTTTGCAGAACAGCCACAAGGAGAATTATTTGCTCGTTGGATTCAATTAGGTGTATTTCATGCTTTTTGTAGGGTACATTCATCTGGAGATCATGGAGCGCAAGAGCCTTGGGTTTTTGGTGAAGAAATTACAGATATTGTAAGGAAATTCGTAGAATTACGATACCAACTTTTACCCTACTTATATACTTCTTTTTGGAAGTATATAAATGACGGTACTCCAATCTTAAAATCGTTAGTTTTATACGATCAAGAAGATGAAGCTACACATTATAGAAGTGATGAGTTTATTTATGGAGAACAAATTTTGGTTTGTCCTATACAAGAACCAAATGCTAAAGGAAGAAGAATGTATATTCCTCGTGGTAAATGGTATAATTTCTGGACAGATGAATTGGTTGAAGGAGGAAAAGAAATGTGGGTAGATGCAGATTTAGATAGTATGCCAATGTTTATTAAAGAAGGTGCCGTACTCCCTAAATACCCTGTTCAGCAATATGTTGGTGAAAAGAAATTTGATGAAATTACTTTAGATGTTTATTATAAAAAAGGGAAAGAAACCTCTAAATTATATGATGATGCACACGACGGATATGATTACAAAAAAGGGAGATTTAGTTTAAGAACTTTTAAAGTAACGGGGAAGAAAAAAGAATTAATTATACAACAACATAAACGTGGAGAGTTTAATGCAGACTACACTAAATTTAATATGGTATTCCATAATTTACCATTTGCAATTACATCTATTCAAATAGACAATGTTGCAATTAAATTAGAGAATGTAAATACTGCTGAAACACAAGCTATAACTATAGATAAAGAATTTACAGAATTGCATTTATTTGGAAATTAAAAAATATATTCTCTAAATTTACGTAATAACATTTTCACTTTGGTATGAAGACCTATAGTGATACCCAAACGGGAGATTTAATATTTTTAGCTCATAATATTATATAAGTCATTTCTCAAAATTCATACGACCTGGAGCAAAGCGTATTGTACGTATTTCAAGTGATAATTCTTTGTTGACTAATGGGTTTAAAAAATGAGCATGGTACAATGTTTTATTCGTTGTTTCATTATTCACATAGGTAACTAGTAACTTAACTTTAGGTTACTAATATAATCAGTTTATAATTATTTTTTTATACCTCCCGAGCAACCTTTGGAGCAACTCTAAAAAACAAAAAACCCGTAAATCATTGTTTATAAATGAGTTACGGGATTATTTTGTGGTACCTCCAGGAAGTTTTTGGTTTTACATCATTTTATTCGTTTTTCTATAAGTCAATGAAAATCAACAGTATAATGACAAAATCGTGATAAAATAGTAAAGAGAAATCAAACGAAATAACAAGGATTTAAACCTGCGGAGCAACCTCTCGAGCAACCGGTATTCTTACTTCACCTCAGCCTTAATCAATAACTTTATAATCGATGGAATCATCGCACTGCAAAGTTCCAGGGGTTCTGTAGTATTGAATTATATGCCAATCTGCATCTTGGAAATCATGATTGCCTGCTGGTGGCGTTATGCGATATTGTATTGACATTGTATTGTCACAATAAAAATTCACCGTATATGAATTTTCAAGATCTGACCAATTTCTCAAAGGATCATTGAAGGTAAAATTAAATGTTTGATTATCTATGATATTCCAAGTGCCTTCACCAGTAGTTACATTGGCATAGAAATTTTTAAAAGTAGAATCTTCGTTAAATTCTAAGGTGCTTTCTGTAGAGAATTGACTTGTTTGATTATACCATTTTATTGAATGGATTGCCTGTCCTCCAATAAAACCTTCAAGATGTAATTCTTGTTTTTCAACTTTATAGGTTTCCCATTCTCCGAGTACTTTTGCCGGTAATGGTTGTTCATTTGAATCTTCGCTCTCGCAACTAAAAAGACTTAACGTTAATAAACTTAGGAATAATAATTTTTTCATAGTTCTTTTTTTTTATTAATTTAGTTTTATAAGTAAATAAATTTAATGATTTTTTATAGATAAAAACAATAAAAACAATAATAACGATTAAATATTTATGAATCTTCTCTTCATACTAATCCAAACTAAATAAATCATCTACTTTACATTCAAGAACTTGTGATAGTTTCAACCCTAACTCTAACGATGGAAAGTATTTATTGTTCTCTATTGAGTTAATTGTTTGTCTTGAAACTTCTAATTTTTTAGATAAATCATCCTGTGTTAAATTAAACTTTGCTCTATACATTCTAATATTGTTTTTCATAATTCAAGAATTATAGTGTTTGAATAACCTGTATTTAAAAATTAGATTAAATAGGAGAATTATTAAAAATAAGTTGAACACCAATATATACATATATGTTATATGATATACCAAAAAGGTGGATATAATTATTAAAACATAACTAATGAAAATAGATAGGGTTAAACTTTCAATTCTGATTTTTGATATCAATTCATCTTCTATTTTCTCTTTACTAAATGAGTTTACTATCCCTGAAAAAATAATTAGAAAAGTAAAAAATTCATCCCCTAAACCATTTTCTATCCACCCAAAACCTGTTCTTTCTGATCCAAACCACTCATATGAAAAAATTGAAAAAACGTTAACAACAAAAATGTCTTGTATTCTATCTGTTAACATTAGAAATAATCCGATTGGGATAGATAAATAAAATATCCAACTACTAATTTTTTTAAACTTATTACTAAATAAATAACTCATAATGTAAAATATTTTTTACAAATGTAAGTTATTTATTACATTATGTAAAAAATATTTTACATTATTTTAGGGTTTTATATTGTATGCGATACACGTAGGGAAATCTAATTTGCAAATGGCACAATATTTAATTCGTTGTTTCATACTTTACCTAAGTCATTAATAACTTAACTTTAGGTGTCTAATATAACCCCTTTCCCGTTATCTTCTTATACCTCCAGAGCAACCTCTCGAGCAACCCTAAAAACCAAAAAACCCGTAAATCATTGTTTATAAATGAGTTACGGGATTATTTTTTGGTACCTCCAGGAAGTTTTAGGTTTTACCTCATTTTATTCGTTTTTATATAAATCAATGAAAATCAATAGTATAATGACTAAATCATGATAAAATAGTAAAGAGAAATCAAACCAAATAACAAGGATTTAAACCTGCGGAGCAACCTCTCAAGCAACCGGTATTCTCGCCATATATTAGCTTAGATCATTTAATTTAAGAAATATGTATAACGTCCTAAGGTCAACAAAGTTGGCCGTTCGGTTTAGTTTGAAACATTCAAAAAAGTATCTATTAGAAAACAGATACCAAGAAATTTTTAATGCTTCTTTCGCTTTGAAAGTTAAAAAACCCAAACATTTTTGTTTGGGTTTTTTTATATAGTACTTAGTATGTGGAAGAAAAATCTACTTTCAAATTCCTTAATATTAAAAATCAAATTGAGCAAGTCTTAATCCTCTATAAGCATTCTTGTTTTTTTCTATAGTAGTTTCTTTCGACTCTAATTCAATTCTGTTTTGCCAAATTTTAGTGTTCTGAGATTCATTAAAAGTTACATGATTCACTGTCCAAAGCTGTAATTCATATATTACATTATAAAGATCAATACCTCTATCGGTTAAATAATATTGTTTGATTTTTTTATCAGCTTTGTTTCGTTCGAAATTAATAATACCTAATATGACTAGTTTTTTTAGTCTATCTACAAGGATATTTGATGAAATATGCTCATTAGACTCATTTAAAAATTGGGAAAACGTATTTTTATTTCTAAATAAGTCACGCACTATAATTAATGACCACCTATCTCCTAATAAATCTAGAGATACCCTACAGGCACAAACTGGATCTTCTTGATTGTAGATTATTTTTTTCATTTTAGATAAATAGAATATCTTTCAAAAGTAACACAAAATTGAGTATTACAAGAAATAATATATTTTTATTTTATTGTAATGCCATAACACCTCTCAACTAATAATATTGTCTCACTTTAATTATATTACTGGTTTTTTACAAAAAGTTACATCTCGTAACTTTACGATTAAAAACATCGAAATACTTGGAGTATACCTCTGATTTAATTTCTGAATCTGAATTTTTGTTTAGTGAAATAAATTGGATATTCTCAGTTCTCAAATCTATCAATGATTTATATAGCTTTAAAAATAAGATAGCCTTCATGAATTGAAGGCTACTTATTTTTAATTAAATTTATCTGGAGGAAACTATTTCTTATAGCTAAATACTTTTGTTTCCTCATTCATAGCGCCAATCAAAGTTAAAACTTCATCACTATGCCCTTCTATAGATGACCAGAATTTTTTATCATCTTTAGTCATCAATCCTCCTAAATTTGCTTCTTCATAAGCTGCAAAATCAGACCAAGAGTTAAAAACCTGGTATGTGTGGAAATCTGCTCCTGAACCATAAAGGTGCTGTGATGCAAAATGAGCTTCTGCATGACCGGTTTCTTTTATGTTTTTAAGACTACCATTAATAATACCATCTTGAAATACTTGATTCATTCCCCATTTAACTTCATATGTGCTAACTATAACAATTTTCTTTGTTGACCAATCCATATCTTTTATTGAAAACTGAAGCTTTTCTAGACCTAAATTTTGTCTTATTTGATCAGAGTGGTTGTAAGCATACATTCCAGAGTAATTTCTGTATTCTTCCATTAGTAATTCTTTTGCATCAGCATCTAATTTCATTGCGTCTACATTATTTTTCATTGCTTCATTAGCAAGAGCGGCATCACTAACAAGATCTTGTATATTATTATAAGAATCATAAATGGCAAAAGTATAATCACCCGCAAAGGCATGTGCAAAAATAGCTGATTGTTTTATGGTTCTCTCTTTTGAATTAGACAGATTCAAAAACTTTTCATGTAATTTCAAAAACTTTTCAGAATTCTCTCTTGGAACTGTAACATAGGTAATGTTGACTATTTGGGCGTTTACAAAAAGACTAACTGTTAAAAATAATGCTGTAATAATTTGTTTCATAATCTTTGTTTTTAAATATTTGGTTATAGATATTGGATGCGATAAATAAGTATAGTATTATATTTAGTAGTTGTATGCACTAAGTTTTTTAAACACTAATATCCTTTTTCAACTACTAATATACAGTATTATATTTTATATTGCAATATAAAATATAATAATAATGTATATGGCCCCCTTACATTAGGTCATTGACCTATTTTTGTTTAAAGATCCAAGCTTTTGATTAGTGATTAAAAATTTTAATTTTGCCTCTCTATAGTTTTCTAATTATATCTCATTTATGTTTTTTTATATAAATTCATAAAATTAGATGTGTAATAGCTAAAACATCAAAATTAGTAGAGAAATTAAATGAAACAACAAGGATCTTAATCTACTGAGCAATCTTTAGAACTAACGTTATTCCCGCTATATCTTTGCTTTCGTAATTAGAATAGTATTATTTTTATAAATAATTTTCTGATTTAAAATTTCAATTAATTTATGGCCTGTTTTAATATGATCTTTCTGCATTCCAATTTCCATTTTCGTTGGATTGACTGTTGTTCCAGGAGCCATTCATTTTATCATTTTCAATAATACCTGTAAAATTTGTTCCTGTTGAGGTTACTCCTGTAATGTTTTCATTATTTACGGATCCGTTTGCAGTATAAAAAACTGAATACATTGTACTAAAAGCAAGAACATACATTTCACTTCCTGAAACAATCGCGTTAAAAACTTCAGCATCGTCATTGTCTATACCATTGTAGGTGCCTTCAAAGACCTTAGTTAACCTTTCAGACGTCTCTTTTACAAGAATTGTTTCTGCATTTGGGTGTCCTTGAATACTTAAATTAGTGATTTCCGGATTCGTACCCGTCGAGGATACATTGAATACGAAGCTATTATCATTATTTGTGAAGTTTATTTCGGTTTGTTGGTTTTCTGTAATTGATTCATTTGTGGAAAAAATATAGTTTACTCCATCTATTTTTAATGATGCAGAAATAGTATTATTGTTATTTAAATTTATTAATACGATTCCACTAGAACCAACAAACACCCCTTTGTAAATTCCAAAATTACTCGTATTAAAGAGTTCACTTGCTTCAGGAGTTTCAACAAAATTTGGAATAATTATGTTAGGTTCTTCAACCGAAAGACAAGAGTTTAAAAAAAAGTTAGAATTAGGGAAAGCACGTTTATTTTTTTCATAGCAAATTTTAATTAATTTAATTTCACAACTAATCTACTTTTTTTTTATAATTCTATATTATCTTTTAACAATAATTTTAATTACTTTTTAATTGCAATTAAAAATATAATAACATATATTTGATTAAATTATAAAATTTATGAAAAATTCTATCTCAATTCTAATCTTATTTTTATTAACAACATTATCCTGTGTACCCGCTCCACCGTGTGAAACTTCTAAAAATGGATTTTTAACGGGCTCCAATAAACAGGTGAAAATGGGAAGCTCAGACGCCGTGAAAATTTTTAAACAACTAGATGTTGCGTGGGCCAACCTTGATTATGAAAAAATGAAAACATTTATTTCGGATGATGCATATTTGAGTTTTGATGACGGTTATGTAGCAACAACTCCTCAAGAATTTGTAAATAAAATTAAAACTGAAGTTGCGCGGACTCAAGCTGAAGGTAATATTTATGAATGGACAACAAATTATGCATTTGCTTTAGCACAAACAGATGATGGAGATGTTGAGACCACCGGGGATAATGGAGATTGGGTAAATGCTCAATTTACATCAAAAACAACAAATCCAGATTCAGAAATTGATTCAGAAATTATCTACGAGTACTATCATATTGTTGAAGGTAAAGTTACACAGTGGAATCAATTTAAAAAAACTATAAAGAAATAAACTAATAAAAATTATATAAACCTTAAATTAATCACAATGAAAAAAATACTTATACTACTATTAGTTCCTATGTTCGCCTTTGCTCAAACTAATTCTAAGAGAGAATACTGGCAAACAAATAAATGGACTGCAAAAAAAGGAATGAATACTCAATTTGAGGCTGGTGTGGCTAAAAAAACAAGTAAATTCAACAACACTAAAGAAAATTCTTTTGCTACTTACCAAATTATTACTGGAACCGATCAAGGAAAATACATGAGAATAATGGGCAATAGAAGTGCTGCTGCATTTGATATAGAAGATGCTTCCGAAATGGCGTTTTGGAACAAACATGTAATGCCTTACACAGAAAAAAATGATGGAAACATAAGATGGTGGAGAATGAAAGGTGCTGGACAAAATTGGGATAACAATTTGCCGCCTGCTCGATTTATAAAAATGACAACTTATACTATTAAAAGAGGTCAAATGGCTGATTTCTTTAGGTTTTGGAGAAATAATACAAAATTGCAAAAAGAATTAGGGTATTCAGGCGTTAGTGGTGTATTTATGTTAGAAAGTGGTGGTCAAGCTTTCCAGGTTTTAGAAGTAGAGCCTTACAATAGTCATAAAGAAGGTAAAGGTGATTTCAAAAATCCTGATGTTGATTATATCGAGGAGTATAACAAAATGTTTGGATGGAGAAGCCATCGTAATGATCAAAATGCATACAGTGCATCTATCGAAAAATGGGGTATTAATATAGAAACTGGTGTATTAAAACCTAAAATGTCCACAAAATTGTAATAGTTTTACTTACATAATAAATATTTTTCATCAACATAGAAGCCTCCTTTAAAGGAGGCTTTCTTATTTTACTCTAATTAAAATACACAATCATGTATCACTTAAAGTTTCCAAGTACCTCCATATGTATAGTTAGGATTATCCTCTTTAACTTCTAAAAGACACTCTTTACAGACAAACACCCATTCTTTTGGGTTTTTATATCGTATTCGGTACATGGTAGAGAAATCGACTTTACAAATAGCACAATGTTTAATTCGTTGTTTCATAGGTTACTTAAGTCATTAGTAACTTAACTTTTGGAGTGCAATATAACTCCTTTCCAGTTATCTTTTTATATCTCCCGAGCAACCTTTGGAGCAACTCTAAAAACCAAAAAACCCGTAAATCATTGTTTATAAATGAGTTACGGGATAATTTTGTG
>Ga0206126_10000593_pt1 | contig 47874 bp, 42 predicted proteins | sample Helgoland_Spring_5_FD_148621 | JGI IMG/M metagenome (GOLD analysis project Ga0206126, IMG submission 148621) | Pelagic subsurface seawater microbial communities from Kabeltonne, Helgoland, North Sea - Helgoland_Spring_Bloom_20160412_1 | ecosystem: Environmental > Aquatic > Marine > Epipelagic ...
ATCAAGGATGTATATCGACAAGATATGCATATAACGCGACGTTACTTATATTTTTAACATGGCGATATAATATTAATCATAATAAAATATATGATATTATGAATTTAATCATTAATTTTTTGAACTGATTTCAACTTCATATAAATTGTTGTTTTTGAAGCCTTAGAAAAATGCTTGTAAGCCTGTTTGGGCGCGACCAAGTATTAATGCATGAATATCATGTGTACCTTCATACGTATTTACAGCTTCTAAATTCATAACATGACGTATTACACCATATTCATCAGAAACGCCGTTTCCACCGTGCATATCACGCGCGGTACGTGCAATATCGAGTGCTTTTCCGCAATTGTTTCGTTTCATTAAGCTAATTAATTCTGCAGGAACTTTATGTTCATCAAATAATCGTCCCATGCGTAAACATCCTTGTAGTCCAAGGGAAATTTCAGTCTGCATATCTGCAAGCTTTTTCTGAATAAGTTGTGTCTGAGCTAAAGGTCGGCCAAATTGTTTGCGATCTATTGTATATTGTCTCGCTGCATGCCAGCAAAATTCTGCAGCACCCATTGTTCCCCAAGCAATTCCATAACGAGCACGATTCAAACATCCAAATGGACCAGCTAAACCAGAGATATTAGGAAGGATATTTTCTTCTGGAACAAAAACCTCATCCATTTGAATCATGCCAGTCGTTGAGGCGCGTAGAGAAAATTTACCTTCAATCTTTGGGGATTCTAACCCCTTCATCCCACGCTCTAAAATAAACCCTTTGATTTTATTATCATGTGCATCAGATTTCGCCCAAATTATAAAAACATCAGCAATTGGTGAATTTGTAATCCAGTTTTTTGCACCTGAAATTAAATATCCACCATTAACTTGTCTTGCCCGTGTTAACATTCCGCCAGGATCAGAGCCGTGGTCTGGTTCTGTTAAGCCAAAGCATCCAACTAACTCACCAGATGCCAATTTAGGCAAATATTTATTTCGTTGGTTATCATCTCCGTATGCAAAAATTGGATGCATTACTAATGATGACTGAACTGACATTGCAGAGCGATATCCACTATCAATACGCTCCACTTCTCTGGCTACTAAACCATAGGATGTATAATTAGCCCCAACTCCACCAAATTCTTCAGGTATTGTTGACCCAAGCAACCCAAGATCACCCATTTCATTCATAATTTCTCTATGAAATACTTCATCGCGATTGGCCTTTATGATTCTTGGTATCAGTTTATCATGGCAATAAGCTTTTGCTGAGTCTCGTATCATGCGTTCCTCGTTAGATAACTGACCTTCCAATAAAAATGGATCTTCCCAATTGAAGTTAGCAGGCTTTGATCTTGCAATTAGTGGTGTGTTAGAATTCATATCTAAATCTCGCTTTTTTTACGAACATTGTTATTTTTCACAAAATAAGCAATGCGGCAAATCTTCTGGAATATATTTTTTTCTAAGGTTTATATTGTCTTAAAAGAGTTATAAACAGATCTGGTGTATATTAAAAATGGAAAATATAAATGAGAATTCTTGTGACTGGTGGTGCTGGTTATATTGGTAGCCACACATGCTTGGAGCTCTTAACCAGAGAAAATGAAGTTTTTGTGGTTGATAATCTTTCTAATGGTCACATAGAAGCAATTCAGCGAGTCCAAAATATTTCTAATTGTGCATTAGAATTTTCTAAAACAGATATACGTGATGATGAAGGGTTAGATCGTATTTTTACTGAATTCAAACCTGAAGCAGTTGTGCATTTTGCAGGATTAAAAGCTGTTGGGAAAAGTGTTATTGAGCCGCTGAGCTATTATAATGTGAATGTTTGTGGTACTGTTTCTTTGTTAGAAGCGATGGATCGAGCGGATTGTTTAAATATTGTATTTTCATCATCTGCTACTGTTTATGGTACTCCTAAGTATTTACCTTATGATGAAAAGCACCCAACGTGCCCCGTAAATCCTTATGGAAAAACAAAGCTTATAATTGAAGAGATAATACATGATTGGGTTCTTGCTAATAAAAATCGAAGAGGAACATCACTAAGGTATTTTAATCCAGTAGGTGCGCATCCATCAGGTCAAATCGGTGAAGACCCGCATGGGGTTCCAGATAATTTAATGCCTTTTATTTCTCAAGTGGCATCTGGTAGGCGTGAATACCTACAAATATTTGGAAGTAATTATGAAACTAAAGATGGGACTGGAGAACGTGATTATATTCATGTATTAGATTTAGTTGATGCTCATATTAAGGCGCTTTATTGTCAGTCAAGTCTTAAGCCATTTGAAGTATTAAATATTGGTAATGGAAACCGGATTTCAGTACTTGAACTGATTGATAACTTTCAGCGTGCATCAGGGGTTTCTATAAAATATGAATTATCTCCTCGCCGTGAAGGTGATTTGCCAGCTTTTTGGGCTGACCCTTCACGTGCATTTGAAAAGTTAGCTTGGAAACCCCAGCATACAATTGAGCAGATGTGCGAAGATACTTGGCGTTGGCAAAAAAATAATACAAAAGGCTATGACGTTGATAATTATAATGGTTTTAAGATTTCTCATTTAAATATAAAGGATTAAAGTGATGCAAAAAATTAGAAAAGCAGTATTTCCAGTTGCTGGACTTGGCACACGCTTTCTTCCTGCAACTAAGGCAATGCCCAAAGAGCTATTGCCAATTATTAATAAGCCTCTAATTCAGTATGCAGTTGAAGAAGCTATTTCTGCTGGGATTAATACCTTGATATTTATTACAGGACGTAACAAACGAGCAATTGAAGATCATTTTGATTTTAGTCCTGAACTAGAGAATGCATTATATTCAAAAGGTAAGTTTGAACAGTTGGAAATGGTGCGCAATATTTTACCTGAAGGCGTTGAGTGTATTTTTGTTCGACAAGCTGAACAACTTGGTCTTGGGCACGCTGTCTTATGCGCAGAGCGTGTTATTGGAAATGAACCTTTTGCAGTTTTACTTGCTGATGACTTTTTAATTAATGATGGTGCAGGTGTTACTGCTGATCTAGTTCGCGCTTATGAGGAGACTGGCAAAACACAGTTAAGTGTTATGCAAGTGGATGGACCTGATATTTCAAAATATGGAGTTGTTAAAATTAATCAAAAAACTGATACTGTGGTGGGTCTAATTGAAAAACCTAATTTTAAAGATGCGCCATCAAATTTAGCAAGTATTGGTCGTTATGTGCTGTGTCCAGAAGTGTTTAATATTTTGCGTAAACAATCAGTGGGTGCCGGAGGGGAAATTCAACTTTCAGATGCAATTAACATTCAAGCTGAAGCTGGAGATGTAGCTTCTGTAACTTTGAATTCTAAACGATTTGATTGTGGTGACGTGCTTGGATATATTGAAGCAGTCAAATATGCTGCAGACTGCGAGGGCAGTGCCTAAATTTCAATTAATAATTTTATAATAAACATTTATTTTATTTTTTAAGTAGTAAATTTAATTTTTCTGCTTTAACCAACGCTCGAGTTGATTGACCCATGAAATTGATTAAAACCCAAACACGTTGATTTTGATCAGTAGATATAACTTTAGCTAAAAAGTTATTAAAAGGACCGCTTACTATACGCACATGATCATTTTTAGAGAGCGGGTTTTTCGTAAGTAATATTCCAGTATGGCTACACTGTTCCATCATGCCAGTAATAATAAAATCCGGAATTATACAAGGCTCGCCATTGATGGTAAGAAGTTTAGACACACCGAAGGTGTTTTTTATTTTGTGCCAAGACACATTTTCTTTTTCATATGCCACAAACATATATCCAGGAAATAGTGGGCGCTGCACAGATATATATTTTTGTTTTCGAAATTTTGTAATTGCTTCTAAGGGCAGAAAAGTTTCAAAGCCTTGTTGATTAAGATTGCGCTCAGCAATTTTATGGGCATTTGGCTTGAATTGTAAAATTGCCCATGATTTTAAATTCGTATCCACAGCGTTCTCATCTTTTTATTAAATAACTTTAAGTAAATCTTGTTTGCTTTGTTTATATTAACAAACACATTTTACATATTAGGTTGTATTTATTTGGAAATATTTATTATAACTTCTAATAAAATAGTATTTAATAGTTGTCAAAATATACCAAAGTGATATTAAATAAACTTTTAGTAATATGTTCAAATGCTTATCATGAATATTAAATTTGGGTTAAATTAATAATGCTAAACGATTTGATAATAGAACTTAGCTTAGCCTTTACTGTTTCATTTTTCATTGCCTTGCTTACTATTATATGGTTTGCATACAGTACTTCTATATCCATTAAGCGCAACGATATTCAGGCTGTCCAAGCATCACACGCGACACCTGTTGCTCGTCTTGGTGGCTTATCTATTATCGTAGCGCTAGTTATTGTGGCTATACCTTCTTTGGAAATTCGTAATATCTGGTTAAGTTATCCATTGTTGTTGTTAAGCGCTTTTCCAATTTTTGTAATAGGGTTTTGTGAAGATTTGGGCTATTTTTCTAGTCCAAGAATAAGATTACTGACAGCCATGTTTTCTAGTTTAGTTTTTGTGGTTCTGTTTGAGCAATGGCTTCCACGCACTGACATTCCTGGTTTGGATTTTGCGATGCAATGGGCTCCCATTGGAATTGGATTTTCTATTTTTTTTGCTGCTGGTATTAGTCACTCCTTTAATCTGATTGATGGGCTTAACGGACTTTCTGGTTCTATAGCAGTTGGCGTAGCGCTATCACTTGCGATGATATCACATCAATTGGGGCTTTTTGAGCATCGTGATGTCCTTCTTATCTTGATTAGTGCCATATCTGGATTTCTGATATTCAATTTCCCTTTTGGTAAAATATTTCTTGGAGATGGAGGTGCTTATGTCATTGGTCACATTCTGATTTGGATGGCAATTTCAATTTTGTGTTCAGCACCAACTGTTACACCTTTAGCAATGCTCCTCATATTCTTTTACCCAGTGGCTGATACTCTGCTAGCCATTATGAGGCGTCTTTATCTTGGTGCACCCATATCACATCCAGATCGATTGCATTTCCACCAGCTTATCATGCGCGGTATTGAAATAGTGGTTCTGGGGCGAAACCGGCGACATATTTCAAATCCATTGGCTACAGTGCTTATATTTCCATTTACATTCAGCCCAATGTTAGCGGGTATCTTGTTAGTTTTGGATCGTGACAAAGCTATGATAGCCTTGGCTTTATTTGGTGTATTATTTTTAATGGTTTACAAGATTAGTATACGGTTAATTCCAAAATTCAGGATTTTTAAAGATTCAAACAGCCAGTTCGAATGACATATTGGCATTGATGCAACATCACTTAGCTAATACTTGTATTAGCTGCAAAATTTGTATTAAAAATATTTTAGTACAAGCCTCTAAATCACCATAAGGGCAGTAATGCTTCATGCGGTAGCTATTCTTTCACTTAAAATATATTTATAATTTCTATAAGAAATTCCCTGCAGGATAATTAGGTATAGTTTCCATTAATCGATATTATGTGATATTTTTTTAATTGGGTTGATTTTATGACAATAAAAGATCTTGCAACAATAGACTAAGTATAAACAAAAGTAACTAAATCTGATTACTTACAACCGGAGAATAAGAATTGTCTGAAAAGATTATTGTGAGCATTGAAGCTAGGATGGGGTCAACTCGATTGCCCGGTAAGGTACTACTACCAGTTGGCGGGATATCTATGCTGGAGTATATGATTTCACGTGTGCGAACTAGCAGAATAATTACAGATATTGTTGTTGCCACGAGTGAAAGTTCGAATGACGATCTCATTGAGAATTTATGTTCAAGCTTGAATATAAATGTTTTTCGGGGAAGTGAAGAAAATGTTCTCGACCGGGTATACAAAGCAACCAAAGCATTGGATGCAGATATTATAGTCGAACTTACGGGCGACTGTCCCTTAATTGATCCAGATTTGATTGATCAAGCGGTGAGCACATTTTTAATAAATCCAGGTACTGATTATTTGTATAACCGAGAGTATGAGGGGTATCCAGATGGAATGGATGTCCAAGTTTTTAGTAGTGTCGCATTTGAACGATCTTGGAGATCGGCAGTAACACAAGAAGAATTAGAGCATGTCTCTTTGCATATGCGTAATGACCAAAGTCTACAAAAATTATATTTAGCACCTAATAAATTTCATAATCGTCCGGATATCGAGCTCACCTTGGATGAACATGAAGATTATGTGCTTATTAAACAAGTGATCGAATATTTTTTAAAAATAAAGAAGTTCCCAACCTTAAATGATATAATAGATTTTGTGGATAAGCGCACTTCTGCCTTGCCCAATAAAAATATAGAACGGAAATCGTATCCGCAGAAACCGAGCACATGAATCAGGTGCTTCTTGTTGGCTTGGGGGGTATAGGTTTTGAATATGATTTATATCAAAGCAACTCCATCGAAACACATGCAAAGGCTTTAACGCTTTCAAGTGACTATCAGTTAATTGCAGCTGTTGATTTAAATAAGCAGAAATTGCAGAAGTTTAAATCTCATTTTCCTGGCGTTAAAACGCATTCTAAAATTGGTAATGTATTTGAAGAAGCACCCAACATAAACATAGCAGTGGTAAGTGTACCCACTGATAAGCACCTAGATGCATTGATTGAACTACAGATCTTCAAAAATATAAAATATATTATTTTGGAGAAACCTGCAGGAAAAAATCTTTGTCAGGGAAAAAAAATTCAGCAATTAATGCAAGATAATAACTGGGAATGTTATGTTAATTATATTCGACGGACCGAAAGTAGTATTGGTCAAATTAAAATGCAGTTAAGTGACAGTCCAGACATTAAGGTCCGATGCTTCTTTAGCGGCGAATGGTCGAACATAGGAGTACATTTTATTGATTTGTTTCTTTATATTTTTGATTTGTTTGGAAAGAATTATGTGATTAATAAACATCAAAATACCCTCACAATTCAATATGGCTATATATCTATATCTATAGAGAATATAGTTTTTGAAGATGCAGGAAATGCTTTTTACGAGTTCTATATTTATACCCCTGAATATAAATTTTATTGTCTTGATGGAGGCTATGACATTTTTTCCAAACAAATGAATATACTTTCAGGTCAAAAAATAGAAATTGAAAATAAAATGTTTCAATATCAGAAAAGTTTTTATATTGAATTAAATAAAATAATCAGTGGGTATATGGATAATATGTCTTTAGCCACTTTATCACAAAGCCTTGAAATTCACAAAATCCTAGAGGAAATCTGAGAATGTTAGCACTACACGGCGGCCCTAAAACAATAACCCATCCGTTTGTTAAATATAACAGTATTGGTATTGAAGAACAAAATGCAGTATTACGGGTTATGCAATCAGGTAATCTATCAAGCTTTATTGGTGCAAATGACCCAGATTTTTTTGGTGGTCCTGAGATAAGGGCTTTTGAGGATGAATGGTCAAAATTTTTTGGTGTTAAGCATTCAATAACTGTTAATTCTTGGACTTCAGGACTAGAAACAATAATTGGTTCGTATGGTTTTGAGCCATTTGGCGAGGTTATAACTTCACCATGGACGATGTGCGCTACAGCTACCTCTATCTTGCATTGGAACTTGATACCAGTGTTCGCAGATATCAACCTTCATGACTTTAATATTTCAGCAACTGACGTGGAGGCAAAAATCACTGATCAAACTGTTGCAATTATTGCGATAGATATTTTTGGTGCTAATGCAGTAAATGAAGACTTAATGAAAGTAGCTCAACACTATAACTTACCTTTAATAACTGATAGTGCACAAGCACCGGGCGTAGCACTGGATAATGGGTATATAGGCACTAAAGCAGAAATCGGTGGATTTTCATTAAACTACCATAAGCATATCCATACTGGTGAGGGGGGCGTAATTGTCACAAACAACGATGATCTTGCATTACGCTGTAAGTTGATAAGGAACCACGCAGAGGCTGCAATTCATGCGTTCGACCACCTCTCTATGTCTAACATGGTTGGTCATAATTTTCGAATGGGTGAAATTGAAGCGTCAATAGGGCGTGAGCAGTTGAAAAAATTACCAGACATAATAAAAAATAGGCAAAATGTTGGAAAACAGATTATACACGGTCTCGCAAACTTAGATGGGTTAATTTGCCCAAGTATTGATGTGGTTGATTATCATGCCTTTTATGTGTTGGGGTTGGTGATTGATAAGTCTAAAATAAGTGCATGCCGGAACTTGATCGTTGATGCACTCAACGCTGAGGGAGTTGAAGGGTTAATGAAGGGCTACCAAAACATCCACAAGCTCCCAATTTTTCAACAAAAACAGGCCTTTGGCTCAAAACATTTTCCATGGTCTCACGCATCAAATAATGTTCCTTATGAGCATGGAATTTGTCCAAATGCAGAGGAGCTACATGAAAACACATTTATTGGCTTGGAGCTCTGTTTGTTTGAATATAGTGAAACCGAGTGTAATTTAGTTGTGAATGCTTTTCAAAAAGTTTGGCAAAGTCTTGACAAATTATGTTAAAAACATTTTGTACTTTAAAATTAAACACCCAAACTCCAAGTAGGGCATATTGACCCCATTGAGATCTATTCTAACAGAACAAAACTAATGAGATTAGTAGTCTAAAATAAAAAACCTGATCCATCTTAGTAAAATTGAAACCTACGACTAAATTAAAGACTTCAAATTCAAAATCCCTCCATTTTAAATTATGTTATGATGGACAGTCTAAATAAAGGATAAATTATAGATGCAATGGAATACATTAGATGAAGATTTGTGGAGTGTGTTGAATAATAAGACATTACTTATCACTGGTGGAACTGGTTCGTTTGGCAATGCGTTTGTTAGACAAGCGTTGAAATACTCTAATTGCCAAAAGATAATTATATTTTCACGTGATGAAATGAAACAATGGGAAATGCAAAATGTCTTTTCTAAGTTCTCTGATAGACTTAGGTTCTTTATTGGTGATGTGCGAGATCTTGACCGATTGAAAAGGGCTTTTAAGGATGTAGATTATATAATTCATGCCGCTGCAACAAAAATTGTTCCAACGGCGGAGTACAATCCATTTGAATGTATTAAAACAAACATAAATGGGGCTATGAATATTGTAGATGCAGCTATTGATAGCTCCGTTTCTAAAGTAGTGGCGCTTTCGACCGACAAAGCTAGTAGTCCAGTTAACCTATATGGCGCCACCAAGTTAGTCTCTGACAAGGTTTTTATTGCAGGTAATAACTATTCTGGCATCCAATCGACGAACTTTTCTGTTGTCAGATACGGTAATGTTATGGGCTCAAGGGGATCTATAATCCCCTTTTTTAGGTCAATTTCGTCAAAGTCAAGATTTCCAATCACCGACTTTAAAATGACTCGTTTCATGATTTCATTGGATGATGGAATAAGGCTAGTTATGACTGCTTTAAATGATGCTGTCGGTGGAGAGCTTTATATCAAAAAAATTAAATCGATGTATGTTACAGATATTGCTAAGGCCATAAATCCTAATGCTAAGTTGGTGCAAGTTGGAATACGGCCAGGTGAAAAGCTACATGAACAAATGATTGGTATAGAAGATAATATTTACACTTTTGAGTATGATCATTATTATAAAATTTTGCCGATGATTAATAATTGGCATCAAGATCCACAAAGGATTAAAAATGGACGCCGTGTTGATGAACAATTTGTTTATAGTTCGAATATGAACGCCGAGTGGATGACAGTCGAAGAACTGCAAACCTGGATATCTTCAGAGTATGATGATTAATTGTTTTAAAGGAAAAGCTTAGATGCAGTCTTATTATGAATTGTTAGAAGTTTTAGCGCCTCTCGATCGGTCCCATAATTCACCTGATATGCATAAGTCTGTATCAATATTATGCGATCATTACGATGGATCGATGGAACTAACTTATTTGCAAGAAACTGAACATAACTATTGGAAAGTACCTCCTTATTGGACCTGTGAATATGCGACGCTGAAAGATCAATATGGTAAAGTTTTGGCTTCATATCTACGAAATCCCATGGAGTTATTTAGTTTTTCACCAGCGGTAAAAACGGCAATTTCAGGTAAAGAATTACGGAAACATATTTTTTCTGATCCAAAACGGCCAAAAGAAGTAATTTTTCATTTTCGAAATCAATATAGGCATTGGGCACCTGAGTGGGGGTTTTGTATTCCTCATGAGCTAAAGGAAAAAATTATTGATGATAAAACCTATCATGTTGATATAAAGACTAATTTTGATACTACACAACCAATGAAACAAGCAGAATTATTTCATCAAGGTGAAACGAATGAAACGATCGTACTGGTTGGGCACTTTGATCACCCATGTCAAGTAAATGATGGTTTAGCAGGATGTATAGCCGCATTTGAGGCGGTGAGCCGGCTAAAGGGACGAAAAACAAGATACTCTTACCTTGCCCTTGCAGCTGTTGAGATTGTGGGGTCCGCGCTCTTTTTGGCAAATCAAGGGTCAGATCGAAACTTTAAGGAAGCGCTTTTTGTAGGTTTTGCAGGAATTGACTCAAATTTAGTTTATCAACGTAGTTATCGGGGCAAAGCTATTAATGATTTTGCAATTCCACACATTTTAGAAAATGAACAAAACGCTTCAACAAAAGTATTTGATCATCGAGAGCTGATTGGTAATGATGAAAATGTTTTTGATAGTGCTGGGTGCGAAATACCATGTGGGACACTGATGCGATGGCCATTTCCTGAATATCATTCGGAACGTGATAATATGACAATTACTTCACAAGATAAAATCGAGCAAGTCATTGAAGTTATTTTAAACTTAGTTAATATTCATGAAGGAAACCAAAATTTCGAAGCAAATTTTAAAGGGCTACCTTGTTTATCTAACCCTTCCTTAAATGCCTACATGGATATGAATGTTATCAGTGGAGTTCAACTAAATAACGCAAATCACTTGGTTAAAGGGCAAAATAATAAAAGACTTATGGAGTTAGCCAAATGTACAAGTGGTGAAAAACTAAACAAACTGATGCAGCGTATTTTGCGAGAGGCAGATGGTACTACAAGTTTGCTCGATCTGTGCATAAGATGTAAAGTTCCATTTGATCTTGGGCGCCAATATTTTGATATTCTTGTAAAAAAAGGAATTATAAATGCAAAATATTGATTATATTGTAACTGGAATGTTCAGATCAGGTACTACACTGCTAGCAAAGCTTCTTTCGGCAAACAAAAATACAATGTGTGTGTCAGATCCATTTTATCCATTTTTCAAACAATTTCGAAATGAATTTCTTAACGAAAAGACAAAGGAAGCGCTAAATAGCCCACTTGGTGACTATGTAATGTCAGAAAATTCGAGTGCAATGTATAAACGTATAAATGGCAAGACGTTTGAAGAGGTGATTACTACGTTCTCAAATCAAGAATTGATTAATAAGATAGGAGCGCACTGTAAATTATATTCACCTAAAATAATCAATCATCTTAGCAAAATAAAAGGTGATAACTATCAAGAAATATTTTCTTGCTTTGGTGCTATCCTAAAAGGAGCGTACAAAGAAAATAAAGATGAATTGGTTGGGTTTAAGGAAGTCTGGATCAATGAATTCTCTGAGCAATGTATCAAAAGTGATAAAAATTTAAAATTAATTTTTATTATACGCGATCCTAGATCTATTGTAGCGTCAAATTTTTCTAGCGGTTCTGCATATCCAATATTGTTTCTTATTAGACAGTGGAGAAAAACTATTGGTCATTCATTAATGCTAACAAAAAAGTATCCACAGAATACTATCTTAATTCGTTATGAAGATTTAATAACTAAACCAGAAATAGAAACGGCTAAAATCTGTCGTTTTTTGGATCTTGACTTAGATGCCGATATGTTGGACCCAAGTCAGTTCAAGGACGGGTTAAACAATAAATGGATACAAAACTCCTCCCAAAACCATAAGATAAACGACAGAACAAAATTCAATACTAAGTCAGTAAATGGCTGGCAAAAAACCTTAAATAGTCAAAGTATTAGTTTGATAGAGACATTATGTGACATTGAAATGAAATTATGTGAATATGAAATCTCAGGTGTTGGAGAAAAGAGTTCGTTAGAAAGCTTGATCAAATACAAGCAAAGTACTGACCAGATCGCTGAATGGATTAAACCATATTCAGGAGCTTACTCGAGCGTAGAATTATATAAAGAAATTCATCGTAATAAATACCTAGATGAAATCGGAAGTCTGCGTAGTGATGATTTAGATTATTATTATGGAATTTCGCCAGAGATTGTCTCGGCTATAACATAAATGCAAAAAAGTAGTACTAAAAATAATAATAAACCCATAAAAATGGCAGTATTTAGTCATGATGCAGGTGGTGCACAGGTATTAAGTGGCTACCTTAAAGAGAATAATATCAATTATGATGGACGAATTATTGGACCAGCAAAACAAGTCTTTCATCAAAAAAATTTAAAAGTAGTAGAAGGTAATTTAATTACCACCATTAATGAAGCAGATGTGGTTATAACTTCCACTAGCTGGCAATCAAGATTAGAGCTTAACGCAATACGGTATTCTAAAGATATATGTAAAAAAAGTATTTCAATTTTGGATCACTGGGTAAATTACACAGAACGCTTTAAGCTTGATGGGAAATTAATGCTTCCAGATGAAATATGGGTTTGTGACAACCATGCACTTTGCTTAGCAAAAAAAAATTTTCCTAGAATGAAAATACGGAAAATAAAAAATTATGATATTGTTGATTTTCAAAAAAAATTTATGCAAAAAACAAATTATTATCCACCTGAGGAATCTTTTCTTTTTTTAAATGATAATACTTCAGAAGTACGAGAGTTATTAAGAAATGAGAATGATATTAAGTCACAGGATGAAATTTCGTTTCAAAATTTATTAATGGCAATTAAACATAAAAAGATAAAAGACTCTTTAATCACAATACGGCTACACCCGTCCGAAAAGTTACACTGTGAGCCCTGGTATGCAAAGTATTTAAATGATAGAATCAGAATAAGTGATCAGGTAAATTTTTCAGATGATTTACACCACCATAAATTTATATGTGGAACTGACTCAATGGGAATGTATTATGCAAGCAAAGCTTCAAAAGAAGTAATATCATGTGAAAAATTTCATAATGTTGAATGTTCCATTCCTAACAAAGGCATCTTAAGTTTGAAAGAATGGTGTGATTTATGAAGTATTGTACTAAATGCCTTCAACCAGATACTCGACCAAATGAGAAATTTAGTATTGAAGGGACGTGTTCGGCGTGTGTGAAAAAATATTCAAACACTAATTTTGAGTGGCGATACAAAGAGAAATTACTAAAAAGTTTAGTCTCAAACATCAGAAAAAAAACTAAATTATCGGGTGAATTTAACAAAAAATATGATTGTTTGATTGGCGTTAGCGGTGGTAAAGATAGTACTAGGCAAGCTCTGTGGGTTAGGGAAAAACTTGGTCTCAACCCTCTGCTAATATGTCTTACTTATCCACCGGAACAAGTGACAGAACGTGGAGTCTATAATACGTCAAATTTAGTTGATCTAGACTTTGATTTAATCGTCAGTGGCCCTGCGCCAGAGACATGGAAGTTATTAATGCGCACCGCATTTTTAAATTTTGGTAATTGGTGCCGCTCAACTGAGCTTGCTCTTTATAGCTCTGTGCCGCAAATCGCTCAGAAATTCAAAATCCCATATATTTTTATTGGAGAAAATCAAAATTTCCGTGATCCTTTAACCCAAACTGAAGATGGTTGGAAATATAATCAGTTAATAAACCAAAATACATTGCAAGGTGGTGATATTAGCTGGATTTTAAGAGAGGGTCTCAAAGAGAGTGAAATTATACCCTACATTTACCCCCTGAATTGTGAATATATGAAAAATGAGGTTCAAATTATTGACTTAGGTTGGTTCATTAAAGATTGGAGTAATATTGAAAATTCTAAGTTCGCATCATTACATGGCATATCTATTCGAAATGATGCGTCTGATCATATTGGTGATATTCTAAAGACTAGTGCTTTAGATGAAAACTTTGTTGTAGTGAATCAAATGATCAAATATTTAAAATATGGTTTTGGAAAAGTTAGTGATCAAGTTAACGAAGATATCAGAAATGGTAAAATGGACCGCCAAACTGGAATTGATTTAATCACAAAGTTTGATGGAAAGTGTTCCGCAGTTATTATTGACGAATTCATTAATTATCTTGGAATCTCGGATCTTCAATTCACAAATACATTAAATAAATTTGTAAACCCTGATTTGTTTATATTCACTGAAAGTGGAGAATTTAAGCCAAAATTTGAAGTAGGATCTGGGATTATCAAATGAAGAAAATAGGCATATTACATTATGGTAGTGGAAATATTGCGTCTTTAATTAATGTTCTTATTGAGTTTGATGTTTTTCCAATTATTGTTGATTCAGAAATAGATTTATTACAATTTGACATGCTTATTTTGCCTGGCGTAGGTACTTACAATGTTGCGATGGATTTTTTGCACAGTAAAAAACTCATAAAACAAGTAAAAAAGTTTTCTGAAAGTGGAAAACCCATCTTAGGCATTTGCTTGGGTATGCATATTTTGTCTAAATATGGTGACGAAGGTGGTGGTACTATGGGATTGGATTTAATTCAAGGAAGAGTAATTAAAGCTGAATTTGATAATCATACTGGCTGGAGCAATATTATAGAAAATCAATCTATGAGGAATCCTTTGATAAGATGCTTTTATTTTAACCACGAATACATATACGAGGATTCTGATCATAAGGTTGGGTGGGTAAATTATAAATCGAAAAATATAATTTCGATTGTAAAAAATGTAAATATTATTGGAGTCCAGTTCCACCCAGAAAATAGTCAGAATGAAGGTAAATTATTCTTCAGGGAATTATTTTTAGAATATTTTGGAAACTAGAACAATTAACTCCAAGTCATTTTATAGTTCCCATTCAAAATCAAGTTTTAAATGGGCCATGTGTTTAAGTTTTCCTGGTGACACGTAGTCGGAAAAGAGTGATAGATGTATAAAAGAATAATTGCAGCAATTATTGTTAAAGATGGGATAGCAGTTCAATCTTTTGGTTATAGGAATTACCAACCTCTTGGAGATCCAATTACTTTAGCCCAAAACTATGCTAGATGGGGTGCCGACGAGATAGTTCTTCTAGACATTTCATCTACACGCGCAAGCACACAACCTAAATTAGATTTAATTAGTTGTATATCTGAAGTGACAGCTGGAACCCCATTAATTTATGGGGGGGGCATTCAAGATATTGAGCAAGTAGGTTCTGTCATTTCGGCAGGTGCGGATAGATTAATATTAGACGACTGCTTGCTTTCAAACCCAAATAATATTGAAAAAATCTCTAAATTTATAGGCAGACAGGCTTTAATAGCCGCAATACCAATTAAGGTTAATGGGAAATTTCCTGGTTGGTATTCTTATAAAAAAGACCAATTTGTAAGTTCAAGTCAACAAATATCTTTTTTTGAAAACGATGTTCATAATTTTTCTGAGCTGTTAATCATAGATGTGGATGGTGAAGGAAAGCCAGGGGCATTCAATGATACTTATATCCAATTTTATAGACATAACCTTAAGATGATTATTTTTGGTGGATTACCTCTCACCAGCGAGATAAATGAATTAGTTGGAAATCCAAGAGTTTCAGCAATTTGTTTTGGTAACCCACTCTGTTACCAGGAACACACTATTTCAAGATTAAGAAGTAAGATTAACCCAGAATTGATTCGCAGTTATAAACTATTGTAAAGGACACTGAAATTGATTGATAACGTTACTGAATGTGCAAGGTGCTTATATAATTCCAGCCACCCGTTTGGCTTAACATTTGACGCAGATGGCGTATGTTCTGGTTGTAGGGTTCATGAAGAGAAAGATATAATTGATTGGTGTCAAAAAGAGAAAGAATTGATCGATGAGCTAAGCCGGTATAAGTCTAAGTCATCGACTAACTATGACTGTATTATACCTGTAACAGGTGCTGGTGATAGTTTCTACATTGTACACTTGGCTAAAAATGTTTTTGGTATGAATCCTCTTTTAGTACACTATAATAATGGATGGAATACCAGTACTGGAATTGATAATTTAGCAAAGCTTAGAACAGTATTTGATTGTGATATAATAACAAAAACTATCTCAACTAGCAGTCGTAAAAAAATTGTCAGAGAGACACTTTATACTATGGGTAGTATTTACTGGCATTCTATAGCTGGTAGAACAGCTCTTCCAGTGCAAGTAGCTGTTGATTATGATATACCACTTATCATTTGGGGTGCTCACCAAGGCTTAGAGCAAGTGGGGATGGTATCTCATGATAGTAAAATTGAAATGTCAAGGTGGTATAGAACTAGTCATGATTTGATGGGACGAGAAGCAGAGAGTCTTGTAAAATTTTCTAACACTCTTACTGATGGCGACGTAGCACCATTTATGTATCCCCCACAATATGATATTCAAACGAAGGGTATAAAAGGGATTTATCTTGGGAATTACATACGATGGGATCCCTGGGCACAACATAAAAAAATGGTTGAATTGTATAATTATAAGGGTATCTGTATGGACAAAACCTTTGATCCATACGATCACTGTGACTGTGTAAATTATTTGGGAATTCACGACTTTTTGAAGCAAATTAAAGTTGGTTATGGTAAAGTAACTGATCAACTATGCCGTGAAATTAGACATAATCGAATCGATAAAAAATCTGCAAAAAAATTGAGAATGTATTATGAAGGCTCTGCGGTTCAGGGGGTAGATTTATTTTTAGATTGGTTGGGGGTTCCTAAAACTTCTTTTGATTTCATTTTACGGCAACTCTCTGCGGAAAAAAGCAACAAAAACAATGATCTCTATTCTAAAAATGTTACATTTAATACAAAGCGATCCTTTACAGGTTCACAATATATTAACGAATTACCAGAAGCATTGGTCTCTAATTGCAAAGATGAATTCCTTAAAACAAAAAATTACATAATTATAGGCAAAGGTGAAATTAATTAAGTTATATCAATTTAAAGTAAATTGTAAAAAATCACGGCAATATTACGGTCAATATTATTTGTAAAATAGTTCTCAACTTATCTTGTAGCGAAAAAGGTAACTAGAGCTTTCCTGAATATGTTAATCCAGTCATACCAATTATTAAATGCCAGTTTGGTTAACGCGAAGCTTGGTATCAGAGGCAGTCCAAAACTCAATAGATGATTATAAATAAGGAGAGTTTATAAAAGTCTTTATAAACCCGCTGTTCGCTGTGGCAGAGTAAAGGGTTGATAAAGATAGCTTCGGTTTGCTTGAAAAATTTCATACAGATCGGTGATTTGTATGAGACCCCTCAAAATTTAGAAATCAGTATTAATATTACAACAATAATTATACAAAAGGCTACTGAAAGAATAGTAGACGTATTGGAAAAAAATTATAAAGTAAGTGTGATAATTAGCATTAGGAAAGATTGATTATGATACTCTTTCAAGTCACCAAGTTAATCAGAAGGAAATACATCATATGATCCCATACGGGCGGCAAAATATCTCGCTTAAAGATATAGAGGCAGTTACTAAGGTTTTATTATCAGACTTTATTACACAAGGTCCGGTTGTCCCAGAATTTGAATGCAAACTCAAAGAGATTACCGGTGCTAAATATGCAACTGCAGTAAATAGTGCGACCTCAGCGCTTCACATAGCTTGCCTAGCATTGGGACTCAAAGAAGGCGATGTCCTTTGGACAGTTCCAAATACTTTTGTAGCATCTGCTAATTGTGCTCTGTATTGTGGTGCAACTGTAGATTTTGTCGATATTGATCCAGAAACTTTGAACATGTCGATACAAAATTTACACTCAAAGTTGAAGCTTGCTGAGAAACTTGGAAAGTTACCAAAAATTGTCATTCCAGTACACTTAACTGGCGAGCCCTGTGATATGGCATTAATCAAGGCTCTATCTGACAAATATGGTTTTAAAGTAATAGAAGATGCTTCACATGCGGTTGGGGGGCGATATAAGGATGCAGCAATTGGCGCTTCAACTTACTCAGATGTGACAATATTCAGCTTTCATCCTGTTAAAATTATTACTTCAGGAGAAGGTGGTGCAGCACTTACAAATGATCTTAATATTGATCAAAAAATGAAACGTCTACGTTCACATGGGATCACTCGCGAAAAATCGTTAATGGAAAGGCCAAATAGCTCACCTTGGTACTATGAGCAGATAGATCTTGGTTTCAATTATCGCATGACTGATATTCATGCTGCCTTGGGATTGTCCCAATTGGAGTGTTTAAATGAATTTATTAATAAGCGTCACGCAATAGCCAAATTTTACGATCAAGAATTAGCAAATAGTAATTTAACAACTCCAAAGAGAAGCCCTGAAAGCATGTCTGCGTTGCACTTATATGTGGTTCAAGTTGATAAATTCAAACATGAAGAAATTTTTCGTTCACTATACGAAAAAGGGATTGGTGTGAATGTGCATTATATCCCGGTTCACACACAGCCATATTATCAAAAGATGGGTTTTAAATGGGGAGATTTTCCAAACTGTGAGGCTTATTATAGGCGGGCAATCAGTTTACCGATATATCCCACTTTAGAGCCTGAACAACAAAACTATGTCATAGATCAATTGCGCTCACTTTGCGATGAATAGTTTATACTCAAAATTAGCGCTAGGAACTGCTAACTTCGGCTTAAATTATGGGTTAGCTAACCCTTCAGGTAGATTATCTGACGCTGAATTAGAAAAAATTATTAAAGTATCTGAAGGGGCAGGTATCAATCTAGTAGATACCGCGCAAGCTTATGGTGATAGTGAACTTCGATTAGGTGCAGTACTAAAAACTGACACTCAAGTTATTACTAAAATTGGTGAAGGGTTAACCAAAAATTACAGTACCAATAGTTTATGTAGTCTTGTCGAAGAAAGCATGCAAAGACTAAAACGTACGAAGCTGCATGGCTTGTTACTCCATCGGCCTGAGATATTGCTTGGGGTGCATGGCACAAAAATATTGTCTGAATTGAACCATTTAAAAGAGAAAGGGTTAGTTAACAAAGTAGGCATATCAATTTATGCTCCAGATATTCTTGCTAAGTTAACAAAGTTTATTGATTTAGATATAGTTCAAGCACCATTTAACTTATTTGATCAACGTATTGCATCATCTGGTTGGGCGGAACAACTAAAAGAAAAGGGAACGGAGATACATATACGTTCAGTCTTTTTGCAAGGATTACTTCTCATTAAGCGTCAAGAATTACCCACATGGTTTAAGTTAAATTGGCCCCAACTATTCAACGACTGGTTTGAACTTCAAAATCAAACTAGTGTAAATGCAGATGAAATCGCACTAAACTTTGCTCTAAAACAACCATGGATTGATAAGGTAGTGATAGGTGTAGACAATGCACAGCAACTTCATCGTCTAATCGAGATAGAAAAAACAAAAACTTACGATTTTAATAATGTTTTAGCTTCAAAAGACGTGAACTTGATTGACCCTTCAAATTGGAAAATAGAATGAAAATTGTAGCAGTCGTCCAAGCTCGCATGGGGTCTAGCAGACTCCCTGGCAAGGTTTTGAAGAAAATAGATGGTAGATCTGTGATTGAAATTCTTCTTACTCGATTAAGCCAGTCAAAACAAATTAATAAAATTTTTGTTGCTACTTCTTTGAACACAGAAAATGACCTCCTTTGTGACAAAATTATTCAACTAGGTTATGATTTTATTCGCGGATCTGAATTGGATGTATTATCACGATTTTATGAGGCTGCGCTCACTACATCTGCTGATATCATTGTAAGAATAACTGGTGATTGTCCAGTCGTAGACCCAGAAGTTGTAGACGCAGTAATTAATTTATTTAAAAAAAACACGGTAGATTATGCCTCGAATATTAGTCCTCCAAGTTTTCCAGATGGATTAGACGTTGAGGTTTTTACAAAAGAAGCATTAGAGGCTGCTTATACGAACGCTAATACAGTATTTGACCGCGAACATGTGACACCGTACATAAAAAACGGTAATTTCAAAATAGTGAATTTAAACTCTGGCAAAGATCTTAAAAAATTTCGTTTGACACTTGATGAAATAGAGGACTTGCGCTTGTTAACTGATATCTTTGAGCATTTTTCACCCAATATTCACTTCAAATATATGGACGCCGTGCATTACCTCAGCAATAATATAAACACACTTAATATAAACAGTAATCTAAAACGAAATGAAGGGGCGCAAATGGGAAAAGGGCAAAAGCTTTGGAAAAGAGCTAAACAGATTATTCCTGGTGGCAATATGTTGCTCTCAAAGCGTTCTGAAATGCATTTGCCAGATAATTGGCCAAGTTATTTTTCTAAGACCTCTGGATGCTCGGTATGGGATTTGGACGGCAAACATTACTACGATTACCACCTCATGGGGGTAGGTACTAATTTATTAGGTTACTCTCATCCAGAAGTTGATGCCGCCGTAATCGATGTTATCAAACATGGAAACATGTCGTCACTGAACGCACCTGAAGAAGTGGCTTTAGCAGAAAAATTGTTAGTGCTCGACCCTTGGGCTGGAATGGTTCGCTTTACACGATCAGGTGGTGAGGCAAATGCTGTTGCAATACGAATTGCGCGTGCGGCTTCTGGGCGAGATGGGGTGGCAGTTTGCGGCTATCATGGTTGGCATGACTGGTATTTGTCTGCGAATTTGTCAAAAGATGACAAGCTGGCTGATCATCTTTTACCGGGATTAAGTACTGCGGGCGTACCTAACTCTCTCATGGGAGATGTTCATCCATTTAATTATAACAACATTGATTACCTGACAAAATTAATAACAGAAAAGCCTATCGGCGTTATTAAAATGGAGGTCATTAGAAATTTCGAACCACAAGATAATTTTCTTAAAAAAGTTCGCAAGTTGGCGACAGACAACGGTATAGTTTTGATTTTTGATGAATGCACTTCGGGATTTCGTGAGGCTTATGGCGGTCTACACAAAAAATATGAAGTTTATCCTGATATGGCTGTTTATGGAAAGACGATAGGTAATGGATATGCAGTATCAGCTATTGTGGGTCGTGAGAATGTGATGCAGTCAGCTCAGTCAACCTTTATAAGTTCAACGTTTTGGACCGAGAGAATTGGGTCAGCTGCGGCATTAAAAACACTTGAAGTCATGGAGCAAGAAAAGCCTTGGGAAAAGGCAAAGTCAATAGGCTTTGGTATACGGAAAATCTGGCAAGATACAGCTCAAAGAAATGGTCTAGAAATCTCGATAAATGGTTTGCCAGCTTTATCAAGCTATTCGATCATATCAGATAAATCAATGGCATACAAAACCTATATAACGCAAGAATTTTTAAAACGTGGATATCTTGCGGGCACTATTTTGTATGCAAGCAGCGCCCATGATCATGATAGGTTTAGCGAATATGAAGAAATACTAGATAAAATTTATTGCACAATTAGTGAATGTGAAAACGGACGAGATATTGAAAAACTTTTAGAAGGCCCGATTTGTCATTCAGGCTTTAAGAGACTTAATTAATTTGTGTAAAAAAATTTTAGTTCGTGTGGATGCCTCTTCTCAAATAGGAACAGGCCATTTGATGCGATTGCTGACACTAGCAAAAGAAGCAATTGCTAGAGAATGGGCCGTTTGTTTTGCAACTAGAAATCCAACTGATAGTATAATCAAATTAATTCAAAAATCTGGACATGAAGTCAGGATACTTACCTCACAAGACCAGCAACCAGCAGTTGAAGATAATTTACTTTTACATGGTGATTGGTTGTCAGTTTCGCAAGAAACAGATGCGACTGAAACACTGCAAATTATACAAGAATTTAATCCAGATTGGATTATAGTTGATCATTATGCGATAGATGCCAAATGGCATCAGCTTGTAAAAAGGCAATGTAAAAAAATTTTGGTGATTGATGATCTTGCGGACCGTACAATCGATTGTACAATTTTACTTAACCAAAATCTGGGTGCAATTCAAAGTGAATACCAAAAATATTCTTTATCAGATTGTGTATTCCTCATCGGTCCAGACTATGCTTTGTTGAGGCAAGAATTCAGGGATTGGCGAAAATATAGTTTAAATAGACGGTTCACGGGTAAGATAAAAAAAATACTTGTGACAATGGGTGGTGTAGACGCATCAAACCACACCCTGTCAGCGCTCATGGAATTAGAGACAAGTAAATATTCTCTTGGTTGTGAATTCACAGTTGTTGTGGGTTCTTCGTATCCTTATAAAGCTAAACTAGATGAATATATTAAGGCGAGTAAATTATCTATTAAAGTAATGATGAATGTAAGCAATATGGCTGAGATTATGGCCAACTCGGATTTGTGCATTGGCGCATCTGGCTCATCATCATGGGAACGCTGTTGTTTGTGCTTGCCGACAGTAACCTTGGTAATTGCCGAAAACCAAAAAAAGATTGCACTTGCGTTACATAAAAACGGGGTTGCAGTTAATTCAGACATAAGTCGGCTTAAATCTGACTTCGCAACTTTTTTTGTGGACAATAATAGTGGTTTCATAAATAAATTTGTGTGGAATTCAACTCGCGTTTGTGACGGTTTCGGTGTTAACCGTGTCATTGATAAAATGGAGCAATTAAGTGAAAATTGAGATTCTTAATACAGACCAGTACCACCCAATAAATTCTCATTTGTTGGAGTTTAAGCGCAGTCTAGAGCACCTCCATTCTGTTGAAATATTAAGAGATGCAAGAGATGTTTCTGCCGGCGATATATTATTTTTAGTCTCATGTAATGAAAAAGTCAGTAGCCATGTTTTGGGTAACTTTTCCCATTCAATTGTTTTACATGCTAGCGACCTACCGCGGGGTAGGGGGTGGAGTCCGCACATATGGGAATTGATCCATGGGAATAGCCATATTACTTTGACCATGCTAGATGCTGCTAATGAAGTGGATTTGGGAAATATCTACGCCAAGAAAACAATTGAGATTCCAAAGAGTGCACTTTGGAATGAAATAAATAATTTACTATTTGCAGCAGAAATTGAAATGATGCAGTTTGCGATTAATAATTATGAAAGTTTACAAAAAACACCACAAAAGCTAAATATTAAACCCACATATTATAGAAAAAGAACATCGGTTGATAGTAAAATTGATGTTTCAAAATCTATAAGTGAACAGTTTGATTTGATCAGGGTTTGTGATCCAAACCGCTTTCCCGCTTTCTTTGAATTAAATGGAACAACTTATAAACTAATTGTGGAGAAAATTTAAGATGGTAAAAGTTTCTTACATTGCTGATCGAGAAATAAGTGAACATAATTCTCCTTATATAATTGCTGAAATATCTGCTAACCATAACGGTAATATTCAAAACGCGTTCAAAATTATTGATATGGCAAAACGATGTGGAGCTGACGCTGTGAAAATGCAAACTTATACTCCTGATACAATAACACTTAATTCTAAAAATGAAGATTTTATAATTAAGGAAGGCTTGTGGAAAGGTCGCACTTTGCACCAACTTTATGATTGGGCTCACACACCGTGGGATTGGCATTCTAAGTTATTCGATTATGCACAAAACGCTGGCATTACATTATTTAGTACACCTTTCGATGACACTGCAGTTGAACTGCTAGAGGACTTAAATGCTCCAGCGTACAAGATTGCATCATTTGAATGTACAGATGTAAACCTAGTCAAACGTGTTGCTTTAACTAAAAAGCCATTAATAATTTCAACTGGCATGGCCAATGCGGAAGAGATTCAAGGAGCTGTAGATACGGCTTTAGAATTTGGTACTGGAGAACTGACACTGTTACATTGTGTCAGTGGATACCCGGCTCGTTCAGACGAATATAACCTTCTAACGCTGCTAGATATGAAAAAACGATACGGAGTTAATGTTGGCCTGTCAGACCATACATTAAATAACACTACAGCAATTACAGCTGTTGCACTTGGGGCGGTTATGATTGAGAAACATGTTACTCTTGATCGTAATGCTGGTGGGCCAGACGATAGCTTTTCCATTGAGGAAGAGGGCTTGATGGAATTATGCTCATCGATAAAAACTGCATGGCAGTCATTAGGCAAGATAAATTACGAACGCACAGCGTCAGAAAAAAATAATGTTAAGTTTAGACGCTCATTATACTTCGTACGCTCATTAAGGGCAGGTGATACAATTACAAAAAATGATATCCGAAGTGTGCGCCCAGGATATGGGTTGGCCCCAAAGTTCTTTGACCAACTTTTAGGAACACAAGTTTTAAAATCTGTAGATGAAAACACTCCAGTTACTATAGAAACTGTGGGGTTGCTAAAGGAGTAAAGATTTATTTGCGAGGACAATTGTCCTATTACGCTTATGTTTTGTCTTACAACTCACCTATACGGCCTTTCATTAAAATACTAAGGGGCTTTTTCGCCTAGTGAATAATGCCGTTGTCTTGGATTATAAATACCATTAACGTACTAATATACAGCCCTATCCATTTGGTGTCTTGTATGTCAACTGTCACTCTAGATTTGTTCAGCCTTGATGTTATTCGTAGCCATGCAAATAGTATTGGGGTTCCCTGTTTGTAGGCTAAGTGCACCTTTTGGTTGGCTAGTGAAGTGCAAGATCATAATACATATAATTGCTGGTTGCCCAAATATTCACTAACTGAGAATAGAGATCGACAATTACTGCTAGATACAGCCAAAACTCTCTGGTCAGCACCATACTAAACATATTTAATGGAAATCTTTGGTTATCTTTACCATCTCTTATGGTCTACATAGCAAATATTGCTTGAAAGAGATAGGAAACAATCGGTGAGAATATAACATTTTTGAGGCAGAAAAATTATCAGTTTAACGAATTGGCCAACTTCGATCGCTATCACTCCTAATGCCGTTGGTTTTCCTCAGAGCAAGAAGTAAAAAAATGATTTTATCAATTAAAATTTTAATTCCAATTACAGCTCTATTTTGTCTATTTTTTTTATCAAAGTATTTCTTCAGTGCTGGATGTTCGTTCTGCAAATCTTTACTATTATCATAAATATCAAACGCAAAATCAATATGTCCATAATTTAACAGTAGGGCAACATACTTTATTTTTTTCGCAACACTAAGATTAAGAGCTTTTTCTCTTGATATCCCAAACAGAGCATCACCAAATATCATTTGCCCTCTGCTTTCACCCCTAAATCCAGATGATTGTCCAAATACTCTGTTCAAATAGAGCAGTTCAAAACCCATGATGTGCATTATCTCAAAAACATTATGAGCTAACTTTTGTCCCTCATACATTTGAATAAATTCAACTTCTAATTCAACCAATAGTGTTGACTTTAAACATTTGTTTGCATTTTCTAAAATATCATACTCTGTACCTTGTGTATCCAACTTAATAACATCTACATCTTCATCAATTAGTTCGTCTAATGAATTCGACTGGAGCTCAATATATTCTTTAACGTAATCTTCATTACCAGCTCTAAACCACTTGTTATAGTATTGCCCAAAAGAAAAAACTGAGCTTTCACCTGCGTTATAGTGCAAACCAAATTTAACCACTTCATTTTTTTTACCTACAAAGGACGCAATAAATTGTGAAGTTTTAAATTGATTTTTTTGTGAATTTAGGCGCTTAACCTCTTCACTATCAGCATCAAAACCTATGTAGCGTATATATTTTTGTAATGGCATAAGCTCTTCTACGGAAACATTTCTAGCGCCTACGTCAAGTAACGTAATCGTAGATTCACTTAAAATTTTGTCATAAAAGCTACTTTTAGTAAGCCAGTTAAGATTATAAACAGGAATTTTATGGTAAATTGTAACACCAGTTAGATATTTAAAAACATGAGCTAATTTCATTTTCCTGCTTTCAGCTAGAGAGATCTTAAAATTTTAGCCTTCAATTCTGCATAACAGAAAAACTTATCAAGGATCATATTCTAAATTTTTGATAAAATGCAAAATTTAACAGATTCCAAATATACTTATATCATTTTACATAATGGTATAACCATAGTTATAAAATAAAAGTTTGAAAAGAACATTTTTAATTATACTTAAAATTTAAAGACACTTGTTACTATGTTATCTGTATTAGGCTTTCAGGAAGAAGGCATTATAGAGAAATGGTTTTTGAGAGATGATAAGTGGCACTCGAAAATTAATTATGGCGTTTTGAGAGAAGACTTTTTTGCATTACAATCTTTACGATCAGGAAAAATTCTTTTTGAAAATAAACAAGAGCTTGACAGAGCGATTATAGAGGCTGTTAAAACATCCAATTAACGAGCTATGTATGGGCGTGTATCAACATCAAGTTGCATTAGGTAATATAAAAAAACAAATAATAATACTCAGATAATTAGCAAGCAATAGTTAGGATTAAGTTCACTTGAACATGCAAGCGACGCTGTTGTGAGAAATGCAGTGATCCTTCAAGAAATTATTACTTCTGATGCTAGTGTGCGGATTTAGTTAGATAGGCATTTAGATTTTTTATACTGTAGTTTAATTAATGCAAGTCTTGGCAAATTACTGCGCTTGGTAATATTACGCATTATAAAGAAGTTGTGATGGGATGATATTTACATTTACTAGGGATGGACATAACAAATTTAAATTAATATGTTAAATTTTGATATAAATTTTAAAATAGAATAAAGAGGTTTAAGATGTATTCCTACTCTGTGGATGAAGTTATTCATGATCTAAAACAAAATGGTTTTGCCAAGCTTCCAAGTATTCACTCGTTAGTAAAAAATAATAACTATTTTGAAATTTTTCAAAATGAGGACCAGCAGAAAACTTATAAAGAAAACTCTTTAGCTCACTTAAAACTGATAGATGATATGGATTTAAAAAAGCTATTTTCTGCTCTTTATGATCATGGAAAAGAATTGGGTTTACGTATTAATAAAATGGATCAGTATTTCATTTCCAGATATGTTAAAAATGGACAAAGTTCGGAAGGCTATCGGGGACATTTTGATAGTCATTTTATTACAATTGTTTTGCCGGTGCTTATTCCACAAGATGGTGTTGAATATAATTGTGGGGAACTAATGGCCATGCCAAATTTACGAAAGCACATTTCGAGCGAACTAATAAATATATTTCAAAAGGCTTATTTTAAAAAGCTCAATAGTGAAAAGGTGTACAAAGATTTAACTAACCAAGGCAAAGGGATCACTTTAAACTTTAGAGATTACGAGCCATTTGTTTTTTATGGTAATAGAACATTTCATGGTAATTTCCCTCTGACAAACAGTACCTCCAATAGGCTTACGTTTTTATGCCACTTATATGATACCTCACCGCGCTATGGAATTGGCTCCCTACTTAGAAAAGTCCGTAGACGTTGAAGTCGTCTTTAATTTAAATCAAAAAATAGTTTATTTTGAAGAAACTAATTCTTTATGAAAAATAATGACCCAAAATATAAAAAGATTTTTGAAGGCATGCTTCAGACGAAGAGTGAAGTATACCAAGGTTAATACTTTGATGTTTTAGAATTAGAAATAAAGAATACATTAAACAGCTAGGTCATGACCCAAAGCTCCAGTAAAGTGTCATTTTGGAACTTAAACGCTTGAAGGATATATATTTTTGATTTATTAATTAAACATAATGAAACATGAGATATTCTGAATAAAATCGCAAAATTATAAAACCTTAGTATTGCATGCACTGAAGCAAAGTTCAGTGCGGTAGTTGCTTAGAAATGTTGTTGTGACTATGTTAGGAAAATTTATTATCTAGCGAGGGAATTAATATAATGGACTGGAATAAAATAAACAATTACATAAGCATAAATCGTCAAATTAGACTGTCTATACATTAATCTATTTCCAATCCACTGATTAGGATATCTTATGCAAAGTTTTAGAAAAATTTTTTTGCTGCTTGATGAAAAAAAATCTCAGCTACCAGTTATGGTTAGTTTTTTCGCATTAATCGGTTTGTTTGATTTGATAACATTGTATTTGATACAGCCAGTAATTGCCAAATTTACTGGAACTGATCTTAATTTCAGCGGTATAATTTTTATTGAAAAATTATTTAATGTTGAGTTAGATATATTCGGTCTATTGATAGTACTAATTATTGCATTTATTTTAAAATTCAACGCTGCAATATACTTAAATTATACGATAGTTAATTTTGCCCAAACTCACCAAACTTATACACGAATGAAATTGTTTAAGACAATTTCATTCAGAACGGTTTATGAATTTCAAAAAAAACCTGTCACTGATTATGTCTATGCAATACATGTTTTAGCGCAGCAATACACTAACAATGTATTAACTCCAGTCATGAGATCTTTAAGTGATGTTGTGATTGGGTTCATGGTTTTAGGGTATTTAATGTATTCTTCGTGGCAATTAACAATACTGATAATTCTAACTTTTTCATGTGGTTATTTTTTTTATACTTCAATATTTAAGAGACGTTTAACGCGCTATGGTAAGGCTACTACACAAGCTTCTGCAGATATCACGGCATTAGCCACCGAAAGTTTTAGTGGGTTTCGCGAATTAACAGTGTTTCATGCATTTGAAACTTTGAGTAAGCGTTTACATACATTTTGCACTAAATATGGCGATAATTTTCTCAGGTACACATTAATATCAACAATGCCTAGATATTTCTTTGAATTAATATTTTCATTATCAATTGGTTTAATGCTATTGTTTTTCCACATTAGTGAAACCTCTAGCTCGACTGGGTTTGAGCTACTTGCAGTGTTCATACTTGCGAGTATGAGGTTATTGCCAACAATGCACCAATCATCTCAATTGAAATTACTTTTAAAATTTAATGAAGATTGTATGGATAGATTGCTTGAATTGTGGAGTGACGGCAAACAGCATGGATTTACACCCCGAAAGCCATATTTCGATAATTCAAAAAATGTATCAGTATTAGTGGATAATATTGCATTTCAATACGATGAAAAAATCTTTGGTAATGTCAATTGCGAATTCCAGTCAAGTGACCATATAGCAATCACTGGGCCATCTGGTGTTGGCAAATCAACGTTCTTGGATATTATCCTGGGGTTTGTGCAGCCTACGCATGGTAATGTTATACGTAAAGTGGGTGGAGAAGAAGTTTCACCACAAGATTTTTGGTCTAATTGTGCCTATATAAGTCAAAATTCGGTTATCTTTAGTGGTACCCTAAGAGAAAATTTAACAATGTTTTCTGAGGTTGGTGATTTTGATTTGCATCGAGCGCGTGAAGCTATAAAATTTGCACAACTTGATAATTTATTCTTGGAGGATTCTGAAAATTTTGAATTTAAAATTGACCAATTTGGCAATAATCTTTCGGGTGGTCAGAAGCAACGGTTAAGTTGGGCCAGAGCATATTATTCCAATGCAGCCGTAATAGTGGTTGATGAAGGGACTAGTGCATTAGACGAAAATACAGAGTTTAAATTACTGGAAGAAATATCACAAAAATTGAATGACAGATTAATAATTTTTGTTACCCATAAGCCCGAGAGGTTAAAATCTTTTACTCAAAAACTTGAGCTCTCAAAGTCTGGCTTAAATGTAATGAAACTTGAATAATAATACTTTTTTAAATTAAAGTGTGGCAAGTTGTACATCTGCTACAACCTAGACCAAATAAAGTCCAGTAGGTTAACATGTGAAAAATAAAAACTGCTTAGTGAACATTTAGGACATAATGAAATTGAGATCCAACTAGAGAACAGTCACATATTAATAATTTACCTAGAGTAGTTTATGGAGCCACTCAAAAAATACCCTGAGAATAGTTAAAAAAGGATGATGTAAGTTTGACAAAAAAAATAATTATCCCGGCTCCTGGAGCTTGGAATGCGTTTGATACATCGTTGGGTATAGCACAAGAACTTCTTAATAGAGGAGATGAAGTTGAATTCTTATTATGTTCAGCAAATAAAATTTATTGTCCTGCCAACCCTTTTTTAAATAAACCTGTGGTTGGGCAAATAACGTGTTCCTTATGTAAATTTGAAAGTAGCCAAAAACTTTCAAAATTAAGAAACAATGATAAATTAAAAATTATCCCTTTAGAAGATGGCCCAAAAATCTCATATTCAATCGAAAAAGAATATTTTGATAGCGACCTCCAAAAAATGTCTTTTTCAAATTTACAGGGCCGGTTCGCACAAAAGGAAATTACTGGAACTAGAAAAACGATTGACATGTTTGTTGATATAATGCTGCAGAATAAAAGTACACTTGCGATCGCTAAAAGTTTATTGGCTCAAACAGCAAAAAATGATGAATTGATAATTTTTAATGGTAGGCTAAGTGGTTTTTTTCCTTTTGTTGATGCAGCGGAAAACCTTGGTAGAAAATACTATTGTTTTGAGCATCCAGATTCAGGTACTGGTGCATTTGTTGTCGCTAATTCTGTTGTTCATGATCCAGAAAAATTTGCAGATCAAGTATATAAATATTATAAATCTAGCCCAGTAAATGATAGTGAAATTATTAATTATGGTCGAACTTGGTTAGATGCAAGGAGAAATGGATTATCTAACGACAAGAATTCTGCTTTCATGCGAGGAAAAACAAATCAGCATATTTATTTTGAAAAAAAACTTCACAATTATGATAAAGTATTTTCTTTCTTTGTTTCTTCAGAGTACGAGCTTGATTTTATTGCGGATAGCGTTTTCCTTGGATATAAATCACAAATTGATTTTATAAATGATTTTCTAGATAATTATTTAAATGATAATGAAGCATTAATTATTCGTATGCATCCAAATATGGTAAACGTTGACCATGTTTTTAGAGATTCTTTTTATGATAATGTAAATAAATTCCAAAAGAAAAATGTTTTTTTAGTGAAATCAGATGAAAATATATCAAGTTTAAAGTGTGTTGAATTGTCTGATATTGTTTTTGGCTTTGGCACTACAGTAAGTATTGAAGCCGCATTGTTAGGGAAACCTGTAATTTCCTTTTGTAACACACAATGGAGTAGATTTTTATTTGATTATACACTTGCTGAATTGAAACATTTTCGAAAACTTCTCAAAGAAATAGAGAGGAATTTCTGTAAGGCTGACAAAGAACTAAGAGCTGCAAGATTTATATACACTCTGCATAGATCATTAGGTGAAAACCAGCTTGTATCAAACTCAAAATCTCATTTATTTGCAAATCACAATATAAATCTTTGGTTTAGACTCATGAATTATATACATAAAAAAATCATAAACTATCAATATTAAAAGAAAAGTGAATTAAAAATGAAAATTCTTGTAATTGGTTCCGATGGTTATGTCGGTCCCGTAACGTGTTCAAAATTAGAAGAAATTGCTGAAGTAATTAGGCTGGATGCTGGTTGGTTTGGTAAGACTTCATCAGAAACAATTGAAGGAGACATACGACATATACTGGATGAGATTAATTTCTCAGGTTTAGATTGTGTTGTTTATCTGGCGGCTGTATCAAACGATCCTATGGGAAAAAACTTCGCAGAAATTACGCATGAAATTAATCACCATGCTGCCGTACAAGTTGCTCGACAAGCCAAAAAAAAACATGTGCAAAAATTTATATATGCCTCTAGTTGTAGTGCATATGGTGCCGGTAGTGATAACCCTAGAAAAGAAGTTGATAAGCTCAACCCACTCACAGACTATGCTAAATCGAAGGTAAATGCTGAGTCAGATCTTATTAAATTAGCTGATCCTAAATTTAATGTTTACTGCTTGCGGTTTGCAACAGCATGTGGTTCCTCAATAAATCTTAGGCTAGATTTAGTTGTTAATGATTTTGTTGCTTCTGCTTTGACTAGAAACAAAATTAAAGTATTGAGCAATGGTGAGCCTTACAGGCCTCTAATAGCTGTTGATGACATGGCACTCGCCATGAAGGGCGTCTTACTTGCCAAAAATAGTGATAAAAAATATGCAAATATTTACAACGTTGGATCGGAAAAATTAACTTATAAAATTCGGGATCTAGCACATGCTGTTTCTAGATATTTATCCTTTGATCCAGAAGTAGAAATAAATCATTCTGCTACGCATGATGATAGATCATACAAAGTTAATTTTGATAAATTCAATTCTGATTTCCCTGATTTTGTTCCAAAGCAAGACTTAGAAAAAATCGTGAAAGACTTAGAGCAACAAATAAAAGAACTAATTAACGTTCATGGTATGGATTACACAAATTGGATTCCTCATATTCGACTTAATGCATTGAAGTTGTTTTTAGAAAATAAAAATATATAGGCAATAGCCTTCGCAAATAATTGTAATATTTTCTTAAGCTTTGAGTTACCCATGTTAAGTGGTCATATCAATACTTATGTAAGCAAAACGATATAAATTGAAACGGTAAAATATATTAAGTTTATCAAAAGAAAACTGAAAGGACTTCAACATGATTGAAGGTGTAAAAATCAATAATCTTAACAGAATATGTGATGAAAGAGGCTCCATATGGCATATGTTACGCTCTGATGCGGACCACTTTGAGCAATTTGGCGAAATATATTTCGCTACAATTTATCCTGGTGTTATCAAAGGTTGGCATGAACACACGGAGCAAACACAGAACTATGCTGTTATAACTGGCATGATTAAATTAGTACTATATGACAACCGAGCTGACTCACCCACTTATCAAAAACTTGAAGAAATATTTGTAGGTGATGAAAATTATAAACTTGTTACAATTCCACCAGGGGTAGTGAATGGTTACAAAAGTATCACACCGGGACGCGCAATAGTTGCAAATTGCTCAACGCTGCCTCATCAGCCCGGAGAAATGATTAGACATGATCCTAACGATAGTTTTATTAATTATACATGGGATGTAAAAGATTCATGAAAATCTGTATCGTTGGGGCTTCTGGATACATTGGTTCATCATTGCGCAGATTTTTTCTAGCTAATGGTGTTGAAGTTGTTTGTGTGACTTCAGGTAAAATATCGAACAGTTATAGCTACACTGATTTGGAGGACATTGATAAATGTGTTGAAATTTTATCTGATGTGGATACTTTATTTTACCTTTGTTCGCTGGACCAATATGAAACAGAGAATAATCCGGGCACCAGTGTTAATATTGTATTAAGTCATTTGGGGCACATACTTAATGCAAAAAAGAAACTTTCAAACCTGAAAATAATTTACTTCTCTACTGCACAAATTTTTAATTCTGTACCTCAAGAAGAGACTATAACTGATCTGACAAACAATGCTACAAATAATTATTATGGATTATTTCACGTATACGGTGAAAATATTCTTAACTATTTTCGTGAAAAGTATAACAACTCAGACCTTATATCTTTGAGGCTTACAAATTCATATGGATTTCTTTGTTCGCAAACATCTAAATGGCGAGCGCCTGTAGTTAATGAACTTATAAGTTCAGCGCATGAAAAAGGTTTAATAACTATGCAGTCTGATGGGTCACCGTTTCGTGATTTTATAGAGATGTCTACGTTAATAGATACTTGTGTAAGGCTCGCAAATGCAAATGAAGTTCCCAGAAATCTAATCGCTGGTTCTGGTGTAACAGTTAACATTTCTTATATGGCTTCAAGTATACAGAATATATTCTACATGAAGTATGGAAAAAAAATCGCAATGGATACAAACGGTAAAATTAAAGAACCCCAAATTAAGGCATCACCAAGGTACATAGTGGATGATTTCTTTTGTAAAAAGCAGTCAACTAGTGGAATTAATGAGCTTTTGGAGAAAGCTATTTTTGATTACGAGAGGTTTGTAAAATGATAATTGAACATATTCCGGCAATAATTTTAGCAGGTGGCCGTGGAACACGAATATCTGAATATAGTGATAGTATTCCGAAGCCATTAGTGCCAATCGGTGGTCGACCAATTTTAGCACATATAATAAATATATATGCAGCTCAGGGTGTAAATAAATTTTTTATTGCAGGTGGCTATAAAATAGATGAATTAAAGAGATACTTCGCACATTATCATTTGTTTAATTCTGATTTTTGCTTAGAAACTAAAAATAATACGCTTACGATTTTATCAAAAAATTCAATTGATGTATCAATTAATGTTCTTGATACTGGATTAGACACACAAACAGGCGGGAGATTAAAAAGGCTAGAAAATTTTCTACAAAGTAGCCGCTTTTTTCTGACATATGGTGACGGCGTGTGTAATGTAAATTTACAAAAACTTGTTAGCCAACACGAAAAACTTGGAGCACTTGCAACGGTCACAGCAGTACACCCAACATCGCGATATGGCAAAATATCTATTGAAAATGATGATATGGTTACAGCATTCTCAGAAAAACCAGAATTTGGCGAAGATTGGATAAATGGTGGGTTTATGGTCATGGAGTCAGGAGTTTTTAAATATTTGCATGAAGACACCAACGTCTTAGAAACGGCACTTCTTCAAAAATTATCCGAAGAAGGAAAACTAGCGGCTCATAAACATAAAGGCTTTTGGAAAAGTATGGATACACTGCGTGATAAGAGAGAGCTTGATATTATTGCAGAGAAAAATAGCCTGCCTTGGATGGAAATTTAGATGCTTAAACATATTTCTGATCGACTAAACTGGGTTTGGGTCCAAATTCGAGAAAAAGCATATTTGGGACAATTAAGAACTTCAATAGATAGTTTTCACAGAAAAGATGTATTTTATATAATATATAAATTATTATTTATCCGGGATATAAAACTCGATGGACCAAAATTTCTTCTTTATAATATTCTAAATATATTAAATGTACTATTGAGACATTCTATTCAAAAAATCTCTACAAAATGAAAATTAATGTTCTTTTAATAACATATCGTAGAGCTTCATATATTGATGCGATTATTGATATATTCTCAAATCACGATACTGAAGTCTTTGTATATTCGAACGCATGGAACGATAAAAATAGTAAATTAGATGTTTTGCAGACTCGAAATATTATCGAAACTAAAGTCAATGAGGGAAAAGTTCAACATACCTATTTCAGAGATGATAGTTTAACAGTGGAAGAATCAATACCTACTGCAATTGATTGGTTTTTTAGTAAAGTCGATAAGGGCATCATACTCGAAGATGATTGTATTCCTTTGCCTTATTCAATATCGTTGTTCAAACAAGTGCTGTCTGAAATAAAAAAAAACCAATTAATTCATATTAATCTGAATTATAAAGCAAATAAGTTGCAAGAATCTAAAAATCAACTAGCATTGTCTGAAGTAAAATTAGTCAATGTGTGGGGATGGGCAAGTAATTCGCATACTTGGTTTACTTCTAAAAAAGATCATAGAGTTAATGCCAAAGAATTTTTGAGACTTTTTTCAGGAACTGGTATTAAAAAGCTAGATGCTTTAGTTTATTATTCTTTATACGCTTTGAACTACTTTAACTTGATTAAAACTTGGGATTTTGTCTATGCAGTAAACGTACTTGCAGCTGGCGCTAAGATACTGCAAGTATATCCAAATCTTATTACAAATAATGGCGCAGATCAGTTTTCCTCAAATCATCACTTCAATCACAACCTCCCAACATGTACGGGAAAACAACTGCTTGGATTTGAATATGATCAGTTTCTCTTGAAAAACTTATATCGAAAAATGTTACTAAATTTGAATTTACGCAGAGTCAAAAATTTAATAAATAGGCTAATGAATATATTGATCAATTCTTGGCGGCGAAAGTGAATTTGTTTAAGTGATTTTATTATCAATACTGTAAAAATATATAATAAAATAATGATTAGTACTCTTAAAACAAACTAAATCACAGGCTTATTTGGAAGTAAATAAATGTGGAAATTTTTGAAAAAGAAAAGACAAGTTTTGCGCCACATATATTTAATTGTTGCAAGTATATTTTTGTTTTTTTTAAATCTCAAAAAGATTGTAAAGCCGAGGTTTAAAAATAATACTTTGCTATTTGTAAAATATGGTAACCTTGGTGATATTTATATAACAATTGATCAGTTAAAAAAATTTGATTTAGATAATTCTGAATATCAAATCACGATAGCGGTCCCTGAGGCGTATAGCAAACTAATGAAAGCATACTTTCCAAACCAGGAAGTATTAGATCTTCCAAATTTGAGAGCTGGAAGTTTCTTTTCGTTTTTAAATAGATTGGTTGCAATTTCATCACGATCTTTTTCAATTTTGTGTCTTCTTGGAGGTTCGGCATCACCAGTACAAGAGGACCTATGTGTAGTTTTTGCCTCTGCCAGAAATAAGATCAGGGTTTATCCTGATAGTTCTAAGGGTAATGTGTTCACGAGAATCGTTAGTCGCCAGTTTTATGATAAGAGCATTAAGGTGGAGGTATTATTAGAAGCTGACATTATCTTTAAACAGCTTGCTTTACTTCTTGAAAAAGCTCCTGTGCACTATTCTAAGTCAAATACTCGATCTACAACGGGTCATAATAAGTCTGTTTTAATTTGCCCAGGAGCAAGTTTGAGTGAGAGACGCTGGACTGTTAAAACATTAATGGGCGTTATTAATCAAATAAAAAGTTTGGATATTGATGTAAATATCACGATACTTGGAACCAAAATTGATGGTGAAGGCTACTCAGAATTAACAAGTTACTTCATATCCAACAAAATCAATGTTCAATTTAATAATTATGAACTAAACGAACTTGAAGAGAAGATTACTTATTCGGATATTGTTATAACAAATGATGCAGCCCCAATGCACATAGCGAGGATGTATAGATCTCCAATGGTAGTGATGAGTGGTCAAGGACACGTCAATCGCTTTATTGGCGAAGCAAACTTTGGGTTAACAAAATTAGCTTGTGGAAATTGTAATTGGAACTGTAAATATGATCATGTTGGTGAAAATTTTCCATGTGTTGAGAAATTAGGTAACAAGGAGCAGCTTAATGAATTTAGAGAATTATTTAAACGAGCATTTGAGAGTATTCACTAACTCAAAAGAAGAGCTTAAAAAAATTGAGCTTGTGGGAAATCTTATATCCAAATGTATCAATAATGGGGGGAAAGTTCTAATTGCTGGTAACGGTGGCTCTGCAGCAGATGCTCAACATTTCGCGGCTGAACTTACAGGTAGGTTTGAGAAAGAAAGGCATGGATTAAATGCGATTGCATTAACAACGGACACTTCAGCACTTACAGCAATTGCCAATGATTATGGTTATGAAAATGTTTTTTCTCGCCAATTAACTGCTCTTGGTCATAAGGGAGATATTTTTATTGGTATTTCTACGAGTGGTAAGTCTAAATCAATCCTCAACGCATTCAATTCAGCGCGTGACAAGGAAATTACCAGTATTCATATGACTGGACAGGCCTGCAACTTTGAAAGTGCTGATCATCTAATAAATGCTCCAAGTTCGAAAACAGCATTTATACAAGAATTTCATATTTTTGCTTTGCATTGTATCTGTCGTATTCTCGATAAGGAGATATAAATTATGATTTTCGTAATAGGTGACGTAATGTTAGACAGCTATACATTTGGAGAAGTCGAACGAATATCTCCAGAAGCTCCAGTGCCTATAGTCAAACATATCAAAAGTATAAATAGGTTGGGTGGAGCCGCGAATGTTGCGAATATTTTAGCTTCTAATAGCGTTGAAGTTTCTATCATCTCGTCTGTTTATGATGATATTGTTGGGCATGAAATAATTAATCTTTGCGATCAATTTGGCATCCAAAATGATATCAAAGTAAACTATGCTGATGAAGGCAAAACGCCTCACAAGACCCGCATTATTGCCAATAACCAACAGATATGCAGGGTGGATGATGAAACTCCAATTTCGGTGCCAAGTGGCGAAATAATTAGAAGTTTAAACAAGGGCATTAAATTTGATATTTGCATTATATCTGATTATGGAAAAGGTATTTTAAGAGATTTAGCTCCAATTACAAAGTATTTATTAGATAAAAAAGTTAAAATATTGGTGGACCCTAAAGACGACAATATTGAGAAATATGATGGTGTCTATTTAATTAAACCAAATTTGAAGGAATTTAAGAATTTCTTAACCGCTAAAAAAATGATCATGAAAAATGATTCAATAGAAAGCATACGTGATGCTGCGGTTTCTCTAATTTCTCAAACCAACATAGAAAATATCTTGATTACTTTAAACCATCGAGGTTCTTTACTTGTTTCCAGTGATGGATCATATAGTTATTATCATCAAGATGAGGTGAAAGTCTCCGATGTTACGGGTGCGGGAGACCACGTGCTTGCTTTTTTGGCTTTAGAGCTTTCTAGAGAACAGAGTCTAAATATGGCTATAAAACTAGCGATGCAAGCTGCTATCATTGCTGTTCAAAAATTTGGCACAGAACCTGTACTTGAAATTGAATTACCAATGAAAAACTTGTCACTTGATATGCCGGGCAAAGAAAAACTGCGGTTGATTAAACAGATGCGCATTGGTGATCAAAAGATAGTTTTTACGAATGGTTGTTTTGATATTTTACATATTGGACATTTAGATTTATTACAAAAATCAAAAAAATTAGGAGACAAATTAATTGTAGCGGTCAATTCAGATCAATCGGTTCGAAGATTAAAAGGTAATCATAGGCCAATTAATTCGTTGGATAGCCGGATAAAAATGCTGGAAGCACTTTTGTTTGTTGATTTAGTAATTCCGTTCAATGAAGATACTCCGCTTGATTTGATCAATACGATACGACCAAACGTTCTGGTTAAGGGCAGTGACTATAAAGTAAGTGAAGTAGTGGGCTATGATGAAGTGACGTCGTGGGGTGGAAAAGTGGTTACAATAGATCTTACAGAAGATTTTTCCACTTCAATATTAATTCAAAAATCCACGAAGTAGATGCAAAAATTACTTTTTTTAGATCGAGATGGTGTGATAAATAAAGATATTGGGTATCTGTCTCAGATAAATGATATTGTTTTTCTTGATGGAATTTATGAATTAATTGAAAGAGCATTAAATAATAAATTTAAAATCGTAATAGTGACAAATCAAAGTGGAATTGCACGTAAATATTTTACAGAAAAGCAATTTCATCAAATAATGAGCCACATGATTAATCATTTGGTGGAAACTATTAAGAATTTGAAAATTGATGATATTTCTTATTATTTTTGCCCACATCTTCCTGAAGATAAATGTACTTGTAGAAAGCCTCTTGCAGGTCTATTTAACGCATGCCAAAAAAATTTTACTATGGATATAGATTGGAAAAATTGCATTATGGTGGGTGATAAAATTACAGATATAATCGCATCAGAAAGTATGGGTGTCACAAGTAACTATTTATTAGTCAGTGAGCAAACTTGTGATATAGATCATGATAATAGCGAAATATCATTCGCGTTTAATAAAATTATACATTTAAATGAAGTAAAAGTTATTTAGTCAAGAATGAATATTTTCTTGTTCGCTGCGTGGTCCATAAAGTATTATTTTGAATGGAAGTGAATGTAGATATAACAGTTAAACAGATAATAGGTGGATTCTTTTGATATCAGTAGTAACCATAAACTATAATAATTCAGACGGTCTTGAAAAGACCCTGGCATCTGTTAAAGCTCAGAATAATTTGGAAGCATTTGAGCATGTAATCATAGATGGTGGGTCAACTGATAATTCTCTTTCAATTGCACACAATTATGTCAAATATAATGATAATGTCATTTTTCAATCAGAACGAGATAGAGGTGTTTATGACGCCATGAACAAAGGATTGAAACTCGCAACAGGTGAGTTTGTTGCTTTTTTGAATTCTGGTGATACTTTTACATCTCGAACTTGCTTAAGTTTGATAACAAAAAAATTGATGGAAGAGCCAGAAACAGATTTTTTATATGGTGATATCAGTATAATTAATGATAACGGAATGCGACTTAGACATTGGAAATCCGGATCTTTTTCAAAATTTAAACTTTATTTTGGTTGGATACCTCCTCATCCTATGACAACAATTAGAAAAACTATTTTAAATTCATACGGCAATTTTGATCAAAGATATAAAATAGCAGCTGATTATGATCTTATGCTCAGAGTACTCATGCTGAGAGAGCTCAAGATTACTTACTTCCCAAAAACAATAGTCAATATGGATGCTGGTGGTATTAGTAATGGTTCGTTACGCGGTATTTTAACAGCTAATTGGGAAGTGGTACAATCATGGTTTTATTTTAAAGGCTTTATTTTTTCGTATTGGATATTTGTAGTTTTTGTATCTAAGGCGCTACGAAAAGTTCTACAGCTTAGAAGGTAAATTATTGATTAAACGCTCATTAACAGAAGGTGTTGTTAGCCAAAATGAATCTCATTTTGCCAGATCTGTTAGCCAATGCCATGAGGTGCATAGTATTAAACAGCGCTATTCTTTTTTAATATTCAAAGTGTTGATAATGTCTACCTGTATTCCCATTTTTAAAAATGACCACTTCAATATTCATTATGACGACTTATCTTATGCGTTAAATTTTTACTGTATGCTTCGATATTTAGAGTATAATCAGAAGGGCAGTGCCGATGGAAGATAATAACAATGACTTGTTATATGACTTTAGATACCCTTTTAATTCAGCGTTGGAGTTTTTTAATGGGTTGTATTTTTTAAATTTAGAAGCGTTGCACTTAACAATCGGATATCTCTTACTGTCATTCATGGTAATAAGAGTCTTTTCTAACCCAAGTTTACCTTTGCCCTATAAGTTTGCGATTATTTATTTTTCTGGAACTATTTTTAATAATCCTGCCTATAAGATTGGGATAACTATAAGTGAAATATTTGGAATTTTTGCAGTCGTTATTTTTATAAACAGAAAATATATTAAATTAAATTCTATTTCAAATTATATCATATTATTTGCCATTATTAGCGCCCTTCACTTATCGGTTCTTATGATATTAGATGAACATGTAGCAGATAATTTTGAACTATATAGAGTGGCTGTTCTTTTAAAATTATTTGTTTTAGCTTTCAATATTATAATATTGTTTAACTATATTAATTCGGATAACGATCTAAAGATTTTCATTAATTATTCTATTATTATTTTTAATATAGTTGCGATAAGTTATTTGATACAAGTGGTTGTGTTTCTGATGGGGACGGTGCCTTATGGGTCTTTTTCGCCAACGAATTGGGTGGAATCCATAATTCCAAGTTTTGGCGCTACTTCTGTTGAAAGAGGCCATTTAGGAAAGTTTTTTGTGCCTCTATTCCCTTTTTACTTATACGCATATCATGTACTTGGCTATAAAAAGTCTTTTTCACTTTACCTAATAATTGCATTTTCAAACTTTAGTGCTTCATCATATGCATTTTTATTTTTATATATATTAGGTATAATATTATTTCTCTATAAAGAGTTTAAGAAGTTAATATTTTTAGTATTTTTACTTATAGTTTTTATTATGTCATTTTTTAACGATCAAATATTTGGTATAATTACAAAGATTTATGATTTGGCTATAATTTCTGAAAAAGCTGACCTTGGTGGTGGCAGATCCTTTCTTTGGATTTTTGATATTATTGAGAGTTATCCATTTGGTTTTGGCTATGGAGGAAGTTCTTATCGCAATTCACATGGTATTTCTGGATTGGACTTAAATAATGCTGTTGTTATCTTTTTTGGCCAATTATCAATTTTAGGATTTATTATGATAGGCATATTCGTGTTTAATATGAGTAAGATTTTTAAAACTGGTAAATATTTAAATTTTAGATTTGAAAGAAAGCTATTGTTTCTATCTATAACAGTAATGTCACTAATTTTTCTGGCAGATGTTCTTTGGTTTGTTCCAGTTATTTGGTTGCCAGTTGTAATTCTAACAATATTAGCAAGAAATGAAAAAAGAAAATCAATTGAGAATCTGACTAATTAAATGGAGCGTCTTCAGTCCAGAAAATTGATTATTAATATGTTTGTAAACACGGACGGTGTACTCAGGAGCTAGAGTATATTCTGAGTAATGTTAAAGGGAACTTGAGGATAAGCTCGTAAACTATCTTGGATATAGACAGCATAATAAGCGTATCTATGCGCTATGCATAAACGCCTGTGCTGTAAATAAAGTTGAGATCAATTATATTGATAAAATGCTATATGAATGAGATGAGCCTTTTCCTACCATTGAGGACAAAGTCTTTGAAGGCAACGAAGTGTACAAGTCTGTCTTGCCCCTTTTGCTCTAGGGATGAGGTCTAAAGTGGTCAAATAGCATTGCGACTATTAAGATTATTACTACCAAATTTGTTGAGGCTATCGAGATACTTGTGCTTCAGTAGGACCTGTAATCCAGTAGGAGTATGTAGCTTTTGATAAGGATAAAGTATGTCTCAATCATGCCCTAATCAAACAGGATATCTCTACTGAAATCTCCATGTTTACTTAAAGAAGTTGACATTATCATACACCAAATATTATGGAATGTTACCATTATCAAGATCACGAAGCAGAATTCTAAGTGGAAGAATTTCACCCAACGTTCTGGAGAATGAGATTATTGGCCTATCGGCAACGTATACTATATCATTAGGTCTCAACTCAGTCTGAGCGGCCACTAATATTCTTGAAACATTTTGAGCGTCAAGATGATAGGCGATTGATGGATTTTGACCTCGCAAGAGGTATACCTCTGAACGTTTTGCCAAAAGATTATTTAAAGCGCCACTCTCTGAAAAAAGTATATCAGCAAGAGTTTCCCTTTTCGAGGGACTAATAGTCACTACCTTAGCGCTTCCAGCACCACTAAGAGCGAACACTTGACCGAGTTTATAGGTCAAATTTTCCACCTCGATTTGGTCCTTATCAATAATCCATATGTCTTGTGTCTTTGGGTCTAGTATTTGTTCTTCAGTCATTCGAAACACTTGCCCATTTCTTTTCAATGTAATTATTGAAAGATTATCTGTCGAAGTATTGAAGTTTTTATTCCCAAGAATTAACTCCCGCAGAGTAATATTTGAACTTGTTAAATGTACAATTTTGCTCTCAACATTCTTTTGTATTAAATATGCTTTTTTACTAACAAACCCTGTCAGTTCTAATTGGAAATTAGGTTTAATGCCTTTTTTTATTAAAATGCTTTTAATTTCCTCATAGATATCATCTATATTACGATTCAATACATATATTTTGCCTACACCATCAATTAATATGTTCCCTTTTAAGTCTACAACAGACGGAATATATTCTGATCCTTTGGTAGCAATCTGGATTTCAATTTGATCGTTATCTTGGATAGTTATCTCTGGTGCTGTAAGGTCAAACAGTTGACTTGCAGTATAGCGAAACTCTTGTTCATTGCGCGTTAATTTCACTTGGGCAAAATTCTCTTGAGATTCAGTTAATCCAGCTGCTAGTGCTATCTGCTTGAGAGTAATGGGCAAATTATTTAAAGGTTTAATTTCACTTTTATTATCACCAGTAATGATAAAAACTTTTTGACTACGAAACTGACTAATCTCTAATTGGAAGTTGGGGGCTAGTCCATTTCTGATCAAGATATTTCGAACTTCTGTTCTAACATCATCAAGTGATCGATTTGCAGCTAAGATATTACCCAATCCAAAGAGTAGAATATTTCCGTTACTTCCTATGACACCCCGGGTTTGGATTAATCCATCATTATCTTTTGTGGCAATCATCTGGCCGTCATCGTATGCGATAGAAATGTCTTGGTTATTATCATTAGATTGCGTGAAGATAAGCTCATCTCCCGCACCCAAGAGATATTCAGTTTTTTTAGAAACACTTGGCCATTTTGCAATTTCAGTTTTAAATTCATTAAGCAGTTTTAACGTTATTGTATCTCCAATACCAAGAAGATAGTTGGGGCTGCTTGATGATTCTGGAAGATTTGTTTTTAAAAAATCTTTTTCGTCTAAAACATTTGCATTGGGCCCACTCCCTGTTAATTTCATGCGACGTGGGTAATGAGCATTATTAGCTTGTTTTGCCGTATCAAATGTTAAACTCTTAATGTTTATTTCAAATTCTTCCTGCACGGTTTCCGTTCCAATGCTTTGTTTTTTAGCAAATAGAGAAACTGGCTCAAGAATTTCGCTGCATCCATGTAGGAACAGTGCTGAAGCAATGCAATAAAATGTAAATTTAAATCTAGTCATAAATCAGACCTTGGATTGGAAGAAGTGAACGCATGTGCTTTAGGATATCTGACTTGGTATTTTTGGTTCTTGCAACTGAAATGTGGAACGTTTTTTGACCTTCAATAGCACGTAAAAGACTAATCGCGTCATTATTATCTGCACATAAAAATAAAAGATCAATTGTTGAGCTGAGAGATTGCACATTTTTTAAGAAATCTCTTTGACTTAACAGTTCCATGGCTGCCATATTATTATTTGGTCTCAAAACTGATACATTATCCAAGCTCTCAGAAACAACAAATGATCCGCCAGAAAGTTTTTCCACATCGATATCTGATTTTTTGATTTTTGCTGAGAAGTCAATTACCGCAACCCTCATAGTATCTGATTGCATATAGCATGCTAGTGCCCGCGCCATGTCATTACTTGTTAGTTTTGCGCGTGAAGATGTAACCACAACTTGATTTGCACTACTTTTATGAATTTCTACAGCTAAGTCTCTGAGTGTTGTGTTTGGGTTTTTCAAAAATACTGTACTTAGGATATTTAAATTTTTATTACGCAGAGGTAGTAGGTTCCTAACGCTAGCCGTGAGATGAGCTTGTGCTGCAGTTTTGAGTGAATTTTTTGAATAGTAAACACCACGGCGAAGCGCTATTGATAAGGAGATTGCGGCCCCCACAAATAGCCCTAAAAAGGCACCAAGAGGCAAAACAAGATTTTGTTTTGGAGACGAGGGATTAATTGAGGCAGAAGCGAAGTCATAAACTTCCGATCTATCAGGTCGGTAACCAGCTGCCATACTTTGAGCTTTAACTTGTTCAATCAATACAGTGTATGTTGCCTCAGCAACTTTAGCTTCACGCTCGAGTTTTTTATAACTTTCAAGGGCTAGGGATGACCGCTCAGCATTTATCTGTGATGCATTTATTTGAGATTGCAGTCTGTTTTTTCGTTCTGTCAATGTATCAAAAACTGCGTTAACAGAGATGGCATCGGGCCAGGTCCAAGAGCTGATAATTTCATTTTGACCCAAGACCCGGCGGAATTCCACTTGATCAATGATGGGGAATTTTTGACGTAGGTCTATGTAATCATTTTGATCTAAATTCTTATTTTGTAGAATTAAATAAAGTGCTGCTACTGCATCATGCAACTCGGAAGTTCGACTCAGCTTTTGACGTAATGCCTCTAATTTTAGGGAACCTGCAGCAAAACTTTCTAAGGGCAACGCACTATTACTCAGTGCAAATTCTTTAAGTTTAGACTGTGATATTTCTAAGTCATTAAGGGCTTTGGCCAATGAATTTGACATATAGGATAACTGTTCATCCTGATTTGTATTTTTTCTAGATTTTGTGTTGTTTATAATTTTATTCATGATTGTATTTGCTATTTCAGCAGCCCGCTCTGCGATGACATGGGTAACCATAATTCTAACTGAACCATCCGGTGTTTGATCTATTTTGACTTTTTTAGTATAGTTTGATACGATGTCTTGCCAAATAGCTTCTTTCGGGTTTTTTGTAGACTTCTGCCAACCAATCATGAGCTTTATTAAAGACTTCCAAATTGGCTCTGTTGCGTTAGGATTGTAGGTGTTAAAATAAGTGTCTGCTTGAAAATTTAATTTGACATCAAGCTCTTCTATAAAAACGCGGCCATTAGCTTGGTCCATTGTTAATGAACTAGTGGTGGATTTGTTTCCAATACCAACTAAATTTGCTAATGACCCCATTGCCCCATTAACAGCCATATTACTAGACGTTTGATCTAAATTAAAAATAGCTGTGGATGTGTATTGTTTTTCTACATTCTGAACATAATAGCCAGCTAAAGCGATACCTATAGCGCAGAAGCTAACAATGAATAATTTATAGGCCCAGAGGGTTATAAATAATTCGCGCACATTAATTTCATCATCTGATTCTGAATATAGTAAATCTTGCATTTGTTATTCCAGTAAATTAGGGCTATTAATAGCATACTTAAAATTGTTAAGTAAATAAAATCTGACAAATTTATTTATTATATATTGTATTTATAATTATGATTTAATAAGTATTTTAGGCTGCAGAAATTATATACAAGAACAAATATTAACATTAATATATTTAAAATATTACTGATGAAGAAAAACCAATTCCAAAACTATTTTTAATTTTTGCTTTATCAAGAGTGAAATCTTGATAATATATATTTCCATTAAACCTGATATTATTTTTACTCCAAGAAGCGCCAAGTGAATTTATTAGTCCGGATTGTTTTTTTGATGAGAGGCGATGATCAGCCCAATTTGCATCATTAATGTTGACGAATTTAGTTGAATATTTAATATTTATTTCTTTTGAGATTTGTGATTGCCCAAATAGTTCTAGAGAATTACCTTCAGTGTCGATTGCCGCTCCCATTGTATCCCCGTAATTTGTATAATCATAAAAGCCATTGTTATACGTGGTATTTGGACCACAGTTACCATGTTCTGTTACATCCACGCGGGTATCCACAGTTTCAATACCAATTCTTATTGGGTATTTAGTTTTTGTATTTGACCATTCAAGTCCTGCCAAATAGGCATAGCATGAAGGTAAATTTCCAGACTCATCTTCACCAATTGCTTGGCCATAAATACGTAATGGCACTGTATTTCCTGGTATGTTATATGAAATACCAAAGCCTGCCATTTTATTTATATCGGAGTATGAATTATCATTTGTGTCAAGAATTAAAGCTGCGCCTAATGCAGACATTCCTTTGCTATAATTTTTGCCACCCCACTGGCTGGTTTTGACAAGCTCAAATTCAAACCCTTCAGTAGTTGATAATGTGGCTCGAATGCCAAGCAGCATGGATTTACTGCTATTTATAGAGCTTTTGGTGAATCCATTAAAAACTTCAAGAGACCAATTAGATTTTGAGGGTAACCAATCATGTTTAAATTCATTATTTAATTTGAGATAAACAGATTTAGAAGGACGTGCATTGTGTGACAATATGAGAGATGTTTTGTCTGAAAAAGACCAGTGACGATCAATTGCACCCACACCAAAAGTTGCCATACCTATGTTATACTTAAGTTCAGATCCATCAAAAGTGAACTTGTTATGTCCATTATAATTTATGGCAAGTTTTGATGATAATTTATTCAAATTATAATTAATATTAAAATTTGTTGTATCTTTATCGGATGATCGTACGCCGTTTTGCAAGCCTAAGAAATGTTCTGAAGCTGTTGCCAATTTAACACTAGTGCGTAATGTCTGATTTTGAGCAAAAATAGGATTCCCTAAAATAAACATATATAATATGGGAAGAAAATATATTTTATTCATTTTTATTTGTCTCATAATAATATAAAAACGTGGTACTATTCTTTTTGCTTTTTAGCCAGAACTTTTTTAACTGATAACCTTAGGTGAATTTGAGTCAGCAACCTGCCCCTTAGGAGAACAATGGTCTATCTGATTTCTATTTAAAATCAATAAGTTACAGGCACTCTTAAAAATTTGTAAACAATTTGTAAATTTAAAGATAAGAAATCTTTCAATTAAAACCAGTATTTATAGTAACGAAAACTAAGTAAGTGTTACTATTTTATTAATTTTCTTTTAAAAATAATCCAGCCCCTATTTTATTAAAAACACCACCATCAAATTTCATAGAAATTTTTCCATTTACAGT
>Ga0206126_10000595_pt1 | contig 47870 bp, 66 predicted proteins | sample Helgoland_Spring_5_FD_148621 | JGI IMG/M metagenome (GOLD analysis project Ga0206126, IMG submission 148621) | Pelagic subsurface seawater microbial communities from Kabeltonne, Helgoland, North Sea - Helgoland_Spring_Bloom_20160412_1 | ecosystem: Environmental > Aquatic > Marine > Epipelagic ...
AGACATGAAGGTGGTAGCATGAAAGTAAAAGCAGTAATCAAGAAAATCAAAACTCACTTCAAGAAGCAAGGTATTGATATTGATGTAGAGTATAACGGAACGCGCTGGAGTTTCCAGCATAACGGCTATGTTGGTTCATTCCTGGCTAACGGAGCGATGGCAAGCGATACGGCTGCTCAACTTGAGGCCGACGCCTGCAACTTCCACGTTCGCCGCTGTGATGACTACTCAGATATGCAGTCTGACTATTTTGCCGGCTCATTCCGTGACAACGCGACTCAGATGATCGAGTCCCTACTTCCGAAGCCACCAAAGTTTAAGGTTGGCCAACTGGTGAGAGGTAAAACCAACAAGCGCGCAACCCGTCAAGGCTACGCCGGCAAGGTTGGGCTTGTGATGGCAGAAGGCGGCTGTGGCTTCGCTCGCATCGCTTGGATTGGTGACATGTCAGATAGTAAAAGATTCGGATGGCCGACATTCCCAGAACGCGATCTTGAGGTGGCAGGATGAGAGTAGGTGATCTTGTTAAGTGGCGGCGCGATCAGTTCCGCAAATCAGCGCCTGTGGGCGTCGTTGTCAAAAATGCCGAGAGCCACCAATGGTCAACCGTATGGTGGATGATCCTGTGGTCGAATAGTAAAACTGAAGTTATTAGTGAGCGAAACTTGATGGTAATCTCTTGACATTTCCCTGACACGATCTTGCTTGCTTTTACCTCTCAACGGGTTATATTATATGTATAGAAAGAAAGGAGATTATTCTATGGCTTCAAACCTCGACACCGTTACTCTTTGGGAGACTGCCCGCGAGCAGTTTATTGATCTTATCCTTCCGATGATTCAAGAGGATGAGCAGAACCTTGGACACGTTGATATTCCAGCGCGCTCCGAGGCTTGGAGCAACTTCGTTGATGCGCTCCATTACTCCGGTAGTATTAGCGACTGGCAAGTGAGCAACTGGGAACACCCCGATTGCTGCAACGACTGACATTCTCTTGACAACTTAGTTGTTGACTTACCCCCACATTTCTGGTATAATGGTTATACCAAACAAGGAAAAAAGACTATGACATACCGACTGACATTTGACATTACCGCCCGCAACGCCGATGCTTCGGAACTGCTCGATCGCCTGATTGAGTTCCAGCAAGAGCTTGTAGACGAGATCGAAGAAGATGAGGATTGGAACGGCAATATCATTGAGAATGTGGGTGATGAAGATACTTGTAGTGTTGAGTCTATTGACTAGTCCCTGACATTCTCTTGACAACTTAGTTGTTGACAATCACCTGCTTTTAATGGTATAATGGTTATACCAAACAAGGAAAGAACATTATGAAACTTCGCGGACAATCCAACCTTCACCCTATCGCCCTTCACTTGGTATCGCGCGAGTTTTGCCAGACAATGATCAGGGTCAATGCTCTGATGCTTTTCTCTCTTATCCTCTTGTCACAAACTACCTGACATTCTCTTGACAACTTAGTTGTTGACTTTCCCCCATTTTTAGTGTATAATATAGTATATCAAGTAAGGAGATATATCAATGCCAACATCATTCAGCCTCGACCAACTCACTGACTCTAACGACAACTTTCGGTATCGCCCTGACCCGATGATTAACAACATTGAGATCACATCAAGCCGCAAGAAAGCATACAAGCCACTGCCCGCACCGCCAACTCGTCGCCAACTCACAGGCTGGACTGTTGAGCAAGTTGGTCCTCAGATGTGGCGCGTATTCCGCAACTCCACAACGCAGGGCAAACAAGCCGTCATTGACTACAACACACCCGAAGGCGCGCAGTCTTTTGCTGATGGCTGTAACGGTGAACATAAGAACCCCACCAAGATGAGCGCAGCCAGCCTCCGCAACAAAGCCAAGGAACATCTTAGCGATGAAGAGAAGGCCGATCTTGCTGCGCTCGCTGCTGGTGAGGGCATCTAAATGAACGACTTTCTTGGAATCCTCTTTTTTAGTCCGCTCTTGCTCCTTGCCTTTGGGCTTGGTATCGCAATCGGCGAAGCTATCCTATAATCACACCTAACCCGTAAAGCGCAAAGCGCGAGAGGCAAAGTAAAGAAAATGAAAACCCCCAACTCCATAGTGCCGAGTGCTGCGACGGGCTTGTATATGTCGCAGAGTAGATCAATCAACAACGGAGGCGAAGCACGCCGAGGTCAAAGATAATGACATTCCTGTACTAACGGCTATAAGGGATTTAGCCGACCCCCATAACAACCAACACACTCGAATGGGCTGCGAGCATAAACAGAGAACCCCTATTTTATTATGGCAAAATACTATATCACAAAAACCGTTATTAGCTGTACATCCGGCAAACTCGATCTAACTGAGACAATACTAACGAAGCCGAGCGATCAGCTTGCTGCTATCGAGGGTAAACGCAGGTATAGCGCGCTGGGTATAAAAAACCTGCACGTGATCAAGTATGAGAAAAAGCGGTACAATAAACTGATGAGAGCGCAGAATAAGAGACATAAAGAATCTCGTTTAACTGCGGCTGATATGGCGAAAATGGCTAAACAAGCTGATGATGAACTAACACAAAACAATGGAGGTGATTAGTGGAAATCTTAGTATATACAGGTGGTAGCTTTCTCGCTGCTGTCTTCCTGCTGGCAATGCATGAGATTGCTAAAGAGATTCGCGGTATTCGCACGGTGCTGGAGGTACAGTATAAACTTGAACCTATCCCCGTGAGAACAAACGAGAATAGATATAAAAGGAAAGGTGTAGAACTGTAATGTTTAAGGCTGGAGAGTTAATAAAAAGAAAGAACATATCACATCGTCCACGTGCTTATTGCATTGTAGTGGATAAGGATAAGGATAACTATACAGTTTATAATCACTCTCTTAAATGTATACAGTTAATAGCTGTACCTGTTATAGAGGGGCTATATAGTAAACATGTTTAAGTGTGTTTAGGTGGGGGTGCATGAGTTAGCTAAGTGATTGTTTTAGTGCCTGTTTGATGATGGGATGCCTTTAAGTATGTTTTTATGTGCTTGTGTTTAGTATATACATGATCGCTATTTGTCAACCTTTTATTCGTGTCAAGTCAGAATATGTCCGACATGAAAGCCTTTTGTTGACATTCTTTTGACATGTGACCGCATGCTGACAATCCTTTGACACGATGCGCTTGACATTTGACGCGCGAGGGTGTATAATGTATACATAGAGTAAGGAGATATACCTATGAATATCACGACAGAAGAAAAGATTTACGATTTGATGGGCGCATGCATGTGGACGGCTATGCTTTTTCTGCTCATGGCATACTAACACTATATGCGAGACACTACCCGTAGTGTGTGTGCATGCATATCATTAGCGAAAGCCGGGGGTTGACGACGACCCCACACTACATGTAGGATTTGTGTGTGTGATATAACTGTTCAAGTAGGAGATCGAATACATTGGCGAGACATAAAAGAATAAAAGCTATAGCTGATAAGGTAATAACAAAGGGCCTTATCCTCGGGTTCTATACACCGTTAGCTTTATACATATATGCGAGTGTTATATATGATGGAGCTAAACAATACAATAGACACATGCGCAATAATAAATAACATGCAGACAATTGACAGTAACTTGACATGAATGTTTGACAGTAACTTGACAAATGCATTTGACAAACCTTTGACGTAGGTGGTCCCCCCTCCCCCCCGGAATCCGTCTCTAGACCGATTCGCCCGGCGCATATGCGGTGCTAAGCCTCTTTTCAATATCGCTGATATTTTTTGAAATATTAGGTCAGATATTTGCTCTTTAAAAAACCCCCGCAAAAAAATTCCTAGATATATACTTTAGGGATACAAGCAGGGTGAAAGAGTTTTTTAAAAAGCCACCTAAGCACAAGCTCGTCTTGGGGGACTTAGTGACGTGCACGTGCCATGGGGGTGTTGCAATCGTAATAGAGTTATATGATAAGGGAGAAGTAGCACAGATGAACATGGCGAAAATATGGTGGATAGTTTACCCCCATACAGGAATTAAAGAAAGAGATTGGATGCATACCATAGACAGACTATACAAATTCAATACGATACGGAGGTTATATGAGTTATAAATATACATGTTGGCATTGTGGAACGGGAATGGTAATAAAGTTACCAGCGCGTTGCCCGGAGTGCGAACGAATATTGACTGAGCCAGTAAAGAAGGGCTCATGAGCGCGCGTAAAGCGCCAATGATAGAAGTTGGCGACTTAGTGAAGTGGTACCGGACATATGCATGTGACACTATAGTTAAGGACACCGGTGTTGGCTTAGTTTTAAGAAAGTACAAGGCGCCCGAGTGTGTTATGGATGACCTACATGTGCAGGAGTTTGTAGCGGACCGGGTGATGTACGTTATACACCGCCTTAAAATGTCGGATATCTGCACTTTCTCGGCGCGCGATGTGGCGCCTATCTAATTGCGCACTATTTATAGGTGTACTGGTATTTATACATGTCTACAGATTTACTATTAATTGAAAAACTCACTCAGGCCGATAAAGACGAAGTCAAGTCATTAATTGCAAAAGAGCTTAAGTCGACATTAGCCGACGAAGTTCGTAAAGAAATTAATAAGTCAGTTAAATCATCCGATTTTAAAGACTCCATCGGCGATATTACTAAAAAAGTTCTTAAGCGTTTATACAAGGACTTATCTCTCCAACATCCGTATATTATTGATCGGATTAAAATCAAATAGGATCTATTAATAATGATTAATTTTTTAAAGCTGCCGATTATCGGTGCGTACGTGTTAATTGGCAACCCGGCGACTGTTGAATCTTTTCAAGGCGAATATGTCTATCCAATCGAGAAGACGAATAACGAAGTGTACATCCCAAAAAACGTCTGCACAATAAAAGACAAAGAGTTGCTAACTAAACAAAATTTTAAATCAATTGTCAACGTTTGCCTTGATATTAAAAAGCCCATGCTGCTCAAGAGGTCTGTTAATCCTAGTTAATTTACCATGGGCGGTAAACGATTAAGTCTGTCAATCGGCGATGTTATTATCGATAAATCGAATAGTGATGTCGGCGTTTTGCTATATAAATACGACATATTGCACGACAAATATATGGTCTCTTACCCTGATGACGATGATGTAGTCGTTTGGGCATGGGAAATATTTTGGGCGGGCCCGCATCTTAGAGGTTCCCGCTATCAATCATATACTGAATTCGGACTAGAAAACATGATTCTTGCCGGTACCGTTGAGCTATATAGGAATAGCGAATAGGTGCAACTTTTATGATTTTTAATTTGCGAAAGCAAGCTGAAACGATTATATTATCGAAAGGTGACATAATTATTGATAGGCACAACAATAGTGTTGGTGTTTTATTGAATTGCGTTCGTCGTGTCGACATAGAACACGATGACCTTTACTTTTGGGAGATATCATGGACGGCTGGAGATACTAACTTGTCGGATTTAGAAGATGCTGGTAAGCATTATTTTGAAGAAGACGGACTAAAGCTTTCAATCGTGATTGGAATGTATGAATGGAACCCTGCGAATGAGAATACCAATAAAATTTTTACCGAAAAATAAAAAAAAATTTGCGTTTAGAAATGAATAAAAAGACTAACCAACCAAAAACTTTTGATGAGTACGACGTCCGCGCCGGCGACCTTGTTAAGATAAAAACCTATGATTGGGAAGGGGTAGTTGAACTAAACCATGGTGTAGTTATTGAAAGACTATCTCACATACAACAATCTATGTTTCCGGTTGTTAAAGTGTATATTTTTGAAAGACAAACTGCTGAGGAATTATATTCTTATAATATAGAAGTTATTTCAAGAATGTGATTATTTATCTTTGTGAAGAAGAAATTTAAAACCATATATAAAAAAATATGCCTTGGCGCCACGTTTGTGAATCTATTATTGTGGGGATTCGGATGTGTCATTGGCAGCTATGAACTACAGATACTATCAATAGCAAACATGATTTTGCTAAGTTTTTCTTTATTAAGTGGCTCAAAGTAAAGAAGCTTATATTTATCTATAGGCGGGCGCTCAATTGAAAAATATCTTTTTAGCTATTTTGTGTTCTTTGGGTTGTAACTATGATTATAGTATCATGGATCACAAGGAGCCAGAAAAAGAAATTATACATACCACTGAAACTATTACCGAAACGATTGTTGAAACGGTCGAGGTAGAGGTACCCGTCTATGTCGAAATCGAGGTACCGGTCAATGAGGGTGTAATTTGGGTTGATTCATTCACGCAACATATGTCAATCGACGGTATTGATATTCTGTGGGTTGTCGATCGTTCGGGTTCAATGAACCGGTTTAACGCCGAGCTTCTTGCTGGAGTCGAGGCAATGCTGCTGGCTCTTCCGATATCAGATTGGAGATTGGTTATGATAAGCGCAGACTCTAGAAAAGCGCTAGATAGTGACGTATTTCCTTTAGTTCCTGGAGATGATATCGATGATGCTGCCGATATGTTAGCAACACTAACTTCAGCTCCATATGAAGAAGGCTTCAACGCGGTTTATGAATATATTAACCACAACCCCTATTCACTAACTTGGATGCGGCCAGATGCCGGGCTATTAGTTGTCTTTGTATCCGATGAAGAAGAACAGAGCCATGTCGAATATCCACTACCTTCTGATTTTGTAAGTTGGTATGGATCTCTTAGAATGGGCTCCTCTTTCATGGCTAGCATTATTAACGTTAAGGCAGAAGATTCACTGTGTACTTATCCACCAAACCCTATTGACATCGGTGATCGCTTTATGGAGGCGACCGCCGCGATGGGGGGTGTCGTCGTAGATATATGTGATACTGATTGGTCTCCGGGTGTGACTGATGCCACTCATTCAATTGAACCATACGAAAGCTTGCAACTAACACATAAAGCAGAAGTAGATTCAATTAGGGTCTTCATTAATGGAACATTAAATCATGATTGGTATTATCAGGAATCAGACAATACTGTTTATTTTACTATTATTCCATCTGCCGGGCAGTTAGTTGAGGTTGGTTATAGATATATAGAGTTAGACACCGGAGACTCTGGTGCATAAGGATTAAAAAAATGAAATATTTGTTATTAATGGCTATGATGTTTATAGGAACTGCCAGCGCAAGCGAAAACACCTATACGCCAGCATTGCCAATTGAGCAAGTAAGTAAAAGTCTCTCTTCAGTGGAGCGTGACGTAAGGAATGCCGCAGTAAAAGTAATAACTCCTCGCGGTGGCCATGGTTCTGGTTCATTAATAAAATATAAAGACATCATTCTAGTAATAACTGCTAAGCACGTAGCAGAACACGATATTGGAACCACTTACAAGATTTTTAAAGATGATGAAAGTGTGCCGGCTGTTTTAATGTACAAAAGCAATATTGCAGATATATCTGTATTAGTCTTGGGAGGGACTTTCCGTAACAAAGACATCAAAGCTATGGATTGGAATGTTACTAAATCATATGATGTTGGGATGGATATAGTATACTCAGGCTACCCTTCTTGGCACAAGTTGATGTCTTTTAACGGTAGAGTTGCTGGATATGAAAAATTAAGCTCTGGAGAAACTCAATTAATAGTCAACACCTATGGCTGGTTTGGGTGCTCTGGCTCAGTATTATATGATACAAAAGGCAAGATTATTGGTGTATTATATGGTGTCGATGTTGAGTATGTTAACGGAACCCAAGTACAAGAGAATATGATTTGGGTAGCTCCGATAAAACAAATTGATATTAAAGAAGCAGTCGAACCTTTTTGTAGAGGTACTGTAGGAAAATACAAGGCATGCCAATAAAAAAATGGGACCAGTTTCTTACCGAAGGTGAACTAAGGGCCGCGGCTATTGTGGTTTGCCTGAATGAGCATGCTCAATTTTTAATAATTAGACGTTCCAACATAGATAACAGATGTGGCCAGTGGACGATACCCGGGGGCCACGTCGATGATGAAGATTGCACTATTGAAGACGCTGCGGTTAGAGAACTGCATGAAGAAACTGACTTACTTTGTAAAATTAGTGATTTATTATATCTAGGTGAACCAAAGCCAGAAAAATTTTACTATATGGCTAAAAATTGGGAAGGTACCGTAAATATACTTAAACCGAACCCGGTGACAAGCAAAATAGAGCATGATGATTATAGATGGGCGACCATTAATGAGATAAAAGACATAGACAATAGTGAAATTCCGATCTATTTATTGGAGAAAGCTTTGGAAATGTCGAACAATGAATGACCTTTATGGCCCTATAGATGAAAAGAAACGCAAACTAACCAAAAAACCTAGCTCAGAGAAAAATTTAGGCGACTGGTTTAAACGTCAGGGGGCTCCTGGAAAAAAAGGAGGCTGGGTTGACTGTAATACTTGTCGAAAAGGCAAATGTAAAGCATGCGGCCGCAAAAAAGGCGAGAAAAGATCGAAATACCCCCGATGTCGACCAACACCCAGCGCTTGTAAGGGATATAAAAAACCTAAAAAGGAAAACTTAACAATGGATTTAGAACTAATGATTCGAGAAGAATTACAAAATATATTTGAAGACAAAGAAAGCGATTATAGAAATGTCACGGACCGAATGGGTATAAATTCCTCTGATTCTGAGACTTTTGACCCCGAAGCGGCCATGGCAGCACAGAATGCAAAAATTGATTTTAATCAAAGTGTCATAGAATATGTTAAACAAAAATTAGAAGCAGTTGGCAATGAATGGATTCTGGAAGATGATGAATTGGAGAGCGATTGGGCTAATCTGACTGCTGACACAACTTGGGATTCAAAAGAAGAACATGTTGAAAATCTAAAAGCCGCTTTAAATTCAATACCAGACTGGATGCTTCCGGATGGAAATTTAGGCGATGAGATTTTTTATGATCTCCAATTAGAACAAATAATAAAAGAAGAACTTGAGGTTGTGCTTGACGAGAAGAAAAAGAAGAAACAGCAGAAAGGTAAAAAGCGCGCAGCCAAAACCGCAAAAAACACTAAGAAGAAAAAAGCTAAGAGAGATGCTTGTTATAGTAAAGTAAAATCACGTTATAAAGTGTGGCCAAGCGCTTATGCTTCTGGCGCCCTCGTTAAATGTCGCAAGGTTGGTGCTAAAAACTGGGGCAATTCCAAGAAAGAGTCTCTTGAGATCATGATTGAAGACGAATTATCGCAAGTTTTAGAAGAAAAGAAGAAAAAAGCATGTAAACCCTCCAAAGGAAAGCGCTTTGCTAAGCGTGTAAACGGTAAGTGCCGCTCATTTGGACAGAAAGGTCAAGCAAAAGGCGGAGGAGATCGCATCAGGCCCGGTACTAAGAAGGGTGATGCGTATTGTGCGCGCTCAGCAAAGATTAAAAAGTGTAAAAACCCCCCATGTGCCAACGCATTATCTCGTAAAAAGTGGAAATGTCGCGGCTCAAAATCAATGAAGGAATAAAAACTATGTTATTTATGGTAAAATATAAAAAATGTCCCAATTGTGGGATGCCATTGATAGATGAAATGGCTTGTGATTACTGCGATTGGAGAAATAATGCTAAATGATGAACAAATCCTGTTAAAAACAGCACAATTACTGGAAAATTTAGGTATTTCTGAACAAAAACCCGAAAAAGTGCTCCGGGAAGTTACTGAAGATGAAATGAGAGTGCTTGAAGATATCTTAGACGATTTAGATGCAGCTGATTTGCCACTAAATGACCTCTTCAGTGGTAAAATGCGCGCCGTTATACCATTTCCGACTGTGGATCTCGGTAGCGAGCTTGGAAAGTTTACAGAATTCTTTAGATCTCAAGAATATGACGTAGATTGGGAGAAAGGTATGGTATATGCCGAGCGTGATCTGCGTAAATCTGACGATTTTCTTGATATGTTGGGGGGCGGACCTGAACCAAAGAAGAAAACTAAGAAGATTCAGATGAAAATCGGCAAGCTTTTCTCCAAATTGGCTGATTTAAGCCGAAGAAAAGACGAAATATACCAAAAAGTCTATGATCACTTGGATGGCATTGGTTATAAGCTAGCAGATGGCGAACCAGTTAGGACATCAGGCCGAGTTACCGGAAAAATGATGAAAGCAGCACTCGATGAGAAAGAATATGAAAATTTTGAAAGAATTAATACTCAAATTTACTTATATGTCGTAAATCCGGGAGTTGCGGGACCGGCAGGCTACAATTTAACGGATTTAGCCACTCAATACTTCCAATATTGGAAAGATAACGCCGGATATATCAAAAAAGAGATAAATAACATCGATAATGACAAATATTCCATTATTATCACTCGACATCCGGTAGATGTGCTCAGAATGAGTGATTTTGACGAGATTACCTCTTGCCACACTCCACCTAGCCGCGCAAGTGCTTATCAATCGTACTATAAATGCGCTGTAGCCGAGGCTCAGGGGCACGGAGCCGTAGCATACGTGGTTGAGACTGAAGAGCTTCTGAGCGCCACTAATACGGGTAATATAGACAGTGCAGAGCAAGAAATCCAAGAAGGTGAGGTATTTTATGATGATCAACGCTATGATGTTGGCGATATCAATCCAATTTCACGGACGCGCATCCGTCACGTTAGATATTATGTAGGTGATGAACCTCCAAAGCGCTGGGATGATGGGCAAGACGTCGGCATGCCTGAAAAAAAGGTGTATGGTGTTGATATTCCCGGTTTAGTTAATATAGTTACTGACTGGGCAAGAACAAACCAAGAAGAAGTCATTCAAAATATGCCAAAAGAAAGCGGCAAGATTGATTTAAACAAGTTTATGATTTTTGGCGGTTCTTACGAAGACACTGCAGCTGCAGCGGGTCGTGAAGCACTAATGAGACAGTTGTTAGGGATGGATCAGCGTGTTAGCGGCAACATGAGACAAAACAAAGAAACTGAACAAAATCTCGATGCAAATTTAATCGGTGATATTAAACGAGTGGTGGAAGGCGAATGCGAAGATGTGACAAATTATTGGATGGAAAGATATGCCCAGACATTTATTGATTATGAAGTGCGCGAAGACGGCGCTGATAGTGTTTATATCATGCCTAGTGCTCAATTTGTTGCTAGATGGCCAATTGATGAGTGGAAAAGGTTGCCGAGCAATGCAGAAGAAGTTGTGTGGAATTCTGTTGACGAATTAAATGAAAGAAACGGCTATGGTGATATATTTGTGCCTTCGAAACACGATACCCCCACAATCCGCAGGATCCGCGAAGAAATACACTTATCTATTCCTATTAACTTTGAGCATCCTGAGATTTATGGTGGTACATATATGGCCATGTCATCCGAACTTAATGACGCTGGGCAAAATATTGATACTAAGATCGATGATGCCCGCGATACTTGGGAAGCAATTCTTACAGAGTACTTCAAGCGAGAAGGACAAATGGAAGGTGGAGCCTACATCAATCTAGCCATGGCGATTGACGATGGTGAACTCACCTCGTATGAATGGGATCTAGATACAGATGGCGATTACTCCGAGTCATATGAATCCACTGCAAGATACTCTCACTATTACGATCCAGAAGATTTAGGATTAGGCATGGAAGTGCTTATGCAGATTCTTGATTCTCGCGACTTTAGAATTGAGTTGAGAAAACAGCTTTTAGAAGCGCCAAGAAAAGAAGAGAACACTGAATATTATCTACAGATGAATGCTACGACTGTAGAACACGCTGGAGAGGCTAAATTTACCGCTATATTCTCGATAAATGCTGATGAGCCCGATATTATGACTGGATTGTTCCAAGAGCTTGTAGAGGGCTCTATGGACGACGAAGACAACCTTAATGTGGTATTCAACAGAGTGTTAGCTCAGTTTGTGAATGCTCGTCAGCCATCGCATATGCAAACAAACGAAAGCATAGTTAAAACGTGGAAAGGGTTTTTAGGAAGATGAGCAAATATCTCCAAGACCCTGACTATTTGTTTAGTATTCTCACAATCCTGGTTAAGAAGAGCGGCGGTAAGATAGTATTAACTGAAAAAGAAATGAAGAGTGTTTCCACTGGTGATCTAATAGGGATGTACTTCGAACCAAAAACAGGCAACCTTATCTTAAAAGAAGTAAACCCTCAAGATATGTTACAGGCCCAGTCATTAATTGGTGATAAAATTGACGAAACCTACGATAACTAAACTACTTACTTGATGAGGAATATATAAAATGAAGTATATAGTGATTTTTTTACTCTCCGGTACTGCGTACGCGGATGACAAAGAAGAAGAGCCTAAAGTTGTTTATAAACAAAGAACTGAAATCGATTTCGAAGGCGTTGAGATTGAAGGCGAGCTAGTAAAACCGCAAGGTTCGCTGCTTTTAGAGCGAAAACATGCTAAATTTAATCCTATGATTAGATTGCGCACAGACTTCGACGATGAAATGGATAAATCAGTACAGGAGATAAAATGAAACTTTTAATAGAAAACTGGCGCAGCTTTCTACACGAAGATGCTGTCAAAGACGTTATTTTACAATATATAAAAGAAAATAACGTGCAGCTTGCGGAAGAACAAATTCAAGAAGCCATGCCCGGTTGGGTTAAAAAAATGGTGGGAGCCGGGATGCTGATTGCAACTGCAGCTGGCGCACTGGTTCCGAATCCCGCACACGCTGATAAATGGGCTGAGTTTGATAAAGAAATGTCATCGATGTCCATGGAGACTGGCGATTCTAAGTTTGATATGGGGGACGAAAAAACTAGCGAAAAGTTAGCCGCCGATGCTCAAGGTGCCTATGATTCATTAGCCAAAATGGCCCAAGAGCTTGAAGCTGCCGGCAAAGATAAATTTAAACGTCTAGATATATTGACCAAATACGGGCTTATGGATCAGAATACGGACGCGAAAAGTGGGAAAACAACATTCAAGTTCAAGGTACAAAACGGTACCACAGTACAGTTTACAGTAGCTACTAATCAAGTACCGGCGGTACTGGTTTCACGCTAATGAAACTCCTACTTGAAAATTGGAGCGAATATTTAAACGAAGCTCATGGGCTATCTCAAAAAGATTTAGATTATGTGAGAGATTTTGCAGATAAAACTGACGACAAAGAATTAAAAAGAATTTTAAAGTTTATTGTTAAATCAAATGTCTTAGTTGACAAAACACAAGATGTGACCAAGATGAAGAAGAAAGACAAGTGAAACTTTTAATTGAAAATTGGAGAAAGTATTTAAATGAATCAAAGCTTCGTGTTTTTGACTTTGATGATACAATTGTAAAATCAGATTCTAAAATCTACGTTACCACTGATGACGGCAAGGAAATGGTTATGACTCCTGAAGAGTATGCTGTCCACACTATCAATCCTGAATACGAGTATGATTTCACAGAGTTTGATTATGTCATCAATCCCAGAGAAATTCAGCAAATTACCAACATTCTTCACAATACAATTAATGCTGGGACTGATGGGCGCGAAATTGTAATATTAACGGCGCGCCATGAGAATGCTGAGGAACCTATTAGAAAGTATCTTGAAAGCATAGGAATTGATACTTCAAAAATCACATTTGCTCTTTTGGGAGACTCGGCTGCGGAACGTAAAGCCGCGTGGATCGCCAGTCGTATCGAAGATGGGGCCACAGATGTTTTATTTTTTGATGATGCTGGAAAAAATGTTAAAGCGGTTCAAGCACTGGCTGACGAGTATCCAGATGTGGCAATTAGAGCAAGAAAAGTAGATTACGCAAAAGATATTGCCGAAAATATAGTCGACGAAAATTAATATAAATTTGTTGCGCCATGATTGACTATTTAAGTATGGAGGAGCAATAATGGCCAATATTGGAAATGGGTGGGAAACCTACTCAAAGTTAGTTTTACAACAATTAGAATCAATGGCGACCGGTATTGATGTTTTACGTACAGAATTACAAGATGTCAAGAACCAGCTTACAGAATTAAAAGCCAAGGAAGACCGCGTTCAAGATTTAAAAGCGTGGAAAGAGAAAATGGATGATGTGGCTTCACCACCACAACTAAAAAGTGCGCTTGAGGATTTAGAAGAATTAAAAGAATTTAAGACAAAAGCAATTACTATTTTTATGATAGCACAAGCAATTACTGGTTTTATCCTTGCATACGCTCACATAATTTAGTTGCATATAAATACAGTTGTGTTACATTAGAAATATGTTGACCCTAAAAACAGGGGATTTAATAGCCAAAAATCACCCTTCTATTGAAGGCCCTATAAAAATTGGGATAGTAATCTCTAATACCACTGAAGGTTTTACAGTAAAATGGACCTCTTATAATAAAAATTTCTTTATGGAAAAAGAAGCAGATATTTTCTCAGAACTAAATAAAGCCTTTCTTTTGAACATCGAAACGATAGCTACAAGGCACGTTGACACCAGTTTGTCATTATTGAATTCTAGTTACATTGATGACCAATGTTAAACAAATAAAAGAAAAAGTAAAGATAATCATAAAACAGATTGCTGGGTCTTTAGAGGAAGACGACGAGCTTTTACCAGAAGTTGCGATCAAAGACGCCAATAAAGGCTACCTGTATTGTTATCAGCCATACGACAGAAACTTTACTAAAGTTGTTCGAGGTCAGAAAGCTTTTATTATAGATGACGAATTAGATGATAGAGAACGTATATTGATATACACATTAACGGGAAAAATTGTTAAAATACACAAAGATGAACTTTTACATACTGGATATGACTGATGCTATTTCACTTTAGGCATGCTTTTTGGGTCGGCCTGATAACACTAATTGGTGCATGGGTGTCTTTTGCATTTTTAGATTTTGAATTTACTGTCGTTACTTTACTCGCTTCTATACTTTTTGTTCTAATTAAGAAAGAATAGAAGTATTTTTTTAGTGTAGTATTGAAACAATGAAAAAGAAACCACATTTTGGGGAGCTTACAGCCGAAACATTCAGTATAGGCGATATAGTTGAATGGTCCACTTACAGCAACAATGAAGAAGTTTGGCTAATAAGCTATGGAATTATTGCTAGTATAGACAACAAATTTCGCAGCAATAGGTTAGTCTCTGTTTCAACAGTGATTCCAATTAATGGGCCGCGAGAAGAAATAGAATTTTTTACTGCTAGCTTAAAACTAGTTTCTAAGACCACAAACGAAAACGAAAATGAGTAACTATTTACTTAGAAGGTTTTTTTATTATGCAAGATAATCAAAATTTAGTATCTCTTATAAAGCAATTTATGCCTTATGCTCAAAAGCATATAGGATTCGAAAAGCCGCCTAAGCTGTTTTTGAAACAAGATTACGAAAATGCTAAAAATCCTCTTGGCTTAACTGCCTATTATGACCCTGAATCAAGATGTGTTACATTGTATGTGACCAACCGACACCCTAAAGATATTTTACGTTCTCTAGGTCATGAACTCGTGCATCATAAGCAAAATTGCCAAGGTAAGTTTGCAAATGCCGGCTATTCTGGCAAAGGATACGCTCAAAAGAACCCGCATCTTAGAAGCCTAGAGGCAGAAGCAAATCGTGATGGCAGCATGTGCTTACGTGATTTTACTGACCTTTTACAAGAAAATAACACTATTTATTACGAATATTTACAAAAAGGAGCTAATAATATGTCGACAAAAAAATGGAAGGACGGAGAACTAAAAAATCTTCTTTCCGAAGCATGGGGATTCAAAATGGATCTCAGCAAATTAAATGAAACTAAAAAAGAATACGATTTGGACGAAAATGCAACTGACCGCATATTCGCGCCTAGTCACTATTGTGCACACCACGTAATCCACGAAGGACGAAAAGCAGTTACAGTTGACCACAACTGGGATAAGAGCGTCAACGAAGTAACCGAGTACGATTTAAAATTTGAAGATGGTTCTATTATCAGGAATGTATCAGTATCGGACATGCAAGTTGTAGAAGGTATGGAGCACGGAAAAAGAGACGATGCAGAAAAACACCCGAAAGCTAAAAAAGCTAAAAAAAGCCCGAAAGCTAAAAAAGATTATGATGGTGATGGAAAAGTAGAAAGTGGCGAAGCCGAATTTATGGGTTCTAGGGACAAGGCAATTAAGAAAGCTAAAGGCGATGTCAAAGAAGCTAGCAAGACTGCGAATCGAGCAGTAGGTCGAGTATCTAACGGCGATCGTCTAGTTCGCGGCGAAGGCCAAGAGGACGAGTTAGAGGAAGGTGGATGTGGCGATATGGACATGCACCCAGAAGAGGAGTTTGGCGCCGACGTTGAAGATGGTTTCGGTGATGAAATGGATATGGATGCGATTATCGATAAGATCCTTGCTGCTGTTGAAGAACTGCGTGGGCTAACTGGTGATGTGGCGGCCATTGAAATGGATAATGAAGAAGAATTTATGCAAGAATTAGATAGCTCAGAAGGAGGAAACTAAAATGGGTAAAAGTTGGAAAAGATTGGTCCAAAGAAGAAGAATTAAAGCTGCAGCAGATGCGGCAGCTACTACTGCAGAAGCACCCAAGAAGGTTGCAGTGACTAAAGAGCCTGTCGTTACAGAGGCGCCAAAAAAGGCGCCTGTTGCTCCAAAACCAGAAAAGAAAGTTGAAACGAAGAAAGTTGTTGCTCCTAAAAAAGTTATTACAAAAGAAGCAATCAGCAAAAAAGTTACAAAAAAACAAAATAACAAATAGGAACTGACTAACATGTCAATTGACAACGAATGGCAAAAGTTCATTTTAGATGAATCGATAGAAGATAAAACCATTTTTACATATCTACAAGGTTTAAAAGAGATTATATCCAATTTTAAACCTAAAACAGTTACCGATAAGCGTAGGATCACTCTAGCTAAATCACAGCTGCAAGAAATACGTAAGTATGCAAAAAGAATGGAAAATCAAATCTATACCTTAAAAGAGCAGCTGGTTATATTAGAAGAATCAAAGGATATTGAATAATGGGTGGTTCTGGTGGGCATATGCGCCATCCGCATGATTTGGATGAGGTAGAAACCGGAAAAGATATTATAGCTCTTTTTAGAGCCATACCTGATTATTTGCGTTCGGAAGAATTCACTAGCGGTCAAGGATCAAGCCTAAAGCTTGACGGTAGCAACAATGCAATCAAAGTTGTGCAGCGCGAAGACGGCAAAATACAGTTTGCAATTGATAGGGGGTCACATTCCCCTCTTGACGTCAATGGAGTTACTTTAGACAAGTTAAAACAACGATTCACAAAAGTTAAGAAGAGTGGAGAAGTAAAATTCAATGATGGGCTAGCAATGTCTTCTGCTGGTTTAATTAATATGATGCAAAAGACCTACGACTCAAATCCAGAAAGAGTAGAGGCAATCCTTCGTAATTTAACTTTGATCGACGAAAATGGAATCGCAGATCCAACCAAATTTATTAATATAGAATATATTCAAAGAAAAGAAGATGACATCAACCCGGAGACAGGTCTTGGTCGAGCTAATGCAATTTATTATTCTTTTGATTCAATAACATTTTTAAATATAAGTCAATATTACCAAGTAGCTAGAAAAGGAGTCGTCAAGCGGCCCGGGGCTGAGCGCCCCACAATAAAAGCATATGCTGAAGATGGTACTTTAATAGACAAAGTTTCCACCGATGTTAGTGTGTCAATTAAATTTGATCCTAACGTTCTTGATGAATTAGCTGAACTGTGTCGAGAAAACGCGCCCCTTAATTCTGCTGGAGCAACTTATGCTATTCTTGGGCCCGGAGATTTGGGAGTAAGGGTTGACCATGAGTTGGGTGATGATGCTTCCGAAAAAGATATAGCATCTGCAACCCAATCAGCTATCAATCAATTACAAAAAAATATCGAATATACGTTGAATAGCAAACTTACTATACGAATTAGTGCGGATCGACCTGTTGCTAAATCTTTGAAAAGCTGGCTTGAAATGGCAGTTAATTTTCCCTATAAACCAGACATAACTCTTGTTGATGGTTCAAAAAAGGGTCCGTTCACCAAATGGATGCATGACCAGCTAATAGATAGGCAGGTGCCATTAGACAATATAGTCCCGATAGGGGAAGAAGGTTGTGATTTTAGTGGGGCCTTAGATGATTGCGAAAAAGCTGTTTATGGCGCGATATTTTACGAAGCTGCTAGAAGATTAGGAAATACCACTAAACAGTCTTTAATTACAAAATACGATAAGTTTGGAAATACAGTTGACCAAGAAGGTGTTGTCATTAATCCCGGCATGCAGTTTGGTGATAAAACAACGAGTAATGTATTCAAAATAACAGGAGAGTTTATTGTTGATGGCAATAAGGGCGTTTATGCAGTGAGAGAATCATCATATAACCTATCAACACCATTTACAATTAAAATCTCTAATGAGACCTCAATTACTAAGTCTCTGCAAGAATGGTTGTTAGAAGCTGCTAATGCAAAGCATTCCTATCAGAAGCTGCCTTCCTTTGTCTTTGAGGACATTATGGGCGGTAAGGCAATAGTAGACATAGTTAAACAAGAAAACGCCTCAGAAACGATTTACAACGCAGTTTACGAACATGTAAATTCACTATTAGAAAAGAAAGGTGACTTTCCAAAAGACAAATACTCTTCGGATCCAAACCCGCCGCATATGCCGCGTTTAGGTGAGCATGATGAGGATGATGATGACATATTAATAACGGTAACTGATGACGATGAAGATGGCGATCCGGTTGGCCCAATTGGCGGTGGGATGACTTACGCCTTAGTACCTGGGTCTTTTAAGCCCGGACATTTAGGGCATGTATATATGGTGGCTCAATACTCTGATATGGTTAACCGCTTGGCCGGCGATAAAGGCGAAGTATTAGTATTAGTCTCCGAGCCGGAAAATCCCAAAAACGAAAGGGCGCTAGCGAATGGTAAAGTGATGAAAAGAACTGACGCAGAGGAAATACTAAATTTGTATCTTGGTCAAGTCGGCAATGTCAAAGTATTACCCGTCACTACTGCTTCTCCGGTATCTGCTGTTTATGATTTCTTATCTCCTAATATTGGCAAAGTCAGTGAGGGGGATCATGTTATATTGGGAGCGTCTACTAAGGGAGGCGATGCTGGTAGGTGGGAAGACATTATCAAAAATTCCGATAAAAGAGTTATGCCTGGTGTTACTGTTGATAGTGTACCGGTAAAACCTTACAGACATGATGATAATTATATAGAGATTTTAACTTCTGATGAAAACAAAGACATTTTGAAAGAACTTCCAAGCAACAAAAAACGTATTGATTTGCGTGATCTGAGTGCTAGTGACGCTAGGTACCTGATGTCATATTTAGGGGGGCCGCGGCATGGAACAGCTATGAAGTTGTTGTATTCATTCTTTGGCGAGAAACTGATCCCTGTCTTGTCTTCACTCGATCTGCCGCATAGCGCCAAGCCAAACGTTGATGAAACATCAACTGTTGGTGGTGGCCACATGACAGGAGGCGCTGGGGGCAACGTCCCTTTGCAATCTTCGTCGCGTAGAAAAAAACGCAAAAATCTGCAAGAAAAAGCTAATAATAGTATAATTGAAGAAGTAATGGCTCTAATTATAGAGAAAGGTATTAATTTATGAATCAAAAACAAGAAAAAGCCCTCAGAAATAGTATAAGACATTTAATCCGTGGGGTCAAGGAAAAACGGTCAATTAGCGAAAATAAATTGCGTTCGGTAATCCGAAAATTAGCATTGCAAGAAGCAAGCTTATTAGAAAAAGCAGGCATCGGTAGTATTGAACCTCCGAGCGATAATACTGGATTGAATAAATTAGATTCGGTGCTGAATACTGTAGTACCAAATGTAGAGCGCTTCTATAAAGAGCTAACCACCGACGATGAACAACGTCGTTCTTTTAGAGCGCATTATTTGCGTTCAATTATGAAAGAGTTACTACCAATTGATCTTAATCAAGACGCTGAAGATGAAGCTTCAGAAGGTGATGAAGGTCTCAATGAAGAGGCTGATGTGAAATTTACAATTTTAGACGATGAATCTGAACCTGATATGAGCAAATTTAGGCCATTAGACGGCGTAGATTCACAAGATGAGGAAGAAGTTGAAGAAGAATCTGACGAGGATAAATACAGCAGAGAATTAGGATTAGAAGACGAAGAAAAGACCGGTCGAGACTTTGCAATGGACGCTTGGGAAGCCACCAAAGGCGTTATTATTCCAGTCTATGCCAAGCTACATAACGATAAAGACTCTCAATATTTTTACGATTACTTGATTACAAACATGAAAGTTTGGTTCAATATTTTTGACGATCAGATGGCAAAAACAGTCGAAGAGCCAGAAGGCGAGACTGATTATAAAACCCCCGATGAAGTAACTGCAACAGACGAGCCGGCACTTGATACCGAAGAAGAACCCGATGCGGGCGTTCCGGAATTATCTTTCGAAGGTTAAAAAAATTTATTTGACAAACGCTAGATTTTGAATTATAGTTAGTTTGTGACGGCGCTTGAAAGCTAGTTAGTTAGTTAGTTTAGAAAGTTAGTTAGTTAGTTTAGAAAGTTTATACTATCACATGAAAGCTTTACTGTCACGTATATAATACCAACATGAGCAAGAATTCTAATTTTAAATATAAATCAGTTACTAGTAAATTAAAAGATAATCACAATATCAGCGATAAAATGCTAGTCGCTATAAGTAATATACCTATAGAAGACGTCATTGCCTTAAAGTTTGAGTTATCTGCAGCTTATACGAATAATAAGATGTATGGATTTGACATATGGAAGAGATCTGATTATATTATAAAAGAAGCTATCTTAAAATTTGCTATTTCAGCAACCAAGTCAAAAAAAGATGCTGCAAGATTCTTAGGGATAACCTATAAAGAATTCATTCGGATCACTAAATTCTATAAAGTAAATAAATACTTTACAGACAAAGATATTTGAAAATTAAAACCATTCGGTCTAAAAATAATGATTAACGGTAGCTCCATATTTATCAAGAGCTTCCAGAACAAGGAGTTTAAACCAACTAAACTGTAAATTAGCTGTGGTGAGCAAAAGATCCACAACCGGATAATATTATTTAAAAACAGCCTATTTAGTGTAGAGGTATAGATGAAAAGTTTATTTTTTGTTAGTCTCTTAGCTATTTGTTGTAATCCCGCAGAGCTGAAGACTAATCAATCTGAACACACAGGAAACTTAGAAACCACAGAACCGTTATTTCCAGTAGGCATGATTCCAGATGATTCATGCGCACAAATCAATATTGGAGATAAAGTTTGCAATTTTAGACTTAAAGATCAAAACGGCGAAGTGTGGGATTTATATAGCCACAAAGGCGATATAATAGTACTCGACTTATCGGCAGGATGGTGTTATCCATGCAATTTAGCAGCCGATAGTGTGCAAGCTATGCAAGAGTCGTATGAAAGAGATAATGTACAGATTGTTACTGTACTGGTAGATGGATATATTGGTTCCAACGAGCCGACAGAAGATGAAATTGATCGTTGGGTATCAGAACATAACATAGAGACTGCTCCTGTTTTACAAGGATCAAGACCAAAAATGTTAGACCCTGCAGGTGAAAAGGGTTATATTCTGAGTGCTTTTCCCACATATTTTTATATTGATAGAGATATGATACTATATGATGCGCATATAGGATTCGGCGATGAATACGTTAGACAAAAAATAGAGGATAAATTATAATGTGGAAAATATACAAATGGAATGGTCACTATATACAGGGTGATCTGGTCAGTAAACACACTAGTGAAGATGCTGCTTTAAAGAAAGCCGCAAAGGAGATTTCCTTTACTTTTGCAGAAAAAGTAAAAAGAAATAAAGAAACACTAATCTGGCTAGACAATGGTGACCACACGCCAGTAGGCGTAATAATTAAAAAATCGAGGGGGTGATATTGGCTTCGACGGAGTATTGAAAGAGTCGAGTGCAAGTAGGTTAGATACGACCTTAACAGTTCAAAAAATTAGTTGCAAATAACAACAACCATTTCGAACAGCGCTTAGCTGCCTAGTAGGGAGGCTGATTAGAGCCTTCTATCCAATCTAATCAAAACAACAGATAAGTTGTAAAAATCAAAAAAACTCAACGCAACAGGATGGTAAGCGTTGTTTTAACACCATCTAACTTTGTCAGTGAGTGAAAAAACTGACCAAGCTTGTGAATGACTTTACTAAGGACGTATTGCGGACGCGGGTTCGAATCCCGCCACCTCCACCATTTAAGGAAAATATTATGTTTAGTTGGCTTAAGAGAAAAAAAGAAGTAACTCCGGTGGTCACAGATCGTGAAACTAAAGACGAAATAGAAGAATCTTTGTGGGAAATTAAAGAAGAATATGATTTACCTACAGAAGAAATTAATGTTATGGTAGAATCTAAAAGAAAGAATCTTCAACATATGCATGCAATGCTATTAAAAAATAAGGAATAAAATAATATGAATTGGTTAACAAAACAGTGGAAAAAGCTTTCAAGCTTGGCTTCGCGTTCACAAGAGTGCGGTAACAATGAACAAAATACCGAGGAAGTCACACAAGAAACTGAACTTAAAAAGGATGAGTGTCCTTCCAACCAAGAGCTAAAAGATATGAGAATGCCGGAGTTACGAAGTTTAGCCGCTTCGCGAAATCTTGGCGCCGGCGGCTTTAAGGGTGTGGACAGAAGAGCCATAACAAAATTAATTAAAGAATCTTACTAAAAGTAATTCAAAACTGTAATTAAACAGACAATGTTTAGTTCAACCATATTCTATATAATATATGGGTTATGATGTTGAAAAATTTCGTTTTGAAGTTGGCGATATAGTAAGCGAAAGTGAACTTATATCGTGGAGTTCTGATGGGCCCCTCCTGGGCTTAATAGTGAATATAAAAAGAAATCACTACCACGGATATTTTTCTGAATTTGAAAAATATCCAGCAATAGACAAGGTCACTGTACTCTGGTTCAGAGAGTCTTTTATGGAATCGCTTCCGTCAGATTTAGTCATTTTAGTCGCCAGAGACCCTTTTTATCAAAATAACAAATCTTAAATATCTTTTACTACCTGAAACTAAATAGTGTTAGGGTAATAGGGGGATTTAAGACATGTTTATGTCTTTTATGCTTGGGCTGCTTAGTGCAGCTATGGTATATTGTATAATATATTGTAAGCAGAATTATAAAAAACAAAATACTAATGTTATAGTAGTAATGGAAAAAGCGCCAACTGGCGATGATGTAAGAGCTAAAGTAATTGATGGATTGTCTAGGAAAAAATTAATTTTCTCTTCTTCAGAGCAGTGTTGGGTTAAAAGAAACCAAATAGATTAATAAAGGATTAAAAAATGGTTATACATAAAGAGATGTTTGATGAGACAAACAAAGATAAGTCCAGGCCGAGTGTGATGGTGTCTGGCGGGTTTGATCCAGTACACGTTGGTCACATCCGAATGATACAAGAAGCAGCCCGATATGGTGATGTCATCATTATAGCAAATTCTGATGAATGGCTTTTTAGGAAAAAAGGCTTTGTATTTATGGAATATGAACGCAGAGTTGAAATCTTAAATGCTATCAAAGGGGTAATTTTAGTCGACTCCGTAGATGATTCGGATGGTACAGTATGTGAAGCGATACGCAGGCTTAGACCAACATATTTTGCTAATGGTGGTGATCGCGGGCGTTCAAATACACCAGAACAAGATGTCTGTGAAGAAATCGGTGTTGAATTATTATGGGCAGTGGGCGGAGAAGAAAAACTAGATAGTTCTTCAGACTTAGCCAAAAAAGCTAGAAATTTTGATGTCCCTCCAAAACGAAATACTCCTAAATCATCAAGCAGATAATTCTTGACGTTTATCTATATCCTAGTTATAGTAATGAATAGTATGATGACATTAAAACTAGATTCGTCTTTTCGACCACTAGACGTTATTGACTCAGTAGAGGCTTTGGTATTATGTATCGTCGGAAAAGCTAAGGCAATCGAAAACTATACTAAAAAAATAAATTCTGTTAGGAAGAGTTTCGAATTACCAGCAGTTATTGTTTTAAACAAATATATAAAGTTTAGATTTTCCTATATGGCTTGTAACCGTGCTAATATATTGTGGCGTGATGATTATAGGTGTCAATACTGTAGTAACACATTTAAGATTGAAAAATTAACTTTAGACCACGTTGTTCCAAAATCAAGAGGTGGAGACAATAGCTGGAAAAATTTAGTCACTGCTTGCAAAAAATGCAACCAAAGAAAAGGTAATAAGACGCCATCTGAAGCCGACATGCACCCGATTAGAAGTCCGTATGAGCCAAAAATGAATATTTTAAAATCTATTAACAAAGAACAAATAAGCCCTAAATGGAAAAATTATTTATGGGACTTTGTATAGAAATAAGGCTCAGTAACTCAGTTGGTCAGAGTAGCTGACTGTTAATCAGCGAGTCGCAGGTTCGAGTCCTGCCTGAGCCGCCATTTTGATATTTAATAATTGCTGGGGGGTGGTGAAATTGGCAGACGCACCCGACTGTTTCTCGGGCGGTGAATACGTGAAAACGCATCTTGGAGGTTCGAATCCTCCCCCTCCAGCGATTTTATTTTGAACCTATATACAATATGGGTATTGAACAAAAGCTTGAAGTAATCGCCGAAATGAGTGTGTTAATTGCAGTCATGTTTTTAGCTGCATTTTTTTGTTTTCGGGTGCTACTTCTCCCAAAAGCAACTAATTCTACAATAGATAAGGTTTATGAAGTCGAAGATATCCTATCAGAAAAACGATAAAGTTCTTGTAAAGTCATTTGCCGGCCCTGATACCCGAGTGATTTTGAGAAAACGGTATATTGCTAGCCAATCAGAACTCAAACTTGGAGTTGATGGCTGGGAAGCACAAATAACAATACAAAAAGAAGTCGAAAAACTACGCAAAGCCGGCGTACCTTATCAAAAGGGTGAGAAACCGATGGTATGGGTATTTGACTGGCAAATTATCAAAAGGTGTTGACAATCATCCTATTAGCAGTTATAATATATATGTACTTGTAGGAGGGTATAACATGAACCATTTAGGCTACGCCTGTATCAATCAAGGCTTTTCCACGCTGCCAAAGTCCCAGCGCATCACAACTAACCGTACGATGATTAAGCGTACGTTTCACGACCGCGGCATTGAGTATGCTTCTGAACTAGCATTACAAAATCTACGCGATTTGCATACTATTCTTGAGTGGAATCTTAACAATGGTATTTACTTTTATCGTCTTTCCTCTAATATCATTCCATGGGCTTCTGAGTATGACCTCGTAGACATGCCTAATTTCGGCGCTATACACGCCGCGGCCCTCAAGGCGGGCAACTTTGCCCGTAAGCACGGAATGCGGCTCACATCGCACCCTGGACCGTTTAATAAGCTAGCATCACCCAAAGAACGGGTATACCAACTCACCAAGACTGACTTATCGGTTCACGGTGATTTATTTGACCTTATTGGTCTACCTCGCACTCCGTATGCCAAGCTCAATATTCACGTTGGCGCCGCATACGGCGACAAACCGTTTGCTCTCGACAATTTCTGTCGCAACTTCGAACGCCTACCCGACAATGTTCGTTCACGTCTTACTGTGGAGAACGATGACAAAGTTTCGTTGTACTCTACCAAAGAGTTATATGACGGTGTTTACAAGCGTATCGGTATCCCGATTGTGTTTGACTATCACCATCACATGCTTCATCCCGGTGGCCAGTCAGAACAAGAAGCGCTTGAGCTTGCGCTATCTACTTGGGGTGATATCAAGCCTGTTGTTCATTACGCAGAGTCGCGCTCTCTTGAACACAATAACCCCAAGATTAAACCACAAGCACATTCTGATTTAGTCTACAATACTCTCAACGACTATGGTAATGTATTTGATATTATGATTGAAGCTAAACACAAAGAATTGGCACTACTCAGGTATCGCCAAAATTTACAACAAGCAGCTGCAAAATAATAAATATAATAATCAATCGATACTATGTATAACTACAGTGATTAAGGTACTACATGCCACATAAAAAGAACTACGTGTTAGATACAAGCGTATATTTGACTGAAGCAAGTTCAATCTATAAATTTGGTAGAAACGATTTATTCGTTCCGCTCAAAGTATTAGAAGAAATTGATGGCCACAAAAAACGTCAAGATTCAGTCGGTGCAAACGCTAGGCACTTTATTCGAATTTTAGACGAGCTAAGAACGAAAGGTTCTCTTGAAAAAGGTGTTCGGATTGACAAAGGCTTAGGGATCTTGAAAGTAATGTCTTACGCTTGCCTTAAAGACGCTATATTTCCACCCGACTTAGATATTAGACATCCAGACCACACTATTATAGCGACTGCGAAAGCAGTACAAGTGAATGAGCCTGATAGAAAAACTATTTTAGTATCACGTGACATCAACATGAGAGTTATTTGCGACTCGATCGGTATGCCGGCAGAAGATTATACCTCTGAAAAAGCGGTAAGATCTTCAGATGAACTTTATAATGGGTTTGTAGTTCAGCCGGTTGATGAACAAGTAATTGATCGCTATTATGAGGGTGAGGCCATAATCATGTCTGAAGACGAAACAGATGAGATGTGGCATCCAAATCAATACATTATGATGGTTTCTAATTCTAATGAAAAGAAATCAGCGTTAGCTAAATTTGAGAGTTACCATACACCGTTGAAGAAAGTAATTCATAAGAAAATACCTGATTGGAACATCGAATCTCGCAACAAAGAGCAAGCTTTTGCAATCGATATGTTGATGAACCCTAGCATCAAAATCGTGTCTTTAGTCGGCCGTGCCGGTAGCGGCAAAACACTTATGGCTATTGCTGCTGGCTTGCAACAGACTATAGGTTTACGTTCCGATGAAAATCATTATGACAGGCTGATTGTGTCTAGACCAGTACAACCTTTGGGTAAAGATATAGGCTTTCTTCCGGGGACTATGGAAGAAAAAATGTTACCATGGCTAATGCCAATTCAAGATAACCTTAAATTCTTGATGGGGGATAGGACTAATTTAGAAATGTACATGGAAAAAGGAAAGATTGAGGTTGAGGCGCTAACATATATTAGAGGACGCTCGATTGCCAATGCATATATTGTCATAGACGAAGCTCAAAACCTCACCAAACACGAAGTAAAGACGATTATCACGCGAATTGGAGAAGGGTCCAAGATTATCCTTACAGGCGATATCGAGCAGATAGATAATGTTTACGTTAACGAAACCTCTAATGGCCTAGCTCATGCGATAGAAAAGTTTAAAGAATATCCAATAGCGGGTCACGTTTCCTTTAAGAAGGGTGAACGCTCAGAGTTAGCAACTCTGGCATCAAAAGTATTATAATTTTACTTTACAATGTAAAATAACGTGTTATTATATTAATATATAAGGAGTAACTAATGTCAACAGACACAAACATACAAAAACATATTACGGAGGAGCAGGCCCACGAAAATCCTTTTTTGGCTTTGAAAGTAGAAACTGATTCTCCGTTGAAAGAATACCTTGTCCAATATGTTGGAGAAAAACTTGACTGCGAAGAAGTCACAGTTAATATGATAGCAGAAGTATTAGCAGTAGAATTCCCAGAATTCGTGTTTGCCTTTGCCGAAGAGAACTTTTTAAGAGGCTACCAATTAGGATTAGAAGATGTTAAAGGATTACATACAGAGTTCTCAGGAACGTCTGGCGAAGAATAATAAAAGCTTTTATTCACCGCAAGGACTCCATGTTTACTTTAATGAGCCGATTTTAAATGACGAAATCGACGTGGAAAAGGTTGTTTCCAAAGTAGAAGGTAGAATTCCGCCTCACTTAAGAGATGAAGTAGAAATGATTATATTTGGTCATTTTAAAGAATTTGAAGAAAGATCGATAAACGCGTTTTATAAAGATGGCGCGCTATACATAACCAATGTGCAAGATGATGAAGAAGATTTATATGATGATATAGTCCATGAAATCGCGCACTCGGTTGAAGAAAGCTATGGATATGAAATCTATGCTGATCAAAAAATAAAAACTGAATTCTTAAATAAAAGAGTAGCTTTGCATGATATTCTTTGGGCTACTGGTTTTAAGATTCCGAAATCTTTGATGAAGGACACAGAGTACAACGAAGATTTAGATAAACTGTTTTTAGAAAAAGTTGGATATGAAAAGTTAGGTTCTCTATCACAGGGTATTTTCCTTGGTCCGTATTCAGTAACTTCTTTAAGAGAATACTTCGCCACCGCGTTTACAGATTATTATTTAAACGACAACCATGAGTATTTAAGAAAAATATCTCCAAAAGTATATGAAAAATTATTATTGTTAGATCGCGAATTAGGGCTTGACAACTAAGCCTAAAGTGAATATAATATATTATTAAGTTTGGAGATAACAAATGAACCATATATCGTATTCGGAATTGAAAGACTGGAAATTTTGCGCGTTCTATCATAAATTGACGAGAGTTGATAAAATTGATGGTTTCAAGGGCAATGAATATACTGCTTTTGGAACAGCAATGCACTCAGTGTGTGAAAAGAAATTGCTCCAAGAAGAAGTTGACGAAGCCTTTTTTGTAAAAGAACTAAAAAAGAACATCTCCGAATTAGATGAAGACATCAAGATAAACAAAAAATTAATTCTTGATATGGTTGATCAAGGAAAACAGATCATTCCAGAGATTCAGTCGGCATTAGATGACTACTTTGAAGAATACGAATTGATGGCCGTTGAAATGCCGCTCTATGAACCTATTGAAAACGAAGAGGAGCATAGTTTTAAAGGTTATATTGATGCAGTTGTATCAACGCCTGACGGTAAAATCCACATATTCGATTGGAAGACTTGTTCATGGGGTTGGGATATGAAAAAGAAAAATGACAAGATTGTTACATACCAGCTAACTTTATACAAGCACTTCTTTTGTCAAAAAATGGGCATTGATCCAAAGAACGTAGAAACTCACTTTGCACTACTTAAGCGTACAGCCAAAAAAAATAGAGTAGAATTCTTTAGAGTAACAAGCGGATTAAGAAAAACAGAAAATGCCCTTAAACTTTTGAACACGGCATTGTACAATATAAAGAATAAACGTTACATAAAAAATCGTTTATCATGTACCGGCGGTTACGGCTGCAAATTTTATAAGACAGAACACTGTCCTTGAGGAATAAATGAAAAAGAAAAAGATACTTGTACTATCAGATCACCCTTTATCACCGTCTGGAGTGGGTACCCAGACAAAATATATGATTGAGGCGCTTCTCAAAACTGGTAGATACCAATTTATCTGTTTGGGAGGTGCAGTACAACATGCAGATTATACACCCCAAAAGGTTGAGCCATATACCGAAGATTGGGTGGTCTACCCGGTTGATGGGTATGGAACCCATGAAATAATAAGATCAGTTTTACAGAAGGAAAAACCAGACCTGCTGTGGTTTATGACCGACCCTAGATTCTATACATGGCTCTGGGAAATTGAAAACGAGATCCGACCATTCTTGCCAATGGTTTATTATCATGTATGGGATAATTTCCCGGCGCCGTATTTTAATGCTAATTATTACAAATCTAATGATGAAGTTGTATGTATTTCAAAAGTCACACATGAAATTCTTAAATCAGTAGCGCCCGAAGTGCCATCGAGATATTTACCACACGCAGTAAACGACAATGTATTCTATAAATTTGCTAGTGTTGAACAAAAACAAAATGCGGCGACTATAAGAGAGCAACTGATAGAAACTTCAAAGGATAAAAACAAAAATAAAAAGCTATTCTTTTGGAATAACAGAAACGCACGCAGAAAGCAAAGTGGTACCCTGATTTGGTGGTTTAAAGAGTTCTTAGACGAAGTAGGTCATGACAAAGCCAGCTTAATTATGCACACAGACGCCAGAGATCCGCATGGACAAGATTTACCGCATCTCATCCATCACCTAAACGTAGATGAGGGTCAAGTACTGCTGTCAACTAACAAGGTTACGGCCGAAGAACTAGCATCAATGTACAATGCTGTCGATTTCACAATTAACATATCAGACGCGGAAGGGTTTGGTTTAGCAACGCTTGAATCAATGTCTTGTGGCACACCAATTATTGTTAATATGACTGGTGGCTTGCAAGAACAAGTAACTGATGGGAAGAACTGGTTTGGATGGGGAATCCAACCGGCGTCGAAATCAGTCATAGGCTCATTACAAGTTCCATATATCTATGAAGACAGAATCAGCAAAAAGGACTTTATAAGTACTTTGAAGAAAGCTCTTAAACTGAGTTCTACTAAATATGACAATATGAGTAAGCTTGGGATTGAGCATGTAAAGAGAAATTACAATTTTGAAAAATATGAAAAAGGATGGGTGGATACGATTGACGAAATAATCGAGAAACACGGTTCTTGGGAAAATAGAGTAGGATACAAACGCTGGCATTTAATGGAGGTAGCGTGAAAAAGAAAATATTGTTTAAGGCACCAGTCCTTACACGTTCTGGTTACGGAGAACAATCCAGATTTGCTCTCCGAGCCCTCATGGATAGACAAGATTTGTTTGATATCTATGTACAGCCACTGCAATGGGGGCAGACATCCTGGATTAACGATAACTCGATTGATCGAGGGTGGTTAGACGGCACTATCGAGAAGACGATAGCATATATCCAGCAGGGTGGCCAATTTGATATATCGTTTCAAGTAACTATACCCAATGAATGGGAACAATTAGCGCCAGTTAACATAGGATACACAGCGGGTATTGAGACTAATAAAGTAGCACATCAATGGTTAACGAAAGGTAACGAGATGGACAAGATTGTTGTCGTCTCAAATCACGCAAAAAGAGTGTTCGAAGAGACCGCCTATATGGGGGTAGATCAAAATACCCAGCAACAAGTAAAGCTTCAACTTACTACACCAGTAACTACAGTTAATTATCCTGCGAAAAAATTTGATGATTTACCAGACTTAGATATTGACTTTAAGAATGATATCAATTTTTTAGTTGTTGCTCAATTTGGACCAAGAAAAAACTTAATCAATACTTTAAAGTGGTTTATCGAAGAATTTCATGATGACGAAGTGGGAATGATTCTTAAAACCAATCTTGCCAAAAATTGCTTGTTGGACAGAGCGAACGTACAAAATCAATTAAAAGAGTTTGTGGCCAATTATCCAGATAGAAAGTGTAGTGTATACCTTCTTCATGGCGATATGGAGGACGAAGAAATGCATTCGTTATACAGCCACAAAAAGGTATCTGCATTGGTTAGTTTGGCCCACGGTGAAGGATTTGGATTGCCAATATTTGAAGCAGCCTATACGGGCCTCCCAGTTGTATGTACTGGCTGGTCTGGCCAGTTAGATTTCTTAGTTGATGAAGAAGGCAAAGAGCGCTTTTATAATATCGCATTTGATATGAAACATATTCCGGATGAAGTTTTTTGGGACGGCGTCTTGATTAAAGAATCGATGTGGGCTTACCCCCGTGAACAATCAACCAAAAACAGACTAAGAGAATGCTACGAAGATCTAAAAAACAATAATGAAGACAGTTACGCACTCAATGCTTGCCTTTTTGGTCAAAGTGTACAAGAGAGGTTTTCACAAGAAAAACAATACGAATTAATGGTCTCGACTTTGCTAGAATACACACAGACAGCAGATGAAGGTCAGTGGCGAGAGGTACTTGACCAAGTGGTTGAATATGACTAAAAAAGTAGTTTTTATCTCTGATTATTTCTTAAATGAAATTAGAGGCGGAGCTGAATTTTGTAATGACGCGCTTATTAGATTATTACAAAAACAATACTCCGTTAAACTACTAAAAAGTCAATTAGTAACACCAGATACAATAGAAGAAAACAAAGATTGGTTCTTTATTGTAGCCAATTTTTTTCTTTTATCAGAAGAGACGAAAGCTGCTTTGTCTAAAGTAACATACGTTATTTTCGAGCATGATCACAAATATATTAATTCAAACAATCCGTCGTTGTATAAGGATTTTTTAGCTCCTGAGAGCCAAATAATAAACAAAGAATTTTATAAAAATGCATTTGCTACTGTATGTCAAAGCAAAAAGCACTCCGAAGTTGTTCAAAAGAATACCCTACTTACCAATATTGTCAATATGGGTGGAAACATATGGACTGACCATCAATTTAAAACTCTTGAAAAAAACCTAAATGCGCAAAAGAATATAGAATTTGCCTTGTTACGCTCACAAAACAAGAACAAAGGCATGCCAGCCGCTATAGATTTTTGCACGAAGCATAACCTTAATTTTGAATTTATAGAACACCAGCCGTATGAGCAGTTTATAGAAAATTTATCAAGAGTTAAAAACTTAGTATTTTTTCCACAATGGCTTGAGTCCTATAACCGGCTATCAGTCGAAGCAAGAATCTTAGGATGCAAATTGGTCACAAACAAACTTCTTGGTGCTGCTAGCGAAGATTACTTTAAGCTTAAGGGCGAAGAACTGTTGCGTTATTTGATCAAAAACAACGATACTTTATTCTCTAGGTGGGAAGAAATGATCAATAACGAACAAGTTGATTATATGCCACCGGTGGAGTTACCGAAGGTTACTGTATTTTGTCCAATATATAATGCTGAAAAATATATTGAAAATTTTCTAGTTGATATAAAAAAGCAGACTTTTTTTGATTCTTGCGAGTTGATTATAATTAATGCTAATTCGCCACAGAATGAAGAAAAACACATACTTCCATTTATGAAAGAAAATAAAAACGTGGTTTATAAAAAACTTGATTATCGTGCGACAGTTATGGAAACAGAAAACATGGCAATACAGATGGCCACCGGGAAGTTTTTTGCTCAAGCGTGTGTCGACGATGTACACCACCCTGAATATATAGAGGTGCTGTCAAAGCACTTACATTTTTCTGATGATGTCGACTTAGTTTACTCGGACTGTTTGCAGACTACGAAGCCGCTAGAGACTTTTTGTGATAATAGCTCAAATGGCCAGAAGTATGAACATTCAATAAATGATTTTACTAGAGAGAATATGATCAAATGTTTACCTGGACCTATGCCAATGTGGAAACTCAGCGTACACCAAAAAGCAGGCCTCTTCGATGAGGACATGAAATACGCTGGAGACTGGGATATGTTTTTAAGAATGGTGGACAACGATTCAAAATTTAAAAAAATTGACACACCTCTGGGCTTGTATTATTACAACAATGAGGGTTTGTCGACAAGCAGTGAGTATGCAGCAGAAAGAATAAAAGAAGAAGCAACAGTGTTTTTTCAATATGAACATATATTCGGTGAGAGAAACTTTAACCAATATAAAAATTATTTCCAACAAGGATTAGGACAACAACATGAGTGAGAGAAAATACCTTCCGACATTATCGGAATTAATTGATAGATTATCAATTGCACAATTAAAAGAAGTGTTTATAACTGAGCACAAAAAAGAGTACGGCCAAGAGATATCAGATATTTTGCATGATATTGACTTGACGCTTAAAGACAAAGATGTTATAATGGATGCAAAGGCTATCAGGGCCCTTGTTGTCTTGTCACAAATGAATCTTCACATCTGGCACAATGAGACCAACTACCGAAAGGGTATAAAAGATGGTAACGATCTTGAATTAACCCACGGCCTGAATGGTATAAGAAATATTGCTAAGAATAAGATTCAAGAATTGGCCGGCGGCCGCAAAGATTATAAGATTGATTGTTTAGCCGCCGATTTTAAAGACTGGGAGATTAGTTGGAATGAGCGAGAATAACATGACTTTTGGGGAATATTATGAATATTACCTAACGTTACACAAAAACAGGTGGACGCGAAGATTACATGTTATAGGGCAAATAGCTACTATAGCATTTATTGCTTTTGTAGTATCTAAAAGTTTGTGGCCACTACTCTTACTAACTCCTTTTATAGTTTACCCATTTGCATGGTCGGGTCATTTCTTTTTTGAAAAGAATAAACCAGCAGCATTTTCTAAGCCCCTTTGGGCCAAGGCCTGCGATTGGGTAATGCTCAAAGATATTATTACAGGAAAAATAGAATTATGAATATATTAATTACAGGCGGCGCCGGATATATCGGAAGTGAGCTGACTCAATACTTACTTGATGATGGACATAGGGTTGTTGCATATGATAACCTAATGTACGATCCCACATCATTATTAAGATATACAAACAACCCTGATTTCTCTTTTGTGAAAGGAGATGTTAGGGACCTGGGGCTGTTAAAGAAACATGTCGACAAAGCTGACGTTATTATCCCCTTAGCCGCTCTGGTTGGGTTCCCTTTGTGTGATAAAGATGTGCGCGGGGCCCACGAAATCAATCATGAGGTAAATGCTTGGATTGCAAAAAACAAATCAGTAGATCAATTGGTTATTTACCCGTGCACTAATTCTGGATATGGAACAAGTGCCGATGGCTCTGTAGTCACTGAAGAATCTCCCTTAAATCCTGTATCCTTATACGGTAGAACAAAGGTGGCAGGTGAACGCGAATATAAAAACGTTGAAAATCATGTTACCTTTAGATTGGCAACAGTATTTGGGCCCGGCTCTAGAATGAGAACCGACCTGCTAGTTAACAACTTTGTTCTCAAAGCACTCAGAGAGCGTGTTTTAGTTCTTTATGAGTGCGAATTCATGAGAAACTACGGCCATCTACAAGATGTTTGCCGCGCTTTTAGATGGGTCATCAACAACTGGGAAGTCGTCAAAAATGACACATACAATATGGGCAATGACGCACTCAACATGAACAAACTTCAATTAGCGCAAAAGATTCAAGAGCATCTTCCGCTAGAAATCATCAAAGCAGAATTTACCACCGATCCAGATACTCGTGATTACACAGTCAGTAGCCAAAAGTTTTATGACACTGGTTTTGAGTGCAAGTACGATCTAGACGATGGGATCAAACAACTTATCACGGCTTACAACATTATTGAATCGCCATGGTACGCAAATTATTAGGACAACAATGAAGAAATTAGACGTATTATTCGTACACCCAAACGGTGCACCAATTATTTATCAAGAATTAAGTAAAACATATTCAGCAATCGAACCACCAATTTGGGCTGCTCTTTTGGCCAACAACGCCAGAGTTAACGGATGGTCAACTAAGATAATAGACTGCGAAGCTGAAAAATTAAATGCGGCCGAGTCAGCAGAAGCCATAATTAGCTACAATCCTAGATTGGTAGCAATTGTTATTTATGGCCAGCAGCCTTCTGCCTCCACACAAAACATGGCTGGCACCAATGCCCTTCTATCTGAGTTAAAAGGCCGCAACGGTGATTTAAAGACCGTTCTAATAGGGTTACATCCCTCAGCAGTCTCGCGACAGACGCTCCAAGAAGAACAATCTGATTTTGTGTGCCAGGGTGAGGGAGTTCACACAGTCAATGCGTTGCTTAGTGTAAACATGAATGACACCAGCGAACTATCGAAGGTACCCGGACTGTGGTATCGAGAAGAAGACAAGATAGTCTGCACAAAGCCCGCCCCAATTGTACCTCAAGAAGAATTATCACGCGTGCTGCCCGGAATGGCTTGGGATCTGTTGCCTATGGATAAATATCGAACAGCAAACTGGCATGCTATGACGAATGGCGATGATCGCACCCCCTTCGCTTCGCTATATACAAGTTTAGGCTGCCCTTTTAAGTGTAGTTTTTGCTGCATTAACGCACCATTCGGAAACAACAACTTGGAAAACTGGGACTATGGCCGCAACAAATTTAGATTCTGGGAACCCGAATATATAATTAAGGAATTTGAACAAATTCACAACATGGGCATTCGAAATGTAAAAATAGCAGATGAAATGTTCGTTCTTTATAAAAATCATTTTATGAAGTTGTGCGACCTAATACACGAAAGAGGTTACGACTTTAACATCTGGGCATACGCAAGGATCGATACCGTAAAAGAACAGTATCTTGATACTTTGAAAAAAGCAGGAGTGAATTGGCTTGCACTTGGGATTGAATCAGGTAATACAGTCGTAAGGAAAGACGTTGTTAAAGGTAAATTTACCGAAGTTAACATTCGCGACTTAGTAGAGAAAATTCAAGACCACGGAATTAATGTTATAGGCAATTACATTTTTGGACTACCAGAGGACAATATAGAAACAATGCAAGATACATTAGACATGTCTCTTGAACTCAACTGCGAATTTGCTAATTTCTATTCAGCCATGGCCTACCCAGGATCTAAACTGTATTTGGATGCGCTAAAAGAAAACTGGGAGCTACCAAGCACTTATGTTGGGTACTCCCAGCACTCGTATGAAACTATGCCATTGCCGACCAAACACATAGGATCAGCGGAAGTTTTAAAATTTAGAGATGAAGCATTCCTAAAATACTATAAAAATGCTGAATATCTTGATATGATAGAACGTAAGTTTGGTTTGCCAACACGCACCGGCATTGAAGACATGACCAAAATAAAACTTAAAAGAAAAATTCTAGGAGATTAAGTGTTAACAAAAAAAGAATTAATTGAATTTGAAACAGAAATGGCTGAATGCTTTGACGCTGCTATGATTCGCGCCCCTGTCCACCTTTATAATGGAAACGAAGACCAAATAATTAAAGTCTTTAAAGATCACAATATAGGTCCTGATGACTGGGTGTTGTGTTCGTGGAGGAGCCATTATCAATGCTTATTAAAGGGAGTACCAAAAGACGAACTCAAATCAGCAATTTTACAAGGACGATCTATTTCTTTATGTTTCTCAAAATATAGAGTATTATCATCCGGTATAGTCACCGGGGTACTACCAATTTCCATAGGGATTGCTATGGATATCAAGAGAAAAGGTGGCGAAAACAAGGTATACTGTTTTATGGGAGAGATGACATCTGAAACAGGTGTTGCTCACGAATGTATCAAATACGCCAGAAACCACAAGTTACCAATTCATTTTATTGTTGAAGACAATGGAAAGTCAGTATGCACCGATACTAGGGCTACTTGGGGCATGGAAAAACTTACTTATGAAGATGTAAATGATGAATATATCACATATTATAAATATAAATTAGACAAATACCCGCACGCTGGTGCTGGAAAGAGAGTACAATTCTAATGGGAGCTTATTTTGATGAATTAAAAAGAGCGATGACTTATCTTGGAGAGCAAGAAGACACACTGTTTATAGGACAAGCTGTAGCCTACAAGGGCACCGCAATGACCAATACGCTCGCAGATGTTGATAAAAGCAAATTAGTGGAGATGCCAGTTGATGAAGAAATGCAAATGGGCATGACTGCCGGGCTAGCTGTTGCCGGTTCGGTACCAGTTAGTATCTATCCACGCTGGAATTTTTTATTGTGTGCATGTAACCAATTAGTTAACCACCTTGACCGAATGAAAGAGTTTTCTCATGGTGAGTTTATACCCAAGGCGATTATTCGCGTTGGCATTGGTTCCGTGAGGCCCTTGAATCCGCAAGTACAACACACCGGCGACTTTACGCAAGTATTCCGAGGCATGCTGCGAAACACTGAGGTAATTCGCTGCGAAGAGCCTTCTGACATATTTCCGGCATACTGTAAAGCATATAACAGGAAAGACGGCAAAAGTACAATTATTGTAGAATACGGAGATTACTATGGAGAAAAATAGACCAACTGGTATGATTGTTTCACATCCTCGTAGTGGTCTCCATTTAGCCCGCTGCGGCCTTTATTTGCTGGGTGGAGGCAAAGAAGAATATGATAGTTATTGGCCGAACCATTCAGAATGGGGAAGCAAGTATAAATATTTCCATAGTGCCAATGAGGAGTGTGTAGCTGCTATCAAAACTCCTGATATAAAATGTTTGCTTTTAGTTAGAAACTATCACGATTTGTTAGTTAAATCATTTGCTCCGATGATTTTGAGAACATATGCAAACATTGCGCCGGAAGCCTTTTTGAAACTTGATCCAAGTATAGATTTAGGTAGAGTTACTGATGATAGTTTATGTGATCAAGATAGGTTTGGGTGCTTTGCGTTTGAAAACCACACATATACAGACTTAATTAGATTTTATCACTATTGTCCATCGAATATTAAAAAGAAAGTGGTTTATTATGAAGATTTGATATCTGATGAAGGAAAGAGTCTATTAAAGATAGCGGATTTTTTTGAAATTAATTATAATGTTAGAGACTTTGATTACGAAAAGATGAAGGAAAAAATAAAGAAACTTTATGTGGGTAGTAATCATATACCCACCCCTCCGGAATTGACTCATTTAACAACATCAACTCACGAAGGTATAGAAAACTTAGTAAGAAGCGAAAACATGGGTGTCGGCCCTGAATTATACGAAAAATATCTACGAAGATACAAAGGAGGACACACAGCATATGATGACAGTACTATTCGTAACTGAAAAATGGTGTGATGCTGACCCCAACAAGGGTTTGACGAATAACTATCACAACTTATTCAAAACATTCAACAACACTTTCCCGACCGCCGAGTACAATATTGTGCATTTGGATGAATACTCGATGGTGAAGAAAAAACATATCGATGGATTTCTCCCAACATTGGTTGACCGCTTAGAGCCTGATATCGTCATATTTTCGTTATTGGGTAAGTCTCACCTAAATCCCACTGATTCCAGTTATGAACATATTAAAGCGAAAGGCTGCAAGACTGTATTTATGTGGCCAGATGTATTTGATGGGTGGGGTATACCCCAAATTGAAGAATTCAATGCCAAAGGATTTGCAGACCTACATGTATGTTGGGGAGCAGAAAAGAATCTATCAACCCAGTATGATAATCTAGTTTGGTTGTGGGCGCCTCAAGATGAGACGATGTATTATCCAATAGATGAAGAGCGCTCCATCGGCGCTAGTTTTTTAGGGAGCCCTCGATATCCAGAACGTCAAAAATACTTAACACATTTATTAACTAACGGAATCCAGGTGCACATCGGCGGCGGCCAGCGAGAAGAGGGCCTTTCTGCCACCAGATATGCTGAATTGATGAGACACTCTAAGATAAGTCTGAATTTTCCGGGAGGCCCAGATGGCTATGACCAATGTAAAGGCCGAGTCTGGGAGATATTGGCGACTAAATCACTATTGCTAGAAAGAAAGAATGACGCGATTAAAGCCTTTCTTAAACCAGACGTCCATTATGTTGAATTTGCTGATGAAAAAGAATTAGTTGAAAAGATTCAATATTATCTTGACAACGAAAAGGAAAGAGAATATATTGCTCAAAAGGGTTATGAGATGTATAAGAAAAAATACAATGCTAAAACCTTTTGGGATACAATTATGGAGAAATTAGGATGAGTTATAAATACGATGTTTCAATTTTGATGCCGGCAATTCGTACGCACCAATGGTTGATGATGTACGGAAGCCTTTACAATGCTTGTAAAGATCATAGTTGGGAATTGGTGTTGGTTAGCCCATTTGATTTACCACCAGAGATGGCCCATTTTGATAATGTTAAATTAATCAAAGATTACGGGGCCCCCACTAGAGCTGCCCAAATCGGAGCAATCCAGTGCGAAGGTGAATACATGTATCACTGTGTAGACGACGCTATATTCCTTCCGGATGCAATTGATGATGCAGTCAAATTTTTACGCTCACAAAATAATAAAAAGTACGTTGTTAATATGAGATACAGAGAGGGCGCTTTATATTCAGGGCAGGAATTGCATATGGGATTCTGGACTGCACATTCTCACGGAGAGTTACAACTACCGGGAATTCCTCGCGAATATAAGATTTCGTTACACCACTTTATGAGAATGGATTATTTTAAAGAATTGGGAGGCTGGGACTGTTCCTATGAATATATAAACCACCCGCTTCATGATCTAATGTTTAGGGTCCAAGCAGACGGGGGCCGCTTATTCGATTCGGCAACTGATGCCACTACTTGCAACCACTACGTAAACAAGACTAAAGACCATGCACCAATTTATGATGCCCAGACGTATGGCGATAAACCTAAATTTGATGCGATATACACTCAACCCGGAAACCCAGCAGCCGACAGAATTAAGATCGACCTTAATAATTGGCAACAATCCTCCCCTATCTGGAAGAGGCGATTTGAGTTTAAAGAAGGCAAGTTACCGCAGAGTTACAAGGAACTAGGTTACGATAAATGAACATAGGAATAGTGGGCGTCGGTGTTGTAGGTGGCGCCTGTAAATTTGGATTTGAGCTGTTGGGACACAATGTTTCGGTACATGATATAGCGCTGGATACAAGCCTAGCTGATGTAATAGATGCTGAAGCAGTTTATATATGTGTACCCACTCCCAGAGCTGATGACGGCTCCTGCGACACTACAATAGTACGAGAAGTAATATTAGAACTCAAAGAGCGTGGTTATACTGGGGCCGTTGTTATAAAATCGACTGTGGTTCCAGGTACCACAGAGAGCTTGCGAAATGAAACTGGATTAAATGTTTGTTTTGTTCCTGAATTTCTAAGAGAGCGCTGCGCAATCACAGACTTTACTGAGAATCACGATGTGTGTATCATTGGGTGCTCAGACGATGAAACTTATGAACTGCTGAAAGACTGTCATGGTTCGTTGCCAGAAAAGTTTGTCAGGCTGACACATGCTGAGGCAGAGTTTTGCAAATATTTTAACAACGTATACAATGCAATGTTGATTATTTTTGCCAACAGTTTCTACGAAGCGTGCAAAATTAGTGGAGTAAATTATACCAATGTCAAAAATGCAGTTGTTAATCGCAAACACATTCACGGAAACTATCTTGAATGTAACGATAATTTCAGAGGCTTTGGTGGCATGTGCTTACCTAAAGATGTATCCGCCATGGCTAAGTTGATGGAAAGCACAAATATTGACTTTTTTGAAGACTTGCTGGATGAGAACAATAACTATAAAGTAACAGTATTTGAGGGGATGAGGAAATGATCTCTAATAAATATAAGTTTATCTTTATCCACACCCCCAAAACAGGTGGGACTTCGGTAGCAAAGGCTCTTCACGCAGACACAGATCAAGAATGTGAATTATTGATGGAATCAGATGCTGAGGGAATCGCGGCCATTATTCCCAACAAAGAAGATTTTCCATGGTGGACCGCATGGGTGAGACACCAAAGTGAGATTGAAGCGCTGGTAGCAAAAAGACAACCAAATCAGCCGCTTTTATTACCCCCGACAGAGATGGTTTTTTCTAGTAACAGCGCCATGGAATACTGCGGCCATGGTAATATTAAACACCTTCAGATGCAGATGTGGTATAAATTGCTTCATGATCAACGCCTTTGTTCGTATGGTTCTTTTACGGAACCCTATAGAATGTTCTCCACATGTCGCAATCCGTATACGCGCGAATTTTCGCTCTTTTTATATGAATCTCGCGATATTTTAGAAGAGGCCGTTGAAACACTCATGGCCGTGCGATCTTCCCACAAAGAAATCTCAAGCCATATCCGGTCTCTATGGGTAGAATGGTGCATGCAAAACTTGAACAACAGAGATAACTCACAGGCTGCATTTTGTACTGCGAATCCCGAACCTTATGAATTTTATCGACCTTCATGGGGTGACAGTCCAGTTGACGTTGCCCACTTCATCAGGCTCGAACACTTGGAGAAAGACTACAAAGAGTTTTGTAACTTGGTGGGAATCGAACGCAAAGGCGGCCAAATCCCACATTTATTAAATCACCGTTCTAAATGGGCTGAATATTTACCTGACAATATATTGGAATGGTACATCGGTGAGCCTCTTGACTTGATCCACGAGTACCGGGACATAGATTTTAAAGTATTGCCTTATACAATAGGAGAACTAGAATGAAAAAGGTATTAATCACTGGAAGCCAAGGCTTCATAGGCTCATATTTATGTGCCGAATTTTTAGAAAAAGGATACCACGTTGTTGGTGTTGATAATTTTTCAAAATACGGCCCGATAACTAGGCCACACGACAACCATCCCAACTTCCATCTTATCGAGATGGACGTAATTGATTTTGACGTTGATAACTTGCTACCAGAATTACAAGATGTGGAATATATAATCTCCGGCGCCGCTATGATTGGAGGTATTACTTATTTTCATAAGTATGCATATGATTTGTTGGCGACAAATGAAAGAATTATGGCTTCGACGTTTGATCTGGCTATCAAGCTACACCAGCAGGGAGTATTGAAGAGGATCATAGCTCTTTCTAGTAGTATGGTATTTGAAAACACCAAAGTATATCCAACACCAGAGAATGATATTAAAACTTGCGCGCCACCTATGAGCACATATGGATTTCAAAAACTAGCAGTTGAATATTTCTGCAAGGGCGCCCATGAACAATATGGTGTACCATATACTATTATCAGGCCTTTCAACTGCGTGGGCGTTGGTGAAGAGGACGCTATTGGTGAACATGAAGTTAAGTCTGGTAACATAAAATTAATGATGAGTCATGTGTTACCGGACATTATTAACAAAATTATAAAAGGACAAGATCCGCTCCATATTTTAGGAACCGGAGAACAAGTCAGATGCTACACTAATGGAAGAGATATTGCTCGTGGGATAAGAATGTGTTTAGAAAGTGAAAATGCAGTCAACGAAGATTTCAATATATCAACTCCAGTTTCCACTTCGGTGATAGAATTGGCTAAATTGGTGTGGGATATAATAAATCCTGATAAAGATTTTTCCACTGTTTCGGATAAAGCTTATGAATATGACGTTCAAAAAAGAGTGCCCGATGTTTCTAAAGCAAAAGAATTAATTGGGTTTGAGGCAGAAATTGGTCTTGAAGAATCGGTGAACGAAGTAATCGAATATATGAGAGGGCAAAGTGAGTAAGCCAGAAATTTCGCTTATATTGCCCAGCATTAGAACTGAAAGATTACCAAAGCTGTATAAATCAATTTTAACGTCAACTAAAAGAAATTTCGAATTAGTAATCTGCGGCCCAAATCCATTACCGGATGAGTTAAGAGAATTAAGGAATGTCAAGTATATTAAAGACTATGGTTCACCAGTTCGTGCTTCTAACATAGCTGCGACGGCGTGTGAGGGGGAAGTATACACATGGCTAGCCGATGACTGTCTTTTCTTTGAAAACTCCTTAGACGAGTGTATAGATAGGTTTTATGACATGGGAGATGCAAAGAACAATGTTCTTGTCGCGAAATACTTTGAAGGCCAAGAAGGCTCGTCAGAAAGGGAAACACTGCAGCCTGATAGTTATTTTAAGATTGTAAATACGCCGGCCGGTACCCCCCACATCCCCGCTGACTGGTGGCTATTTAATATCGCTTTTATGAGAGCAGAATTTTTTAATTCTCTCGGTGGCTGGGATTGTGAATACGAAGGCACCTGGGCATCACATGCCGACATGGCCATCCGCGCTCAGTATCTGGGAGTTAACGTACAAATGGCAGAAGTCCCGTTATTTGTGTGCGACCACATGCCAGGTGGCACCGGCGACCATATGCCAATTTTTATATGCCAGCACCAACATGATGAACCGCTATTACAAAGCAAGTATAGTGATCCTAACTGGACAATAAATGTTAGGCCAAAATTGAAATTAGATAATTGGAAAAAAGCACCCATAGTCTGGGAGAGGAGATTTAAATAATGCAATATGACTTATCGATTTGTTTACCAGCCCACAGAACCCACCTGTGGGAGAGACTGTATAATACCGCAGCAGAAGCTGTAGGTGAGGAATATACGTGGGAGATGGTCTTGGTTGGGCCCAATGAGCCACCCGATAGTCTATCGGAGAAAAGCAATTTTAAGTTTTTTAAGGATTTTGGCACTCCAGCTCGGTGTGGCCAGATCGCGACCACGTTAGCCGAAGGCGAGCTTATGATGTGGGCTTCTGACGATGGTTATTTTTTGAAAGATTCCATCAAAGAATGCATCCAAATGCACGAAGAATTACCATATAAAGATATTGTTATAGTAAAATACGCAGAAGGCCGCGGCATCTCTGGAAATTGCCCAGAAGATAGTTATTGGACTGCCTGGACTCATCCAGATTTAAGATTGCCCGGTGTCCCACAAGACTATCAGATCCACCTTTTAGCAATGTATAAATTAGAATACTTTAGAGAGTTAGGGGGTTTTGACTGTCGTTGGGAACATCTCAATATGAATACACACGATTTGGCGTTTAGAGCGCAGCGTGATGGAAGTAAGTTCCATTTTAGCCCCAATCTGGTACTAACTTGTGATTGGAACCCAAATGAAGGTGATCACATCCCAGTTCAACAAGCGTATCATGAAAATGATTCTCCATTATTTAGGCAAGTATATATGCAGGACCAATCTGCGAGAGTCAAGATAGATTATTTTAATTGGATGAAAAGTGATCCAGTGTGGAAAAGAAGGTTTGGAGATAAAAAATGAAAACTGTATTAGTAACTGGCGGAAAAGGTTTAGTCGGTTCTGCTATTAAATCTCTGCAGGGCCAATATGAGGATTTAAATTTTGTTTTTACTGGTCACCAAGAGCACGACCTAACTCGCGAGCAAGACGTGGAAAGACTATTTCAAGAAACAAAGCCTGATTATGTAATCCACACAGCTGCCAGAGTTGGGGGTATAGGTAGAAACCTTTCAACCCCAGCACAACAATATTATGCCAATATCCTAATGAATGCTTTTGTAATACATCATGCACACTTAAATAATGTTGAAAAACTGTTGGCATTCTCTTCTGTTTGCGCCTTTCCGGCCGGCGCCCCTAGCATCCACGAAGACATCCTACACGATGGTGAGCCATACCCGGCGCATTATTCATATGCATATTCCAAAAGAATGGTAGATGTTCAGATAAAAGCCTATAAGCAGCAGCACGGCGTAAATTATTGCTCAGTTATTCCAGGAAACATTTTTGGAGAAAATGACAATTTCAACTTAGAAGATGGTCACGTAGTTCCATCCTTGGTACACAAGTGTTATAAGGCAAAAATGTCAGGAGAGCCGCTACAAGTTTGGGGCGACGGCACGCCCTATCGAGAATTTTTGTATGCTAAAGATGTAGCAAAAGCCTGTGTGCAGTTATTACAGCTTGATGAAGAATTACCTCAGCGTATTATTGTTTCAGGTCAAAAAGAAACCCAAATTAAAGACTTGGTAAAACTAGTATGTGACGCTTTTGACTACCATAACGTAGAATGGCTGACTGACAAGCCAAACGGACAGTTAAGAAGACCAACTAATAAGAGTATTTTTCTTGACACTTTACCAAAATTCGATTATACTGATTTACAAACTGCCATGAAAAATACGGTTGAATGGTTTAATAGCAGTTACCCCAATGTGAGATTATGAAAAAAGCCTTAATCACAGGAATCAACGGCCAAGACGGCTCTTACTTAGCTGAGCTTTTGCTTGAAAAAGGCTACGATGTACATGGGATAGTAAAAAGAAACTCAATTCCAGAAAATCAAACAGCCAGGATTCAGCATATTTATTCCGATATCAAGAACAATCTATATCACGCTGATATGTGTGATATGTCCTCTCTGCTGTCAGTTGTATCAAAGATCCAACCTGACGAGATTTATAATTTAGCTGCCCAAAGTCATGTTAGAATAAGTTTTGACCAGCCAATATACACTTTAGATAGCATTGGTGGCGGCACGCTAAACTTACTAGAAGTTGTGCGCACTACGAGTAGCCATAGCAAAATTTATCAGGCTAGCAGCTCTGAAATGTTCGGAAACTGTATAGACCCAGATGGCTATCAAAGAGAAACTACTACTATGAAACCGGTCAGTCCGTATGCTTGTGCTAAACTTTTAGCTTATAATATGGTAAGATGTTATAGAGAATCATACGGACTCTTCACATCTAACGGAATTTTGTTTAATCACGAATCTCCACGCCGCGGCGAAAATTTTGTTACTAATAAGGTAGTTATTGGTGCGGTTAAGATAAAGAAAGGCCTTCAAGAAAACCTAGCATTAGGAAACTTAGATAGTACAAGGGACTGGGGACATGCAAAAGATTATGTTAAAATTATGTGGCAAATACTCCAACTGGATAAGTCGGATGACTTTGTTTGTGCAACCGGAGTATCTAATAGCGTTAGACATCTTTGTGAGTATACATTTAATAAGCTTGGATTAGATTACCGTGACTATGTTACACAAGATCCTAAGTTTTTAAGACCGACCGAACTCGATGCCTTAAAAGGTGATACTCGAAAGCTCAAAAACGCGATTGATCTAGATTTTGAATATACCTTTGAAACTATGATCGATGAAATGATAGAATATTGGATGGAAAGAATACAATGATAAAACTAAATTTAGGTTGTGGCGACAGGAAGATACATGGATTTGTAAACGTCGATGCACGCAACGACACAAACCCTGATGTTGTATGCGACGTCACACTTATAAACGATAGATTCAAGAACGTTGATTTAATATATGCATGCCATGTCTTAGAACACTTCCCCAGCAAGTCATTTGAATATCAAAAGAGAACCTGGCAAGATGTTTTGACAAACTGGCACGCAACTTTAAAAGAAGGTGGTGTCCTTCGGTTATCTGTGCCCGACATTAAAGCTGCTTGCGAGTATTACTTGTTGACTAATGACTTTGAATCGGTGAAAGCGTTCTTTTACGGAGGCCAGAAATATGATTTTGATTTTCATTACCATGGCTGGTCAGAAGAGACGCTCACTAAAGCGCTGATAGAAACAGGGTTTAAAACTGTTGAAAGATACGACTGGTCGGACACAGAACATTTCTATATTGATGATTACAGTCAAGCATATCTGCCACATATGGATAAAACAAATGGCAAACTTATGAGTTTAAATATTCAAGCTACCAAATAAAGGAAAAAACATGAAAATCAAATACCCACTCGCTAAAGAAACTATTAATGATGAAGACATCGATGCACTGTGCACGTGGCTTAAAAGCTACCCTCGATTGACCAAAGGGCAACTAACACTCGATGTGGAAGAAAAGTGGGCTGAATATATCGGAACCAGATATGCAGTTTTCAATAATTCTGGCTCATCTGCGAATTTACTAATGGTATATGCAGCAATTCAAGCTGGATACATCCCAAATCACAAGATTGTGGTCCCTTCTGTTGGGTGGGTTACAACAATAGCCCCGGCAATGCAATTTGGTCTACAGCCAATAATGTGTGGTGCTGATCCAGATACTTTTGGTATGGATTTAGATCAATTAGAACAAATCTGTGAAGAACACAATCCCGACGCTGTAGTATACGTACAAGTACTCGGAGTCCCCCACCACAGAGAAAGGTTGCTTGAGTTGAAGAAGAAGTACAAGTTTCTGCTTCTTGAGGACGCATGCGCTGCCCTTGGTGCTGAGTATGCAGATGGAAAAAAAGTCGGGACTGTTGGCGACATGTCAACCTTTTCTTTTTATTTTGGCCACCAATTATCCACCATTGAAGGTGGTATGGTCAATACGAGTATCAAGGAGCTAAACGATATGTTACTAATGCTCCGTAGCCATGGCTGGGCAAAAGATCTAGATACAAGAACCACCAATAGATTGATGAAAGATAATGAAATAGATACGTTTCATGAACCATTTACATTCTTCGTGCCAGGATTCAATCTTAGATCTACAGATCTGCAAGCATTTTTGGGCATCAGACAAATAGATAAAGCAGATTGGTGCGCTGATAGGAGATATGAAAACCACAAACTGTACGCTGAAAAATTAGCGGGTACCGTGGGCTTTCAAAATTGGGGTGATAACAAACCAGTGTCAATCTCGTTTGGCGCTATAGCGACATGTAAAACACATAGAACAGAAATAGTCACAAGATTGGTAGAAGCCGGCGTCGAAACAAGAATATTCAGCGCTGGCAACCTCGGCCGCCACCCGTTCTGGA